>Ga0070730_10000569_pt1 | contig 41512 bp, 37 predicted proteins | sample Coa_R1_3_FD_66447 | JGI IMG/M metagenome (GOLD analysis project Ga0070730, IMG submission 66447) | Surface soil microbial communities from Centralia Pennsylvania, which are recovering from an underground coalmine fire - Coalmine... | ecosystem: Environmental > Terrestrial > Soil > Unclassified ...
CCGTCGACCAGCACCTGGCCGGCGTTCTCGTCCGGCGGCATGCGGCCGGTGATGTCGAGCGCCACGATCGCCGCGCGGGGTTCGGCCGCGACCTTGCCCGGCTGCAGGCGATGATCCTCACGCACGGCCAGCACCCGGCCGCGCGTGGGATCGAAGGCGAAGTCGGCATAGCGGCAGCCCTCGACTGCCGTGATCTGCCGGGCCGGCGCGTCGCCGTCGATCAGCCAGACCGCACCCGTGACCTTGTCGCTGAACACGACGCGCCCGTTTGCCACGTGATAGGCGCCACCGCCATATTCATGCACCCGGCTGGCCACATTGAGCGGTGCCGGCGTCAGATCCTCGATCCTTCCATCCGGGCCGCGCCGGACCAGCGCCGAGCGGCCATTCTCGTTCGGCCGCGCCTCGAGCCAATAGAGCGAGCCCTGGTCGACCTGGAGCGAGCTCAGGCCGACCGTCTTGCCGGCGACCAGATCGGTCGTGACCGGCGAGTCCCAGGTGCCGTAAGGGGCGGTGCGTTTCTTGTTCATTGTCACCTCTCTTAGGGGGAGCTTCTTCTCAATCGCCCGGAAACCGGTCGAGCGGGCGGATACGATAGCGCCATTCCCGGCGGGTGCCGGGGGCCAGGCTGACCGTGCCGGGCTTGTCCTTGAACTCGCCCTCGAATCCGGCCGGGCTCGCGTGGCCCTGCCAGGGCTCGATGCACAGGTAGCCGGCGCCGGGTTTGGTCCAGATGCCGAGATGGGGCAGGCCGTCCCAGTCCATCGCGATCGCCGGGCCGCCAGGTGCGCCGAAGGTCAGCGCACGCGATGCCGGCCGGTCCATGATCACGGCGTCATTGGCGAACAGCCCGTCATGGAGCGCCAGCACCCGGCCGCGAACCGGCGTCGGCTCCGGCTCCGGCGCCAGCAGCTTGCCGGCGATGCGCCGGATCGGCGCCGGCTCGTCGTGTTCGAAGACCAGCCGATAATCTTCGCGCGGCCGGCCGGGCACGAGCGGCCACTGGAAGGCGGGATGGAGGCCCAGGCTGGCAATCAGCGGCTCGTCGCCGGGGTTCTCGAGCGCGATCCGGCCGGTGAGCGCGTCTCCTTCGATCGCATAGCGGATCTCCAGCACGAAGCGGAAGGGATAGACGGCCAGGGTCTCGGCACTCTCGGTCAGGCGCCAGGTGCAGCTGACGGCATCCCGGGCGATCAGTTCGCAGGCTGTGTGACGGAGGAAACCGTGGGACGGCAGTGTGTAGGTCCGGCCCCGATGGGTCAGCCGGTCGCCGGGCAGGGCGCCGACGATCGGGAATAGATTGGGTGCGTGCCAGCCCCAGACGGCCGGATCGGCCTGCCACATCCGCTCCGCCCCGTCATGGGTGAGCGAGGTGAGCTCCGCCCCCTGCGCCCGGATGCGGGCCGCAAGCCGCCCGCCTGCGATCGTGACCGCGTCGCTCATATCCGTCCGATCGTCCCATCCTCGGCGATGGCGACCCGCTCGCCATCGGAAAAGCCGGCCTGATCGGCCGCCGGCAGCACCAACAGCGGGATGGTAGGCCAACCCATCTCGCGTGCAACCAGAATGCCGAGGCCGAGGATCGCATCGAGGCGGCCCAGGACGATCGCCACGGGTGCCAAGCCGGCCGACAGCAGCTCCAGCATGACGGCGCTCGATGAGCTCGACCCGCGCGTCTCCGGCACCATCAGGATCGAGCCGCCGATGCGCGTGCCGCGGTGCTGCGCCTGCGGGTCGGTCAGCGCGCCGGTCGCCGGATCGACGCCGCCCCAGAAGCTCAAGGGGCCGTCGAGCCGCAGGATGGGGCCGCTGGCGCTGCCCGGCAGGATCGGTTCCGCCCTCATCGCCAGATCGCCTCGTCCAGCGCCAGGCGGCCGGTGACGGCGCTCTCGATGCAATCCGCAAGGCTGCCGTAGAGCACGTCCCAGCCGGTGGTCGACGGCGTGTAATGGGCGAATTTGCCTGAGTTGGTGACGAGCAGACCGGAAGACGATGTCAGAATCGGCGTCACCACGATGCAGGTGTCGGCGATCACGGTCACCCCGGCCGCATCGAGTGCTGCGCGGCGGCCGTCGCCCTCGATCCGCTCCAGCACATGGCGGCCGGTGCAGGCATAGAACGGAATCGCTACCCGGCGCCCGGCGAGGCCTGCGAGCAACGCGTCGACTTCGGCCTCCGACAGGTGTGGGCTGCCGATCGCGACGGCGTCGATCCGGCCATCCGCCGGCAGCGTGCCGGTCGAGAGCCGCCGGCGCGCCGCCTCCAGCATCGCCGGGGTCAGACGGATGGTCTCATGGGGCGGCACGTCTCCGAACGCGGTTGCGCGGTCCGGCGCCTCGGGCGTCGTGCCGACGACATGGAACAGCCCGACCGCGCCGGTAGACGCGGCGGCGGCGCCCAGCGCCTTCAGCCGGTCCTCGGCGAGGCCGCGCGGCAGTCCGTCGATCGCGGCGATCCGGTCGCCGACCGTGGCGCCGAGCCAGGCGCCCAATACCGGATAGAACGCATCCTCCGCGACCAGGGTGGGCTTCAGGCCCGAGGCGTCGATCAGGATCTCGGCCCGCCGGTTTTGCGACAGGTGCAGGCCGGCGCGCGGCGCGCGGCCGGTGATCGCGGCGCAGATGTCGAGGAAGTCGCCATAGCGGTTGGTGCGCGCGCCCAGCACCGAATTGCAGAACACGACCGCATTCGATTCGCCCCAGGCGACGTCCTGGCCCAGCGCCGGGCGGTGGCCGGCCTGATAGGGCGCGCAGGTCCAGCTTTCGCGGCAGCCGAGCCCGGCATAGGCCGCCATCAGCCGGCGCGCCATCTGTGCCTGGTCGGCGCTCAGGCGCTCGCGGCCAGGATGGACCAGGTCGAGCGCGCCGACATTGAGCGTGGTCGGGACCCGGACCCGTCCGCCATCGGCCCTGAGGCGCTCGGCGAACAGTGTGCCGCTGTTGCCGTGATAGAGGCAGCCGTCGATATGGGCGGAGGCGATGTCGATCAGCCGGTCGGCGCCCAGCATGCGGGCGGTATCCGCCACGATTCTGAGCGCCATGGCCGCAGCCGGCCCGTCCCGCCCGGCGAGCATCGCCTCGTCGAGGCGCGAGAGCTCAAGGGGCATGGCGGGGCGTCATCGGCAGCGGCGGGCGTCGGGTGACATGGGTCAACGATGACCGTCGCTGCACTGCGGCGTCAAGCCGGGCGATCGGCCGCGGCATATGGTAGCCGGCAGCCTTCACGATGGATCTCCTTTGATCATGGCGGGTTACGCCCTGGCCCGGCGGTTTCATTTCAGGCCAGAATGGATATTTGTCATCGAGGCCGGGGATTTTGGCGTTGCCGACCGCCTATAATTGGCGGGATCCTATTGCAGCGCATCATGGCGCGACCCGCCAGCGCCCCCGTCGGATGAGGTGAAGCGTGCTCCGCTCGACCTTGTGGCTGGCTTTTCTGATCGGCCTCGTCGCCTTCGTGGCGGTGCTGGTGACGAACGATTTCGCCGATATCCTGCGCGGGGTCGCGATGATCGGCTGGGGCCTGCTCGCGATCGTGCTGATCCGGCTGGTCGCCCTGAGCTTGGCGGGCACCGCCTGGGGCCTGACCCTCGGGCATTGTGTTCGCCTTCCATTGAGCCTCTATGTCGGCCTGCGCATCGTGCGCGAGGCGATCAATTCCCTGCTGCCGGCGGTCCAGGTCGGCGGCGACATCGTCGGCGGCCGGCTGCTGGCCCAGGCCGGCGTGCCGGCCGGGCTTGCCGGGGCCTCGATCCTGGTCGACCTGCTGCTGCAGACGGCGACCCAGGGGCTGTTCGCGGTCTCGGGCCTGGCCGCCCTCTGGCTGGCGTTCGGCGACACGCCGATCGTGCGCGAGATCGGCGGCGGCCTGATCATCGCGGTGCCGGCCGTGGGCGGCTTCTTTCTGGCCCAGCGGCTGGGCCTGTTCGCGCTGGTCGACCGCGGCATGGGGGTGATCCAGCGCTTCTTGCCGGGCCTGGTGCCGGACGAGCCGATCGACCTGCAGGCCGGCCTGCGCCAGATCTATGCCGCCAGAGGGCGCATCGCCTGGGCCTGTGTCGTCCACCTGCTTGGCTGGTCGACCGGCATCCTGGAGATCTGGCTGGCGCTCGATCGCATGGGCGTGCGGTCGAGCTTCGCAGAGGCGCTGGTGCTGGAGAGCCTGGGGCAGGCGGTCCGCTCCGCGGCCTTCGCGGTTCCGGGCGCGCTCGGTATCCAGGAGGGCGGCTTCATCCTGCTCGGCAGCCTGTTCGGCCTGTCGACCGGGACGGCGCTGTCGCTGTCGCTGGTCAAGCGGCTGCCCGACCTCGCGATCGGCTTGCCCGGCCTCGCCGCCTGGCAGATGATGGAGTTCCGCAAGGCGAAGCTGCCGTTGCTGCGCCGCCGGGGCGCCTGAGCGATAGGGCGGACGCCTCGCCTTCCTTAAAGAGGAGCGATCCATGAGCCGTCCGCCGGTCCCACCGTTCACTGCCGAAACCGCCGCCGAGAAGGTCCGCCTGGCCGAAGACGGCTGGAACAGCCGCGATCCCGCCAAGGTGGCGCTCGCCTATACGCCGAACAGCGTCTGGCGCAACCGGGCAGAGTTCATCGAGGGACGCGTGGCGATCGAGGCGTTTCTTGCGCGGAAATGGGCGCGCGAGCTCGACTATCGGCTGATCAAGGAACTCTGGGCCTTCACCGGCAACCGCATCGCCGTGCGCTTCGCCTACGAGTGGCACGACGACAGCGGGCAATGGTACCGCTCGTACGGCAACGAGAACTGGGAGTTCGAGGACGATGGCCTGATGCGGTGGCGCATCGCCAGCATCAACGACCTGCCGATCATGGCGGCCGCCCGCAAGTTCCACTGGCCGGCCGGACGTCGGCCCGACGGTCACGCGGGCCTGAGCGAGCTCGGCCTCTAGAGACCTGTCCGTGCGGGCGCTGTTGTGGATATCGCCGAGAGAATCTAGGGTGTTAGCGGAGATTCCGGTTGGAAGGTGATGCCGGTTGTCCGCGCGAACATTGAATGAGGACCGACCCGGTCATGGCGCAGCGTCCGCCCGTTCCACCACCGCCCACAAGATTTTTGGGTTCATCGCCGACCCGACCCGTCCAAGCGAAGCCGGCGCCCGGTCGGGGGCGGCTACCGCCCATTCCGCCCCCGCCAGTTTCGCAGAATCCGCGATGCGCCGATCCATTCGGCCCGGCATCTGTGCAGATGGCTGCCGCTCGCCGCAAACGTCGCGCCGCTGCGGTCGCGGCTGCTGCAGCGGCGGTTCCCGGCACTGCCGCCGCCGCCGTAACGGGGGTTCCGCGCACGATCGCTGCTGCCGTAGCCCCTTTGCCCGTTTCTGCTCCGCGCCCCGTCGTGGCGCCTCAACCCGTCGTGGCTCCTCGCACTGTCGTGGCGCCTCAACCGGTCGTGGCTCCTCGCCCCGTCGTTGTCCCTCCGCCAAGTGCCGCAACCCCGCCGGCCGCCCCCGCCCGCGTGCCTGCCGCGCGACGGGTGGAGACCAAAAATCGACTGATCAGCTATCAGCAACTCGCTGGGTACATCAGCAGTCCTGATTATTTCGTCAACGTTCGTTGTAATATCGGCGGGCCGTCAGTGTACGGCTACATGATCAAAATCATCCGTAAGGACAAATCTGAAAATACGACCATGGCATATTTCCATCTGCACAAGGATAGCCGTGGAGAGATCACGTCGGCTCACTTCAAGGCGGGCAACGGAAAGCGCGACGGGCAAGATGCCGACCTGTGGGGGAAAGAAATGGATACCTTGACCAAGGGCCTGGCCAGAATCGCCGGACAGACCAAGTCCTCGATATGGGTCGACCTCAAGTCTCTGGTGCTCTGAGCAGGATCTGCTCCCCACTCGGAGCCGCGATCACGAGCGGGGATTAGGGGAGGAACCGTCAGCCCGCCTGACTCAGTCGTGGGAGCCGGCGAGGGCGCGCTGGATGCGGGAGGGCTCCTTCGCCCGGCTCGACCGGCCCAGCCAATTGTTCAGCCGGTCCATGTAGAGATAGACGACCGGCGTCGTGTAGAGCGTCAGCATCTGCGACAGGATCAGGCCGCCGACGATCGAGAAGCCCAGGGGCTGACGGATCTCGGCGCCGGTGCCGTTGCCGAACATCAGCGGCACGCCGCCGAGCATCGCCGCCATGGTCGTCATCATGATCGGCCGGAAGCGCATCAGGCAGGCCTCGTAGATCGATTCTTCGGGCTTGAGGCCGCGGTTGCGCTCGGCCTCAAGCGCGAAGTCGATCATCATGATCGCGTTCTTCTTGACGATGCCGATCAGGAGGATGATGCCGATCAGCGCAATCACGCTCAGGTCGAAGTGGAACGCCATCAGGATCAGGATCGCGCCGACGCCGGCGGACGGCAGGGTCGATAGGATGGTGATCGGGTGGATGTAGCTCTCGTAGAGCACGCCCAGGATGATGTAGACGACGACCAGCGCCGCCGCGATCAGGTAGGGCGTGGTCGAGAGCGAGGACTGGAACGCCTGGGCGTTGCCCTGGAAGGTGCCGATGATCGTGCTCGGCAGCTTCATCTGCGCCTCGGCCTCCTGGATGGCGCTGACCGCCTCGCCGAGCGAAGCGCCCTGGGCCAGGTTGAAGCTCAAGGTGACGGCCGGAAACTGGCCCTGATGCGCGATCGACAGATAGTTGGTCTTGGTCGTGTCGAGCTTGACGAAGGTCGACAGCGGCACCTGGCTGTTGGTTGTCGGCGACTTCACATAGATCTTGTCGAGGGCGGCCGGGTCGCCCTGCAACGCCGGCGGCACCTCCAGGATGACATGATACTGGCTGAGCTGGGTGAAGTACTGCGCGACCTGGCGCTGGCCGAACGCGTCATAGAGCGTGTCGTCGATGACCTGCGGCTGGATGCCGAAGCGGGCCGCCGTCGTGCGGTCGATCGTCATGGTCACGGTCGGGGCATTGGTCTGCTGGTCGGTCGCGACGTCGCGCAGCATCGATAGCGTGCCGAGTTTCTGCTGCAGCAGCGGCGCCCAGTGGTTGAGCTCATCCAGGCTCGAGTCCTGGAGCGTATACTGGTACTGGGTCTTGGACGACCGGCCGCCGACGTTGATGTCCTGGGACGCCTGCAGGAACAGCGCGATGCCTTGGACTTGGGCCAGCTTCGGGCGGAGCCGCGCGATGATCTGGTCAGCGGAGGCCTTGCGCTCCGGCTTCTGCTTCAGGGTGATATAGAAGTTGCCGTTGTTGCCGGTGCGCGAGCCGCCGGTCGAGCCGACCGAGGAATTGTAGCTGTAGACGTCGGGATCCTGGCTGATGATCTTCATCAGCTCCTGCTGCTTCGCCATCATGCCCTGGAACGAGATGTCCTGGGACGCTTCGGACACGCCCTGGATGAAGCCCGTATCCTGTTGCGGGAAGAAACCCTTGGGGATGGTGATGAACAGAAAGACGGTCAGCCCGAGGGTCGCGAACAGCACCATGAGGGTGAAGAACTGGTGGCGCAGCACCCAGCGCAGGCCATAGGCGTAGCCGTCGCGCATGCCGTCGAAGAAGCGCTCCATCATGAGGTAGAGCCGGCCGTGCTTGGTGTGCGCCTCGTCCTTGAGGAAGCGCGAGCACATCATCGGCGTCAAGGTCAGCGACACGATCGCGGAGACCATGATCGTCACCGTCACCGTCACGGCGAACTCATGGAACAGGCGGCCGATGATGCCGCCCATCAGCAAGAGCGGGATGAACACGGCAATCAGCGACAGGCTGATCGACACGATGGTGAAGCCGATTTCGCCGGCGCCCTTGAGCGCGGCCTCCATCGGCTTCATGCCTTCCTCGATATGGCGGACGATGTTCTCGATCATCACGATCGCGTCGTCGACCACGAAGCCGACCGAGATGGTGAGCGCCATCAGCGACAGATTGTCGAGGCTGTAGCCGACCACGTACATGACCGCGAAGGTGCCGACCAGCGAGACCGGCACGGTGATGCTGGGGATGACCGTCGCCCAGAAATTCCGCAAGAACGCGAAGATGACCATGACCACGAGCGCCACAGTCAGTCCCAGCGTGAACTGCACGTCGGAGACCGAGGCGCGGATCGTCTGGGTCCGGTCGGAGATGATCTTGACGTCGATCGCCGGCGGCATCGCTGCGCGCAGGCGCGGCAGCGCCGCCATCACCGAATTGACCACGTCGATGACGTTGGCGCCGGGCTGGCGGAAGACCCCGAGCGTGATGCCGCGGGCGCCGCTCTGCCAGGACGCGAGCCGTGTGTTCTCCGGCCCGTCGACCGCCTGGCCGACGTCGCGGATCCGGACCGGCGCGCCGTTGCGGTAGGCGAGAACAATGTCCTGATAGTCCTTGGCGACCGTCAGCTGGTCGTTGTTGTAGATCGTGAAGCTCTGGTGCGGCCCGTCGAAACTGCCCTTGGGCTGATCGACCGTGACGGTGGCGAGCGTCGCGCGGATGTCCTCGAGGCTGAGGCCCATGCTGGCGATCTTCGCCGGATCGACCTGCACGCGCACGGACGGCTTCTGCTGGCCGAACACGCTGACCTGAGACACGCCCGAGATTTGCGACATCTGCTGGGCGAGCAGGGTCTCGGCCGCGTCGTCGACCTGCGTCAACGGCATGCTGGGGCTATAGACCGCCAGCAGCAGGACCGGGGAGTCGGCCGGGTTGACCTTGCGATAGGTCGGCGCGTTCGGCAGGTTCTTCGGCAGCTGGCCGCTTGCCGCGTTGATGGCGCCCAGCACGTCGGTCGCCGCCGCGTCGATGTTGCGGCTGAGATCGAACTGGACGACGACACTGGTCGAGCCGAGCACACTGGTCGAGGTGAGCTGCGCCACGCCGGCGATCTGCGCCAATTGCGTCTCGAGCGGCGTCGCAACCGAGGAGGCCATGGTGTCCGGGCTGGCGCCCGGCAGCGAGGCGCTGACCTGGATGGTCGGGAAGTCGACCTGCGGCAGCGGGGCGACTGGCAGCAGCGGATAGGCGACGGCGCCGACCAGGAACATCCCGGCCATCAGTAGCGAGGTGGCGATCGGACGCTTGATGAAGGGGGTCGAAATGCTCACTTGGCGGGGCTCCCCGCCGGCGCAGCCGCAGCCGCATCCGCGGTCTGGTTGTTCTGCTGCGTCGCCAGGACCTTGACCCCGACCTTCACCTTGTACTGGCCGTCGACCACCACGTTCTCGCCGGCGGCCAGCCCCTTGTCGATCAGCGCCGTGCCGTCATTGATCTGGCCGACCTTGACCGACCGCATCTCGGCCGAATTGTCGGGCTTGATGACCCAGACGAACGTGCCCTCCGGTCCGCGCTGGATGGTCTGGGCCGGGACGGTGAGGCCGCCCTTGCGCGTGGTGAGCAGAAGATGCGCCGTGACGAATTCACCCGGCCACAGCGTATTGTCTGGATTGTCGAACGTCGCCTTGAGTTTGATCGTGCCGGTCGTCTGGTCGATCTGGTTGTCGATCAGCGCCAGCTTGCCCTCGCCGAGCTTGGTCGTGTCGTCGGAGGAGTAGGCGTAAACCTTCAGGGTCTGGCCGCCGGCCCGCGCCTGGTTGATGGCGTCCAGCAGCGCCTCCGGCAAGGTGAAGATGACCGAGATCGGATGAGTCTGGGTGATGACGACGAGGCCGGTCGCGTCGGTCGCATGGACGATGTTGCCCTGGTCGACGAGGCGGATGCCGGTCAGCCCGTCCAGCGGCGAGGTGATCGTCGTATAGGCGAGATTGACCTTGGCGCTGTCGATCGCGGCCTGGTCGACTGCGACCTGGGCCGTCGCCTGATCGACCAGCGCGCGCTGGGTGTCGAGCGTCTGCTGGCTGACGAACTGCTTGCCGATCAGCCCCTGGTCTCGGGCCAGGTCGCGCTTGGCGTTGGCCAATTGCGCCTCGTCCTTGGCCTTGGTCGCCGTCGCCTGGTCGAGCGTGGCGCGATAGGGCCGCGGGTCGATCTGCGCCAGCACGTCGCCGGCCTTGACCTCCTGGCCCTCGGTGAAGGCGACCTTGTCGAGCTGGCCGTCGACCCGGACGTGGACGGTGACGGTGTTGAAGGCGGAGACGCTGCCGATACCGGTCCTGAGGATCTGGACGTCCTCGGCCTTGACGGTGCCGGCGACGACCGGCACGGGCGGGGGCGCGGCCGGCGGGTCTTCCGCGGACGCGGGGACGCGCCCGGCGAACCAGGCGCCGCCCGCTGCGACCAGAGCGACCGCGACCATTCCCGGAACCCACGCCTTGCGCATCTCGTCACTCCTGCCGTCCGGCCCACCGGGCCGGCGCTCAATATACTGTTACGTCCGATTCCATGCGCTCGGATGCCCCCGCTGTTGGCTTGGCGGGGTGCTCGGATCAAAATAGCATTATCTCATACGATTCGAGCGCAGAACCTTATGCTGCGATGCAAGCTATGAACGGCACTGGCATCGACCAAATCGATTAATTATATTATGCCCATGAATGGGGCGAATATCGCTGCGGTCGATCTCAACCTGCTGAAGGCGTTCGAAGCGCTGCTGCGCGAGCGGTCCGTGACCCGCGCGGCGGCGTCGATCGGCGTGTCGCAGCCGGCGCTCAGCCATTCTCTCACGCGATTGCGGCATCTCTTCGGGGATGAACTGTTCGTGCGGCTGCCGCACGGCATGGAGCCGACGCCCAAGGCGCACGAGATCGGCATGCTCGTTGCGGTAGCACTCGATAGAATTCGGCGCGCGCTAGAACTGCAGCACGGGTTCGATCCCGCGACCACCCGCCGCAGCTTTTCGGCGACCATCGCCGAATATGCCGAGGTCGCTCTGATCGATCGCCTGACCCGGCGGATGGCCGAGCGGGCGCCGGAAGCCGACCTGCGCCTGCTGCCGCTCGACTTTCCCGCGACACCGGAGCAGCTCGATACCGGCGCCATCACACTCGCCATCGGGCATTTCCGTGACCAGGCACCCCGCTTCGGGCGCCGCCCGATCTATCGCGAGCGTCTGTGCGCGCTCGTCCATCATCGCCACCCGGTTCTGGCGGCACCGCTCTCGGCCGAGAATTACGTCGCCTGGCCCCATGTCGTGATGTCGCCGTCCGGCAAGGCGATCCGCTCGATCGACCCCCATCTGGCGGCGCGCGGGCTGAAGCGCCGGGTCGCGGCCACGGTCGGGACCTATCTGGCCCTGCTGCCGGTGCTGCGCTCGACCGAGATGATCGCGACCCTGCCCAGCATCACGGCCGAAACGCTGGCGGGCCTGGCGCGCGACCTTGTCCGGATCGAACTGCCCTTTACCCAGTTCGTCGAGGTGTCGATGGTCTGGCACGTCAAGACCGAGGCGGATCCGGCCGAACGCTGGTTCCGTGATCTGGTGGCGGAGGCGGCGGAGCCGCTCGGTGTCGGTCTCGAGACCGGCGCGGGCGGCTAAGAGCGTTGCGCGCCGGACACTGGCGTCGGTCGCCGGGGCGGAATAGGCTCGCTCCTCGTGCTATTCGTTACGACGCTAAACGTTCAAGCGATCTGACATCCTTCGAGCTGAAAGGACCTGCCATGGCCGAAGCCTTCATCTGCGATTTTGCCCGGACCCCGATCGGCCGCTATGCCGGCGCGCTGTCGAGCGTGCGCGCCGACGATCTGGCGGCCGTGCCGCTGGCCGCCCTGGTCGCCCGCAATCCGGAGGTCGACTGGGCCGCGGTCGATGACGTCGTGCTCGGCTGCGCCAACCAGGCGGGCGAGGACAATCGCGATGTGGCGCGCATGGCGCTGCTGCTGGCCGGGCTGCCCGACAAGGTGCCCGGCGCCACGGTCAACCGCCTGTGCGGTTCCGGGCTGGAGGCGGTCGCCGCCGCCGCGCGCGCGATCCGGGCGGGCGACGGCGAGCTGTTCATCGCAGGCGGCGTGGAAAGCATGAGCCGTGCGCCCTTCGTCATGGGCAAGGCCGAGAGCGCCTTCTCGCGCGATACGAACATCTATGACACCACGCTCGGCTGGCGCTTCATCAATCCGAAGATGGAAGAAGCCTACGGCACGGATTCGATGCCGGAGACGGGCGAGAATGTCGCTGCCGACTTCAATATCTCGCGCGCCGATCAGGATGCCTTCGCGCTGCGCAGCCAGCACCGCGCCGGCCGGGCCCAGGCGTCGGGCCGTCACGCCCGCGAGATCGTGCCGGTCATGGTGAAGCGCGGGCGCGAGATGGTCGAGGTGACGAAGGACGAGCATCCCCGTCCCGACACGACCCTGGAACAGCTGGCGAAGCTCAAGACGCCGTTCCGCGCCGGCGGCACGGTCACGGCCGGCAACGCGTCCGGCGTCAATGACGGTGCGGCCGCTCTCATCATCGCGTCGGAGGCCGCGGCCAAGCGCTGGGGCCTGACACCGCGCGCCCGCATCCTGTCGACCGCGGTCGCCGGCGTGCCGCCGCGGATCATGGGCTTCGGTCCGGCCCCGGCCACGCGCAAGGTGCTGGCGCGGCTCGGGCTTTCGATCTCGGACATCGACGTGATCGAACTGAACGAGGCGTTCGCGTCCCAGGCCCTGGCCGTCACCCGCGACCTCGGCCTGCCCGACGATGCCGAATTCGTCAATCCGAACGGCGGGGCGATCTCGCTCGGTCATCCGCTCGGCATGAGCGGCGCGCGCCTGGCGCTCACCGCAACGGCCGAACTGGCCGAACGCCAGGCGCGCCGCGCCCTCTGCACCATGTGCATCGGCGTCGGCCAGGGCATCGCCATGGTGATCGAGCGGGTCTAGCGTTTTCTCTCCCCCAGGATACGGCGGCCGGCGCAGGCCGCCGTATCGTGGAAATTAACCGATAAATAAGCCACTATCGGGCACCGTATCGCGTTACGGTAGATCGGTAGCGTGCGCCTTTTACCTCCAGGTTGGTTGGGCCGGAGCGTAGGCCTCTGACGGCGGTTGGTTTTTTTCCGAGGGATCATGCGCACACTCGAGCGTGCTGCAGTCGGTCTGGTCGGCTTGGCGCTGATCGTCATCCTGGCCGGGAGCCTGCTGGTGGCGCTATGGGCCCAGCAAGCCGTTGGCGAGCGCGAGGCCTGGGTCACCCACACCTATCGGGTGATCGACAAGCTTGCGGCGGTGCGGGCGGCGATCACCGATGCCGAGACCAGCATCCGCGGCTATGACCTGACCGCCGACGATCAGTTCCTGGTGACGCTCGAAGCGGCCGGGCAGGCGCTCGATCGTCTGCCGGCCGAACTCGATGCCTTGCTCCTCGACAATCCGGTCCAGGCCGCCAACGGGCGCCACCTTGCGGATCTGATCGCCCAGCGGCGCGCCGGCTTTGCCGAAGGCATCGCCCGCTTCCAAGCGAACGGCAGCAAGCCGATCACCACCACGGTGCCGGCCGGCAAGGGCATCAAGGTGATGGCCGAGATCCGGGCGCTGACCGAATCGATGCGGGCTAGCGAACTGGCGCTCTTGGCGGAACGCACCGCGGCGGCGGACCGGGCGCGGGGCGAGAGCCTGTGGGTCTTCCTCTGCACGGGGCTCGTCACGCTGCTGGTCATGGCGGCGGCCCTCTTGTTGCTGCGGCACGAGGGCGCCCGCCGCGCAGCGGCGGAGGCGGCGGTGCACGCGCGCGAACGGTTGCTGCAGATCATCTTTGACACGGTTCGGATCGGCATTGCGCTCACCGGCCCGGACGGCAAATTGCGCCGGGTCAATGCGGCCTTCACTTCGCTCGTCGGCGAAAGCGAGGCCGCACTGATGGGCCGGCGGCCCGCCTTCTTCGACGATTTCGCCGAAGCTGGGCTTTCGCGCCGGCTCGCCATCACGCGGCCCGACGGCACGACACGGACCGTCCTCGCCGTGGCGAGCGGGATCGTCGACGAGACTGGGAGTGGGGCCCGTCTCAAGACCATCGCCGATATCAGCGACCTGGAACATGCCCAGGCCGAGTTGGCGGCGAGTCATCAACGCCTGGCCGCCGTCAACGACAGCGTGCTCGACGGCATCATCACGATCAATCCGTCGGGCTCGATCGAGAGCTTCAATCGGGCGGCGGAGATGATCTTCGGCTACCCGGCCGCCGCGGTGATGCGGCGCAACGTGCGCATGCTGATGCCGGAGCCCTTCGCCTCGGCGCACGACGGCTATTTGGAGCGATACCTCGCGACCGGCTTCTCGTCGATCATGGGGGTGGTCCGCGAGGTCGAGGGACTGCGGGCGGACAGGTCGACCTTCCCGATGGAAATCGCGCTGACCGAGACCGTGCTGCGCGGCCATCGCCTGTTCGTTGCCGCCGTGCGCGACATCACCGAGAAGCGGGCGCTCGAGCAGGTCAAGAACGAGTTCGTCTCGACCGTCAGCCACGAGCTGCGCACGCCGCTCACCTCGATCTCGGGGGCGCTCGCCCTCATGGCCAAGGGCACGGCGGGCGCGTTGCCTGAAAAGGCGCTGGGCCTGGTCGCGATCGCGCGCTCGAACTGCGACCGGCTGGTGCGACTGATCAACGACATCCTTGACCTGGAGCGGATCGAGGCCGGTAAGCTGGTGTTCGAGTTCTCCGGCGTGTCGATCAAGCGCCTGGTCGAGCGGGCGATCGCCGAGAACCTGGACTATGCCTCGAGGTTCCAGGTCACCGTGGAACAGGATGGCGATGCGGTCGACGCCGAGGTCTGGGGCGACGAGCATCGGCTGCTGCAGGTGCTGACCAACCTGATCTCGAATGCAGTCAAATTTTCGCCCGAGGGCGGCAAGGTCGTGATCTCGGCCCGGCGGGCCGCGGGGACGGTGCATCTGGCCGTGAAGGATTCCGGCCGCGGCATTCCCGACGCTTTCAAGGCGCGCATCTTCCAGAAATTCGCCCAGGCCGACGCGACCGACAGCCGCCAGAAGGGCGGCACCGGCCTTGGCCTGTCGATCGTGAAATCGATCGTCGAGCGCCACGGCGGGCGGATCGGCTTCGAATCCGAGTGGGGCGCGGGCTCGACCTTCTATGTCGACCTGCCCGAGAAGCGCGCACGCCTGACCGACGTGCTCATGCCCCAGGGCTGCGGCAAGCTGGTGCTGGTCTGCGAAGACGATGACGACGTCGCCCATATCCTGCGTCAGCAACTGGCCGACGCCGGCTATCAGTCGATCCGGGCGGCGACCGCCGACGAGACCATGCGGCTGCTCGATGCCGGTCGGTTCGATGCGATGACGCTCGATCTCAACCTGCCCGACGGCGATGGCATCGCCATGCTGCGCCGCATCCGCGCCGACGCGCGCCATGCGACCATGCCGGTCGTCGTCGTGTCGGCCTGGCTCTCGGAGCAGGTCGCGGATCCGATCCTGACCGGGCAGGTGCTGGGCGTGGTCGACTGGATCGGCAAGCCGATCGACGGCGACCGGCTGCATCATGCGCTGGAGCTGGCGCGCCGCCGCGCCGGCAAGCCGCGCGTGCTGCATGTCGAGGATGATCCCGACATCGTCAAGCTTGTCGAATACGCGCTGCGCGACGAGGCCGACGTGGTTGCGGCGCCGTCGCTCGTCGAGGCGCGGCGACGGCTGGCCGACGGCGACATCGATCTGGTCATCCTCGACGTCGGCCTGGTCGACGGCTCGGGCCTGGCGCTGCTCGACGACGTCAAGAACTTCAAGGGCACCCGGTCGCCGCCGACCGTGCTGTTCTCGGCCCAGGAGATCGACCCGGCGCGGCGCGACGAACTGGTCGCCGTGCTGGTCAAGTCGCAGAGCACGATCGACCAACTAGCGATGATTATCCGCGACCAGTTGGACTTGCCCATGCCCAATAGCTGATTTCCACGCGCCGCTCATGTAAGATGACGTCAAAGGCTCCTGGCGGGGCGGGGAGATGGGTTTTGACGACGGCAAGCGGCATGGCGGCGGGTGCGATGACGGCAAATGACGAACATGATGCGGAAGCCCTGCTACGCGGGCTAGCCGCCTGGCTGCCCCGGCGCTTTCTACTGGCGATCGACATCATGCTCGACGTGTCGTTCAACGGCGCCAGCGGCCCGCTGCCGGCGGCGGAGCTGGGCCAGCGCCAGGGCCTGGAGACCCGCAAGCTCGAGGCGATCCTGCAGCGGCTGTCGCGCGCCGGCCTGCTGAAGAGCGTGCGCGGCCCGAACGGCGGCTATCTCCTGGGCAACGAGCGCGGCGCGATCACGGTCGGCGCCATTGCGCGCGCCATGATGGGCCAGGACAAGCCCACGCCCTTCACCGAATCCCCATCGCCGACCATGCGCAAGGTCGTGCTGCCCATGGTCGAACGCGTCCATGAGCTGGTGCTGGCCGAATTCGACCAGGTGACGCTCGCCGAGCTGTGCCGCCTCAGCCGGCTCGCCGGCCTGTCGAGCAAGTGCGACGGCATCGTCGATTTCGTGATCTGACCGTCCGATCCGCGCCAATCGACGCGTTGCGTTTGTAAATTGACCGCGATGGCCTAAAGCACCCCGCCGGCGAGGGCGGCCAGGACCACCTTGATCACCGTCTCGGCGCGGCCGTCCAGGTCCTGGTCGGCGGTTTCAGCGACCAGGCGCGGGTGATGAAAGCGCACGGTTGCGTCCAGCACCATGGCGGTCGCGGCCTCGATATCGGCAACCCGAAACTCGCCGGTGGCACAGCCGGCCGCGATCAGGGCGTGGACCTGGCTGGCCAGATGTGCCAGATGCCCGCTCACCACCTCGCCGGCATCGGCGACCAGGCGCTGGTATGCTGCGAACATCTCCGGGTCGTCCAGCACCTTGCGGCGCTTCGCCGCCATCAGGGTCAGGCACCATTGGCGCAGTCGCGCGCCGGCCGGCCCGTCGGCGGCGACGATGGCGTCGAGCGGCGCCATGATCCGGGCGAGCCAGCGCTCGACGATCGCGCTGCGCAGCGCCACCTTGCTGTCGAAGAAGCGATAGACATTGGCGTGGCTCATGCCCAGCGCCCGGGCGACATCGACGACCGCGACCTTGTCGGGCCCATGGCGCCGCAACAGGGTCTCGGTCGCCTCCAGAATTCGCTCGCGCGTGTCGTCGTTCAAGGTCGGCAAGCCTCTCTGGCGGTCGAAGGATCGTCGCCAGAGAGGGTATAGCCTGACCTAGCCGTTGAGGAGCGCCATCTGCGCGGCGGCATAGCGCGTGCCGGCCACCTGGTCCGGCTGGATGATCGCGTCGAGGGTGGCGAAATCGGCCGGGCTGAGTTCCAGGTCACTCGCCGCGACTGCCTCGGCGAGCCGCGCCTGGCGCCTGGTGCCGACCAGCGGCACGATGTCCGGCCCGCGCGACAAGGCCCAGCCAATCGCGACCTGCGCGGCGCTCACGCCCCGCTCGGCGGCGAACCCGGCCAGTGCCACGACGATCGTGTGGTTCTTCGCCAGATTTTCCGGCGCGAACCGCGGCGTATGGCCACGGAAGTCGCCGGGGGCGAAGCTCTGTCCCGGCTTGATGTCGCCACCCAGCAGGCCGCGCGACAGTACGCCATAGGCGACGAGGCCGATGCCCAACTCGCGGAGCGTCGGCAGCACTTCCGCCTCGATCCCGCGCTCGATCAACGAATATTCGATCTCCAAGGCAGCGATCGTATGGGTCTTGTGCGCCCGGCGGACCGTCGCGGCCGAGGCTTCGGACAAACCGATGTGGCGCACATGGCCGGCCTTCACCAGGTCGGCGATGGCCCCGACCGTGTCCTCGATCGGCACGGCCGGATCGACGCGCGCCGGCTGGTAAAGGTCGATATGGTCGGTGCCCAGCCGCTGCAGCGTATAGGTGAGGAAAGTCTTCACCGCCGCCGGCCGGCCGTCGAAGCCGAGGAAGGCGCCGTCCGGCGCCCGGAGCGCGCCGAACTTGACCGAAATGAAGGCCTGGTCGCGGCGGCCGCGGATCGCTTCGCGTACCAGGCTCTCGTTATGGCCCATGCCGTAGAAGTCGCCGGTATTGATCAGATTGACGCCGGCATCGAGCGCCGCCTGGATCGTGGCGATGCTCTCGCCATCGTCGGCCGCGCCATACATGCCCGACATGCCCATGCAGCCGAGGCCGATGGCCGAAACACGGGGACCGCCGGTCCCCAGAACACGCTGTTTCATTGCAAGCTCCCTTGGATAGCCTGGACCATAGTTAGGAACAGCAATGACAGATTACAAGTTTTGTAATTGATAAAATCTAACTGCCGGATCGCGTCGAGACCTCGCCGAAGAACAGCTCGGTCCAGGCTTTCGGCGGCTCCTTGATCTGGCCGGTGCGGCCGAGGAAATCGGCGAATTTCTGGACGTTCTGCGGGACGACCGTGAAGACGTGATCGGGATCGCGGACGATGGCCTCGACGAAGGCGGCGGTAAGCGGCGATTGCTCCTGCTTCACGTAGATGCCGGCCGCGGCCTTGGGATCGTCGCGGATGAACTGCATCGCCTGGTCGAGCGCTTCGAAGATCGCCGCCGAGGTCTGCGGATTGTCGTCGTGGAATCGAGTGCCGGCATAGAGCGCCGCCTGGGTATGTGGCCCACCCACCACCTCGTAGCTGCTGAGCACCCGGTGGATGCGCGGGTCCTCCAGCTGCTGTTCCTGGAACGGCGAGACCGAGAAGGCGGCGGTGACGGTGCCGGACCGGGTCAGGAGCGCGATCGCGGCGTCGGCGAAGGTCATGCCGACGGTCTGATCATTGAGGCGGGCCCATCTCCCGTCGCCGAAGCTCTGTTCCGCCGCCATCTCGAGCACGATCGCATGGATGCTGACGCTGACCGCCGGCACGGCGATCCGGTCCTCCGGGCGGAAATCGCGGATCGTCTTGATCGCCGGGTCGGTGCTCAGCAGGAACATCGGCATCGAGCCGAGGGCGGCAATGCCGCGCACGCCCAGTGACGACCGGCTGCGTGACCAAAGCTGGATCATCGGTGTGATGCCGGCTGCGACCAGATCGGCCCGACCGGCAATCAAGGCTTCGTTCAAGGCCGACCCGCCGGCGAGCGGCTGCCATTCGACCGTCGGGCGCGGCAGCCCGCGCCGCTCTACTGCCGCCTCGATCAGGCCCCGGGCATGCAGCACGCTCATCGGTAATTGGCCGACGCCGGGCTGCATCGCGATGCGGATCTCGCTGGTCTCGGCTTTCGAAGCCTGGACACCGCCGAGAAGGGTCGCAACCAGCCCGAGAGCCGCCATTGCCAAGCGCATGGGTGTTCCTGTCCCCGCTGACCTGCCCTCGAACTTTCGCACGGGATGAGGCTTGCAAGCCACAAACAAATAAACATATGGGTCGAGTGAAATTATGGAATTTACATTCCGGCCTGTGTGAGTTTTATCGTAGTCCGGAATTGGCGTGTGGTCGGTCGGCGGAGCAGGCGATGGTCGCGGGAAATATCGGAATTGCCTCGGAAATCAAGCTTTCCAAGGTCGAAGCGTTCAAGGCGGAGAGCCGGCATCTGCGCGGCGGCATTGCCGAAGAGCTGCGGGCGCCGACCAACGCCTTCGCCGAATCCGACCATCAGCTGCTGAAATTCCACGGAATTTATCAGGGGTATGACCGCGACAGCGCGACCGAGCTGAAGCAGGCGGGCGCTGACAAGCGCACGGAATTCATGGCGCGCATCAAGGCGCCGGCCGGCCTGATGAGCGCCGAGCAATATCTGGCGGTCGACAAGCTGGCCCAGGCCTACAGCCAGGGCCGCCTGCGCATCACCACGCGCCAAGGCCTGCAGTTCCACGGTGTCGCCAAGCACGATCTCTGGGCGACGATCCATGGCGTGAACCAGGCGCTGCTGACGACCTTCGGTGCCTGCGGCGACGTGGCGCGCAACGTGACCGCCACGGCGGCGCCGATCGACGATGCGGTACATCGTCGCATCCGGGCCGATGCGGTCATGATCTCGAATGCGCTCTTTCCCCAGACCCGCGCCTATCACGAGATCTGGGTCGGCGACGAGGCGATCAAGCCGGCGCCCAAGGAAGAGCCGGCGGTCGACCCGGTCTATGGCCCGACTTACCTGCCGCGCAAGTTCAAGATCGGCATTACCGCGCCCGAGGACAATTCGATCGAGGTGCTGACCAACGATCTGGGCATCATCGCGCTGTTCGAGGGCGACCGGCTCGAAGGCTATGTTTTCGCCGTCGGCGGCGGCCTCGGCATGACCCACAACAAGGCGCACACCTATCCGCGCCTCGGCTCCTATGTCGCCTTCATCGAGCCCGACGATCTGCTGGCTGCGGTCAAGGCGGTGCTATCGGTGCATCGCGACTACAGCGACCGGGCCGACCGCAAGCATGCCCGCCTGAAATATGTCGTCGACGCCCTGGGCCTGCCGCGCATCAAGGCCGAGATGGAACGGTACGTGGGCAAGCCGCTCGAAGATCCGCGGCCGTTTCCGGCGCTGCGCATCAAGGATCATTCCGGCTGGCACGAGCAGGGCAATGGCAAGTGGTATTACGGCCTGCCGATCCTGAGCGGCCGGATCCAGGACAAGGGCAAGGTCCGCGTCGCGACCGCGTTGCGCCGGGTGATGAGCGAGATTGCGACCCGGCCGGTGTTCACGCCGTCGCAGGACGTGATCTTCGCTGATGTCGATGCCGCCGATAAGACCCGGCTGGAGGCGATCCTCGAGGCCGAGGGCGTGACCCTGCCGGGGGCGGAGACCTTGTTGCGCCGCTTCGCGCTCGCCTGCCCGGCGCTGCCGAGCTGCGGGCTGGCGCTGACCGAGGCCGAGCGGGTGCTCGACGACATCCTCGTCGATATCGAAGGCGTGCTGAAGCGCCATGGGCTGGGCGACGAGCGCATCGCGCTCCGTGTCACCGGCTGCCCGAACGGCTGCGCCCGGCCGTCGGTCGGCGACATCGGCCTGGTCGGGCGCATCCCCGGCCATTACGCGATCTATCTGGGCGGCGATTTCGACACGACCCGGCTCAATGCCCGGGTGTTCGAGCGCGTGCCGATGGCCGAGATCGGCAGGACGCTGGAACCGGTCATCGCGCTGTTCGCGGCTGAGCGGCAGGCGGGAGAAGGTTTCGGCGATTTCTGCCGGCGCTGGGGTCTGGATCGGCTGGCCGCGACCGCCGAAGCGCTGGCACCCGCCGACGCGGCCGAGTAGCCGCCGCTTCAGCGCACCCGGTCGGGGAACAGCTGGAAGGCGATATAATCCATGTCGCCCTTGACCACGACCGTGTCGCCGTGGCCGAACGAGATCTCCGTGAAGGCGTCCGACGCCAGGAACGCGGCCCTGCTCAGGCGGTTGACCCGGTCCGGGTTGACGTAGACCGGCTCGCCGTTGGCCAGGGTCAGTCCGACAACGCTCATGGGCGATCCCTTTCGTAGGGCGGCGCCCGCACCGGACACGCCGCGAGAATAGACGGCGAAGGCACCAGCGTGGTCTTCGCCGGCTGCACCATTCCACGATCCGGATTAATGGACCGATAACGGCAGGACGGATCGACGCGCTCACGCGACCGGCAATTGCATCGGCCGCGATTCCTGGCAACATCGTCGGCGCCTTTCCTCTGTGCCAGGATCTCCCGCCCATGCCCCGCCTGCCCACGCTCGCCGGCCTCGCGTCCGATCTCGCCGCCGGCCGCACCACCAGCGCTCGCCTCGTCGATGACGCCCTGACCAGGATCGCGGATCCCGCGGGCGAGGGCGCCCGGACCTACACCAGGGTCTATGGTGACGCGGCGCGGGCGGCTGCCGCGGCGGCCGACAGCCTGCGGGCGGCGGGGCAGGCCCAAGGGCCGCTCGCCGGCTTGCCGATTTCGATCAAGGATCTGTTCGACGTCGCCGGCGAGGTGACGCTTGCCGCCTCGACGGCGCTCGCCGACCGGCCGCCGGCGGCCGCGGACGCGCCCATCGTCCGGCGGCTGCGCGCCGCCGGCGCCGTCGTCATCGGCAAGACCAACATGGTCGAATTCGCCTATTCCGGTCTCGGCCTCAATCCGCATTACGGCACGCCGGGCAATCCGTTCGACCGGGCGCGCGTGCCGGGCGGCTCGTCGTCGGGCGCCGGCGTCTCGGTCGCCGACGGCATGGCGGCGGCGGCGATTGGCACCGACACCGGCGGCTCCGTGCGCATTCCGGCCGCCTTCTGCGGCCTCGTCGGCTTCAAGCCGACCCAGCGTCGCATCACGCGCGCCGGCGCCGTGCCGCTGTCGACCTCGCTCGATTCGATCGGGCCGCTCGCCGCCTCGGTCGCCTGCTGTGCGCTGGTCGATGCGGTGCTGGCCGGCGAAGAGCCGGCACCGCTCGCCGATCTGCCGCTGGCCGGCCTGCGCTTTGCGGTGCCGACCCGCCTGATGCTCGACGATCTGGCGCCGGTCGTGGCCGGTGCCTTCGCGCGGGCGGTGAAGCACCTGGCGGACGCCGGGGCGCGGATCATCGAGACGCCGATGGACGTGCTGGCGCGGGTGCTGGACGTCAATCGCCTGGGCGGCATCGCCGCACCCGAGGCCTTCGCCTGGCACCGGTCGCTGCTCGCCCGCGCCGGCGACCGCTATGACCCGCGCGTGCGTGCGCGGCTCGAGGCGGCCAGCGGCGTCTCGGCCGCGGACTATATCGCGGCCCTCGAATTCCGGGCCGCCCGCATCGCCGAGTTCGATGCCGCGACCCAGCCGTTCGACGCGGTACTGGCGCCGACCATCCCCGTGCCGCCGCCCCGGCAGGATGAACTGATTGCAGACGTGGACTATCTGCGGCTGAACGGCCAGGTCCTGCGCAACACGACGGTCTTCAACCTACTCGATCGCTGCGCGCTCAGCCTGCCGATCCAGGCGCCGGGCGAGCTGCCGGTCGGTCTGATGCTGGTCGGCGAGACCGGCGGCGATCGCCGGCTGCTCGCGGTCGGCAAGACGGTCGAGACGGCGCTTGCGACGGTGGCGGCATGACCGACCATCACCTGGGCTCGAGTCCCGAGACCTGCCACTGGGGCTTCTTCGACGCCGCACTGCCGCCGGTGCTGACAATCCGCTCGGGCGACCGGGTGACGATCGAGAGCATCTCGGGCGGGCGCGAGGTGCTGCCGCCGGACGGGGATGCCGTGCTGCCCGACCATCGGGCGGTGATCGACGCGATGGTGCCGCGCATGCGCGGCCATCTCCTGACCGGACCGGTCGCGGTCGAGGGCGCCATGCCCGGCGACGTGCTGGAAATCCGCATCGAGGCCGTCGACTGCCGGCAGGACTGGGCCTGGACCGCGATCCACCCGACCGCGGGTTCGCTGCCCGAGGATTTCCCGATGCGCAAGCTGTGGCACACGCGGCTCGACCGGAACCGGGGCATGGCGGTCCTACCCTGGGGCACGGAACTGCCGCTGGCACCGTTCTTCGGCGTCATGGGCGTGGCGCCGCCGCCGGCGTTCGGCGCGGTCAGCACGATTGAGCCGCGCGCCTATGGCGGCAACATGGACCTGAAGGAGCTGGTGCCCGGCACCACGCTCTATCTGCCGGTGTTCGCCGAGGGTGCCCTGTTCTCGGTCGGCGACGGCCATGGCGCGCAGGGTGACGGCGAGGTCTGCCTGACGGCGCTGGAGACGGCGCTCGAGGGCCGGTTCCGGATCGTCCTGCGCAAGGACCTGAAGCTGACCCTGCCGCGGGCCGAGACCGAAACCCATTGGATCACCATGGGCTTCGATCCCGACCTCGACGATGCCGCCAAGATTGCCCTCAGGGACATGATCGACCTGATCGCGACGGCGACCGGCCTCGCGCGCGAGGACGCCTACATGCTGACGAGTGTCGCCTGCGACTTGCGTGTCACCCAGATCGTCGACGGCAACAAGGGCGTCCACGCCATGCTGGCGAAGAGCCTGCTCGAGCAACCACTCAGAACAGCCGGGTGATCCCCAGGATCATGTTGACTGTAGCGTCGTCCTCCGAGAGGGGCAGGAGCAGGGTTTCGAACTTGTAGAACGGCTTTTCCGGGACCCAGTAGAGGTCGCCGGTCGACATCCACGGCGCGCGGGTGACGACGACATAGTCGCCGACGGCGCAGAATCGGTCGGCCGAGGCCTGGTCGATCATTTCGTGCAGGAACCGCCCGGTCCAGTCCGCGCCGAAGTAATCGACCTGTGCCGTGCCCTGCAGCCGGACCCGGAAGCGCTGTTCGACCGGCGCATTGGGCAGTACGTCGACCAGGAACATGTCCGGCAGCAGCTTCGGCACTTCGGCCGGATCGAAATCGCACCGCGCCGGCATCCGACGGTCGCCGCGGATCCGTTGCCACAGGGAGTGGAGCTCGCGCAATTCCGGCCGGCAATCCTCGATCGAGCCGAGCCGCCGCGCGCTGCCCGGAACGATAGCTTGATCGACGATCATCGCTGCTCTGGCCGCCCAGTGTCCGGGCACTCTAGCACCCGGCCACCGGCGTTACGACGAGGAATGGCGGCGGGGCCGTCCCGCTACTTGCGATAGATCCATTCCGGCAGCGCGGTCGCGATGCCCGGCACCAGGCACATGATCACGACGGCGCCCATCATCAGCGCGACGAAGGGCAGGGTGCCGAGCACGACATGCTTCAGCGGGATGTCGGGCGCGATCTTGCTGATGACGAAGATGTTGAGCCCGACCGGCGGATGGATCAGGCCCATCTCCATCACGACCGACATCAGCACGCCGAACCAGATGAGGTCGAAGCCCGCGGCCTTGAGCGGCGGCAGGATGATCGGCGCGGTCATGAGGATGATCGAGACCGGCGGCAGGAAGAAGCCCAGCACCACGACCAGCAGCAGGATCGCCGCCAGCAGCACCCAGCGCGACAGGTGCTGGGCCACGATCCACTCGGCCGCACCCTGGCTGATGTGCAGGTAGCTCATCACATAGGAATAGAGCAGGCTCATGCCGATGATCATCATCAGCATGGTGCTTTCGCCCAAGGTCGAGCCGAAGATCGGCGTCAGGTCGCGCCAGTGCCAGGCGCCATAGATCACCGCGATCAGCAGGATCGCCATGATGGCGCCCAGCCCCGCCGTCTCCGACGGGGTGGCGATGCCGCCGTAGAGCGCGACCATGACGCCGGTCAAGAGCAGGATGAAGGGCAGCACGCGCGGCAGAGCGCGCACCTTCTCGCCCCAGGTGAAGCGCTCTTCGCTCAGGATCGGCGAAGGCGCGCCGCCCGCCGCCACGACCGCACGGGCCTGCCGCGCCTCGCGGCGATTGTGCAGCATGGCATAGGCGGCGAACAGGCCGACCAGCAGGATGCCGGGACCGATGCCGGCCAGGAACAGCTTGCCCAGCGACTGCTCGGCCGCGACCGCATAGAGGATGAGCGTGATCGACGGCGGCAACAGGATGCCGAGCGTGCCGCCGGCCGCGACCAGGCCGGCGGCGAAGCCCGACGAATAGCCGCGCCGCCGCATTTCCGGGATGCCGGAGCTGCCGATCGCCGAGCAGGTCGCCGGGCTCGATCCGGCCATGGCCGCGAACAGCCCGCAGGCGATGACGACCGCGACGCCGAGCCCGCCCGGCACGCGGCCGAGCCAGGCATGCAGCGCCGAATAGAGGTCGGCACCGGCCTTGGACTTGCCGATCGCGGCGCCTTTCAGGATGAACAGCGGGATGGTCAGCAGCGTGATGCTGGACATCTCCTCGAACACGTTCTGGGCGACTGTGTCGAGCGAGGCCGTGGGCATGAAGCCCAGCATGAAGACGGTTGCGACCGTGCCGAGCGCGAAGGCGATGGGCATGCCGCTGAACAGGACGATGAAGGTCGCCGCCCCGTAGAGCAGTCCGATGTCGAGGGGGCTCACGGGCGGGCTCGCGCTCCATCGCGCAGCAGAAGTTGCAGGACCAGTTGCACGACCAGGATGCTCATGCCGACCGCCATCAGGCCGTAGGGAATCCAGAGCGGCGGGCCCCAGGCGGAATCACTGGTCTGGCCGTCCTCGATCGCCTCGTTCAGCAGGGTCCAGCATTTCCAGCAGAAGAAGCCGCAGAAGGCGAGCGTCAGCGCGTCGGCGATCAGGCGCCGGATATTGTCGGCCCACCTGGGCAGGACATGGGCGAGCGCGTCGATACCGACATGGCCGCGCCGGCGCTGGACCCAGCCGGCGCTCATGAAGGTGGCACCCAGCAACAGGAAGGCCGACAGCTCGTCCTGCCAATCGGACGCGATCTTGAGGAAATAGCGGCCGATCACCTCCCAGGTCAGCACCACGCCGGCGGCGCCCATGGCGAGGCCGCCGGCCACTGCGGTCAGGCCGTTGATGCGGTCGAGCAGCCCCTGGACGTGACCCAGGGGACCGCGCGGCTTCGGCAGGGATGCCGTGGCCAGGTCGACGAAGCCGGTCATGTCCCGGGAACGCTCCGGGATTGCCCGGTCACGCGACGGCCGAGGCGAGCTTCAGCAGCCGGTCGCAATCGGCATTGCGCGCGGCGAAGTCCTTCCAGGCCGTGTCCTCGGCGATCTTGCGCCAGAGCTCGACGGTCTTCTCGTCCATGTCCGTGACCGGGATGTTAGCCTTCTGATAGATGGCCGCGATCGCCTCGTCGTCGGCCTTGGCCTGCTTGAGCGCGAACGGCTCCATCTCGATGCCGACCTCGGTGATCGCGGTCTGCTGGTCCGCGGGCAGCGAGTCGAAGATCGCCTTCGACATCAACAGCGGCTCGAGCATGTACCAGAAGCTCTTGCCGCGGCCGGTCGTGAGATTCTTGGAGATTTCTTCCAGCCGGAACGAGATCAGGCTGGTCGACGAGGTCACGGCCGCGTCGAGCGAGCCGGTCTGCATCGCCGCATAGATCTCGTTCGACGGCACGGACGAGATGATGCCGCCGGCCTGCTTCAGCATGAGATCCATCTCACGGCTGCCGCCGCGGATCTTCAGGCCCTTGGTATCGTCGGGCGTCACCACCTTGGTCGTGCGGGACGCGATGCCGCCGGCCTGCCAGACCCAGGTCAGGATCTTGATGCCCTTGTCGTCCAGCAGCTTGATGAGCTCGGTGCCGATCGGTGCCTTCTTCCAGGCCAGCCCCTGGTCGTAGCTGGTGACCAGGCAGGGCATCAGGCCGATATTGACCTCCTGCACCTCGCCGCCGGCATAGGCGAGCGGATAGAGGCTGAGGTCGAGCGCGCCCTTGCGCAGTGCCGAGAACTGCGAATTCGTCTTCATCAAGGACGAGCCCGGATAGATCTCGAACTTGAGCGCGCCGTTGGTCTTCTTTTCCACTTCCTGGGCGAACAGCCGGACCATGCGGTCGCGGAAATCGCCCTGGTCGATCGTGCCGCCGGGAAACTGGTGGCTGATTTTCAGCACCTTGGCGTCGGCGGCAAGGCTCCGACGCGAAGCCGCAATGATGGCCGGCGCCGCGATCAGGCCGGTCAATACGGTTCGGCGAGCGATCTGCATATTGTTCCTCCCCAGGACAATTTGGTTGCCACCCTATATCGGCTTGGCGAAGAGATGAAGGCCTGTTGCGGTGCAATAACTTAGAGGGGGTCAGTGGCCGTGAAGCCGCGCAGGAAGCTCTCCAGATTGTCGGTCAGTTCGTCGGCCAGATAGCCGCCCTCCTGGACCAGAACGGTCGGCAGCTGCAGCCGGCCGATCGCGGCGCCGATCCTGCCGAAGCCCTGGGTCGTGACCGCCAGCCCATGGAACGGATCGCCCTCGAAGGCATCGAGGCCGAGGGCCACGACGAGGGCGCCCGGCTGAAAGCCGCGAATGCGGCGCAGCGCCACGTCCAGGGCCGCGAGCCAGGCCTCGTCGCCGGTGCCGAGCGGCAGCGGCAGGTTGAGGTTGGCGCCTTCGCCCGCGCCCTCGCCGCGCTCGTGGGCATGGCCCCAGAAAAATGGATAGAAGTCACGCGGGTCGGCGTGGATGGAGAGGGTCAGCACGTCGGGCCGCGTCCAGAAGATACCCTGGGTCCCGTTGCCGTGATGGACGTCGACGTCGAGGATCGCGACTCGGTCGTGGCGGCGGCGCAGGTGCTGGGCGGCGATCGCCGAATTGTTGAGGAAGCAGAAGCCGCCGGCCATGTCGGCATAGGCGTGATGGCCGGGTGGGCGGCAGAGCGCATAGGCCGCCCGTTCGCCGGCCAGCACCAGCTCGGCCGCGGTTAGGGCCGTGTCGGACGCTGCGAGCGCCGCCTTGAAGGTATGGGGACCGATCGGGCAGGCGGCGTCGGCCATGTGCCAGCCGGCCCGGCCGACGATGGCACGCGGATAGGATGCCGCCACCCGCTGCGGATGGACGTTCGGCACGATCTCCGGTGCGCCGTCGCCCAGCGCTGTCCAGGCTTCGTAGGCATGCTCGAGAAAATCGACATATTCGGCGGTGTGGACGGCGAGCACGGGCGAGAGCCCATGGGGCTTCGGATCGTCGATGGGCCAGCCGAGCCGGCGCACGGCGGCGAGCAGCCGGTCGGCGCGCTCGGGCTGTTCGGCGCTCGGGCGCATGGTGCCGCGTACCAGAGCGAAGGCCGGGTCGTGCTGACGGTGGGCGTCGCTGTAGACCGCTCTCATTCCCGTTTCCTCCTCCTCGATCAACGCCACAATTGCTTGCTTCGGCAACGGACTGAGGGAAGCATAAGCGGAAGCGAGCGGGCCGGGTAAACCGGAAAATGGGAGGAAGCGGCATGAATGGTGCGGAAAGCCTGGTGCGGACCCTGGTCGATGGCGGGGTCGAGGTCTGTTTCGCCAATCCCGGCACGTCGGAAATGCATTTCGTGGCGGCGCTCGACCGGGTCGACGGCATGCGCTGCGTGCTGGGCCTGTTCGAGGGCGTCGTGACCGGCGCCGCCGACGGCTATGCCCGCATGGCCGACAAGCCGGCGGCGACGCTGCTGCACCTCGGCCCCGGCCTCGCCAACGGGCTCGCCAACCTGCACAACGCGGTCAAGGCCTCGACGCCGATGGTCAATATCGTCGGCGACCACGCGACCTACCACCGCGGCTATGACGCGCCGCTGACCTCGGACATCGAGACGGCGGCCAGACCCTTCTCCGGCTGGGTCCATACCTCGCCCGACGCTTTGAGTGTCGCGGCCGACGGGGCGGCGGCGATCGCCGCGGCGCGGACGCCGCCGGGCCGGGTCGCGACCCTGATTCTGCCGGCCGATACTGCCTGGAACGAGGGGGCGGGCGCCGCCCCGGTGCCGCCGGTGCCGGGCCGGGCCGCCGTCTCGGGCGATGCGGTCGACGCGGCCGCGCGAGTGTTGCGCTCGGGCGAGCCCACGGTCCTGCTGCTGACCGGGGCCGCCGTGCGCGAGCGCGGGCTGGAACTTGCCGGCCGGATCGCGGCGGCGACCGGGGCGAAGCTCATGGCCCAGACCTTCAACGCCCGGATGGAGCGCGGCGCCGGCCGGGTACCGGTCGAGCGCGTGCCCTATCCGGTCGATGCCGCGGTGGCGGCGCTCGCCGGCTTCCGCCACGTGATCCTGGTCGGCTCGAAGCAGCCGGTCGCCTTCTTCGCCTATCCGGACAAGCCGAGCGTGCTGACGGCGCCGGGGGCCCAGATGCATGTGCTGGCGCGGCCCGAGGAAGACCTGGTCGGCGCGCTCGAGGCGCTGGCGGACGCGCTCGGCGCCGGTCGCCATGCAGCACCCGTGGCGAGCCTCGCCCCGCCGGCGCCGGGCACGGGGGCGATCACGCCCGAGGCGATCAGCCTGTCGCTGGCGGCGCTCATGCCCGACCAGGCGATCGTCATCGACGAGGCGGTGTCGAGCGGCCGCGCCTTCTTTCCGCCGACGCGCCGGGCCCGGCCCCATACCTGGCTGCAGAACATGGGCGGCTCGATCGGCCTCGGCCTGCCGATGGGGACGGGGGCGGCGCTCGCATGCCCCGACCGCAAGACGATCTGCCTGCAGGCCGACGGCAGTGCCATGTACACGCTGCAGGCGCTCTGGACCATGGCGCGCGAAGGCCTGGACGTGACCATCGTGCTGTTCGCCAACCGTTCCTACGCCATTCTGCGCGGCGAGCTCGTCAACGTCGGCGCCCAGAATGTCGGCCGCAAGGCGCTCGACATGCTCGACATCGACCGGCCGGATCTCGACTGGGTGGCGCTCGCCCGCGGCATGGGCGTGCCGGGTGCGCGTGTTACCGACATGGCGGAATTCAACCAGCGCTTCGCCGAGGGCCTGGCGACGCCGGGGCCGTACCTGGTCGAGGCGGTGCTGTAGCCTCAGGCCGTGAGCGACAGGCGGTAGGCCGCGACGCCGACGTCCGACGGTCGGTAGAGCGGGCAATCGACGAAGCCCAGCCGCCGGTAGAGCCGCATGGCCGCCGGCATCCGCTCGGGCTCGGTATCGAGATAGACCGCGTCATGGCCGAGCGCGCGGGCCTCGGCGATCACGCCCGCGACCAGCGCCTCGGCCACGCCGCGGCCGCGTGCCGCCTCGCGCACCCAGAGTCGCTTCAGCTCGGTCGCCCGCTCCGGCAGCACCTCGGGCAGCGGCCGGAAGGCGACGCAGCCGGCGGGCAGATCGCCGAGCCAGGCAATCAGCAAGCCTCGGCCCGGGCCGAGCTGGCTCGCGGGCAGCTCGGCGATCTCGCGCTCGAGCCGCGCCATGCCGAAGCCGGGGCCGGCCGCGACCTGGGCATGGCCGCGATACTCGCCGAGCAGCGCCCGGGCAGCGGCGAGCAGGTCGGGGCCGGCGTCGGCGGTGAGAATCTCGATACGATGCGGTTCCTGGCTCATGGACGCAGCATAGGTCATTGACCGGCCACGACCCAGCCGACCGGCGTCCAGCGGAAGATCATCGTGGTCAGCGGGCGGGTCGCGCGCATTGCGACCATGGCCACATGCTCGCGCATGATCTGCAGCGCATTCGGCTGGCGCCCGTCGGTATAGATCATGACATCGGTGCCGGGCGCCGCGACCAGCAGTTGGCCGCCGTTCTTCGCCGCAAGCGAGGCCCAGCTTTCGGGCAGCAGCAGCCGGCTCGACTCATACGGGTTCGTGGCAACCAGGCTGATATGCTCGCCCGGGACCGGATGGCCGGCCTCGTCGATGGCAGCGAACAGGGCGGCGTCGTTCTTGGTCGCAAGTGCCAGCGCCTCTTCCCGGCTCAGGCCCAGCTTGGCAAGGTCGCCCGGCTTGAGGATGCTGATCGCTTGCGGCATGTCGAGAGCACAGACGATCCAGAGGTCGCCAAGGAAGGGGGCGATCGGCGGTTCCTCCTTGCCGGCATAGGTCTTGCGGATGGCCTCGGCGTAGCTGGCCGGCCGCAGCACGGCGCGCAAGAGTGCCCGATCGGGCGGCGCTTCCTTGCGCGCAAAAGTGTCGGACATCTGGGCCACATGACTCTTCACCGCCGCGTCGCAGCCGTCGGGATTGCGCTGGCAGAAGTCATAGACCGTGGTGAGGGGCGCCTGGTGCGACCCACCGTCCGGCGATTGCACCTCGAGCATCAGCGGCGCCCGGATCGCGACGTGATAGCCGGGCAACGCGACCTGGAATGCCCTGGCCAAGGTCGCGGTGAAGCCAGGCTCGTCTTGGGGAATGGTGGCCGCGGGGGCGGCTTGCGGCAAGCCAAGGAGCATCGCGCAGGCGAGCAGGCGATATCTGAAAGACGGGAACATGCTTGTTTTCCTTAATCGTCGGTGGCGGGTTGGACTCGATCGAGCGCCGTCCGCATCTGATCGGCCAGGGCGAGATGCGCTTGATTTCGCGGATCGAAAACCTGCTCGGTCGTCACGATGATCAGCCCGCCGTTGGCGCAGGGCTCGGTGCGAAAGCCCGGCGGCGCGACGAAGTCGGCGGCAAAGGGCGCCGATAGATAGGTGAGCCATCCCGTGCGCAGCGGCGTGCGGGGCAGTTCCAGCGCCTGCCACAGGTCATTCGGATAAACGGTCGCCCAGAGTGCATCCCAGGTTGGTGCAACCACGGCGAGGACGCGCGCCATGGTCTCGGCTGAGATCAGACCGGGGTCTCCGAAGTGACGGGACCGGAGCGTGAAGTTTATCAGATTGGCAAAAAACGCCGATTTGCCGATGTTTTCCATTGAGCCGCGAAAGGCGGCGGCGCGAGATTCCTGCTCGCCGTTCCAAGCACTCGGATTGAACCCGAAATTCGGCATCAGGGAGCGATTGATCTCGGGTTCTTCATCCCAATCGGCTGCAAGGTCCTTGGCCAACCCGTCGATCGTCCGCGGTCGTCCCCCGAAGGCCGACCATTGCTTCGAGACCGGGTCTTGTCTGAGCCAGGTTTCGAACGCCGGATGTATCGCCGCCAAGCTGTCGAGCATCGCCGCCATCCGTGTCGCGCACGCCTCGAAGCCCTCGCGCCGGTTGCCCCAATAAGCATAGAGCGTCGTCGCTTCCATGAGCATCATTTCACCATCGGCTGATAGATTACGGTAATATTGGTGAAACCTTCGACTTTAAACGCCTCGCGAAAGTGGTCCGCGACGCTGCGTTCCGCGAAATACCATTCGACCTTGCGGCCAGTGCCCTCGACGGCATTGTTTTGCCTCTCTGCCTGGACCATAATTGCTTTCTTTCCCTGATAATCGTCACGATAAAATCCATAGGCGAGCAATGGCCATTCATACCCCGGGCCTTTCGCCTCCAGCATCGTGCCGTCGCTCTCCCGGCAGCCGTCGAAGATCACGCCGTTCAACGTGACCGCCATGCCGGGCGGCAGGCCGGTGATCTGATGCTGGTAGGCAGCGGCACGCAGGCTCATGCCGCCGGGCTGGTCGGGTCCGGGGTCCGGGCAGAGCCGTGGCTCGTCCGTCGTCGTGCTTGCCTGCGGCTTGCGGAACAGCGGCGCGTCCTGATCGAGCACCACGCCGTTGTCGAGTGCGCGGCCGACGATGGTGCCGTCCTTGTCGCGGTAGAGACGGTCCTCGTCCGGTCCGCCATAGAACAGCACGTGCTCGCTGCCGGCCTCATCGGTTTCGGCGATGCGCAGCATTCCTTCGTCGTAATTGTAGCGGACATTGTCGTGTCCCGGGACCAAGCCTTGCTTCAGATGGCTTTCGTTCGTCGGCAGGACGACCAAGCTGCCGACCAAGGCGGCAGGGTTGGAGAGCCGGGGTGCTAGGCGGGCGAGTGCCGCTGCAAAGCCCTCCACTTCGGGGCTGGCCATGAACGCGGCCATGGCGGCGGTCGCCCGGCCGATCCCGCCCGTCCCGCCTTGGGCCGACCATTTGCCGTCTTCGTCGCGCGGCTGGTCGGGGTCGAACTTCATCAACCGTGACGCGAGACGCAGACGCTGCAGGTCGAACCCGTCCAGTTCGCCGACAGGCAGGAACAGGCCCAGCAACTGGGCCCGGAGCACGTGGCCGTCGTCGAGCGCCTTTGCGATGGCGGCGCAATGCCGGTGGAACGGTCCTTCGTCGCCCCGATAGTCGAAGGCGAGGTCGAGCAGGGTGCGGATGTCCCGCCGCGCCGCCGTCCGATAGCCGGCGCTGATCCGCCGGACGAGCAGGCAGTCCGGGCCGATTGCCAGGCCCTCGTCGTCAACGGTCACGCCATGGCTGGCGGGGCCTCTTGTATGCAGGCGGCGGGGCGGTCCGAGTTGCAGATCCATGCGGTCCTCGTCGAAGTCACGACAGGGACGCTAGAACAAAAATGGAACAACGGCAACTTTTTGGCGTATATATTTTGCGGATTCTCGCTATCCGGCTTTCCGTCCGATCACCGCGGCGATCTCTTCCTTGAGGATCGCCACCACCTCGGCCACGCGCCGCTCGTCGAGGCGCGAGGCGAGGGTCGCCGTGCTGATCGCGCATTCGGGCGCACCCAGGTGGCGCGGGACCGGCACGGCGACGCCGCCGACCTCGGCCAGAAACAGCCCGCCCGACTGCGCAAAGCCGTCGAGCCGGATGCGTTCGACCCAGGAGGGCAGGCACTCGGGCAGGTCCGGCACCAGCATGCGCAGGCGCCGGTCGTTATGAGCCAAGATCGTGCCGGCCTCGTCCTCGCTCAGGGACGCGAGGATGGCGAGGCTGCCGGGGCCGACGCCGAGCGGCACGCGGCCGCCGGTGCCGCCGGTGAGCGTGCGGACCCGAACGATGCCCTCCTGCATAGCGAGGCACACGGCGTCGTAGCCGCTGCGGACCATCAGGAACGCGCTGTCGCCCGTGCGCTCGGCGACCCGCATCAGCGCGCCGCGCCAGGTCTCGACCAGCCCGATCGTCGATTGCGACTTGAGCGCCAGCGCATAGATCTCGGGTCCCAGCTGGTAGCGCCGGCCGGACGCCGCCCGCAGCGCGAAGCCCTGCTGCACCATGGCGGCGAGCAGGCGATGCACCGTCGGCTTCGGCAGGGCCACCGCCTCGGCGATCTCCGCCAAGCTCGCCCCCGCGGCGCCATGGGCGGCGAGCGCGCGCAGTACGTCGAAGCTCTTTTGCGTGGATTGGGCCGGGATCATGGATTGATCGTTCCATATGTCGGAACATAGGTGAAGAAAAATATCATGATGTGAAATCATCTTTGACAGGGCCGGCGCGGGCGTGGTGCAGTTCCGGGCGGGAACGGAGGGCGGATGGAGCGGGTCGCGCTGATTTCGGGGGCGAACAGGGGCATCGGCGCGGCCATTGCCCGGCGGCTGGCCGCGGGCGGCTGGCGGTTGGCGCTCGGCGTCCGCCGGCCGGACAGCGTCGAGGCCACCGCCCATTGCACCGTCCATCGCTACGACGCGCTCGACCGAGCGGCCGGCGCCCGCTGGGTCGCCGAGGCCGTGGCGGCCCACGGCCGGATCGATGCGCTCGTCAATAACGCCGGTATCGCACCCCATGTCGGGCTCGAGGATGGCGACGAGGATGCGCTCGACGAACTGTTCGACATCAACGTCAAGGCGCCGTTCCGGGTCATTCGCGCGGCGCTGCCGCACCTGAAGGCGAGCGGGCATGGGCGGGTGATCAATCTCGCCTCGCTGTCGGGCAAGCGGGTGCTCGGCCTCAATGCGGGTTATCAGATGTCGAAGCACGCGGTCGTGGCGCTGACCCATGCGGTTCGCCGGATCGGCTGGCCGCACGGAATCCGGGCGACAGCGCTTTGCCCCGGCTATGTCGATACCGACCTGATCGCCGGCAAGACCGACCTGCCGGCGGACGAGCTGATCCAGCCGGACGACCTCGCCCGGCTGGTCGAGTTGCTGCTCGGCCTGCCTAACTCCGCCTCGATCGCCGAACTCATGGTCAATGGCCGCTACGAGAGCATGCTGTGACGCCACCAGGTCAATTCATCCGGCTCGCCGAGCGGCCCGGGGCCGAAATCCGCTTCACCATCGACGGCGTCACCGCCGCCGCGCGCCCTGGGGACACGGTGCTGACCGCGATCCTGCTCAACCGGCCGAGCCTCGGCCCGAGCGACTTCACGCCTCATGATCGCGCCGGCTTCTGCCTGATGGGCGCCTGCCAGGCCTGCTGGGTCTATGACGCGGACGGCGCGCGCCGGCGCGGCTGTTCGACCCTGGTCGAGCCAGGCATGGCGCTGTTCACCAGATGGGTCCCGTCCCATGGCTGAGGCAGCGATCGTCGTCATCGGCGCCGGCCCGGCCGGCGTGCGCGCGGCCGCGACGCTTGCCCGCGCCGGCCGGACCGTCGTGCTGATCGACGAGAACCGGCGGCCGGGCGGCCAGATCTATCGCCAGCCGCCGCCGGGCGCCGAGCGGCCGCCGCGCGATCTCTACGGCTTCGAAGCGGCGAAGGCGGTCGCCGTCCATCGCGCGCTCGACGGGCTCCACGACCGCATCGACTACCGGCCGGAGACCCTGGTCTGGAACGCGCGGGACCGGGTGCTCGATCTCGACGGTCCGCGCGGCATCGAGCGGCTGTCGTTCGACCGGCTGGTGCTCGCGACCGGGGCGACCGACCGGTTGATCCCGTTCCCCGGCTGGACCCTGCCGGGCGTATTCAGCCTGGGCGGCGCGCAGATCGCCTTGAAGGCGCAGGGCTGCGCCATCGGCCGGCGCGTCGTGTTCGCCGGCACCGGGCCGCTGCTGCCGCTGGTCGCCTACCAATATGCCAAGGCCGGCGCCACGGTCGCTGCCGTGCTCGATACCAGCGGCTTTGCGACCAAGCTCAAGGCGGCGCCGGGGCTGCTGACCCTGCCCGGGACCTTCGCCAAGGGGCTCTATTACCTGGCCCAGTTGAAGCGCCGCGGCATCCCGGTGATCGGCGGGATCGACGGCTTCGCGGTCGAAGGAGCGACGGCGCCGACCGCAATCACCTGGTGGCGCGGCAAGGCCAACGGCCGGATCGAATGCGACGCGGTTGGCGCCGGCTTCGGGCTGCGCTCGGAAACCCAGCTCGCCGATCTGTTGGGCTGTGGCTTCACCTTCGACGATCTGACGCGCCAGTGGTTGCCGATCCGGGATGCCGGGGGACGGGCGTCGGAGCGGCATATCTATCTCGCCGGCGACGGGGCCGGCATCGCCGGTGCCGATGCGGCCGAGCTCGCCGGCGAGCGGGTCGCCTGGACCCTGCTCGGCGATCTCGGCGCCTCGATCGATGCGCCTCGGGTCGCCACGCTCGATCTGGAACTCGCCCGTATCGCCCGCTTTCGCCGCGCGATCGAGGCGGCGTTTCCCTTTCCCCATCATCTCCACAGCGCCATCGCCGACACGCTCGTCGTCTGCCGCTGCGAGGGCGTGACGGCCGGCCATCTGCGGTTCCAGGTCGACCAGCGCGAGGCCGCCGAGATGAACCGGCTCAAGGCCTATAGCCGGCTCGGCATGGGCCGCTGCCAGGGTCGCATGTGCGCCTCGGCCGGCGCGGAACTGCTCAGCCGCTGGCGCGGGGTCGAGCTCGACACCGTCGGCCGGCTGCGCGGCCAGGCGCCGGTCAAGCCGATCCCGGTGACGGCTGACCATCCGGAGGCCGTGGCATGAGTGAGCGGCTTCGGCCTGATGTCGCGATCATCGGCGGCGGCACCGCCGGCTGCGCCGCCGCCCTGGCCTTGAGGAAGCGCGGGCTTTCGGTCGTGCTCATGGACAAGGGCTTCTGCGGGGCGGGGGCGAGCGGCGTCAATTTCGGCGGCGTCCGGCGCCAGGGACGCAGCCTCGTCGAACTGCCGCTCGCGACCCGCTCGCGTGCGCTCTGGGACCGGCTGCCGGAACTGGTCGGCGAGGACGGCGAATTCCAGGCGACGGGCCATATCAAGCTCGCCCGGTCCGAGGCCGACATGGAATTCCTCGAGACCTACGCGCGGGATGCCGCGGCCTGGGGGCTCGAGCTCAAGCTGATCGGGCCGAACGCGGTGCGCGCGGAATATCCCTGGCTCGGGCCCAAGGTGGTCGGCGCCTCGCTCTGCGCCGACGACGGCCAGGCCAACCCGCGCCTGGTCGGGCCCGCCTTCGCCCGCGCGGCCCGGCGCGCCGGCGCCGATATCCGCGAGCTGACACGGGTCGACGCGGCCCGCTTCGACGGCGAGAATTTCGAGGTCCTGGCCGCCAACGGGCTGGTGGTCGAGAGCCGCTGGCTGGTCAATGTCGCCGGCGCCTGGGCCGGCAAGGTCGCCCAATGGTTCGGCGACAGCGCGCCGGTCGAGACGCTGTCGCCGAACATGGTGGTGACCGAGCCGCTGCCCTATTTCATCGACCGCTCGATCGGCGTGTGCGGCGGCGACATCTATGTGCGCCAAGTCGATCGCGGCAATGTCGTGTTCGGCGGCGGTGCCGGCTGGGGTGATATCGAGCTCGAGCGGTCGCGGCCGCTGGCGCCCACGACGGGCGCCTCGATGGCGAAGCTGCTCGACCTGATCCCGGCCTTGAAGGGCGCCATGGTGATCCGCTCCTGGTCCGGTCTCGACGGCGAGATGCCGGATCATATCCCGGTGATCGGGCCCAGCCTCGCGCATCCGCGCCTGCTGCACGCCTTCGGTTTCTCCGGCCACGGCTTCCAGCTCGGGCCGGCGGTCGGCGAGGTTCTGTCGGAGCTGATCGTCGACGGCGCCACCCCGACCGACATCACCCCTTTCGCGCTCGGGCGTTTTCGGTGATCCAATAGCAATAACCAAGCCCCGCAAACGGGGCGAACCAGAAGGAACAGGGACGATGAAGCGGTTTCACGTGCTGGCGGCTGCCCTCTGTTGCATGGCGTCGCCCTTGGCGCTCTCCGGGACGGCGGCGGCCGAAAAGATCCTCAACGTCGGTATGGCGGCCGCCGATGTCGGTGCGCTTGACCCGCATCGCGCCGTGTCGACCCAGGACAAGCCGGTGATGAACTGGGTGTTCAACGGGCTCGTGCGCTTCAAGCCCGGCTCGGTCGCGATCGACGGGCTGGAGCCGGATCTGGCCGAGAAATGGGAATCCACCGCCGACAAGTTGACCTGGACCTTCCATCTGCGCCACGGCGTGCAGTTCCAGCGCGGTTTCGGCGAGCTGACGGCCGACGACGTGGTGTTCTCGCTCGAACGGGCGGCCAACAAGGACACGTCTTCCTTCGCCGCCGACTATGCCAATGTCGACAGCATCAAGGCGCTCGATCCCTACACGGTCGAGATCAAGCTGAAGCAGGTGGTGCCGGGCTTCCTCGGGCTGGTCGCGAACTACCAGGGCGGCAACGTCGTCTCGAAGAAGGCGGTGGAGAAGCTGGGCGACCAGTTCCGCACCATGCCGGTCGGCACCGGCCCGTTCGAGATCAAGGAATATCAGCCGAATCAGGGCATCACGCTCGTTGCCCACGCGGGCTATTTCCGCGGCAAGCCGAAGATCGACGGCATCAACTACAAATTCATCCCGTCGGACGCCAGCCGCGACCTGGCGTTCTCGTCGGGCGAGCTCGACCTGCTCTATGGCCGGCAGGACCAGAAATGGGTTGAGCGCACCAAGGAGCAGGCGAAGACCGTCGTCGACGTCATCCGGCCGGCGGAACTGGCCGAGATGTATCTGAACGAGACCAAGCCGCCGCTCGACAATCTCAAGGTCCGCCAGGCGGTCGCCTATGCGATTGACCGAGACAGCATCGCCAAGTTCAAGGGCGAGGCGACGGCGGAGCCGGCGCTGTCGGTCGTGCCGGCGGGCTATCTCGGCACGGTCAAAGCCAAGCTCTTTCCCCATGATCCGGCCAAGGCCAAGGCGCTCCTGAAGGAGGCGGGCCATCCCGACGGCATCACCATCACGGCGATCCAGACCAGCCTGCCGACCATGCTCAATTCCATGCAGATCGTGCAGGCGCAGCTGAAGCAGGCCGGCATCAACCTCGAACTGCAGGTCGTCGACCATGCGACCTTCCACGCCCAGATCCGCAAGGACCTGAGCATGGCGGTCTATTATTCGGCGGCGCGCTTCCCGGTCGACGACATCTACCTGACCCAGTTCTTCCACTCGCGCTCGACGGTGCTGACGCCGACCGCGGCGACGAACTTCGCCCATTGCAATGTCGCGGATAAGGAGATCGACGCAGCCCGCATCGAGCCGGACGAGGCCAAGCAGAAGGCGCTGTGGGCCGAGGCGCAGCAGAAGATCATCGACGACGTCTGCGCCGTGCCCCTGTTCGAGCAGCTGCAGGTCTGGGCGCACCACACCAACCTGCATTTCAACTACGACCTCAAGGGCTCGCTCAACCTCGGCCCGACCATCACCGAGGCCTCGACGCTGGATTAAATCCCCTACATTGCGTCATGGCCGGGCTTGACCCGGCCATCCAGGCGCAAGCAAGCGCTTACGCCCACGTGGACGGGCAGCGCAGCTATCTCTCCACGGAGAGGCCAAGCGGAGTTGCGTGGATGCCCGGGTCAAGCCCGGGCATGACGGAGTATTTGGCAACAGAGGACGACTGAACCGGCATGCTGCGTTTGGTGGCCATTCGTCTCTTGATGGCGCTGCCCACGCTCTGGGCGGTGCTGTCGCTCGTGTTCGTGCTGGTGCGGATCGTGCCGGGCGATCCGGCGCTCGTCATCCTGGGCGACCAGGCGACGGAACAGGCGCTGGTGGCGCTGCGGCACCGCATGGGGCTCGACGTGCCGCTGTGGGACCAGTACCTGCAATTCATGGCGCAGGTACTGAGCGGCGATCTCGGCGAGTCCATGGTGCGCAACCGGCCGGTCTGGGGCGAGGTCGCGACCGTGCTGCCTTATACCCTGGAACTGACCTTCATCGGCATCCTGCTGGGCGTCGTCATGGGCCTGCCGCTCGGTGTGCTCGCGGCCCAGCATCGCGGCGGCTGGATCGACGCGGTCGCGCGCTGGACCTCGCTCATGGGCCTGAGCTTTCCGGCCTTCATCTCGGGCATCCTCATGCTGCTGCTGCTGGCGGTCGAGCTGCCGTGGTTCCCGGTCATCGGCAACGCGCCCTTCGCCAATCCGCCGGCGCATCTGCGCGCCCTGGTGCTGCCGGCGCTCAATCTCGGCCTGATCATGGTCGCTTATGTCGCGCGCGTGACCCGTTCGGGCATGCTGGCGTCCTTGAGCGAGGATTACATCCGCACGGCGCGCGCCAAGGGCGTGCCGGCCCGTCTCGTCGTGTGGCGCCACGCGCTCCGCAACGCGCTCATCCCGGTCGTGACCGTGGTCGGACTCTATTTCGGCATCCTGATCGGCAATTCGGTGCTGACCGAGATCGTGTTCAACCGGCCGGGGCTCGGCAAGCTGATCGTCGGCGCGCTTAACGACCGCGACTACACCATGCTGCAGGGCCTGATGGTCATCTATGCCCTGGTCGTGGTCGTCGCCAACCTCGCGACCGACCTCGCCTATGGCGCGGTCGATCCGCGCATCCGGGTGCGCTGACATGGCCGTTGCCGCTATCGCCGCTCCCAAGGGCATCGCCGGCCGCGCGCTCGGCAACCGCTCGCTGATGGCCGGGCTGGTCATCCTCGGCCTCGTCATCCTGGCGGCGATCCTGGCGCCCTGGATCTCGCCCTACGAGCCGAACGACCAGGATCCGGTGCTGAGCCTGGGCGCGCCCAGTGCCGCGCATTGGTTCGGCACGGATTTCTTCGGCCGCGACGTGCTCAGCCGCGTGATCTGGGGCGCGCGCGTCTCGCTGTTCGTGGGCGCCGTCTCGACCGCGCTTTCCATGCTGGTCGGCGGCTCGATCGGCATCGTTTCGGGCTATCTCGGCGGCCGGTTCGACCAGGCGGTCATGGCGGTGATGGACGTGCTCCTGAGCTTTCCGCAACTGATCATGGGCCTGATCATCGTGGCGCTCCTGGGTGCCAACCTGGGCGACCTGATCCTGGCGATCGCGATCACCGCCGTGCCGCCCTTCGCCCGGGTCGCACGCGGGCCGACCTTGAGCCTCAAGGAACGCGATTTCGTCGAGGCCGGCCGGGCGCTCGGCTTCTCGAACGCGCGCATCATGCTGGTCCATATCCTGCCCAACGTGCTCGACGACCTGATCGTCATGGGCTCGCTCTGGCTCGCGACCGCGATCCGCACCGAGGCGAGCCTCAGCTTCATCGGCCTCGGGCTGCCGCCGCCGACCGCGACCTGGGGCAGCATCATCCGCGAGGGCTTCGAGAACCTGCTGGATGCACCCTGGCTCGCCGTGTTCCCGAGCCTCGCCGTGCTGGTCGTGATGCTGGCGCTCAACATGATCGGTGACGGGCTGCGCGACGCGACCGATCCCAAGGCGGCGGCATCGTGACCAACGTCGTGCCGCTCAAATCCCCGTCGGCGCTGGCGGTCCGCGACCTGACCACGGGCCTGCGCATCCGCGGCATCTGGCACGAGGCGGTGCGCGGCGTGTCGTTCGAGGTGGCGCCGGGCGAGACGGTAGCGCTGGTCGGCGAGTCCGGCTGTGGCAAGAGCCTCACGGCCATG
>Ga0070730_10000570_pt1 | contig 41473 bp, 33 predicted proteins | sample Coa_R1_3_FD_66447 | JGI IMG/M metagenome (GOLD analysis project Ga0070730, IMG submission 66447) | Surface soil microbial communities from Centralia Pennsylvania, which are recovering from an underground coalmine fire - Coalmine... | ecosystem: Environmental > Terrestrial > Soil > Unclassified ...
GGATAATAAGGAGATGGGATTTAACGGAGACGTGAGTGATGACGGGCACTATCTCATCATCACAGTATGGCAAGGCACGGCGCCGAAGAACCGGCTTTACTACAAGGACCTCACCAAGCCGGATGCGCCAGTCGTGAAGTTGCTCGATGACTTTGACGCGCGGTATTCGTTTGTGGACGACGATGGATCGGTGTTCTGGATTCAGACGGATCTGGACGCGCCCCGCGGAAAATTGATCGCGATCGATACTCGCCATCCGGAGCGCGCGAACTGGAAGACTGTGGTTCCACAAAGTGCCGATCGGCTGGAAGGAGTCGGCCTGGTCGACAATCTCTTCTTGATGAGTTACTTGAAGGATGCGCGGACGGAAGTCCGCGTTCACGAACTCAACGGAAAATTCGTGCGGAACGTGGATTTGCCGGGAATCGGCTCGGCTGGCGGGTTCGGCGGAAAGCGTAAAGACAAGGAGACGTTTTACGGCTTCACCAGCTTCATCGCTCCCATGACCGTGTATCACTATGTTCCATCCACGGGTAAGAGCACGGTATTCAAGCAGCCGAAGGTGGATTTTGATCCAACGCAGTACGAGACCAAGCAGGTGTTTTACAACAGCAAGGATGGAACGCGGGTGCCGATGTTCATCACAGCCAAGAAAGGATTGAAGCTCGATGGGCAGAACCCCACGCTGCTCTATGCGTATGGGGGATTCGATATCTCGCTGACGCCGTTTTTCTCGGTGCCGAATATCGTTTGGCTGGAGATGGGCGGCATCTACGCGCAGCCGAATTTGCGGGGCGGCGGCGAGTATGGAGAAGACTGGCACCAGGCGGGAACGCACGCGAAGAAGCAGAACGTGTTTGACGATTTCTTTGCGGCGGCGCAGTGGCTGATCGCGAACAAGTACACGTCGACGCCGAAGCTCGCGATCCGCGGAGCCAGCAATGGCGGGTTGCTGATGGGAGCTTCTTTGACCCAGCATCCGGAGTTGTGGGGGGCGACGCTACCGGAAGTTGGAGTGATGGACATGCTGCGCTTCCAGAAATTCACGATTGGATGGGCGTGGACGTCGGATTACGGATCATCGGACAATGCGGATGATTTCAAGGCTCTGTACGCTTACTCGCCATTGCATACTTTAAAACCCGGAACGAAGTATCCGCCGACGATGATCTCGACGGCCGATCATGATGACCGCGTCGTGCCGGGACACAGCTTCAAGTTTGCAGCGACCATGCAGGCGGATCAGGCAGGGCCGGCGCCGGTTCTGATCCGGATCGAGACCAAGGCTGGGCATGGCGGAGGAAAACCGATCTCGAAGATCATCGATGAGACGGCGGATGAGTGGGCCTTTGTGGCGCACAATTTGGGGATGACTGTAGTGCTCCAGTAGGGCATTCGGGCCGATGCTTGGGAAGATCCCGCGCTCCGTCTCAAAAGCGGCTCAGTCAATTTGTTGCCGCCGTTGAGAACGCTCGTAGATCGTTGCGGAGCGGGAGCGCAGCACATTTTTTCGCCCATGTCTGTGCGGGGACGCACAAGGCATAACTTATTAGAAAATCGATTATTTACCCGATATGGGAAGGTCGCTGCCGCGAACCTCTTTCTGGGTTTGACCCCACCCATCCGACATGTTATAAATGCCCGTTTTGCGCTGGTATTCCGGGGCTAGAGTCCTATTTCTCTAGTCAAAATTTTACGGGCGTTGCTGGAGTCGAAAGCCCGGCGCAAAACCCGACGCGGCCAAGCTCAACACTCCTTCAGGTCTTGCGGTGGAAGCGTGTTCGGAATTCCATAAACACGTTGAGTAATTCCTAAAAACTGTTCTAGTTCGGAGGACTTTATATGCGTACCTGGCTCGCCACTGCTGCGCTCGTTTGCCGCCGCATGGCCTTAAGAACTTCTGCTGTAGCCGCGCTGCTCACCGTCGGCGCCGCTGCCGCCCTCGCCCAGCCCGAAGCGGGGGGCGAAGCTTCGTTGAAATTGCCCGACCTGTCGCAAGTCAAATTCCTGTCCTGGGGGATCGACGGACACAGGCTCCTGTTGATCGGCATCCTGTTTTGCATTGGTGGGCTTGTATTTGGCATGGCGATCTACATGCGGCTGAAGAATCTGCCGGTGCATCGCGCCATGCGGGAGATATCGGAACTGATTTATGAGACGTGCAAGACGTACCTGGTGACGCAGGGCAAGTTCATTTTGCTGTTGTGGGTATTCGTTGCCGTCATAATCGGCGCATATTTTGGACTGCTCTCGCCGGTGCCCGGGAAGCCTGTCGCTCTCACGCTGCCGATCATTCTTGGGTTCAGCCTGGTGGGAATCGCGGGCAGCTATGGGGTGGCGTGGTTCGGAATCCGGGTCAACACGTTTGCCAATTCGCGGACGGCATTCGCTTCCCTGCCCGGCAAGCCGTATCCCGTGTACGCGATTCCGCTCGAGGCCGGCATGAGCATCGGCATGATGCTGATCTCGGTGGAGTTGCTGATCATGCTGTTTATTCTGCTGTTTGTGCCGGGCGACTATGCCGGACCGTGCTTCATCGGATTTGCCATTGGCGAATCGCTGGGTGCGGCAGCGCTGAGAATCGCGGGCGGCATCTTCACCAAGATCGCCGACATCGGGTCGGACTTGATGAAGATCGTCTTCAAGATCAAGGAAGACGACGCGCGCAACCCGGGCGTGATTGCGGACTGCACGGGCGATAATGCCGGCGACTCGGTCGGGCCTTCGGCGGATGGATTCGAGACGTATGGCGTCACGGGCGTGGCGCTGATTACGTTCATTCTGCTGGGCGTAAAAGATCCTAACGTGCAGGTGCAATTGCTGGTGTGGATCTTTGTGATGCGCGTGATGATGCTGGTATCGAGTTCGTTTTCCTACTTCCTGAACGGCGCCATTGCCAAGGGAAAGTATGGAAATGCGAGTGAGATGAACTTCGAGGCGCCGCTGACTTCGCTGGTTTGGATCACTTCGATCGTTTCGATCGGCCTGACCTACCTGATTTCGTACTTTGTTATCCCCGAACTGGGAGGAGATGCCTCGCAGTGGTGGAAGCTCTCTACGATTATTTCCTGCGGCACGCTGGCGGGAGCATTGATTCCGGAACTGGTGAAAGCGTTCACTTCCGTCGAGTCGCGGCACGTGAAGGAAGTAGTGACATCGGCGCAGGAAGGCGGAGCCTCTTTGGGAATTTTGTCGGGGTTCGTGGCGGGCAATTTCTCCGGCTACTATCTGGGCCTTTCCATGATGGCTCTGATGGCGATTGCCTATTCCATGAGCACGATGGGGTTGGCAGCCGCGGCGGGCATGCTGGCTCCGGCGGTGTTCGCGTTCGGACTGGTGGCGTTCGGATTTCTGGGCATGGGGCCGGTGACGATCGCGGTCGATTCCTATGGTCCGGTGACGGACAACGCGCAGTCCGTGTATGAGCTTTCGCTGATTGAGGCAGTACCGAACGTGCAAGCCGAGATCAAGAAAGACTTCAACATGGATGTGAACTTCGAGCGCGCCAAGCACCTGCTGGAGGCGAACGACGGAGCGGGAAATACGTTCAAAGCGACAGCAAAACCAGTGCTGATCGGAACGGCGGTGGTGGGAGCGACCACGATGATCTTCTCCATCATCATGGCGCTGACCAACGGGCTGACCGACGCTAGCGGCGTGGCCAAGCTCTCGCTGCTCTATGCGCCGTTCTTCCTGGGGCTGATCACCGGCGGGGCGATGATTTACTGGTTTACGGGCGCTTCGACCCAGGCCGTGACCACGGGCGCGTATCGGGCGGTGGAGTTCATCAAGGCCAACATCCGCCTCGAAGGCGTGGAGAAGGCTTCTGTCGCCGACAGCAAGAAGGTCGTGGAGATTTGCACGCAGTATGCGCAGAAGGGGATGTTGAACATCTTCATCGCCGTGTTCTTTGGGACGCTGGCTTTTGCGTTTGTCGATCCCTTCTACTTCGTCGGCTACCTGATTTCGATTGCGATCTTCGGTTTGTACCAGGCGATCTTCATGGCGAACGCCGGGGCTGCCTGGGACAACGCGAAGAAGATCGTCGAAGTCGAATTGAAGCAAAAAGGCACGGAGTTGCACGCGGCGACGGTGATCGGCGATACGGTGGGCGATCCGTTTAAAGACACGTCTTCGGTTGCGATGAACCCAGTCATCAAGTTCACCACTTTGTTTGGTCTACTGGCGGTGGAGTTGGCAGTGTCGCTGACGGGGGACAAAGGGACAACCTTCACGAACGTGCTGGCGCTAGTGTTCTTCCTGGTGTCGCTGTTCTTCGTGTACCGGTCGTTTTACGGGATGCGGATTAAGTCTGGCACCGAATAGGCGGACCGGCGGTCGATACCATTGGAGCCATCCGGGATTCCGGATGGCTTTTTCTTCACCACAGCGGGCACAGAGATCACAGGGAAATTCAGCTTCGGTGAAACAAAAAAGCGTGACTGGAGGAGCCAACCGGAGGAATCCGGGCCAGTCACGCTTCTACTCGCACACTGAGGCCGGCGAGTTGAATTCGGGGAGGGCTGTTGCCCACAGAGAGGTCGAACCCGAAACCTAAGAAGAAGTTGCGGCACGAAGCACTAGTTTTAAGGAAGTTTTTCGATCGAGTGAAATTTCTTTCATCCTTCCGGATCCAGCGAAAGCTGTCTATACTGGGCAGGTTTCCGCGTACTACGGAGTATTGGCTTCGTTCTGCAATCCCAGTCGTGCCGGATTATCGAACAATCGCCCAATAGGAGTGCACTGTGGCCGTGTCTCGCCGGGTGTGGATTCTTGCCGTTCTGCTGATTGCCATTGCCTCTTCTACGGAGGCACAGACAATCCACGCGTTTATATGGTTGCCGAAGCTACAGAAGATGAAAGACCTGGGCTCGCTGGGCGGCAACAGCTACGCGCTCTCCATTAACAATGCGAACCAGGTGAGCGGATATTACCTCGACTTTCTTGGAAACGTTCGCGGTTTTGTGTGGAGTCCGAATACGGGCATGAGGGACATTGGAACCCTGGGCGTAAGTTCGAGTTACGCAGCAAGCATTACAGCGAGGGGACGAGTTGCAGGCTGGGCGACACGGGCGTCGGGATCAACCCATGCGTTCGTCTGGACCCAGGCTACGGGTATGAAGGACCTGGGCACACTAGGAGGCAGCTTCAGCGGCGCGAACGGGATCAGCGATGGCGCGGTCACTGGTTCTTCAACCTTGAGTGGCGACGGAGTCTCGAAGGCGTTTCTCTGGACGCCAAAAACGGGAATGCAGGGTCTGGGCGATCTTGGGTCCGGAAATAGCTACGGTTATGCGGTCAACTCGGCCGGGACCGTGGTGGGGGCATCGCCGCTCAACAGTTTACTGACTCCAAACCACGCCTTTCTACAGCGCGTTGGAGAACCGATCATGGATTTGGGAACCCTCGGAGGAGACGATAGCACCGCACTGGGCATCAATGGCACAGAGCAGGTGGTTGGCTGGGCGTCGATTTCTGGGAGTTCTCCATCGCACGGATTTCTTTGGACGCAGGCGAGCGGGATGGAGGATCTCGGAACATTGGGTGGGCAAAACAGCGCGGCCCAGGCCATCAACATTAACGGACAGGTCGTGGGATTTTCTGATTTATCGAACGGCCAGACCCACGCCGTTCTTTGGACCGGACCGAATCAGATTAAGGATTTAGGGACGCTTGGTGGCACTTACGCCACGGCAAAGGGCGTCAACGATTCGGGATTTGTGGTGGGCTGGTCGTACTTGCCTTAAGACTTCCCAACTCAAGCCAGAGCACGCTTGAGTGGGCCACTCTCGCTAATTCGGGCCTTTCATCTTGTCTTTCACGCTTTTGGCCAGCTTCTCGATCTCCTCGGCCTTCTTGATCACATCGAGCGAAAGCACGTTCTCGTCTGATTTATCCACGTAGGTTTTCAGTTCGATCGATAGCCTTAATAGCTTGTCCGTGTCGGTTTTCAGAGCGGCCACCCGCTCCTTTGCTGCTTTTTTGGCCATGTCGCTGGTAATGCGGGCGCGTGCATCGTCGGCATTGGTGATGGGAGGCTCGTTGATGTCGCTCTGGGGCGGGCGCGACGGAGGGTTCTGGGAAACGCAGGGCAGGGTCAGGAGAAGGAGCAGTGTCCAAGCAAATACGTGACGGAACAAAGGGTCCTCCGCGAGAGTTGGGGAGCGCTCTCTGCGGAAAATTATACCGTCCGGAACGAGTCTGATGGCGGTCCGGGGCGCTGCTTACGTTCACCACAGGGGGCACAGGGGATCACAGGGTGATTCTCTGTGAACCCCTGTGTTCCCTGTGGTGAATTTTGGGATGGTCTCGCATGCTGCAAGAGCCGCTTTCTGCTGCCGTCCGGTCCTTCACAGCGGCTTCGCCCCTGTTCAAGATGACATTCACTCTTGGTCGCTCAGTGTCCCCGATGCGTCCAAAGAAAAAGAGACGTAGCGAGCTACGTCTCTGTGAGGGATTAAGAACTTTTACAGCGCGCTCATATTGGCCAGGAATTCGCTGTTCGATTTGGCTTTGCCCAGCTTGTCGATCAGCAACTCCATCGCTTCAACTGGCGACAGCGGGTTCAGCACTTTGCGTAGAACCCAGATTCGCGAGAGGTCCTCTTTCGGGATCAGCAGCTCTTCCTTTCGCGTACCGGAGCGCTGGATGTCGATGGCGGGGAACACGCGCTTATCAACCAGCTTGCGCTCGAGAATGATTTCGCTGTTGCCCGTGCCCTTGAATTCTTCGAAGATCACGTCGTCCATGCGGGAGCCTGTATCGATCAGGGCGGTGGCGATAATCGTCAGCGAGCCGCCTTCTTCGATATTGCGGGCCGATCCGAAGAATCGCTTCGGGCGCTGTAACGCGTTGGAGTCGACGCCGCCGGAGAGAACCTTGCCCGAGGGTGGAACAATCGTGTTGTAGGCGCGAGCCAGACGCGTAATCGAATCGAGCAGGATAACAACATCGCGTTTGTGCTCGACTAATCTCTTCGCCTTTTCAATCACCATCTCGGCCACCTGCACGTGGCGAGCGGCGGGCTCGTCGAACGTTGACGAAATCACTTCGCCTTTCACCGAGCGCTGCATGTCGGTGACTTCTTCGGGGCGCTCGTCGATCAGGAGCACCATCAGCACAACTTCGGGATGGTTCGTCGTAATCGAGTTGGCGACGTTCTGCAAAAGCATGGTCTTGCCGGCGCGAGGAGGGGAGACGATCAGGCCACGCTGGCCTTTGCCGAGAGGCGTAAGCAAGTCCATGACGCGGGCGCTGGCATTCTCGCGGGTGGTCTCGAGCTTGATGCGCTCCTGGGGATACAGAGGCGTCAGGTTGTCGAACAGAATCTTGTTGCGGGCTTCGTCCGGCGATTCGAAATTGACAGCTTCAATCTTTACCAGCGCGAAGTATTTCTCGCCTTCGTGAGGGGGGCGTACCTGTCCGCTGATGGTGTCGCCGGTCTTGAGGTCAAATTTGCGGATCTGGGACGGGGAGACGTAGATGTCGTCGGGGCCGGGAAGGTAATTGTAATCGGGAGAACGAAGAAAGCCATAGCCGTCGGGCAGAATTTCGAGGACGCCCTCGGCGAAGATGTGGCCTTCTTTTTCGCTCTGCGCCTGCAGGATCTTGAAGATGAGGTCCTGCTTGCGCATACCGCTGGCACCGGGCAGATCCAAGGTCCTTGCGATCTTGGTCAGTTCGGTGATGTTCTTTTCTTTCAGTTCAGCAATGGTCATGATTCACCTGAACCCGTGCACTAGAGCGTAATCGGTAGTGTCAACGGGAGATTTTCAAAAGGAAGGGGACTCAGGAAAGATGCAAAATCTTACGCCAGGCAGGAGGGCTGGGCTGGGTTAAGCAGCCCGCCGTTGTGCCTCGGCAACGTTCTCTGGTTCCGACAATACTGCCTGCCGCTCCGAGTCAGCGATACGATCCAGCACGCCGTTCATAGTTTCCTGGATTCTGGTGCTGGGCCGATGGAACTTCCGCGTGGCCTTGGAGGCAAGCTGACAAAGCATATACCGATTCCGCAAAGTCTGTAAAGCGTCAAACACACGATCAGAGCGCATGTGTTTTGTCTCTCCTTACGTTATGAATTGTGGCCTTCCGCCTTCGTCCTTCCCGCACGGGAGGGTGACCGACCAACCCCAGAGAACGGCTAAGTCACTGATTCCGAGTAGGTTGTAAAGGATTAAGCGTAATAACTCACTCTTGTTGAATAGATGCGTGACAGGGGACCGAAGATGCTTGAATTTATGGGCTTAGCTTCGCAGGCGCGTTACATTCGGAGGAAGAGCCCGCAACTTCGGAACGTCCCTGGAACTGCATAATGTAGCGGCAATGAGCCCAGAGGTCAAGCACTAATTTCGGAGTTACCCCTTTGACCCATATTCTCAGAGTGAGAAAGCTGGGATCGAGATTGCTGCGTCGTTGCTCAGCTCAGCAGGACCAGAAGCGTTTCGTACAGTTTCTGAATTCGTTTTGGCCGCTTGTCAAAATGTCGGGCCTCGTCTCGGCTCATGCCGACAAGACGGCCGACTTCATCGCTTTGTCCTGCTCGACTTTTAAGCAGTTCTTCGGTGAGGCTCTGGATGACAGTTCGGATGGTGCCGGGTTCGCGCTCAAGCAGGACTTCAGCTTAAGCGTTTGTTTGGGCCCAACAAAGCGCCAAGGTGTTTGTTGTCTTCGGCTTCGCGTGCGAGAGTGGCAGCCTAAGGAAGTTCTGAGGGTTGGCACTTATGCTCTTTTAGGTGCTGGCGCAGGGCACCGACCGCGCGTTCCTTTTCCCCGACGGTGAGTTCCAGTTCTTTATCGAGGTGCAGGTATCTCTCGGAATTCCCTGATCGAAACAGATCAAGCAGGAGCGTAGTCACCTGCGCCAGGTTTCCCAGCACGTTTTCGACTTCCGAACGAAGGCGGTCATATTCGGCGCAATGCGCTGGTTTTGCCATTTGTATATTTGTTGCCGAGAACGGAACCGCAGTAGCTGCTAAAAATACGGCGGTCTCGGCTAGCCGACCGTCATATTCAGGGAGTAAGGGGGGTGCAGGAATCTGAGGTGGCTCTAGCCTTCGCGACGTTCTCGAACCAAGTGCGGGCGGCCGGCGACGGTGGCCAGGGTGGTCAAGTTCGAGATCTTGAGAACGTGCTCCTGGATCGCATTTTGCAACTCATGGATCGTTGCGCAAAAGGATGGCCCCTTTTCAATGAGGGCGCGAGCACACAATTCGCGGATGCGGTCTTCAAGACGGCGCGCGGGCATAGCGGGGATCATAAGCGAATCGGCGCATCCTTACGATGCCACAACAGGGGTCCATGTTGGATACCCTACACACTGTAGGCGAGGTTAATTTTTTTCACTTAACGTTAATTCTCCGCTTCAATACCTCGAATCTCAAAAAAAACAAAGCCGAATGGTAATAAACTCAATGGTTTGGCAGGAGGATCGGCAATGGCAGGGGTGCGCATTGATGCCTGGCTTTGGGCGGCTCGGTTTTTCAAAACGCGGACGCTGGCCAAAAAATCGTGTGACTTGGGCCGCATTTTGGTCAATGGACTCACGGCAAAAGCGGCTCGTGAGGTACATCCCGGAGACATGCTGCGAATCACGAATCCCGGAGGAGAGTTCGAAGTCGAGGTGCTGGCCTTAAGCGATGTTCGAGGACCCGCTCCCATAGCGCAGACGCTCTATCGGGAGACCGACGCCAGCCAAGAAGCACGGGCCAAGGCTGCAGCCGAGAGAAAAGCGACGCGGGAGTTCGAAATTTTGCCGCAGGGCAGGCCGTCAAAACGAGATCGCCGGCGGATCATCCAGTTCCGGGGGCGGGGCTAGACAGTCAAAACTTCATTTCAAGCATCTCGGTAGTTCCCTCGGGCGCAGGCTGGAACTTCCAGTTTTTGACCGCTTTCACCGCAGACTCGGCCAGCAAGGGATGCCCTCCAATGTACTCCACCTTGCGCACCAATCCTTCCGGAGTAACCCACACGCGCAGCTTCACCGTTCCGTGAAGCGACATTTTGACGGCGACGGGAATACTCGGGGTCCACTCGTTGCACAATCTTGCGAGCAGTCTGGTCGGCGGCAAAGAAGCTGCCTAGCAGGAAAAGAACAGAAAGCGGAATGTATTGCGGCCGCTTCAAACGCGCGGCCACCACTGACCGAGACCACGCCGGGCTGCTCGCTGCCATAGAAAAGGTCGGTGCCCAGCGTACTTTGCACTCCCGGCTGCAACTGGAGAAGATCGAGGGTGTCCCGGGACTTGAGGGGGAGTTTGACCGCTTCTCCCTCTCCCATTACCACGCCAAGCTGAGTATTTTCGCTTTCGATCAGCGGACTGGACGCCGGCAACGGAGTTGCGACAGCGCTCGACTGGCCAAGTGTGATATCGAACTTCGTGACGCTGCCGATAGTGGCGCGCACATTGTCCCGGGAATAAATGGAATAGCCGTCGGCGTGAACCTCCACTACGTAATTACCGACCGGCAAAGAGGGGAAGGCAAACGAACCGTCATCATTCGTCGTCGCGGCACGCATGAGGGAGGTATTCTTCCCCGTAATAATGACGAAGGCGCTGGTTACAGCATGACGAGCGCTATCGAAAACTCGCCCACGAACTTCAGCGGTGTCTTGCGCCCGCAAAACGAGAGGCGAAAAAATTGCGAATAGGATGAGGGTTTTCCCGACACAGTTTGCCATTTCTTGCTCGATCGGACTGACTTACTGCGTGTCGCTTTCAGTTCCGCAAGCCTGCACTAGTCCCATAGAAGGCGGGAAGTAATCAGCGACAGGTCTCCAAAGTACAGTGGGACATCCTGTCTCAGTGGCCGTTGAAGGTGGGACAAGGTGTCCCTCAAGCACATTTCTGTTCACAGTTCATGTTTTGTTTTCAATGAGTTGGAGTCCGTGCGTTTGGCATGTGCAGTGCAGCTTCATATTCAATTCGCCACACGTTTGTATGTGCGCTATTGAGTAAGAAAGAGGCAACGCCATGCGCAACAGAGAAAATAAGAGTGCAGCCTGGGGCAAAAGAATTCTATCGAGCCTCGCGCTAACTCTGGCCGCAAATCTGGCTATGGGGCAGTCGAAACTATCGGCTGACCTGCAGAGTCGACCTTCCGGTAGCGCCACGAATGTGATCGTGCAGTACTACAACGCGCCGGGGACAATTGATTACAACGCGGCGGCTTCGGTTGGCGCAACGAATGGCAAGAAGCTGGGCCACTTCAAGGGCAACGGCTACACGATGTCGCCGTCTGCCGCGTCGAAGTTGGTCACCCTGGACTCCAACGTCAAGTACATCTCGGTGGACCGTGCCGTGCAGGGCGCGATGAACTTTGCGGTTCCTGCCGTGAACGCGGATCTTGCACTGATGCTGGGCTATGACGGAACTGGCGTCGGCGTCGCGGTGATCGATAGCGGCGTGAACCCAATTGGCGACTTGAACGCGGCCGGCGGCTACAGCAGCCGCGTGGTATATAACCAGAATTTCGATCCGAGCGCGAACACGACCTCCGACCAGTATGGTCACGGCACGCACGTCGCGGGCATCATTGCGGGGAATGGATTCAACTCGTCCTGCGGCAACTGCGACGTGAAATTCCGGGGAATTGCGCCGAATGCGAACATCATCAACCTGCGGGCACTGGATGCGAATGGATCGGCGACGGACAGCACGGTGATTTCGGCCATCCAACAGGCGATTACGCTGCAAAGCCAGTACAACATCCGAGTCATCAATCTCTCGCTGGGGCGCGGCATTTATGAAAACTATGCGCTCGATCCGCTTTGCCAAGCCGTAGAACAGGCGTGGAAAGCTGGAATCGTGGTAGTTGTGGCCGCCGGCAATTATGGCCGCGACAATTCCAACAACAATAACGGATACGGCACGATCACCGCACCCGGCAACGACCCTTATGTGATCACTGTCGGCGCGATGAAGACGATGGGGACTGGAACGCGCGCCGACGATTTGATCGCCACCTACAGTTCCAAGGGGCCGACGGCAATTGACCATTTCATTAAGCCGGACTTGGTTGCCCCGGGAAACCTGATCATCTCTGACCTCGCCTCCACGACTGACACGTTGTATAACCTGTACCCGGCGAACCTGGTGCCGGTGAGCTATTACACGACTTCGAATACCAGCAAGATGTCGTCCAGCTACTACCAGCTCAGCGGAACGAGCATGGCTGCTCCGATGGTCAGCGGCGCGGCGGCACTGTTGCTGCAACAGAACGCTTCGTTGACCCCGGATCAGGTCAAGGCGCGCCTGATGAAGACGGCGTACAAAACCTTTCCGACATCCAGTTCGTATACCGACCTCTCCACGGGAATCACGTACGTGGATTATTACGACATCTTCACCGTGGGGGCAGGTTATCTTGACGTGTATGCGGCCTTGAATAATACGGACTTGGCACCTTCGACATCGGGAAGCGCGCTTTCGCCCGGATCTGCCTACACCTCGGGAAACGTGGTCATGGTCATGGGCAACTCCGTGGTTTGGGGAAGCTCGGTAGTGTGGGGGTCCTCGGTGGTTTGGGGAAGCTCGGTGGTTTGGGGAAGCAGCACAACGGGTCAATCCGTGGTTTGGGGCAGTTCCGCTCAAACCTGGGACAACGTCTCGAGCAGCGGGTTCAGCGTGGTATGGGGTTCGAGCGTCGTATGGGGCTCGAAGACCAACTCTGACGCGATGACGATTGCCATCGGTGGAGACAAGTAAGTTTGCGAGGCAAGGATCAGAAAGGAGGAGAACTCAAATGAATAAAACCTCGCGAATGGCTCAGTGCTTGATCGGCTTCATGGCGATGTGCGGCGTGGCCGCCCTGGTTCTGGGATTGTTCAGGACGCGCCCGGTGCACGGGTTGCCATTCTTCACCCTGCTCATGATCGGAATCGTCAGCTCGCGGCTCAAGGTGAAGCTGCCAGGACTGAACGGAAACATGTCGATGAACCTGCCGTTCATTTTGCTGGCGACGCTGCAATTGAGTTTGTTCGAGGCGCTGATTGTGGCTCTGAGTTCGATCCTGGCGCAATGTTATCCAGCCAAGCGTGGAAACTCGACTGGAGTGCAGGCTCTGTTCAACCTGAGCACGATCGCAGTAGCCGTAGCGGTTGCTGCGCTCGTGGCACATAGCAGAATTGGTGCTCGCTCTGAAATGCTGGCATTAGTTGCGGCGGGCGCAGCCTTCTTTGTTCTGCAGACCGTGCCAGTGGCCGCGATTCTTGCTCTTACTGAGGGTGGGCCAGTGTTTCGCATCTGGAGAAGCATTGTCCAATTGTCTTTCCCGTATTTCGTTTTGAGTGCGGGTGTAACTGCGATCGCGGAAACGCTCAGCCAGGTTTGGGATTGGCAGATTCCCGTGCTGGTGATGTTGACCATGTATGGCGTCTACCGGTCTTATGTGACCTACTTCGGGCATATGACATCCCAAGGTCCGGCGGTAGCGTTCGCAAAGGCAGCGGGACGTTAAGCTCTAGCAAATTCAGAGGCCGGGCGCTTCCTGCGCCTGGCCTTTTTCTTTCCCCTGGGACAAACTGGTTGCGTTCGGAGATTAGGGCCTTCGGACTCTGATTGGCTTGAAACTCTCCATCCTTTTTCGTCGTCTAAGGCCAAATTTTCCACAAATCCGCACTTCTCCCTATTGACAGGCTTTCGGCTTAGGAGGACTATTCATGCGTTTTATTAAACCCTTTCAGTACGGAGAAACTATGAGTTCCGTCTCCCGCAGGAACTGCTCCCTTGCCGTAGCAATTTCCCTTCTCGCCGCATGCGTATTCACCGTCACCGCAGTTGCGCAGAGCGCATTTGTTCGCGTCAACCAGGTTGGCTACGTTTCCAGCGCTTCAAAACGAGCGTACCTAATGGCGTCCGGTGCGGAGACCGGAGCTACCTTTATATTGAAAAACTCCAGTGGAGGAACCGTCTTTGGCCCGGCCGCGATTGGAGCGAACCTCGGTTCCTGGAGCACAGGTTATCCAGACGTGTACGCTCTGGATTTCGACAGCTTTGCCACCGCGGGAACCTACACCATCAGCGTGACCGGCCCGTTCAATGCGACCTCGCCCAGCTTTAAGGTCGACACCGGCACGAACGTTTATACCGGTGCTCTCTCCAACAGCCTCTTCTTTTATCAAGACGAGCGGGACGGTCCGAACTTCGTGTCCACCGCGCTGCGAACGGCAGCAGGCCACCTGAACGATGCCAGCGCCAAGGTGTATGTGACGCCGAACGTCAATAACAATGGACGCTTCTCGGGCGATCTGACGCCGGCCACGCTCAATGGAACACAACCGGTCATCAATGGCGAAGGCGGATGGTGGGACGCCGGCGACTACATGAAGTTCACGATGACCACGACGTACACCGTCGCCATGATGCTGTTGGGCGAGCGGGACTTTCCCAACCAGATGGGCACAAGCGGCGTTACACAGAACGGGTTGCACTGGCCCGATGAAGCTAAGTTCGGTTTGGACTGGCTGCAGGAAATGTGGGATGACACTAACCAGATCTTCTACTACCAGATGGCCATCGGAAACGGCAATTCGCAGACGATCAGCGATCACGACATCTGGCGGCTTCCGCAGGCGGACGACACATACGGAGGTTGCACTTCCCTCTACCGCTATATCTGTCATCGTCCCGTGTTTGTGAACCCGGCGGCCCTGAGCGGGTCTGTGATCAACAAGAGCGCGAAGATTAGTCCTAACCTCGCGGGACGGCTCACGGCCGACTTCGCTCTCTGCTATCACATTTATCAGACGAGTAACCCGGCGTATGCCAACCAGTGCTTGAGTTCGGCTCAGCACATTTTCGACTTAGCCAATACGGCACCCAGCGGAAATCTGCTGACGGCGATTCCTTTCAGTTTTTACCCGGAGACCGAGTGGCGCGACGACATGGAACTGGGAGCAACGGAGCTCTATTTCGCCATGCAAGGATGCGGGACGAGTTGTCCCGTGAACTTGCATCCTGCTTCCTATTACCTCTCACAGGCTGCAACCTGGGCAAACGCCTACATTACTGGGCCCGGTGACGCGGCCGACACGCTCAATTTGTATGACGTCAGCGGGCTGGCGCACTTCGAGTTATGGCGTGCGCTAGCGCTGGCGGGAAATCCGAACGGGACGGGCCTGGCGACGAATCAGACCGCGTTGGTCGCCGACCTCGTCAAGCAACTCAACAAAGCGATCACTCAAAGCGGGACCGATCCCTTTGGCTTCGGCTTCCCATGGGCGGCGTATGACACAACGTCGCATGGCGGAGGCTTGTCGGTCATGGCGGCGGAATGCAACTGGCTTGTCACTCAGGGCGTAAATTGCAGCCTCAGTGGCGGTATGTCTCCTACGACCTACGCCAACCGGCAGCTGGGAAATATCCTGGGCGCAAATTCGTGGGGAGTTTCTCTCATCGTCAACGATGGCACAACCTTCCCTCTGTGCATGCAACATCAGGTGACGAATCTCGTGCCGACGCCGCCGAATGGACCGCCGTTCCTATCGGGCGCCGCGGTGGAGGGTCCGAACTCGATTGCCACCAAAGGAACTCTCAGCGGGATGGTGGCGTGCCCGCCGAACGGCGTAGACGTGTATTCCCAATTCAACGGAAAGGCGGTGTTCAAGGACTTCGTTCAGTCTTACTCGACCGTGGAACCTGCGATCGATTTGACCGCATCGTCGTTCCTGGCTTTCTCGTGGCAGATGGCGGGCGCGCCATCGGGGACCCCGTAGTGAAAGAATTCGCCGTACCGTCATAAATCCCCGGCCTTCTCGCGGGGCCGTGGGGCAATTCGCGTGGTGGGACCTCATATTTTTGGATTGAGGTGTGGATGCGGCTCGGAATGTCCTCCCCTTTCCGATCTGGAGCTGCTTGTCCGGTTTTTCCCGGGAGAAAAAATCCGAAGGAGAGACTTATGGCGCGAAAGCTTGCAGTGCTGCTGTATGCCGGTTTGTACTTGTCATTGCTGTTCATTACATCTCCGCGTGCCGATGCGCAGATGCAGGTCTATGGCGCATGGCATTGCTATTCCGACGCCTGCAGTTGGGCTTCGGTTCCGAACATGACGACGTTCGACACCGACAATCACTGGATGATTGATCGTAACAACAACCAAACCTATCAACCGTCAGTCAATCTGGTCATCTTGAGCTTTGTGGACCCTGTGAAGCTCATGAATCTCACCAACGACTCGACCACCGTGAACGGCATACCTATTGGCATGAATACGGCGGTGATCAACTATTTCCAGAGTCACAATGTGAGAGTGATGATGTCGATCGGCGGCGCAAGTTTCACGTCACATTGGAACAAAGCGTTGAGCAGCAATCCAGCGCAACTCGGAATCAACGCGGCGAATGCAGCCAAGCAATTCAACGTGGGGATGGAAATCGATTATGAAAACAGCAGCCAGCCGAACCTGACGGGGCTGCAGCAATTCGTCAGCGCGTACCGCTCGGTCGTGCCGTATGACGCGACTGGCGCAAATTTCGCGGCGCGGCTGACCATCGATTTGGGCGATGGCGATACGTACCTGACGAAATTGGCTAACTACGCAGTGACTAATTGGCTGAAAACCAGTGCGCCTGTCCTCGACTATGCCAACGCCATGGTGGCTTCACAGAAGACAAGTGTTGCGACCCTGGAATCGGGCTGGCAGCAGCATGTGGATGGGCTGTCAGGGTCTGTGCCTCCGCAGGCTCCGGCCAAGTTGACTGGCAGTCTGTGGCTGGTCGGAGGACAACCCAATTGCGATAACTTCAGCAACTCCGATCAGAACACGGCAGCCAGTTTCGTGAACAGTCTGGCTCCCGCCGGAGCGGGAACAACTACAGGGATGCTGGGTTATATGTTCTGGGCGGCCGGGTGCCAAGGCAATGGGACCGGGTGTACATTCCCACCCAACACGTGCGAGAACGGAATGGGAGGAGCGATGTCGGCATTCAGCATTCCGGTTCCGATGCCGGCGCTGCGGCAGAATTAGTCTTTAGGGAAAAACCCTACTTCTGGCAAAACCAAAACCGACCAGAAGTAGGGGCACCCTCTAGAAGTGCACCCAATGCAGGTCTTTTGCATCTTATGGGTTGGACCGCGGAATCTGGCGGGGAGTAAGGCTTGGCGTCCGAAATCATTCTGGCCATGCGTGGGCGAGAGAGTATGGAGGATGCAATAAGCCACAGGGACTCCACGTCAGGTTCTCCGGTCTACCAAATATTCTTCGGCAGATTTTCGGCGTGGAATTTCCCTCCAGGACAGCAGTGAATCTGATCCCGAGCCCAGCGAACACCTGTCTTCAACTTATCGCGGCCACAGCCAACCGAATGTCCCAGCCATCAGCAGCGCATAGATCAGGCCGTCGATTACTTCCTTAATAACGAAGCTCCAGGGATAGCCCTTCCAGATGACATTTGCTAACGGACCTAGCCCAAAAGCGAGGAACGCCGCGGTTCCAACCACGCGGAACACAGCCAGGTAGTACGTCCCCGGCGCCACGGTGTGACCCGCGAGGTACGCTACAAACAAACCAATGATGAGGCAATATCCAAACCACAGGCCGAGGTACTTCGGCATGACTGGGGTTCCGCTGGGAAAAACGATCATCATTCCGACCGGCCCCTGTTTGTATTTCTCCATCACTTCGGGCGACTTCATGTCTTTGTGGGTTGCATGGGGAAAGATATAAAGGCCGCGCGACAGTCCGGCTGCGCGAAGCGAGGGAAGGACTTTATCCTCATCTGGAATCTTTCGGTAATCACCTTGATGGTACGGAAGCAGCATGTGCAGGATGGAGCTGGCAACGAACACGATGACGGCAGATAGAACGATGGGCAGCCAAAGAGCGGAGAGTGGTGTCATGAGGCTCCTCCTGGGACGTAGGTTTCGATGACTCGGGGAGGCTAACTCGCCTCGCGCAAGAGGTCAAGAGGTTCCCGATCTACAATGAGAACGAACGCTTCAGGCGGCAACGCATCTAACGAACATCATGACTGTAGAAAGAAATTCAGTGCCCACTCAAACAATTTCTTCCAACTCAGCATCGGACGCGACAGCCCCGCTACGCGAGTGGTTAGAGCAGCTTGTCGCAAGAAACGGCAGCGACCTGCTGCTGGTGCCGGGAGCGGTGGCGTCGATCCGAATTGAGGGAGCGCTCTCCACGATCGCTGATAGTCCGCTCAGCGGAGAGGAGATTGAGGCATCCGTCCTGCCCGCTCTGGCGGCCCATGCTCGCGAGGAATATCAGCAGTACGGGATCGCGGACTCGTCCTACCGGGTCGAAGGGCTGGGACGGTTCCGGATTAATTTGCATCGCGAACGAGGATTGGCTGCGGCTACGGTGCGGGCGCTGCCGTCGAAGATACCCGGCCTTAACGAATTGCGCTTGCCTGCGGGAGTCGGCGCGCTGGCGAAACTTCAGCGCGGACTTGTGATCATCGGCGGAGCGACCGGATCGGGCAAGACCACAACGCTCGCCGCGCTGGTGAATGAAATCAACCAGAACGACGCGCGCCATGTTGTTACGATTGAGGATCCGATCGAGTATGAGCACGTTCACAACAAGAGCATTGTCGAGCAGGTGGAGATCGGAATCGATGCACCCGACTTCCCTACCGCGTTGCGGGCGGCGATGCGGCAGGCGCCGGACGTAATTGTAGTCGGGGAGATGCGCGATCCGGAAACGGCCAGGATTGCATTGTCGGCGGCGGAAACCGGGCATCTGGTTTTTACGACGCTGCATACGACTGACGCGGCCTCGACGGTGTCGCGCATTGCCGACTCGTTTCCGCAAGAGCGTCAGCACACGGTGCGGGCGGAAATGGCCATGGCGCTGGCGGCCATGCTGACTCAAACGCTGATCCCGCGGAAGAATGGCGGGCGCGTGCCTGCGGCGGAATTGCTGATTGTTGGCTATGGGGCGCGGCAGCATATCCGCAAGAATGCACTGCAGCATCTGCATCAGGAGATCACGATTACGCGCAAGCAGGGATCGTTCACGCTGGAAGAGTCTCTAGCGCAACTGGTGTTTCAGCAGGAACTTACGCGCGAAGATGCGATGACACGGGCGTTGCATCCGGATGATCTGGATACGCTATTGAAGACGAAGGGATTTTAAAGGCACTTCACAGCCACGGATCGGCGCGGATTTTCGCGGATCGATACTCATGCCTTCGCATCCGTGACAATCCGTGGCTCTTCTTTTAAGCCCAGTACGTCCGATCCAAACTCCGGTACTGGATGGCCTCCGCGATGTGCTTTGGCTCCAGGTTCGCCGCATCTTCCAGATCCGCGATCGTGCGGGCTACCTTCAGGATGCGGTCGTGGGCGCGGGCGCTGAGGCCTTGCTGGGTCATGGCGCGTTCGATGAGGCGCTCGCAATCGGCGGAGAGATCGCAGAACGTACGAATGTGGCGGGAGCTCATCTGGGCGTTGCAATAAATTTTTTGGCGGGACGTAGCGAAGCGATCCAGTTGCTTCTGGCGGGCGTGCATCACGCGCTCGCGAATTTTCGCGGAACCCTCCGGCTCCGCGCCTGAGCGCATTTCTTTGTAGTTCACCGCCGGGACGTCGATGTGGATGTCGATTCGATCCATCAGCGGGCCGGAGATTTTTGAAATATAGCGCTGGATCATCGGCGTGGTGCACTGGCAGTCGCGGGTGCGGTCGTTGTGGAAGCCGCAGGGGCAGGGATTCATCGCGGCCGCAAGCATGAATCGGGCCGGGAATGTCAGCGACATGGAGGCGCGCGCAATGCTCACGGTTCCGTCTTCCAACGGCTGCCGGAGAACTTCCAGAACATTGCGGGGAAATTCTGGCAGTTCGTCCAGAAAGAGCAGGCCGTTGTGGGCCAAAGAAACTTCCCCCGGACGAGGGATTACGCCACCGCCAATCAGGCCGGCGTCGGAGATGGTGTGATGCGGCGCGCGGTACGGCCTGGTTCCCACCAATCCGGTCCCCTGATCGAGAACCCCGGCGACACTGTGAATCTTCGTTGTCTCGAGTGCTTCTTCGAAAGTGAAAGGCGGCAGGATCGTAGGCATGCGTTTCGCGAGCATTGTTTTGCCGGAGCCGGGAGGGCCGATCATCAGAATGTTATGGCCCCCGGCACAGGCGATCTCAATAGCGCGCTTGGCGGTCTGCTGTCCGCGGACGTCTTTGAAGTCGACAAAGAATTGCTGCGACTCGCGCAGGAGAGAGTCGCCGTCGGCCTTGATCGGGACGATTCCGTTGCCGGAATTGACGAAATGAATTACATCCAGCAGCGAGCGGACGGGGTAGACGTCGACTCCGCCGACCATGGCCGCCTCTTTTGCATTGGCTTCGGGCACGACCATCCGGGAAATCTTGCGCCCGCGAGCTTCGATCGCGATGGGAAGAGCGCCTCGCACTCCGCGCACCCCACCATCCAGCGAAAGCTCTCCTACGAAGACGCAATCGGCGATCTCCTTCTTTGTTAGCCCGCCGTAAGCGCCGACAATCCCAAGCGCCATTGGCAGGTCAAAACCTGAGCCTTCTTTCTTGATATCTGCAGGGGCAAGGTTGATCGTGATATGAGTGGGCGGAATGTCGTATCCGCAATTCTTCAATGCGGCCCGGACGCGGTCGCGGCTCTCGCGGACGGCCGCATCCGGCAGTCCCACCGTGTGGAAGTGATCCTGGTCGCACTTGATGCCAGAGCAGTCGACTTCTACTTGAATAATGTTGGCATCAATGCCGTAAACCGCGGCGCTAAGGGTTTTGTAGAGCATTGGGGAAAAACCCCCACTTCCCCCGGAACCTGGGAGAAGTGGGGCATCAGGAAACCGAGCTCTGGCCCTGATCAGCCAGATACCCACGTTACGATTTCGGGAATTGCCGAGGCTGTGACGGATGTCACCAAGAGCCTGTGGAAAAATGGGGGGATGCCCGTACTGACTGGAAAAGCTTGCTTCGGCACCAAGGGTTCTACTAGCTGCGTATTCCGGGGCAGCCTATACAATGGGATGGCTTTCTGGTAAACAACGATTTCGTATGAACCCCGACTCCCCAAATCCGAACCAAGCCTCGCGGCCGGCGGGAACGCTGGACCGAGAGGAATCGCAGCTTTGGCGATGGTTGCTGGGGTTTATGCTTTTGCTGGCAGTCGCCCTGACTGCCCTGCTCTGGGAACGACTGGAGAGCATTCCTTATTCATTGCGGGCTATTCCAATCGGCGTATTGGCGCTGTCGATCCTTTTTGCGGTTTATGCGGCAGGACGCCGGCGCGAAGTGGGCGAACTCAAAGACGCACTGCGCGGACTGCAAGAGCACGTGGGAGCGGCGCCGTCGGAGGAGCAACTCGACCAGCTCAGCCAGGTCATCATGCGCTCACAGCGCAATTTCAAGGAGCTGATCGACTCCTTCGATGACCCCGCATGTGCTTTGTCGCTCGATGGAACCGTGCGCACGGTGAATAAGCGCATCAGCGAACTGACGGGCCTCCCCTATTCCCAACTGGTGGGAAAGAAACTGTTCGAACTCATCGAGGAACCAACCCGTGAGGATGCGGAACGCAGCCTGGGGCGTTTCCTGGACAAAAAGCGGTGGGCTGGAACAGTCAGGCTCCGCCTCAAAAACGGCACCCGGCAGCTTTATTTCGACTGCGTCGTGAACGGCATCATCAAGGGCGATGAAGTCGTTGGGGCCAGCGTCCTGGCGCGTGATGTGACTGAGCAGCGCGAAAAAGAACTGCGCTTCACTGAACTGTTCGAAACCCTGCAGGAGGGCGTCTACTTCAGCACGCCCGACGGACAGCTGCTCGACGCCAATCCTGCGCTGGTCAGCATGCTGGGGTACGAGGAAAAGAAGGATCTGCTCGCGGCCGCGCCCTCATCTCTGAATTTCGATGCAGAACAGCCTGTGCTGGGGCGTGCCGTCGATGATCGTGGAGGACTGCGAACCCGCGAAGTCCGGCTGCGTCGCAGGGATGGGGAGCCCGCGGTGTTTCTCGATTCGTCGCGTGCTGTCTGGGATACATCGGGGAACATCATCCGCTACCAGGGCACGCTGGTGGATATCACGGAAAAACGCAGCATGGAGCGGCAACTGGCACAGCAGGAGGAGTTCCGCCGTAGGCTGCTCGATAGCTTCCCCGACCTGATTCTGGTGGTCGATCTTGGGGAGCGGTACACGTTCGTGAGCGCGCGGGCGCACGATCTTCTGGGTTACGATGCACGGGACATGATCGGGAAGAAGATTACGGATCTGGAAGATCATTCGGCAGAGCTGGCGGCGCTTTATAAGAGTGTGGTATCGGGCAAGCAGGTCTTCGGCTCCGCGGAATACGGCGCGCGCCACCGGGATGGAAGCTGGAAAACCATGCGCGCGTCCGGCAGTCAACTGGTCGACGATGAAGGGAAAATCAGCGGCGTTATCTTCTCGGTGCGAGATATCACGATTGAGCGAAAGCTCGAGCAGCAAGTCGTTCAGAGCGAGCGATTGGCGGCCATGGGAGCGATGATTGGCGGGGTCGCGCACGAACTCAACAATCCGTTGACGAGCATTTTGGGGGTGAGCGAATTACTGCAGGACACGGAGACCAACGAAGTCGCCCGTAAACAACTCGCGATGTTGCAGCAACAGGCGCGTCGGGCGGCGGAGATTGTGCAGAACCTGACCTACTTCGCGCGGCCTCCGGCCCCCGGAAAGAGCCGCATCAACCTGGTCGAGATTGTGGAGCGCACGTTGAACCTGCACGCCTACTCGCTGCGCAAGAACAATATTACCGTCGATTTCCTGAAAGAAGCTGGGATGCCCTACGCGCTCGGCGATCCACACCAGCTCATGCAGGTTTTCCTGAACCTGATCGTCAATGCGGAACAGGCCATTCGCGAAGCGCATGAGAAGGGAACGCTGCGGATTCGGCTTGGTAGGACCGACAATTCCGTATGGGTCAGCTTCCATGATGATGGTCCTGGAATTCCCAAGGAAAACCTGGCCAGCATCTTTGATCCGTTCTACACGACAAAGCGCCCGGGACGCGGAACTGGGCTGGGGTTGAGCATCTGCAAATCCGTGCTGAAAGAGCATAACGGCAGCGTTGAGGCAGCGAATGCACCGGATGGCGGCGCGGTGTTCACGGTGACACTGCCTGCGGGAAGTTGAGTCCGCTTCAGCGAATCCGTGCAAAACCTCACCCTGGGTCACTGGGGCGGAACTATGGAATTCTTTCGGCCGTGTAGGTCATCGTGGCGCCTCGTTGCTGGTCTGAGGATTCCACTCTCATCGTTGCGCCGTCGCTCGAAACAATCATTCGCGAGACAGTGAGCACCTTCCCGTCGCGCTTGTCCGTCTCCTCGAACGTGTTGTCGTCGATGAGGGTTAGCGACACTGTGGAATGCAAGTCCTTTCCTACCGGATAGTCTTTGCCGTCAAACTTCGCTTCATAACTCTCGCGGCCGCTGATGATCTTCAATCCATTGGGGATGGAGCGATACGTCGTTAGGGTTCCAGCATCGGTGTTGTTTTTGATCGTTCGCATCTGCCACTTGCCGGAAAGAACGTGGGAACCTGCGGGAGGATCAGAAACGCGTAAGAATCCAGCCTTCCCCGCGACCGGAGCGTTTTTCGCAGCGTTTCGGAATTCTTCGATCATCGTCTTGCCGTCAGGTGCGACCGTCTCTTTCGACGTCGCCACAAGCTTGCCGTTCTTCTTGAAAGTGAAGTCGAGCGATTGCGAGTCGAGCACCCGAACCGCGATCGTGTCGTAGTACGACTCGTGGCCTTGGGCTTTATGATCGGCGCCGTCTGCTTTGACGTCCACTCTGGGGACGCAACTTACACAGTGATATACGCCGTCGGCGACGAGATATTCCTCTGGCGTCGTGGAGAATTCGAGGCTATCCATCTTCATACGCCAGGTTCCGTCAAAGCGGGATTGCCCGAGGAGTGGGAAAGGAATCAGGAGGACGAGAACAGCAAGCCGGTTCGGCATGTGCTCCTCCGTGGAGAGGGTTCGCCTGGTTGGATGCGATGGATGCGGCTTCGTGATGCCTAGGGGTCGCGACTGACAATCCCGGGTCTCGCAAAACCAGCGAGACCCGGGGCACCCAAAATTCGTTATTATCTCTCGACTGCCATGGCAACCGCGTTGCCTCCGCCCAGGCATAGAGCAGCGATGCCACGGTGCACGTCGCGACGGATCATTTCGTAGATGAGCGTGACGAGAACGCGTGCACCACTCGCGCCAATGGGATGGCCGATCGCAACGGCCCCGCCGTTGACATTGACCTTCTCGGGATTGAGCCCAAGCTCCCGCATGACGCCGAGAGCTTGCACCGAGAAGGCCTCGTTCAGTTCGTAGAGTTCGACATCTTCGTTCTTCCAGCCCGTCTTTTCCCAAACTTTACGAACCGCTCCCACAGGAGCCATCATGACCCATTTGGGTTCGACGCCGCTGGTGGCTTGGGCCACGATGCGGACCATGGGTTTCGCGCCGACTTCCTTTGCACGCTGCGCGCTCGTGACGACGAGGGCAGCAGCTCCATCGTTCACCCCCGGAGCATTGCCCGCGGTCACCGTGCCATCCTTCTTAAAAGCCGGTTTGAGCGCACGCAACGTTTCGATCGTTGTATCCTCGCGTGGACTCTCGTCTTTCTCGAAAAAGGTAGATGGCGAGCCTTTCTTCTTCGCGGGAATTTCAACCGGAACGATCTGCGACTTGAAACGGCATTCTTTGATCGCGGAAACGGCCTTGCGATGAGAGTTCACCGCGAATTCATCTTGCTCTTCGCGCGTGATGCCGTATTTCTCGGCGACGTTTTCTCCGGTGATGCCCATGTGGTAGTCGTTGTAAATGTCCCAAAGGCCGTCATGAACCATGGAGTCGACGATCTGTGCGTTGCCGAGACGATATCCCTTGCGCGCCTGCGGTAGCAGGTAAGGAGCGTTGGTCATCGATTCCATGCCACCCGCGACGACGATCGAACTGTTTCCGGTTTGAATCGCTTGCGCCGCGAGCGCGACAGATTTCAATCCGGAGCCGCACACCTTGTTGATTGTCATGGCACCTGTCGTTGGAGACAATCCGCCGAAGATTGCCGCCTGGCGCGCGGGATTCTGACCGAGTCCGGCAGAGACAACATTGCCCATGATGCACTCGTCCACCTGCGCCGGATCAATCCCAGCCCGCTTGACCGCCTCGCGCACGGCGATTGCGCCGAGTTGCGGCGCGGTGAAATCCGAGAGACTTCCCTGAAATTTTCCCACTGGGGTGCGGCAGCCGGAAATGATGACAACATCGTCAAAAGAGGCCATGAATCGGGCTCCTGCGAAGAATTTCGCTCTCGTCATTATAGATGCTGCGGCGGCGAAATTGTTTCCAGCCGGGACAGCAGTGATGAACGCGACGGATGTCTGTCGATTCATCGGTTCGTGCGTAAACGATCCAATGCTTTGGTTGTTTGCGATGCGCTCGAGAGGAAATTTCTGAGGCGAGTGAACGCGTCCCGGAAAATTTTAGTTGACTTTTGCCAACAAAATTTCTTCTTCGTGACTTTGGTGTCACAACTTGCGCGACTCGACCCTCATTTTTTTCTTGACTTCATTTTTCAATAACTCTATACATCAACTAGTTGCAGTAGATCACCGCTGCACATTTTCCATGAAGAATGGAAGGGAGAATAGGAACAATGGCAACCAAGAAAAAGGCAAAGAAGAAAAAGAAACACTAAGCAAGTTCAGTACGAAGTCAAAAGGGGACGCTGAATGCGTCCCCTAAGTTTTTGTGCGGCAAGTTTCAAAGTTGCAAATCTGAACCGTTTTTAGTTCCTCACAGTTGTCTCTTCCACCCGGCGCGGAATGCGCTTTTCCTTCTTGGGGCACAGCGTTCGGTAGGCGCAAAATCCGCAGTGAATGCCGGTTTTCGGTTCAAACTTTCCCTCGGCGATTGCGTAGGCCGCCTCTTGTACTTTGGCACGCACGGCAGTGAGCTCTGATTCCGTGCGAACTGTCGTGACCGGCACATTCTGTTCGAGGTTGTGAAAGATGAGCGCGCCCACCCGGTATCCCCATTTTTCCTGGGCAGCAATAGCGTACAGCGAGAGTTGGAGGCTCTCGTCGGCATTTTCCTGGTCACGGGCCTTGCCCGTCTTGTAATCGACGATGGCAACCGTCCCGTCGGGCCGGCGGTCGATGCGGTCGATTCTGCCCCCGACGGTTGTGTCGCCAACGCGGATTTCGAACGATTCTTCCGTATGGAGCACTTGCGTTGCTGGAATCGACCGGACCGAAGCCAGGAATTCCTGCAGCTGCGAAATTCCCTGCTTCTCGTAGAGTTCGTACTGGTAGCTTTCCTGCATCTTTGAGTCGCCCAGATCCTGCCGGAACAGGTCGATCAACTCTTCGTCGGTCTTCGGCCGCCCGAGCCGGACCGAGTCGAAATATGTTTTCAATATGCGATGGATGGCAGCGCCGTATTGCATGGCTGCGGCGGGCTCGGCTGCCAGGCGCCAGTCCCGCTCCAGCTTGAACCGGAGGCCGCAAAGCTCATAGGTATCAATCGCCGACGCGCTCAGCCGGTTCTGCAACCCGGGAAGCGGCGCCAGTTCGAGCCAACGGTTCGTGTGCGATTCCGCCGGATATAAGGGCGAGGCCGCGGCGAAGAGATCGAGCTTCGCTTGTGCTCCGCTGGCCGGAACGGCCGTGAGCCACGGCGAGAGCGTAGGATTTTCGATCAAGTCCCGCATGAACCCGTCAGGGTTCTTGTTCTTCTTTCCCTTCCCTTCACGGGCATAGATGTGCAGAGAATCACGCGCCCGCGTCATAGCCACATAGAAGAGGCGCCGCTCCTCCTGCTTGTGTAGGGTGTGCTCGTCTCCCTCGAGGATGGACTCCGGGTCGCGCAACTCGCGGGGAAATGCCACGAGCGTTTCCTTGTAGCCGCTCGGGAACGAGTTCGCATTGGCGCGGAGTATGAACACGTGGGGGAACTCAAGTCCCTTGGCGCCGTGCACGGTCATCAGGCGGACCGCATTCTCGCACTCCCGGCTTTCCATCGGAATCACGCTACCCGGTACCTCGCGGAAGTATTCGAGGTAGTCGACCAGTTCTTCCAGTTCGATCGTCTTGTTGACGCTCTTCGCCTCCCAGCGATCCACGAAATGCAGAGCGGCCTGAAGGATCAGTGAAGATGCGTCCAGAGCAAACTGACGAACGATGATGTCGAGCGCCGCGCGCGCCTTGGCATCGGTGCGGCTGACTTCAAGGCGAGCATCCCGCACAACTTCGAGAACTTCAGCCCCACCTTCGACCCGATCGAGTGCGGCAGAGAGCGGTACGACCCTGGCTTCGCGATTGTCTCGAGCGATGGCTCGCATCACCTGCCGCAGCTTTTCGGGATCCAAATGGAAGCGCGGAAGTGCCGCGACGCGGAACAGGCTGACATCATCCCCCCCCGAAACGACGGCGTTCATGCAGGCGAACAAATCCCGCACTTCCGGCGTGTCGGAGATATCCATGCTCTCGATAACGAAGGGGATGTCTGCCTCGGCCAGTTGCTGCACCACTTCATCGCGCTGGTAGTGACCGCGGTAGAGGATGCCGAAATCCGACCACTTGCACTTTGACTTCTTCTGCGCGTTGCGGATGTAGCTCACCAGTTCGGGTCCCTCTGTTTCTTTGCTGGTAAGAACCACGACCGAAACTTTCGACGCGGGGAGAGTAAACCCGGCTTTGGCGGCTTCCTCATCACGCGCGGACTGCAATGGCGACCGGCTATAGGCCATGGCGCCGTCGGCTTGCTTGGCAAAGACAGGAGGGTTGTCGTTGATAAGGGCAAAGGCGCTGCGCAGGATGGGCGTGGTCGAGCGTCGATTCTTCTCAAGCACCACCAGTTTGCTGGCGGGAAAATTGCGCTGGAAAAGCTCGAACGCTGCGCTGGAGGCGCCCCGGAATCGGTAGATTGCCTGGTCGGGATCGCCCACGGCAAAGATGTTTCCCGAGGCGCCGGCCAGTCGGGCGAGGATCTTGACTTGCGCGAAATTCGCATCCTGGAATTCGTCGGCCAGAATGAAGCGTGCTCGCGCACGCGCCTCGGCGAGCACTTTTTCATCGCGCTCCAGCAAAGCGTGGGCGCGGGTGATCATGTGGCTGAAGGTCCCCAGATTCTCTTCTTCCAGCCAGCGCTCCATGCTCGAGAACACGCGCGAGATTTCGCGGCAGCGGGCAATTACTTCCGCTTCGTCCAGATCCTGATTGGATTTTGCCACGCGCGGAACTGGAACTTTCCTGCGCTCGAGACGCTCGACATATTCGGCATACTTCTCGGGCGTTACCAGGTCGTCGTGGCAGCGGTCGACGAACTTCAGCAGATCGGCAAGAAACTGTCCGATGTTGGCAGCGCGGATGAAATGCTCGAGCCGAAGCTCGCTCATCCGACGGCGCAGGTAAATCCAGAGATCCGGCTCGTCAAGGACTCCGAAGTCCTGGTGAGAGCGCCTCAGCATGTCCAGGCAATAATCGTGAAATGTCGTGGCCTGCACGGTTTTGCCCAGCAACCGGCGTACCCGATCTCTCATTTCGCGGGCCGAGTTGAGTGTGTAGGTAAGGGCGAGGATTTCGTCCGGCCGGGCATGCCCATCGCAAACCAGGCGCTCAATGCGGTGCGTCAGGACCGAAGTCTTGCCCGTACCGGCGCCGGCCACGACCAGCATGGGGCCGTGCACGTGCTCGATCGCCTGACGCTGGTGTTCGTCGGGGACGAAGGCTTCAGGACGGAGATTGGACTTTGCGACCGCCATCGTCGCCCAGCATAACACTGCTCGACGTGAGGAAGGCTGTGCGGAATGTGAAAGGGTCAACCGTCGGGCGATTAACGCTGAGCGGGCAGGGAGGCCCGCCCGACCGCCGGCGGGACGCCAGCGCTACGTTCCTGCGTTTGGGTCAACTTGGAAGATTCCGAACGTGTTGCCTTCTGGATCCACGAAATATCCCTGCCAGCAGGTCTTGGGCACGGCGAATTTGGGCAAAGCCACAATGCCCCCGAGTTGCACGATAGTCTTCGCCGTGACATCGAAGCCTTCCCCTTCGAGCGAGCAGACAAAGGCATTGGTGCCGCACTCCGGCGGAGGTGTTTTGGCGGGGCGCTGGAGCAAGCCACCTCGCAAGCCGCCGGTTTCGATCGTCCAATACTCAATCGGCAAGCCCTTGATCTCCGAAAACTTCCAGCCGAATGCTTGGGAATAGAAATTGATCGCCCGCTTTGGATCATCCGCCTGGATTTCGAAATAAATATGGCCTTTGTTCATGACTGCCTCGAGAAATGTGGGGTAAGCGGATTAGTCTAGCGGCTCAGGGCGGAGATTGCGAGTACGGTAGCGGCGATCGCTGCTGTTTCGGCGCGGAGGATGGTCGGGCCGAGGGAAGCAGAGATCCAGCCTTTCGCCTGAAACGACTGCAACTCGTCCTCGGTCCAGCCGCCCTCCGGGCCAATGGCAAGGAGAGTTTCCGTTTTTCTGCCTGCGGAATCGAGAACTTCCTGAATCGTAATTTGGTCTTCAGTTTCAGCCAGAACGATTCGGAGTGTTGCCGTCAGGTTTAGTGCATCGCTTAGCTTCATGGGATCAGCGAACTCGAGGGGGATGGTGCGGCGCGATTGCTCCGATGCCTGGAGCGCGAGTCGTCTCCAGCGCTCGACGCGTTTCGCCGAAGCTGAGGCAAGATGAGAATCCGTCCGTTTCGCGATGATCGGAATGATTTTCGCCGCTCCCAGCTCTGTGCACTTTTCGATCGCCCATTCCATCCGGTCGAACTTGAAGACGGAAAGCAGCAATGTGAGATTCGCGGCAAGCGTGGCGGGAATCTCTTCGCCGAGGTCAAAATCAACGTGATCTTCCGAGATGGTCGCAATCCGGCCGCGGCGCAGCACGCCGTTGGCAACGATGTCGAATTCTTGCCCGACGCGGGCACGAAGCACACGGATCAGGTGCTCGGCATGCGTTCCGACCAAGGCTGCTTGATTCTCTGAGACTTCGTCGGCGATCCATCGGCGGCGGGTCATGATTTAGTCGAGAGCCCCGAGTCCCGGGTCCCGAGCCAAAGAACAGGTTCAGCCAAAGATGTCTTTCACCTTGCCGAGCAGCGACCGAAGCAGAGGCTGATTGTCGACTTTGGAAAGGGCGTCGAGCTCCTGCAGCAACTCCTTCTGCCTTTTATTCAGCTTCCCGGGGATCTGGACTCTCACCTCGACGTAAAGGTCGCCTTTGCCATGTCCGTTCAGCACGGGAACGCCTTTGTTACGGATGCGGAAGGTCGTGCTGGGCTGTGTGCCATCGGGAATTTTGAGAAGATGTTCGCCTTCCATGGTGGGCACGCGAATCTCCGCGCCCATGGCGGCCTGGGTCACGGAAATCGGCACGACGCAATGCAGGTCGTTCCCTTCGCGCGCAAAGAACGCGTGCTCCTTTACGTGCAGGACAACATAGAGATCCCCTGCCGGGCCGCCGAATGCACCCACTTCTCCGGCGCCGGCAAAGCGAATTCTGGTTCCGTCTTCGACGCCCGCGGGAACTTTCGCATCGACCGTGCGCTGACGCAGCAACCGCCCCTCGCCTTTGCAGTTGCCGCATGGATCCGTGATCACGCTGCCTGATCCCTGGCACGTTGGGCATGTGCGAGCGATGCTGAAGAATCCTTGCTGATACCGAACTTGACCGCGCCCATTGCACGAGCGGCAGGTCGTCGGACCTTTGCCCGCAGCGGCTCCCGAACCATGACACTCTTCGCAAGCTTCGTGCCGGCGCACCGTAACTTTGGTTTCCGTACCGAAATAAGCTTCTTCAAATTCGAGAGTCAGATCTTCGCGCAGATCGGCGCCACGCTGCACGCGGCTGCGGCGGCGGCCTCCGCCACCAAACATGTCTCCGAAACCGAAGAATTCGCCGAAGATATCGCTGAAGTCCTGGAAGACCGTGGGATCGAAACCTGCTCCCTGCGCGGGGCCACCGCCGAGTCCGGCATGGCCAAAGCGGTCGTAGACAGCCCGCTTCTCGGAATCGGCGAGCACGGCATAAGCCTCGCTTACCTCTTTGAATCTTTCCTCGGCGTCAGGATTATTGGGATTGCGGTCAGGATGGTACTGCAGGGCGAGCTTGCGGTACGCACTCTTCAGCTCGACCTCGGTGACCGTGCGCTGCACGCCGAGTACCTCGTAATAATCTTTTTTTGCGTTGGTCGTCAAAGAAGCCTTTCTAGTCTCTCTCTAGCTCTGGGGTAGGCAGAAATGTGCCGAACGTCCATGGATGCCCTTCCAGGTCGAGCACGTGGTATTCGCGCGATCCAAAGTCGGTATCGTTCGGCGCAGCTAGAATCTTTGCACCTGCCGACTGGGCGCGCCGAAAATGCGCGTCGGGATCCTTTACGTAGACCGCCAGCATTTGGGACGCGGACCCTAACGATTTAGGACTCGCAATTCCATCGTCGGGACGAACCGAGCCCACCATGATCAAATTCTCACCCAACTTCAGACGCGCGTGCCTTACGTAAGGACCGTTCTCTGGGGTGCAAAACAACTCCACGCAGCCGAACGCATCGCACAGCCACCGGATCGCAGCACGAGCATCGTTATACCGAAGAATCGGAAAGATCGTTTGCATGCTCTGCGGAACAATAAAGCTATTTCCCTGGATTTCTCGCGACCTTCACCATGGCGGGACGCACCAGCCGATCTTTGAACTTATAGCCACGCTGCCACTCCTCGAGCACCTCGTGGTCGGCTGCGTCGGTGGTATCAACCATCTCGATCGCCTCATGCACGTGCGGATCGAACTGTTCCCCTTTGGCCGGGATACCCCGTACGCCCAATTTCGCCAGCACATCCTGAAACTGCTTGTAGATCAGCTCGACGCCGGATCGAAAGTCGCCCAGTTCGGATTTTGTCTGCAGCGCTCGCTCGAAGTTGTCGATGACCGGCAGCAACGATTTGATGGCCTCCACGGTCGCGAAGTCGCGGAATTCCTGCTGCTCTTTGGCGGCGCGGCGGCGGGCGTTTTCGAATTCCGCCTGCGCGCGGGCCAGGCGGTCGAGCAAAGAATCGCGCTCGGATTTTATTTTCTGCAATTCGGCATCCGCGACACTCTCGCCCGTGGCTGACGTTCCGCTGGCGTTCGTTTCAGACGAACGTTCATCCCCATCGGCCGGCGGGAGCTCGTGCTCCAAATCAAGCCCGGCTCTTTCCGCTTCTGATTTTCCGTTTGATTTCCCCATAACTGCCGTATTACTCCGATTCATTCAAGATCTTGTCGAACAAACGTGCGATATAAGAAACCGCTGTGATCGTGTGCTGATAGTCCATGCGCGTGGGACCAATCACCGCCAGCGAACCCATGACTTCGTTTCCCGCATGCGCAGGGGCGCCGATCAGCACGAAATTGCTCATCGAGGGCAGAGTCTGATCAAGCCCAATCACCACGCGAACGGCTTCCTGCTTCACGTCGAGATAGGCGCTCAATAGCTGCACGACTTTTTCCTTTTCCTCGAGCGTCTTGAGCATCTCCTGCAGTCGCTTGCGGTCCTGCTCGCCAGCAACCAGGTTAGCCGCGCCTTCGACGAATACCACTTGCGTGCCTTGCTCGGTCGCCAGTGCGCCCTGCTTGTAAAGTTGCTCGATCGAGTTCATCAGCCGGTCGTATTCGCTGCGCTCTTTTTCGATACGCCGACCGAGCTCGGAGCGCATGGATTCCATCGTCCAGCCGCGAAAATTTTCATTGATATAGCGCGCCGCCAAGTCCAGATCAGACTGGGGCAGATCAAGGCGTAGTACGCGGTCCCGAACCAGCCCGGAACGCGTGACCAGAACAGCCAGAACTTTCTGATCGCCGACCCGCGAGAAGTACACGTGCTCCAACGCGTTTTTTGCGCCGCTGGTGGCCACCGTTACCCCGACATTCCGCGATATCAGCGACAACACGTGCGACGTGCGCTCCATGAACTCCTGCACATCGGTGATCCCGGCGAGCGAGTCGGAGATCATCGCTTCTTCCTGCGGGGCCAGCCGTGCGGTACCCGAAATCTGTTCGACATAATACCGATACGCCTCGGTCGTGGGCACGCGTCCGGCAGAAGCATGCGGCTGATCGAGGAAGCCGGCGTCAGACAGATCGGCCATCACGTTCCGGATCGACGCCGGGCTAAGTCCCTCTCGGTTGGACCGCGCCAGCGTGCGCGATCCGACCGGCTCGCCCGTCGAGATGAACGTCTCGACGATGGCGGTCAGAATTTCGCGTTCGCGATTCCCGATATTAGGGTCTACAGGCATACTTCTATGTTTCAGTTATCTCAATCCGAGCGGCAGAGCCGAGGGGAGAACCTGCATCGGACTCTATTTTACCTAACTATTTTAGATGCAGAAACTTAGGTTTTGGACCAAAGATGTGATTCGGCTTGAATTCTAGGAAGGGGACAGAAAGGTGTCAAGCAACTGAAGAAGAGATAGCGTCTCGGAACGAGAATCCCGATCATGCTATGCTCCCCCGGTGTCAAACGCCCAAAAAGAAACGCCGGCTGCGCGGGCGAAACTCCACAACTCGACACCGGATGACCCCGGCCGACGCAAGCGTGAGGCCTGGAACGTTTATATCGTAACGGACAATGTGAAGGCCTTGTACGAGGAGTACTCGGCCTTGTCAGGAGTGCGGATACCGCGTCAACTCTGTCCGCAGGACTATGGGATGTTGGAATTCGACGTGATCGATCTGAACAGACACCGGCTGGTATTCGCACAGCCGCTACCCGAAATAAAACGTCCCCGGATCACCTTCGGGATTCTTCGTCCCTACAACCCCGACAACTGAACTCGAACGCAAGCATTTCTACTGGTATCCTTTATCGTTTCGATGAAAGCTAAACTCCACATTGCTGTTATTGGAGCCGGAGCCTTCGGCGGTTGGACGGCTCTGAACCTCGTAGAACGGGGAGCACGCGTAACCCTGCTTGATGCCTGGGGGCCAGGCAATTCGCGAGCCTCTTCCGGCGGTGAGACCCGTGTCATGCGCGGCACTTACGGGCCCGATCAGCCTTACACCGAGATGGCGGCTCGCGCTCTCAAGCTCTGGGCGAAATACGAGCGTCGCTGGAAGCGTCAGTTCCTCCATAGGACGGGTGTGCTATGGATGGCCGCAGGGCGGGATGATGCATTCGAGAGCGGCTCGATCCAGATGCTGCGCGCGGCAAAGATCAAATATCAGGAATTATCGACGCAGCAAATGGCGGGGCGCTGGCCGCAGATCAATTTTGAGGGAATCGCGTGGGGGATTTTCGAGCCGGACTGCGGATACCTGGAAGCGCGCGCCAGTTGTAAAGCTGTGGTCGACGCTTTCGTTGCCCTTGGGGGCCGCTACCATCAAGCCGCAGTGGCCACCACTCCCGAGTCGAACAGCGAAATAATAGCGCCGGCGTCCCGCCGGCTGTCGCGGGAGCGTCCTCCCTCCCGCACCCGCCCGCCGCGAAGCAGTTTGCAACTTTCAGACGGTTCCCGCCTAAGCGCGGACATCTACCTCTTCGCCTCCGGGCCCTGGCTGGGCAAGCTGTTTCCGCAAACCGTCGGCAATCTGGTTCAGGCAACGAAGCAAGATATGTTCTTCTTTGGTACTCCGCCGGGAGATCCACGTTTCAGCGACAGTCACATGCCTGTTTGGGCCGATCATCGGGGACGCTTTCGCTATGGCATTCCGGGCAGCGATCGCCGCGGATTCAAAATCGCCGACGATACGCGCGGGCCAGTATTCGATCCGACGAATGGCGAGCGGACTGTGGACTCAGGCACTCTAAAAGACATTCGCGAGTACGTCGCCTTCCGCTTCCCTGCCCTGAAGGACGCACCTCTGGTCGAGACGCGCGTCTGCCAGTACGAACAGACGCCGGATAGTCACTTCATCATCGACCGCCATCCGGCGAATGAGAATGTCTGGCTGCTCGGCGGGGGATCTGGCCACGGATTCAAGCATGGCCCCGCTATCGGAGAGATGGTGGCCGATCTGATTCTGAAGGACCGCGAACCCCATGCAGTTTGGCGGCTTGCGCGTTTCAAAAGCTGAACCATAGAGGTCACAGGGGGACACAGCTATTTCCCCTGTGACCCCTGTGGTGAAAGTTTTCTATTGAATCTGGATCACATTCCCCGGGGCATTCGCCTTGATTTCTCCCACTCGGTCAACAACCCTGCGAGCGAACTCGTAAATCGATCTTGCGTGCGGAGAGTTCTCGCCTTCGAGCACCACGGGTTTTCCGCCATCGCCGGACTTCCGCACTTCGGGATCCAGCGCGATACTCCCCAGGAACGGTACCTCGAATCGTTTCGCCATCAATTCTGCCCCGCCGCGCGAAAAGATGTCGATCTCATGCTGGCAGTGCGGGCAAACGAAGTAGCTCATATTCTCGACCACGCCGGCGATATCCACCTTCATCTGGCGGAACATTTCGATCGCTTTGCGCGCGTCCTGCAGCGAAACGTCCGACGGAGTCGAGACCACGATCGCGCCCGTCAGCGGCACAGTCTGCACCAGCGACAGCGCTATATCGCCCGTCCCAGGCGGTAGATCGACCACCATGTAGTCGAGCTGTCCCCATTCGACCAGGCCGAGAAACTGGCGAATGATCTGGTGCAGCATGGGTCCGCGCCAGATGACGGGCTTGTCACCGGGGTTGAGGAATCCCACCGAAATGACTTTCACACCGAAGGCTTCGAGCGGCTCGATGCGATTTTCGCCGACCATACGGGGCTGCGAGTTCACGCCCAGCATCAGCGGAACGTTTGGTCCGTAGACGTCGGCATCGAGCAAGCCGACCTTGTGACCCATTTTGGCAAGGGCTACGGCGAGATTCACCGACAGCGTGGTCTTGCCAACGCCTCCTTTACCCGACCCAACGGCGATGATGGCGTCGACTCCGGGCAGCGGCTGCGGGCCTTGCTGCGCGGGTCCATGCTGATGCGGCGTATGTGCGCTCAAATGATTGACTCCCAAGTATTGGAAAGTTGAATCAGAAACCCTACCCGTTGATTATAAAGCGCAATCCGGGCGCGTGTAGACCCCGCTGAAGGACTGCGTTCCGAGGAATACGCCTTTAAGAGTTAGAATCAGATTTTGACATCACGAACGACTCGGGGTCTGGCATGCGAGCCACCACTGCTGACAAAGCATCGGCTGCCGGTAAAGATCGTAAGGTTCTCATCGAGCGGGAGAGCGCCCGTCAATTGGCTTCCCTGGGAGGCTCGATGCCCGGATTGAGAAATATTCCGCGCCGCAGGTCTCGCAAAAACAATCGCTGAATACGCTCAGTACCCTTCTCCCTCCAGCCGCACCTTGCCCTTGAACATCCGGTAGAGAAAGAAAAAGTACCCGAGGGCAAGGGTCATGCCCAGGATCCACCATGTGAGACCGACGGTGAGCCCGTGCTCCCCGGCCTTTGTGTTGTAGATCGTGAGATTCAGGGCCGGGTCAGTGCTGGCTGGCAGAACGACTGGATAGAGCGCGAACGCGGCACCCACCAGCATGCCGACGATGTAGACCGCAGAGGCCACGAAAGCCGTTCTGTCCGATTGCTTGATCATTCCATGCATCATGACGGCGAGTGCGCCAAACACGATCACCGGAATAAGAAACCCGATCGCGTGATGCCTATAGTTCTCGAGAACGCCGGGCCGGATCCATACCGTTGCGACCAATCCGACCACGGTCAGCAGCAATTGAACCGGCCACGCCCATTTCGCGACCGTGCGGGCACGACAGTTCAATTCGTCTTCTGTCTTCACTGCGACATAGAGCGAGCCATGCGCGGTGAGTGTCACAAGCGCGATCACGCCGGTCAGAACCGTGTACCAATCGAGAATGCCGTTGTTCGTCCCGACGCGGAAGTTCGTCCATAGCGGCTCGAAGAAATACTCGTCGGTTCCCAGCGGAACGCCACGAACCACGTTGCCCAGAGCGGCGCCAAAGAAGATGCACAAGAGAATGCTGGAGATACTGAAGACAACGTCGAAGAAGCCAACCCATACCGGATTATGCACGTGATGCCGGAGTTCAATGCCGATCCCGCGCAGCATCAGCAGCCACAGCACCATCATGAGAGGTAGATAGAAGCCGCTGAAGCTCGACGCATACAGCAGTGGGAATGCGAAATAGAGCGTGCCTCCAGCCGCAAGAAGCCAGACTTCATTTCCATCCCAGACGGGGCCGATGGCGCGCATGATTTTCTTACGCTCAAAGGGCGTACGGGCGGCTCCTAGATAGATCACGCCCGCGCCGAGATCGAATCCGTCGAGCACCACATACGCGGCGACCATGACTGCGACGATCATGAACCAAACAGTTTCCATAAGTCCTCGAGTTAGTCAGGGGCTAAAGCCCAGTTCATCTCAAACCTTTAACGCGGCCCTTAACGGCCGCTCTTCCACGGTTCTTAATTTCTGCCCATCGCTCTCGGTCACGGATCTAAATAAGATCTCTTCCGACCGCTTAATGGCTGCTTAGAGCAGGCTCCTGTTCCTCTGTGAAGGTATCGCGGTGCGGGTTGCTGGGCGAAGCCTGCTCGGACTCAGGCCCGTGCTCGATTTCTCGACGAACCAGGAACAGGAACAGAATGCCCAGCACCGTGTACATGCCCATAAATCCCAACAGCGTAAACATCCCGTTTCCTGCTGAGACCGTCTTGGAATAGCCGTCAGCCGTGCGCATCAGCGAGTACACCAGCCAGGGCTGGCGGCCGATTTCGGCTGTGATCCATCCCGCGGTGTTGGCGATGTAAGGGAACGGCAGCGCGAGCAGCAGGATCCACAACATCCAGCGTTGCCGAAACAGGGTGCCGCGCCACAGCAGGAATGCCGCAACGACCATCATCGCGATAAAGATCGTGCCCAGCCCAACCATGATGTGGTAGCTGTAATAGAGCAGCTCGACATTGGACGGCCACTGGTCCTGCGGGAATGCATCCAGCCCTTTCACCTCCGCTTTCCATGCTCGATAGGTCAGGAAACTGAGCGCGTTCGGAATGACCAGCGGGTTGTCGACCTTCTTCTGCTCGACATCCGGTTGCCCCACAAGAATGATCGGAGCGCCCGGCTGCGTGGCGAACACCGCTTCCATCGCGGCCAGTGTGGCTGGTTGATTCTCGGCGATCAACCGCCCTTGCCCATCTCCGGTGGGAAACAGTTGAGCGACGCTGGCGAGCAACCCCGCCACCACGCCGACGCGGACGAAGATGCGGCCGTGCTCCGAGAATTTATCCCAGAGCAGATAGAATGCACCCACCGACGCCATTACGAACGCGCCCGTGATCACCGCTCCGCTCATGTTATGGGCGTATTGCCACCATGCCCACGGATTGAGTACAAGCGACCAGAAGCTGGTCAGTTGAACCGAACCGTCAGCAGCCTTGGCGTAGCCCACCGGATGCTGCATCCAGGCGTCCGTCGCGACGATAAAGAAACCGGAAAGCCACGATCCCAGGAAGACGGCCATCGCGGACCACCAATGTGCGCGCGGGCTCATCCGCTTCTCCCCATAAAGAAACAGCCCCAAGAACGCGGACTCCAGAAAGAAGGCGAACATGCCTTCCATGCCCAGAGTCTGGCCAATCACGCCCCCGGCGAAACGAGAGAAGTGCGACCAGTTGGTGCCGAACTGAAATTCCATGGGGATTCCGGTCACCACTCCCACTACGAAGTTGATCCCAAAGATGCGGGCCCAGAAACGCGCCGCCCGGTTGTAGGTTTCGTCATTACGGCGAAGGGCCAGCGTTTTGAGCAGCACGATCAGGGGCGCCAGCCCCATGGTCAACTGCGGGAAAAGGTAGTGGAAGGTAACGGTGAAAGCGAAGTGAAGGCGATGTACCAGGAGCGCACTATCCATAGCCGTCCTCGAAAGCCTCAGATTAACGATCGAGGAAACGACTGGATGTGATCCTAATCACAATTATCTGCCGGACTTGCGCCGCCTTTCCAATTCGGAACGGCGAATTTCGCGACGGCGGCCGGCGTCGTCATAGCGGCGGCGTTGATCATCGGTCTCAGGAATTACGGCAGCGACCTTCAAGTGCTTGCCCGCTCCGTCGACCGCCACGAACGTCAGGTAGGCCGACGCCACGTGCTGGGCGGTGTCGGCAATGTAGTTCTCCACGTAAACTTTCACGCCCACTTCCATCGACGTATGAAACACGCGGTTCACCGATGAGCGCAGGATCACGAGATCCCCCACCCGCACCGGCACCAGGAAGTCGATGTGATCGACGGAGGCGGTCACGACGTAATTACGCGAGTGACGGTGAGCCGCCATGGCTCCGGCGAGGTCGATCCAGTGCATCAGGCGTCCGCCGAGCAGGGCGCCGAGCGGGTTCGCGTCGTTGGGCAACACGATCTCGGCCATCTCCGACTGCGAATCGCGGACCGGCCGGGGCATCAGTTGGTCGTCTGTCATCTTTGTCGTTCCTTTGCGGGATCTTTGAGTATCTTTAGGAGGACTTCTTCTTCAAATACGACTCCAGAAAACATTCCGCCATCTTCTGGATGCGCGCGTCGTTGTGGCGCTGGACCCAGTTTGAATTCGTGAGATCAAAAATCAACTCACCGTGCGCAACGGGCCGATGGTCGCGCTCGCAAACGTATTGCAGTTTCAAGGTACGAGTTGCCGCTTCTGGCTCTGGGACAGCGGCCCGCGAAGCCGCTTCCGGCGACACCACCGCAAAACGGACCGCGTCCCAGGTACGCTCCGAGGGCGCCCAACCGCAACTACTCGCGTAGCCCAAATTGCAGAATGCTTCCAGGATGTCTTGCGGCGGAGCCTTGCCTTCATGTCCGGGAGCGGTGCAGTGTCCGCTCCAACCGCAACCCAACGGCAGCCGCGCCGGATGAGGCCAATTGCCATTGTCTAGTCTGCTTATCGGCATGAAATAAGGGCAGGTCAAATGCGATCTTCTCCTTCGGAAATGATGGGAATGGTCATTGTAATCAGGAGAGAAAAGTCTGGCTAGTTTCTCGCGTAACCTCGAGGCTTTGCTGTAGTAATCTCGTTGCAGGGCGCTCGAGCTATGGATCGCATTGCCGCACTCAACGAAATCCTGACTGACAATCCGAAGGACGCCTTTGCGCGCTACGGCCTGGCGATGGAATACTCGAAGGAGGGTGACTTCGACCGCGCGTTGGCTGAATTTGCGATTCTGCTCGAGAATCATCCGGATTACACGGCCGGATATTTTATGGCCGCGCAAACGCTGGCCAGGGCGGAACGCGCGGAAGAAGCGAAGAAGATGTTGCAGGACGGCATCGCCTCGGCGCGGCGTACCGGAAATCTGCACGCGCAATCAGAGATGGAAGCCATGCTTGCAGAACTCAGCTCTTGAAATTTGCGAATGTTCTCTACTTCGCCATCCTCGTCATCCCCCACTCCACCAATGCCGGAAACACTTGATAGAGCTTCACCGGCACATGCATGGTCCACGGCACGATGACTTCGCGTTTTTGCTTGAGAAATCCCTTCAATGTAGCGCGAGCTACACGTTCAGCGGTTATGCCGCGTACCGAGGCGGGCCGGATTTTCTTTTGTTCGCCTCCCCGCACAGCATTTTCGCTGAATGCGGTGCGCACGTAACCGGGACACACCGTGAGCACGTGGATTCCGTCGCGCTTGAGTTCAAGCCTCGCGGCCTTGCCAATTGCGTTCAGGGCAAACTTGCTGGCGCTGTAAGTCGCATGAAAAGGAATGGGGATGTGGCCGGCCACGCTGGAGATATTGATGATGGTCCCGCCGCCCTGCTGTCGCATGATTGGAATAACAGCCTGCATGGCTGATAGCGCACCAAACAAGTTCGTCTCGAACATCTCGTGGCACGCTGCCGTATCGACCTCCGCAATGGAGTCGAGCAGTCCGTGGCCGGCGTTGTTAATCCAAACATCGAGGCGCTTGAAGTGATGCAAGGTTAGCCCCAGAACTCGGTCGATCTCCTCGGAATGCCGTATATCGCACGCCAGGGCGGCTGTGCGATCTGCATTACCAATGCGCGTACGGGCTGCCTCGGAGCGCGTCGCATCGCGTGACAGCAGGACGACGCTCGCGCCCTGTTCTGCGAATGTCTTGGCTATGGCTTCCCCAATCCCCATCGAAGCACCCGTGACGACGACCACTTTCCCTGCGAGTTCCATGCTTGGCGTTGTATGCTCCCTCGGGTGGCAAGTCAAGATAGCGCCAGCCGCTGTCGTACAATCAAAGCAGACTGCACACCACGCGATAGATCGGAAAGACCGTGTCTCTACTTCCGCTGTTCCCGCTCGAGGTGGTTTTGCTTCCCGGCACTCCTTTGCCCCTGCACATTTTTGAACCACGATACAAGGAGATGATCCGCGAATGCCTGGACAATGACGCGCCGTTTGGGGTGGTGCGCGCAGTCAATGAAGGCATTGCCGAGATCGGATGCACCGCCGAGATCATCACTGTGACCAAGGAGTATCCCGATGGGCGCCTCGACCTGATCGCGGAGGGTCGCAAACGCTTTGAAGTGTT
>Ga0070730_10000574_pt1 | contig 41325 bp, 59 predicted proteins | sample Coa_R1_3_FD_66447 | JGI IMG/M metagenome (GOLD analysis project Ga0070730, IMG submission 66447) | Surface soil microbial communities from Centralia Pennsylvania, which are recovering from an underground coalmine fire - Coalmine... | ecosystem: Environmental > Terrestrial > Soil > Unclassified ...
TGACGACGCTTTCGATGCCGTACTCCACGGCTAATTCCTCTCCTATAGGTTGAATACAGTCTATGGATTACGTGCAGAAAGCCCTCGACTCAGTAGTCGGCGCGAATTTCGAACGTAAAGACCTTTCGGCATTGATTACCCTACAAGACGGTCCAAAGCGTCCACTCTTGCAACTTATTGGGCAGACCAAGGCCAAGGGCAAAACCCACTTTTGGGATGAACAAGGGTTGATTTTCCCCACAGGTTCTACCGGGTTCTACCCTGAAGGTGGCAAACCAGTAGCCGATGCCCAGTCCCCCGTGCAACTAAACAACATCACCTACCGCGTTGGTAAGGTTGCTGCGGTGACGGACACGGAGCGAGCCATCTGGACCGGCGCAGGGAGTTACTCTCTGGCCGATGGTGAACTTGAGCGTCTCTACCAAGAAGCCATTGACTTCCAGGTGAAGCTCAAGATGACCGAAGTGTTGAACGAGATGGAGTACATTTTCCTCCTAGGGAATCGTAACAACAACTCGTCCAGCGTCTCCCAGTGTGACGGCCTCCTGACCTGGTACCAGAATAACGCCCCAGCAACTAACGTCGTGAACCTCCCTGGTTCCCCCGCGCTCGCGGAGCAGAACCTACGGGATATTGGGCGTATTCAGGCGGCACAGAAAACCCCGTACTACCCCGACACTATTCTCTGCACCTTCCAGCAGAAAGAAACCATCAACGCCTTTGCACCAGCAACTCGTGTGATGATTGCTGGGGACGGCGGGGAAAAGGGTCTGGTCGGCGGCACGGAAGTGAACCTGTACAACACCGGCTATAGCCGTGTGAACGTCCTGGTCCACCCCTGGCTCACCTCTGGTAACCTGATTCTGTTTAATAGTTCCCTGGTGCGGCGCGCTGACCTCATCCCCCTGGGTGCCGAGCCTCTGGCGCGTATTGCGACGAGCATTGAGCGCATGGTGACCTATGAGGGGACGCTTGAAGTTCGTCTCGCCAAAGCGGCTGTCGTTCTCACCGGTCTGGCGTACTAGGAGTTTTAGATGCCCTTTCCGAATAATATTCCAATTGGAAACATTGACTTCGTTAACCAGTCGGAAGCCCTTTCTGCCCTACAGCGGAACTGGCAGATTGCCGCAGTCGCGTTTAGCTTTAGTTCTGGTGCCGGGTTGACAGTCAATTTCTCCGCAAGCACCCTCTATGGCGTCTTCGCTGACAGTGGTACCGTCATTGTAGTGGGCAGTTCTAATGCCCCTAACTACAGTTACAAGGTCACTGGTGGCGGTGCCCCCGTGCTTGTTCCCTTTGGTCTTCCAATGGGCTATATGCCCCCAGGTGGGCCTTGTGTGGCGACGGTGAGCACGTCTACGGTCGTGTGTACGATTCTGTACAAGTAGGGGGAACACATGCCCGCTCCCCTTACCCCGGTACCGGCGACACAGAGTTTCTCGCTTACCACGGCACAAGACATCGTAACCAACCGTACTAACATGATGCTGGCGGTTACCACGACCGCTAGTGTCACAGGGTTGAATGCGACGGGTGCGGCCATGTTCGGTACCCCTGTTATTTCAACCACCAAGTATACGGTTGGTTCGGTCACGAGTTCGGTGTTTCAGGTTACCTCCGTGTCCGCCTCAAGTCAGTACACCGTAACCAAGATTTGGTCCTCGGCCCCCATTATGATGGTGACCAGCACGGAGTATTTCCAAATCGTCCCCAGCAATACTACCGTCTTCAATAGCCAGAACTCCCCCTCAAGTCTCTTGCTGAGTGTGAACGCGGCGGATGAGCGCGGCTTTACCATCGCGCTTGCCGTGAATTCGGAGGCATAAGTGTCTACCACCTATACCACCTCTAAGATTCAACAGCCCGTCATCGTTCACGCGCATACGACCCGAACCCACTTCGGGCATACGAGTGACATCTTTAGCACGCCAAACACCGTGGTTATTGCGGTTACTGCTCGTAGTAGCATTGCCCCAGCGGTTTCAGTCGTCTCGGTCATGCCGACGAGTGGGGAATGGCAGATTCAGACGTATAGCTATTCCTATGATGGCGTCATCCACACCGACAGTTTTTGTTCCAACGTGTAGTGAAACGATGAAGGGTGACATTCTCTTTTACACTTCAGGAGGCGGTCTTTTTGACCGCCTCATTTGTTGGCGAACCCGTGGGCCGTTTGTCCATTGCGCGGTTGACCTTGGCGATGGGACCGTCATCGAGTCACACTGGCGTACCGGCGTCCGTGTAAACCCTGTCAACTACGCGGGAAGTAACGTCTACTCCCTCCCAACGACTCCCTCCAATATTGATGCCGGAATTGCGTGGCTGCACAGCCATGTAGGCGACCCATATGGCTACAGCGACATCCTTGACCAATTTCTCACCTTACTCCTGCCCCACGGTCTCATCGTGAGCCAACAGCACGGGTTCGATTGCAGTGATTTGGTCGCCAGGTTCATACAGGTGGCTGGAGGAATGGAGTTAGGTTCCCTGCTCGACACACCCAGTTTGATTTCTCCAAATGATTTGGCCCGTCATGCTGGGCTTATTTAGGAGTAGCGATGTCTGCGATTCTCAAAGTCTATACGGATGCGGCGCATACCAGCGAAGTCGCGCATACGACCATTTATGCTACTGCCCTCTCGGTGGCGGTCAATCCTGGGGCAACCATTATTCAGGTTGCCAACGCAAGTTTCTGGCCCGCCCAAGGAATGATTGACATTATTGACGGGACGAACGGGAATGACACCCTCGCCTACTATGGACTCGTCTCCAACTCGGCCAATATTGCTAACACGGGCGGGGTCTCCCATACCCACGCCGCTGGGATTACGGTGAACCAGTGGGCCTATAATCTTCCCGTAGGCGACCAAGTAAACGGCATTGTAAACGATGGCACCCAGTCGGGTATTACGACCCAGAACGTCACTACCTGGTACGCCTACAACACCGGGGACCAGACGGCACAAAGTCCTACACTCACGACCGCCTCGCAAAGTTCCTCCACGCAAGGGTTTGCTGACACCCTCGTGAGTTTTACCACCACCGCCATCTCGTATAGCACGAATGCCTTCCCTGCCATCAACATTGTGGCACTCACGTCTGCTGAGTTCTGGGTAGCGGCAGAGATTCCTAATGGGCAATCGGCTGCCGGAAACCCCCAGTTCTGCACCATTAACGTCGCCTACCAAAGCGTCTAAATGCGATGGCGATTACCCGCGTCCAGGCGAACGTCAACGGGAATGATAGTGCTACCACCACGCTTGCGGGGACACTTTCAACCGGACTCACACAGGGAAACCTAGCGGTTGCCATCATCAAGTCTGGTGCCGCAAGCATTACCTTCACGGCCCCAGACTCTAGTTGGCACCAGGCAGTCCTCAACTCTGGTGGCAGTAACTCAAAGACGCTTGCTGTTTACTACCTGGTTGTTGACGCCAGCCATGCGGGTGGAACGTCGTGGACGTGGACGGCCTCTACCGCGCACTCGATGGTGGTGGCGACCAGCGAGTGGTCCGCAACACACGGGTGGCTAAGTAGTCCAACCGATGTGACCGCCACCGCAGGGGCGAACGCCGCTGCCGCAACGACCGTTGTCTCCGGCACCACTGCTACCACCACGCAAGCCGAAGAACTCTGGATTGCCGGACTGGCATATTCCGGCGTGGCGCAGACTGAGAGTAGCATCACCGCTGGTTGGACGAAGGATAAAGAGTGGAGTGGCCTCTCCACGACCGCCACGGTTACCGAGTTATATGATATTGCGAATGCGACGGGTGCTGCGTCCGTCTCGTATACCATTACCACGGCACAGACGTATGGCGGCGTCATCGCCACGTTCCGTTCCCAACTTGCGAATAGTCTTGGGGCTGAAGCAAGAAATAAGTTCCTTGTTCGAGCAGTGCAGGGACTTGAAACCCGGAATAAATTTCAAATTCGCATCGCCGCCCTCTCTGAGGAGATGCGGGATAAATTTAACATTCGTCTTGGCGGTCTAGGCGTCGAGGCACGAAACAAGTTTCTCATAGCATCCCGGTTAGCGAGTGAAGCACGCGACAAGTTTCTTATCGCGGCAAAGTTGGCAGTCGAGGCGCGTGACAAGTTTCAAGTTCGAGTGAGTAGCCTTGCTACTGAAACACGAGATAAGTTTCAAATTAGGATTAGGCAACTTGCAAGTGAGACGCGGGACACGTTTCAAGTTCGGATTGCCGCACTTTCCGAGGAGATGCGAGACAAGTTTCAAATTCGCTTGGGTGGTCTGGGGGTTGAGGCGCGTAGTCGTTTTACCCTCGCGGCCAAACTTGCTGCCGAGGTGCGTGACAAGTTTCTTATTCTCGCCACGGGAACGAAACAACTAGGACTCGAAGCGCGGGACAGATTTCTCATTCGGGCAGTGCAGGGGCTTGAGGCAAGAAGCAAATTCCAAACTCGTATTACTGCCCTTGCTGCGGAGACACGAAATAAATTTAGTCTCCGCATCAGTCAACTCGCTACGAGTACACGAGACAGGTTTACTCTACGCTTCAGCCTTGGCACCGAGACACGAGGTAGGTTTGTTACCGCCCTAGGGCTTCGGGTGATTGGGCGCTCTGGTTTTGTCGTTCGTAAGGCCCTCGCTGGTGTCGGGCGCGTTGTCTATAAAATCTATCAGCTTGTCGCCACGCCACAACCAGTAACTCTCTCAGCTCAGTTTTCGACCGCCAATCGCCTCTTTGCATCCTTCTCGACCGCCAACGTCCTCACCGCGAGTATGACCATCACGCAAGAGAACTACCATGCCACGTTTAGTACCGCAAACAGTCTAACCGCCACCTTCTCTACTATTAACGACTATACCGCCACCTTCACCACGAGGTAATGATGCCTACACCCTTTTCTACTGTGGTCACCAACGTGACCATCGTGAATAATTCCGCCATTGGCGTCACCAATCTCTCTGTGGTGAACGTGCAGGTGACCTTCCCTGATGCGACCAACTCCCAGTTTAATCTCAGCACCGGAATTGTCTACCTCGGTGCTGGGGCCTACACCCTCACCTATAACACCAAGGGCAATGGGCGTGTCTTCGAGGAATGGAGTGTCTTTACCACCTCCTCAACCCCCCAGGCCACGTTTCGGCAAGCCTACCAGGTCATGGAAGGGACCGCTTGACAGACATATTGTTTAGTGGTAAACTTAGTGTAGCGGACGCCCCTTTTTGGAATATTCATGCCTATCCTCAACACGACTGATTTGCTGGCAATGAGTCTGCCCGTGGACTTGTCGGGGTATGACCCAGTTACTTTAGCGGCCAAGATTCGCCAAGCGGAAGCCTGGGTTTCTGGGGAAGCACGGCATGAGATTGGTTTTGAAACCCGACGGGTGATTGACCGCGTGTTTGGGACCGGGACAAATAAACTCCGCACAAGTTACTACCCCGTTTGCCAGTTAAATAGCCTCACCCTCATCTTCCCGGCAAACCAGGGTAATGTCAACCTGCCTGGGGGGAACCAGGTGCCAATTGACCCCTCACGGGTGGTGGTAGACCATCAGGCGGGACTCTTGGAAAACTGGAGTCCGTTCGTCTTTCAGACCATCGGGTACTTGACCGTCTTCCCAGAGCACGTCCCGATTAATATTGACTATTACACGGGGTATATTGCTGAGCAGAGCACCACGAGTCTTGTGGCCGGAAGTACCTATATTCCCGTCACCAATGCGAGTTGCTATTACTACGGGCAAAACATTCGCATCTTCGACACGCTACAACCCGAATACCTGACCGTCCAAGGGGTTACGCAACAGGGAACGGTTCAGGCGGTTGTGAGTATGGCCCCGATGCTGTTCAACCATGCGGTAGCAACCACCGTGGGAGACATGCCCCCAGAAGTGCGCCTCGCTGTAGCCTATGTAGTCTGTGACTTCGCCTTGCGGGAACTCAACCCGGAGAACCTCTACCAACTCAAAGAGGGGGACATCGTAAAAGAGTACCAGCGTGAACTCCCGGTGAGAAGTAAACAAGTCACTGAACAAGGACCGCTCATCGAGACAGAGCGACCGCTGATTAAAGAAGCTCGGCGTCTCTTGGAGCATCATTACTCTGACCGTGGCGTTCGTTAATCCTTCCCAGGACTTAAAGATGTGTGATGCGGCCAAAGATTATCCGCCAAGTTCCGTGTATATTACTCCGGGCGAGTTCGCTGTCATAGGACAGCAGGTGGCAGTGGCTCGTCTCTATGCACGCTGTTCTCGCGGGGAGCATAACTACGACCCGATAGCGGAGGATGCGATGGTACTGCTTGTGGGGCGTCGAGAACGTCTCGTGCTCTACTGCCATAAGTGTGGCGATGTGATTGTGCATTCCTTAGAAGAAATGAACGATGCCCCAGAATAACCCAGAGCCGTATACCATTGCCCCAGCCCAACCATATGGGACGTTGCATACCGAGACGACCGTTGAAGAGGCGCAAGAGGGAAATGATTCTCGAACGCCCGTCGTAGTGAAACGCACCTACTTTGATATGCCTGGTGCAGACCATATTGTCGGTGACACGCTGATTCTCCATTCCATTAAAGAACCTGATGATGCCCCCGAATAATTACTCCACCACCGACTTCTACCTAGCAGCGTATTTGCATGCCGCAGGGTACCCCTTCTTGGGCCTAGAGGTAGATAATGGCGGTCGAGGAACCTTCACGTTTGAGAACGTAACCAAAGAGGACTTGGTAGCCTATTACAACTCTTCAGAGACGCATCGAGTCTCCGCGCAGGGGTTGATTATCGGCATCAAGGAAACACGCGCGGCCCTGTACAACCTCAAGGGCTAGTTTTTCTCTTTAAGAATACTCTCCCCCACACGATGAGCACCCATGATAGCAATTGCACGGCTGCACGGTGGAACCGTAGAACCTCGATTCTTCCAGCACTATGAAAAGCTCGCCAAGCCTGAGCACATGCCTATCGTCATTGAACGGCTGCATGTTGACCGGGCCAGGAACGAATGTGTAGACATGATGCTGCATCCCGAAACTCCTAGACCACCTCAATACCCTGGTGGGGTGGACCTAAAGTATAAAGAATGTACGCACTTGTTGTTTATTGATGATGACCTCATTGTCCCGCCCAACGGCCTCATGCGCCTCCTCGGCCATGACGTACCCATTGTTGGCGGGCTTTATTATGCCCGGACTGAGCCGCATCTTCCCGTGTGCTACCGACATGTGGTGGACAACAACTGGGTGCCCATTACTGAGTTTTGCGCGGGACTCCAAGAAGTTGACGCGATGGGCGCGGGCTTCATGCTGATTAAACGGGAAGTCTTTGAGCGAATGTCTCGCCCCTGGTTCGACTTCTCAGACAGGATGGGCGAGGACATGTGGTTCTGCGAACAAGCCAGGAACTTAGGGTACCAAATTCTCCTCGACGCCGACATCAAGTGCAAGCACCTACAAGTCATGGAGATTGGGGAACAGCACTTTCTCGCGCATAAAAACAACGGGCTAAACTTCCAGGCCATTGAAGGGTACGACCTCAAAGCCCTTTCCACCCAAGTCAAACCGTACCGCCCCAACCAGCAACGTCTCCTCAAGTTGGTACAACCATGAAGTCTACACAGTATTCCTGTTCCATCCTTATTGTCGCCACCATCATTGCGGTGTTGAGTTACCTCGGCATTGCCGCATTGGTAATGCTCAGTTGGAACGCATTGGCTAATAGTGTTCGTTTACCCGCCATCTCCTATTGGGCGGCACTTGGGGCCGTATTCCTTCTCTCCGTGCTGGGGAACTCCATTAGGTCCACCCTGCGAAGGGGGGAGTAGCCATGCGCTTTTGTTTCTACGTGGCCCAGTCGGGCAAGCCGTTTAACGGCCAAACGCTTTATACCGAAGCCCTTGGGGGGAGCGAGAGTGCTGTCGTCTACATGGCCCGTGGCCTTGCCAAGTTGGGGCATGAAGTCATTGTCTTTACCAGGAGCGAACCAGGTATTTATGATGACGTATTGTATTTACCGTTCGACTCCGCGAGAAGTTACTTGCTATTCAACCCGGTAGACGTACTCGTTTGCAGTCGTGACCCCTCTCCGATTTATTGGAGTCACCGCGCTACGTGCATTATTTACTGGGCGCATGACCTCCCCGCTGGCCCATTACCGCCAAATATGAACCTCTACTTCTTCGTGAGTCAGTGGCAAGCGAATGTCTACGGACAGCATGGGTATATTGCTAACCCGGACACCGCGAGAATTAGTCACAATGGGGTGGACTTGGATGTCTTCAAGACGAAGCATGAACCCAGAGCACTCACCCCAGAAGATGAGGTCAACCTTGCCTGGACCAGCAACCCGGAACGGGGACTCTGGTACGCGGGCGAGGTGCTTCAGCGAGTTCGAGAGGTTTACCCGAAAGCCGTCTTGCACGTCTGGGGGCGCAATAGCATCTATGGCTGGGACAATAGCCATGAGCACGTCTTCTACCCCGACACCCTAGAGGGGATTGTCTTCCACGAGTCCACCACGAAGCAAGGCATTGCCAACGTGCTTCCCACGATGGACTTGCTCCTCTACCCGACTTGGTGGGCTGAAACATTCTGCATTAACACAATGGAAGCCCAGGCGGTCGGGTTGCCGATTATTACCTCAGAGCATGGGGCGCTCCCCGAAACGGTCAAGGGCGGCATCCTCGTTCCTGGGTATGCGGGCAAAGAGGGGCACATAGACGCCCTCACGAACCAAACCTTGAAACTCTTGGGCAACCTAGAAAAGCGTCAAGAACTCTCTCGTGTCGGGCGAGGGTTTTCGAGAGACTATGGCTGGGATGCTCAAGCAAAAGAGTGGTCTGAATTGTTTTCCAAAGCATTGGGGCTAGTAGCATGAGGATTGCCTTGTTTGGCGCGAGCATGACCCATTGGGGGCGTCTTACCCCCGCGTGTTTGTTTGAGGACGTTCCTAGTCCAGCAGGAAGCGAACTCTCCATGCTGGGCATTGCCCTTGCCCTCGCTAAGAGGGGGCACGAGGTAAAAGTCTTCTGTGACTGTGAACCGGGTTTGTATGATGGGGTAGAATATTACCGCCCTGAAATGACCCTGGCTATTCTAACGGCCCAGGAGTTTGATGTCCTCGTCTCGTGGCAGGATGCCGGGGTGTTCATGTACCCCGTGAAAGCCAAACTCAAGGTCTTGATGAGCCAAAGTGCCCATCTCGGACTCGGTGTGGCCCAGGACCGCGTGGACAGGTACTTCTCCATCTCCCGTTTCTCGGCCAAGACACTCTTGGACTCTGACCCCTATGCCGACCCTAGTAAGATGTGGGTTACGCGCAATGGAGTCTTCCTGGACCGCTATAGGGGGTTTGTCCACGAGCACAACCCCAAGCAACTCGTCTGGGCGTCAAGTCCTGATAGAGGACTACATCACCTCGTTGACATCTTTCAACTGGTGAGAAAAGAAGTTCCTGACGCCACGCTTACGGTGTGTTATAACTTCGACAAAGCCTATAACGACTACCATAAAGCCTTCCCCGGCAGTGCCTTCGTGCGGCATCTCGAAAAGGCCGCACAACTCAAGGGCATGGACGGGGTAGAGATGGTACAGCATCTCTCGCAGCCCAAACTTGCTACACTTTTCTCTAGTGCTGGTGTTCTCGCCTACCCCTGTGACCCTCTCCGTGCGACAGAAACCTATTGCACCACGGTAACCGATGCGATGGCAGCGGGATTGCCAGTATTGATTTCGGATGCCGACTGTCTTCCAGAGAACTATGGCACCGCCGCACTCGTACTTCCCAGGCCCATTGACCACGAAGTCTGGGCTAAGGAGATTGTGCGCCTGATGACCAGCCCCGAAGCCTATGCGGCGATGCAAGCTAAGAGTCTTCGCCTAGCTTCGGTAACTGACGTGCGGTTTATTGCTAAAGAGTGGGAACAGTTCTTCCTAGAGTTCCTCGACGGTCACGAAACCACAAGCGACCGTAGCCTTGCCGCTGCCTGGCACCGTGGGGAAGGTTCAGTTTATACGGAAGACGAAAATGAGGACAATTAAGCGACTACTTAATCGTCTCCTGGGGCGGAGAGAGTTCTTCCAGATGCGCGTCACGTATGCGCTCCACGAATTTGACTTCGACCTACAGCAAGAGATGGACCCGGAGACGTTCGAGATAACACGGAACATCATCCTTCATGGAACAGTCACGGACTGCCCTCAGCCAAACGATACACGAGTGACGCTTCTATTCCCCCCGACGAGAATCCCATGACAATGGAACGCTTTGGCTTTCAACGAGAGTGCGCCTATGCGGCATCTGGCAAGGTACTTAATGTGGGGTGTAAGGAAGACCCCGCCAACTTGAAGCAGGTTGACCCAGCGATGGTGGTAAACCTGGACCGCCTGACGTATAACGAGGACATCTTCGTGCATGAGGGACGCGAAGAACCCATTCCAGTAGACGTGGTGCATGACATCACCGTCTTCCCCTGGCCCTTTAAAGACGACGAGTTTAGTCTTGTCGTCCTGGGGGACATCCTCGAAGACCTCCCCGATGATGGCTGCCAGGAGAAGATTCTTAGAGAGGCACGACGCATCGGTACGTCTCTGTGCATTACCACGCCAGAGGACACTCCTGAGCGGGATGACCACCACAAGACGACGATTACCGAAGTGCGTCTCAAGAGTTGGTTGAGTAATACTGGCTGGAAACCGGACCGCTTTCAGGTCGTAGACTATACCTTTGTACCGCGCGGTTTCTTCGTCCACGCCGTTCGCTCGTAACTGGGCGCGGGTGCTATAATGAAGGAGAGCGGGTATTCTTTAGCAAGCACTCGCTAAACCTTTTATTGTGTAGGAACTTGCACAAACCTCTAAAATATTTAGAGTTTCATGCCACAATACCCCCTCTACCCTGCAACCCCACTTAATTTTTATGCTCCCGGCACGCAGGTGATGGCGGGTTATACGCAGCGCCAACTCCCCGTGGTAGGCACAAATGTGAGTGGGAGTCGGCACATCAAAACCTATATGTCCTCAGTGAACGTGCTCGTGCATGCGGGCGTGTGGTTACACGAGGTCAAGGACATCAACCCTCGACAGGACATGAAGGGTATTTTCCCTTTTCAACTCTACGAAGTCTACGTGACTTCGATGACGAGTCCTGATGGGGACATCCCCTATAAACATGGGGACTTGTTCGTTCCCAACGGGAATCTCATTGGCCTGGTGAATAACACCGGGCACTATATACGCGGCGTGTGGCAATCCGCACATTATGTCAAACTCCATGTGGAGCGCATGCGCTAATGCCCATTGGTTCTCCCGTTGTCACCTGGGCTATTTATGGCCCCCGCGCTACCCGTAATCCTACAACGACCCGCTATGCCCCTGCTCGGTTTATGTACACGCCCGCGTTTATTGAGACATACACCGCAATCGGGAAGTGGTATGAGGAACAGGTAAAGTCCGAGTGGGCCAAGAAGCACGGGCGCTCAGGTGAGACAGAAGAGTCAGTTAGCGGTGAACTTACCATCTCCCCTGGTCCAGGGGAAGCTACTGTCTATGGGGTGCGTATTGCGGGGAATGTGGGCTTCGTGCTCAACCCCCTTCCTCCTCATGTTATTGTCTCAAAAGTAGGGCTTGCTGGTCCCACGAACTATCCTGGGCAGGGGCGCGAGGTGAATTTCTACGACCCCTTTGGTCCGGTAAAAGAAATCAACTGGTTCCAGGGTGGGGGCACGTTCGCCCCAGGGCAGAGTTATAGTCCCGACCCGACGTGGTACGAGAGTCTTGAACCCATACTTCGCACTGAGGGATTAGAGACGTTGAGTAAGATTGGTAACCGTGTTGCTAATCTCTGGGGTGAAGAGGGCGTCGTTACGACGAAGTGGGCAGGGTTTCCCTAAATGCCGACAGTTACTCCGAGCAATTACGCCAATATAGAACTTGCGGTCGCTAACCTCATTACCAATAACCTGGGCATCGAGACATCTGCCGGGGACTTTATGAAAGTCCAGGATGCGACACCTTTGGCGGTTATTCGTCACGGGAGTTACCGAGGCCCCTTAACTGACCGCATGCCCAACTTCGAACGCATCGAGTGGACACTGTGTATAGATTTAGTATTTGACTACACTTCTGATGCCGACGCGCATAACCTCATGCGTCTTTACCGCCAACAACTTCTCGACCTATTCCTGGCCCACCGACCACTCGATGACGGGAATACCCCTTACCCAACCGGACTACGGGGGCAGTGCCTCGACTCAAAGCTCGTCTCAGGCACGAAGCCTATGTATATTGAAATCGGCGGCAAAGACTTTGTGATGGTGGAATATGAACTCTGGGCTGTTGAACAACTTACGGTGGTGTATGCTAATTGACGAAAGCACACGAAGTCTCTGATGTACTGCATCAGGACGTATTCTACCCGGCTCATCCTCCAAGAAGTGAGTCGGAAGCCTATAAAAAGATTCATCATAAGCTCGTCGTTGAGGACGACACGCCCTGCTTTATTTGCAAACTCAGAAATTCTCAACTAGGCGACCCAGTAATAAATAAAGACGGCGCGGTCGAGATTGAGACGCACCATAAAATTATTGAATGGGCTTTAACAGATGCGGTTGACGGGGACAAATTGTCTGAGTTTATGGGTAAACCTATACAGGATGTAACCGCCTGGGTGGACCATAATAAAGAGAACTTGATGGTGCTCTGTGACCGCCATCATCGGCATCGAGAAGTAGGTATACACGACGTTACTTACCCTATTTGGCTCGCGCAGAAGTTCGTCAGAGATGGTTATGAGTTGACTCCCGACAAACCTCCAACAGGTAGTAACCAATGACCGTGTTACGTTATCAGATTCATTTGGGCTTTGTCAAAGAGGTGGGCTGGGGCAACTCAACGACCGTCCCCCAGGTCTTTGTGCCCGTGAAGAATGCAAAATTTAAGGACGAGCCGAAGTTCTATAAGGATGAAGCGTTTAGAAGCGTCAACGCCCAAGTCTTCGGCGCGTATTTGACGACATTGCAGGGCAACTTCGACTTCGGTAGTGATGTCTATATTGACACCTTCCCCATTCTTGCTGGTGCGGGGATGATTGGCAATACCGACACCGTGAGCACGGTCTATACCTCTAGCGTCCACGCGCCTGTGGTAGCTGGTGTGCCGGGTTCCTGCTCGGCGCATAATTTCCTCTTGGGCGTCCCTTCAAGTCTCAGTCTCTTTGACTACAACGGCTACACCGAGCGGGTGTACCAGGGTTCCCGCATTGAAGATGTGTCGCTTAAATACGCCCCTGATGGGCAGTTGGAGATTACGTATAAGGGCAAGAGCCGCCTAAGCGTGATTAACGCTTCAACAGGCAACGTGCTTGGACCAACGATTGGGGCCAACCCGCCTTTGCTCGGCTGGGAAGGTTTCTTAGTACTCAACGGTGTCCAGTCCACCCGCCTGATTGACGCGCAAATTGATTTGAAGCGCAAGACTGAGGTGTTGTTCACCCAGGCGCAAACCCAATCCCCGACGAATATTTACGCCTTCCCGATGGAAGTTACCGGCAAGTTCACCTTCGACTTCCAGGACGAGACGGAATACAACCTCTTCCGCGCCAACAACCAGTCCGCAAGTTTTGACATCACCTTCGCGGCCCAGGCCAACAATGCCATTCGGTTCATCATTCCGCAGCCCGTCTTTACGACTTACGAAGTGGACCGGGGTAAAGACTTCTTGACCGCCGTGGTGGACGTTGAGGGTATCTTCAGCCAGAGTCAGTCTACGAACTTGCAGATGATTGTCTACACCAGCACCACGACTCCCTTCTAGAGATTAATCATGCCCTATGTGAAAAAGGCCGTTGTCGAGAAAGTCGTCCTGAGTTCTGACCCCGACTACTTTGTGATGTGGCGGAGACGCCTCACCTACGGCCAGATGCGTGACATTGCCAAGCTGGGCCAGAAAGTTACTGATGGCAAGATGGAGGTGGACAACTTGACCGCCACCGATGCCCTCCTCCTGGCCCATATGGAATCCTGGAACCTCACGGACGAACAGGACATCCCTCTCCCCCTTACTGCGGAGAGTCTCACGTTTCTCGATGAGAACGATGTCTCCCAACTCACCAGTCTTGCCACCGACACCCTAGAGACGCGGGAGAAGGAAAGAAAAAACTAGCCGACTTCCTGCGGTCCATCGTGGAAGGTACCATGACCGGCCCAGGAAGGACCGCAATGGCACAGGAAGCCCAGAGACTCCACACGGAAGTGATGCTTTGTCGGGAGATGGGCTGGACCCAAGAACAGCTTTACGAACAAGACGATGAGTTTATCTGGGCCTTACTCACGGTCATGTCGGCAGAGGGACAGAAGATGAAGCGCGAACAGAACCGGAACCGTCCTCGGTAGGAATGTTTGTGGCCTCTACAGAAGTGCTGGAACTCCTCTTAGCGGCCCGTTACATTGGCCGCCCAGCATTCCAGAGTTTCTCAAGTGACATCGAGGGCATTGTTTCACAAAGCAATGCCCTTACTCGTGTTGGGAGTGCTTTTAACGCGCTTGGCGAGCTAATGATTGTCGCCGGAGCGGGCGTGGCTATTGGTTTGGGTGTGGCGGTAAAACAAGCCGCTAGCTACCAGCAAAGCCTTACCCGTATTCAGAGCGTCACCGGCTACACCAATGACCAGATGAATCAACTCTCTGACACCATTATGAACATCTCGGACACCTATGGGCAGAGTAGTCAGACGATTGCCGACGCGAGCTACTTAGTGCTATCCCACATGGGGGCCTTGGGCGCTGGTTTCCAGGACGTGATGCATGCCCAAATCCTCCCTGCCATCGGAGCATTTGTAGAAGCCTCTGGCGCTGGCAAAACAGGAAGTGTGGGCTGGATACAGGCAGCCAATGACACAGTGCATGTATTAACAGGCATGCATCAGCCCCTTATGAGTTGGCAGACTGACCTTGGCATTATGACCGAGGCGGAGAATAAGTCCGGCCTAACCCAGCAGCAAATGACAGCGGCCTTTACCCGCTTTATGCCCTTAGCTGGTATGTTGGGTATGAACTTTGGTCAGAGCACCGACCTCATTGCCGCTGTAGCCTCTTCTGGTGTCTTTGGGGCCAAAGAGGGGACAGAACTGTCCTCTGGTCTTCGCATGGCCTTTACTGGGAAGCATGAACAAGAACTTGCCAACCTTATTGGTGACCCATCGCGCTTCTTCCAGAACGGGCAATTTAGCGACTTTGGCGGATTCGTTAACGTCCTGACCGCTAAACTCGACCAGATTAAAGACCCCATTCAGCGCATGCAAGAAGCGCAGACAATTTTTGGTGCAGTGGGCGGCAAGACCTTCATGGAGTTCCTCACCCCCAAAGGAGGTGGGCCGGGGGCGCTGCAACTCTTTAATACCCTGGAAGGGCAGCGTAAGGCAACGGGTGACCCGGTAGCCTACATGCTCAAAGTAGCCTTTGCTCAGGCGCAGGGACCGCAAGCCAAGTTTCAAATTCTCCAAGCTGCGCTACAAAACCTAGCGATTGTCGTAGGAACTGCTCTCTTGCCCGTCGTAATGAACCTCGTCTTGTGGCTCACCAATGCGGTTACGGGGTTGCGTCATTTTGCCGAAGCCCACCCGCAAGCTCTAAAACACATTGCTGAAGTGGCCCCACTTGCCCTCCTTGGTGGAGGAGTGGGCGCAAAGATGCTTGGCGCTGGGTTTAACTTCCTTGGGAAACAAGCCTCTGAAGGAGTGGGCACAGTAGCCGGTGCAATGGCTCATAACGTCGGGGGGTTCTTTGGACGTGCTGGGGGAGCAGGAATGGCGTTTGGTCAGAACATCCTTGGTGCCCCCTTTAATCTCTTTAAACCTGGCCTGGACCGTGAACTCCTCGATACACAACTTCGTGGTCCTGGGGGGAAGTTTGGCGCGAAGATTACTGAAGACATGGTGAAGGGCAAGGGCCTTCACTTCATGGACAACCTGCTGCCCAAGTTTGATGAAATAGGGGGCTTTCCTGGACTCGCCAAAGCAGGGGGAAGAAAACTCGCCGCCCCGGTAGTGAAACTAGGCGACATGGGAGCCAATGCCCTAGAGGGATTTGACAAGATAGGCGGTTTCCCCGGCATTTTGCAGAAACTTGTGGGCTTTATCCCTACCCTCATTCCCATGCTCGGTGGGTTAGCAGCCGGGTTCATGGCAATCATCGTCCCGATTCTCCTCATTGCGGGCTTCATCGCTATTGTCATCCTTACATTTACTCGTTTCCGCCATGAAGCGGAGCAAACGGGTTTAATCATCGGCAAGCAACTTCAACCTATTTTCCGCGCCTTTGCACTTATTGTGATGGGTGCGTGGAAGATGATTCAGGATGCCTGGAATAAAGCGCAACCTGCCATCAACCACGCCATGATGCAACTCTTTACCGACCTCCCCAAGATTGTGCCACTGCTCAAAGCAATAGGGGTGGTTATTGGAGTCGTCGTCTTCGTCATTGCGGAACTCATTGTTGGACTAGTAAATGGGTTCCTCCATGCCCTTCCCTTTATTATCGGGTTCTTCTCCAAAATCATTAGCTTTATTGGTGACTTCGTGCAGTTTGTCATAGACCTCTTTACCAACTGGAAGGCTATTCCCAAGGACATTCAAAACCTTCTGAGTGACATCTGGGGGCTGGTTACCAACTTCTTTGGGATGATTGGGAACTTTATTTGGGGCTTTGTACAGGGGGTTGTTGACTTCTTCAAATGGCTGTGGGACAAACTGACGGGGCATAGTGTCATCCCCGACATGATTAACGACATCTTCCAGTGGTTCCTGAAACTGCCGGGACAAATACCGGGGATGATAACGAACCTTATTAATAGTCTCGTGAATTTGCTCCTTGGGGCTGCGGTAACCCTGCTGAGTAAGGCTGAGGCCCTGGGGAAGAACATCATGCAAGGTATTGCTAACGGCATTGGGAAGATGGCCGGAGCGGTCAAAGACGCCCTTGGTGGTGCCGCAGGTGGGGCCATTGACTGGTTCAAGAACAAACTAGGGATTAAGAGTCCGAGCACCGTCTTCTTCGAGCATGGCGTCAACACCATGATGGGCTACATTCTCGGCATCCAGTCCCAGCAAAAGAAAATACAACAGGCGATGACCAGCATTGGGTCAACCGCTATAGGCGCAAGTACCCAAGGAACGGGTGCCTTCCACCTCGCCTCGATTCATGTGGACAGTATTCATGGTCTTGAGCATCTAAACCGACCGGAACGCCAGCGCAGTTCCACCTACCAGCATACCCGCTCTATTCAATACGAGCGGATGAATGGGCGGTCCAATATTCAGCCCGTGACTCGTGAGAACCTGATGAACCAGCTTGACATGCAGTACCGCTTTGCGTACCAGCGTACCGCCTAATTCCCCTCTAGGCTAACCCATGCCAGCGACCTCCGACCATTTCAGTAACTTCGCCAGCAGTAGTGTTTATAGTACCGGACTGACAATTAATAGCACCTCGGTGCTGCTCAAACCGGGAGACGGCGCGAAGTTCCCCACTGCTGTCCCCTTCATGGTGGAGTTTACGGGTACCCCCTTTCCAGCGGAACTTTCTAAATGTACCGCCATCGTCGGGGACACGCTCACCATCACCCGCGCGCAAGAGGGTACTACGGCAATAGCCTGGCCTGTGGGCACTCAGGTGCAGTGTGTTGTGACAGCGGGGAGTTTTGTTGACCTCTGGAACCGGGTGCAGGCGCTTATTTTCAGCGTCATGGACTACGGGGCAACGGGCAATGGCACGACGGATGACACGGCGGCCATCAACGCGACGATTACAGCGGCAGTGGGCGGAGGCATCGTGTTCTTCCCCCCTGGGACGTATAAAACAACATCGAGTATTGTCATCACAGCGGACAATATTATTCTTCAGGGCGCTGGGATGAACGCAAGTGTCATCAAACCGGCCAGTGGCGCACAGTTTGATGTCATTAGCACCCCGATTCCTCCCTCATCGGGAACTTCGGGGTATATACGCAACTACGTGGGCATCGAGCGCCTGAAACTAGACTGCTCGCAGATGACCGGCACCCAGGCTGGGCAGGGGAACGGCATCCACTGGTATGGGGTACGGTACGGATTCATCCGCGACTGCTTTATTACCGGAAGTCCGAATTACTGCATTATTTTTGATGGCGACTCTTCAGTCAACTTTGGGTACAACTGCGAAGTGCGGGCGTGCGTCTTCGACCTCTGCGCGGCGGGTATTCTTATTAGTGGCTCGGAAGCCCACGAGATTGTGCAGAACAAATTTAAATATGCGACACTTGCAACCGCGAGTAATCAGCCTGCGTTCACCTCCCCCTCAACCACGGCTATGCACCTCTTCGCAACAGGCGGGTACTTGTATGTGGCGGGCAATGTATTTGGCAATAGCGGCCCCTATACCAACGAAGCCGTTCGGCTCTCCAATGGTGGACCATCAAAGATTGTTGGGAATCGCTTTGACCAATGCCACGCAGAGGCGATTCGCTGCACGGCGGGGAACCAGATTATCACCGGCAATCAGATTGGGAACCCAGGGAGCACGGTGGCGGGAAAACCGGGAATTACCCTCGGTGCTGGCAACTGTACCATCACGGGCAACAAATTCGACACCACCAACGGTGCAGCGGCATTCACCTACTGCATTAGCGAGCCAAGCGCCCAGGTGAACAACGTCATCACTGGCAACGCGCTCGTCGCGGGCACGTCTGGGTTTATTAACCTCAACGCGGCAAGCACGGGCGACGTGGTGGCGCATAACCAGGGCTACAACCCCGTAGGGCAGGTGACCGCCCCGACGTTCCCCAATACAACTGTCGCGGCTACGAACAACACTGGGGTGGACGTGACCGCCTATATTGCCAATGGTACCGGAGCAATCACTGTGGTGCAAGCTGCTGGGGTGTCGGGGGTCTATGTCACCACCGGATTCCAGATTGCCGCAAGTGGCTGGGGGCTGGTTCGTATACCAGCGGGGGGTAGTGTGAAATTCACCTATGGGTCCGGGACACCAACCTGGACCTGGTTCGGGGAGTAGGGGTAAGACATGGCAGGGTTACCATCCGGGCTGCCGTTTGGAAATCTCGTTTCCTCCCCGTATGAAACCGTCACCTATATTTCTGGGTTGACGGGGCAGACCATTACGTTCGGGGACCAGTCACTCCCTAATGTCATTCTTAAGAGTGTCGCGGGGACCGGCATCCCGCCGATGACCAACACAGCGGTAGACACTGCCTACCAACCGGGTGCCCAGTTTGTGCGGAGCAAAAAGGGGACAAGTGTTATTAAGGTAGACTTGGCGGTCTTTGGTGACCCCGCAACGGGGAATGCGCGTGTCTCCCTCTACCAAACGCTTCAGACGATTCTTTCGGTGCTAGAGCCGAATACCACCACGGCGGGAACACTGATTCGTAAAAGCGGCGACGGGGTTACCCGCGCGCTCAATAACGTGCAGTATGTTGGTGGGTTTGAAATAGAGGACCGGGCTGAGAACATTGCCTATGTGACCGTCGAACTCGTCTTCGAAGCCTACGACCCCACCTGGCGGTCTATTAGCGTGCATAACCAGGCGCTTGGAGCCTCGACAGACGCCTTTGGGTGGAGTGTCCCGATGGTCATTCCATTGATTATTAACGGACAAGCGCAAGCGACGGGACTCTTTACCAACGCTGGGAATATTAACGCCCTCCCCGTCTTTACCTTCACGGGGCCGTGTCAGAACTTCTCTATCACCAACGGGACGAGTGGACAGAGTTTCTTTATCGGTATGGTGCTCAATGCCGGAGAACTGCTCGTTATAGACACCCGGACCGCGAGTATTACCTGGACTCCCGTGGGAGGGGTTGCGGTTCCCCTCTATTCCGTCTTTGGGGGCGCACAGAACTGGGTAACCCTTCTTCCAGGGCAGAATAACCTCACGTTTCGACGTGATGTGGCGGGCAATAACCAATGTAGCATTGCGTTTCAGGATGCCTGGAACTTCGGCTAGGAGCATATAATGGCGGTGTATGGTGGATTCGAGCCTGGTACCTACCAAGCCTGGGCGCTAAACCTTTCACAAAACGTGTTTGGTTCCCCCGGCATTGCACGGGGGCTACAAGTTGTCCCGACAAACCCACTTGGGTTGAGTGTCAACGTAACAGTTGACCCAACCGCCCTAGACGGGGTGGGGTTTCTTCCCAACGGCTGCTGGGTTCGTATTGACGCGGCCCTGCTCCTCAATGTGCCGAGTAACGGGACTGGGCAAACGCGCAATGATGCGGTGGTCGCCACGGTGGACCCGACGGGAAACCTGGCAACGAGTCTCTCCTACGTCACAAACTGGTCGGGTGGGTTTGCAGGGGGAACCAATAACCAACTTGTCTTGGCCCTTATTAGCGTGCCAAGTGGGGCGAGCAGTATTGGGTCGGGTAATATTACGATGTCCACGGTAGCAGCCAGTTTTGGTGCGGCAAACTTTGCCTCAAGCGCCAGTTGGTCCCTCTCTGCCACGAACCTGGGGAACCCGAATTACCCCAAGCCAACCGGGACAAGCGTTCAGGCCCAGACATTTGACAACTCCGCGAGTGGGTTCTTCACGGTACAGATTCCTAACGCATCAGCTGGGGCGCGAGGGTTTGCGGTCGCCCCTATTAATGCGGGCGGGACGTTATTTCCCACCTATTTTAATGTGGATGGGTCCATTCAGGCAGTGAGTAATAAAGTTTCTCTCGGCCCCACGAATATGTCCACCACCCTTCCGGTTGCCGCCCCCTCCTATGCGGGGAACGTCATTGCCGACACCGGGGGAAGCATTTTCCCCAAGTCCAACACCACGGGGATGCGAATATTTATGCAAGGGGTGACCACCGGAATTTCCTACCAGAAGTACGACATCCTCATCCTGCTTCCGTTTAACTAATGGCAACTGTAGGCTATACCACAACACCGAGCGGTAGTTATAACAACTACCAGGTGAACATCAATAACCTGCTTGTGTCAAAAGTAACCATGCCGCAAGCAGGGCAAATCACCTCTATCTCCTGTTATATTGCGGCGCATGTCGGGAGTGGGAATACGACCGCGCGCTTCTGTGTGTGGGACAGTAACGGGAACCTCTTAGCCCAGTCTGCCGATATTACCCTCACTCCTGGTACGGGGAGCATTGGGGGACAAAGCTGGGTCACGGCCAATCTTACCTCGGCGTATAACGCGAGTAATGGTCAGGTGCTCTTTATTGGGGCCTGGCGGCACTGGAACCAGAGCCACGAATGGACTGAGGACAGTAACGCGAACGTTGAGTATTCGGTCACGGGTGGTGATGGGTCGAACACCGTTCCCCCAGCGAGTGAGTCGTTTACGAGCGCGGGGGGCAACCCTGGGATTTACGCCACTTATACTCCCAATCCTGTATTCCCCTCAACGCTCTTTGTGGATGATGGAACGAACCTACGAGCGGTCAGTGGGTTTGCCTACGACGGCACGCAACTTCGCACCATCTCTATCTTTATCTTCGACGGCACTTCTCTTCGACAGGTGATGTGATGACAGTCTATACCGGCTTCCAGCCTGGAACTTACCAACCCTGGGCCATTAACCTACACCAGAACGCGCTGGGGCGTCCTGGCATTGTGCGTGGCTTACAAGTGACTCAAACGGGGGCTGGTGCGGCAAGTGTCACGGTGACGGTGGACCCCATCGCGCTCGATGGGGTGTGCTACTTGGCGAATGGGTGTTGGGCGAGAATTGACGCCAACCTCACGCTGACGATTAACACCAACACCTCTGGAAGTACCCGCACGGATGCGGTCATCGCCACCGTAGACCCAACAGGGGTGGGACAGAGCGGCATCACCGTCTCGCAGGGTTGGACCACGAACTTCACTCCGGGGACGAATCAATATGTGATTGCCTTAGTGACCGTACCCAATAACTTTGTCACGATTCTTAATTCTAATATTCTGATGAACGTGGCCGTTGCCAGCATCGGCAACGCCCCAACGACCGTCATTGACGCGGTGGCGGGGGAGACGAATCTGGGGGACTCGCAGCCCCTCGGCATTTTTGTTGCCTATAATATTCAACTCGCTGGAACGGCGAGTAACGGGCAAACTATTTTTAATGTCCCTCTTGGGGGTTTGCAACGCCTCGTCCCAGCAGGAAAAATTGGCGGGGCGATGGAGGTTGGGTATTTCGCGGGACCGAATGGCTGGTACTGGCCTAAAGTCATGGGCAGCGTTAGTGGGTATTTAACGGTCACCAGTTTGGACACGGTGAATAACAACATCATCGCTATCGGCGCACAGACGGGCGAAACGATTAGCGTGAGCTATAAATACTACGACTTCAACCAAGACTTGCAGGTGCGGGCAGGGCAACGGTTTGTCGAGGCAACTTCACCCTACCTGGTCTACCAGGGTGACTTCGTGCGTGAAGCACTCCTTGGTACGCAGTATAACCTCTTTGAGGGCACTCAGGGGGCACTGTCCTGCTATAGCGGCAATGGGGTTATTTACTACACCGATTTCAACTATTCGATTGATGTCTGCCTTCTTGACACCCCTGTCGCCACCAACTACTCGGTAAGTGTAGATAACGGCGCACCGAATAACTATGGGGCAAGTGGCGTCCCGGTTCCTGGGAGTGAACAACAGACGAGTTACCTCCATGCGGGAACTACGGGGTCGGGAGTACATGTCTATGTCATTCAGTCCCCTGGTTTCGCTCTTACGTTTGGGGGACTTCGGAGTATTATTAACCTCGGTGGGTCAGTCTTCGTCTCTGGTGGCGCGGCGGTTGTCAATGGGCATACCGTCTTTGCCACCACGACTTCCATGCTCCTCCCCGCCCCTACCGGGGGGATGCACGCCACCTACACAGTCTGGTTAGACCAGTTTGGGAATATTTCTACCGCTGGGGGTGTGGCAGCGTCTAATGACCGCGTACTAGGGCGCATTCCTGTTTCCTCGGCGTTAGGCTATGGGAGTAGAAATCCCGGTACCTCAGCATCGTATGGCACCTGGGCCTTGACCGATGGCTACATGGGCGTTCCTGTCGAAGTCGCTCTCACCACCCGGACTCAGGGGGTGGCCTATGCGGGTCTGACTTCGGGGTGGAAGATGGTGGCCGACCCGAAAGCCCTTACGGGGTACTATGCTCAGAGTAATAACACGGCTGATTCCTTTCACCTCCATGCGGTCTGCACGGGGCTTGAAGGCTTATTTATTACTGGGAGTAACCTCACGACCGCGCTTCAGGTGCGGGTAGACAACATCACTAACTACCTCGTCTACGTACCAGGAAACTTCCAGTATGATGTCAGAACGGTGCTCTCCACCGGCTGGCCCTATGGTTCCCATGTCTTCTCCGTAGAACCCTTGAATGGTTCAGGGAATGCACAAATCGGTTTCGACGCAATGGACGTTCGAGTTCCAGCACTCCCCATGCCCCCAAACAATACGCTCTCCCTTGCTCAGGTAGACACGTTCGGGCAGAGTAGCTTTATTCGTTACTCAATGGTGCGTGGAACCGACCTCTTTAATGGTCGGGGAAACACCGACAATTACTATCTTGACGGGACGCTTAATAACGCAGGACCGGCCCTATTCTGTAATAACCTCTCCTCCAACTTCACCTTTGCCACCACCACCGTAGAAGCCTCTGGGGCATACCGGGTGCATTATGTGGGAGGGGCGGACACCGGCATCTTTACATTTGGGCATGGCGTGGGCACGACGCCCCTTGTCTACACGGTGGACTCCTACGCGGCTGGGGGACGAAGTAACTTCATTCTCGGTCCCATCTACTCTGGGTTTGATGCACGCTCTATTTCGTTCTCCACGAGCGGTTCAAAGAACGCCTCTTCTACCTCAACGCAGGTGATTATTAACGCGGTAGATGTCGTTCCACCTTATGTGAATGTCACAGACACTCGACGGCTCGGCTTTACGGGGACGAGTCCGACGATTCGTGGGAGTGGCATCTTCGGTGCGCGGGGAGAACGCTTCCAGGATGCAACGTATGGCATTCGTGCGGCGCATATTCAGGACCGCAACGTCACCTCAAGAAAGCATAACCCCGCCTGGAACCGGGTTATTTCCACGACCGCCTATTCCGGTTTTCCGAGTACCGACCCCTTTATGAACTGCGGGATTACGGTAGACGTACCAAGTATTCTGGTCGCCAACTTCTTGGGGAGTCTGCACGTCCCCGCAGGGGGAAGCGACCAAGGCTTCTTCTATTTGGACTACCAGGTGTATGAACAAACTCCCTGTTTGAACATTGCCAACGGGGCTGGGAGTGTACAGGCCCTCAATGCGGGCATGTCCGACTTCCTCCTGGTGACACCGGGGAACCATACGGTCACCGTCTTCTTCCAGGCATTTGGTGGGGCGCAGCCCTACTTTGACAACGGTTCGCAGCGTCAACTTACCCTCTGGGCCTTTGCACTCTAATGGCTATTGTCGTTATTTCAAACCAACAAAGACAACCGCAGTTCACCTTGAAATACGCCGACAACATTAAGTGGCGTAAAGCGTTGAACACGGTGGGGTATGCGACGTTTGATTTGCCTCTTTCCGACCAATACGCTGACCCGGCGAAAATCCATGCCGGGAGCATTGTGCATATTTACTCGGACTCGGCCAATACAAATAGCTTTGCTAATGCCGACTGGGGCGGCATTATGACCAATGACTATGAAATCAAACCCAAGGATGGACTGGTTACCTTCTCTGCCGCAGGGTTGGGGCAACTTATAGAACTGTCTATTGTCTCCGCAACGCAAACCTATACGAACATGGACTTGGGAAGTGTTACCACCGGACTCTTACAGAGTGGAGACAATTTTGGGGCTATTCCCTGGACCGCCTATACTGTGGCGAGTAATGGCCCTATCGTGGGGAGTTTCATTGCGGGCTTTGGCGACCCCGTGTACGACGACATTATTAAACTCATGGGGCAGTATGGGGGCGACTTCGAGGTGCGTCCCGACTTCTCGTATGCGTTCTATGTTCGCCAGGGGGTAGACAATAAGAACATGGTTGCTCGTTATGGGAACCAGGGCAACGTCTCCCTTGACACCACGATGCACCTCGTCAATACCGAGATGGCGAACCAGATTTACTACACCTCTAATTCGATTACCGGCTCAATTTATGTCGCTGACCCTTCGGCGGCCCAGTATTATGGCAAGAGAACGTTGGTGATTAACGACAATGGAACGTATGTGCAGCTTGACGCCCTCACCAAAGCTCAGTTAGAACTGGCTAAACGGAAGCATCCCCTCTTTGTGCTTGACCACGTACAAATTATAGACTCACCCCTCTTACCCTTCTCACGAGTGCATGTGGGGGACAGCATTGTATTCGAAGCCCCTTCTCTCCCGTATTTACAGAGTTTCAACGGCCTTCAGAGAATACTAGCGGTCGAGTATGACGACGTAAAACGCATTATGGACTTGACCCTTGGGAACGCTGTCTATGTGGTTCTGCGGGGCAAACTACATCAGGTTCGTCTCTACACCTAGAAAATTTAGACATGCCAGTAGAACCGACCCGCCCGCGCAATGACGCCAAGGTATACAAAGCCATCTCCGACTCAGAACACAGACTCATGGAGTTTCTGGACCGAAGCGTGAAAGACATTAAGGACTTAATTCAGGAGCGCAAGATTGAGACGGCTGCGTTAGAGAAAGACCTGCAATCCCACGAAGCGTTGTCAGGGCACCCTCTTCTCCTTGCCCGTGTCGAGGTTCTAGAGAAAGTGGTCGAAACGCTGGTGCATCGGCCTATTCAAAGCTGGCAGGTAGTGACTGTCGCCATGTTTGTCCTCTTCAGTTTCATGGGGTTGATTGTCTCGGTAATTTCCCTTATTCATGGTTTCGTCCGCTAGGAGTTTCGAATGAACCAGTTACTTCAATATGCTGAACTCGCGGTCCTGATTCTGACCATCGCCTCTGGTCTTGGAGGCATCATTGCGTATATTTGGGGCATCATTGACCACGGGCACCCTGATGTTAAACGGGAATGGTTTCTCCGTGCGGTCCAACTAGCTTTGGCAGCCAGGGGAGAACTAGAAACCGTGCTCGGTTCTGCTGCTCCTGTGCTTGAGCAGCAACAACTACGAAGCATCGCCTCGTCCGTTGAAAACTACCTCGCAGCGCACGGCCTCCACGTCCATGTGGACAATGATACCCTGAAACTCATCCTGGCAGAACTGCGCCAAACAAAACCTACTTAGTCAGGGCGCGTTACTTCGAGGGCAACAAGAATTACCTCACCCAGTACAAACCCAACTAAAAGTAAATGGGAACGTAATGCCGTGCGGTCGTGTTTTACCACAGCCTCACGGCATTGTTTTACCTCTGCCCTCAAAGCACCGAGGCCACGAGAAACGTCCCGCCAGGAATGTCCATTGCGCCAATCGCGCTGTGACATACTTCGCGCCATGACTCTCTCCCTTTTCTGGGGCTTACACGAAGGAGGCAACATCCTCGCCTCCCTCCTGTAAGCTAACGGTTAAGTATTTTCTAAGGTAACACTAAGACTGTGAGTTCTTTCTTAGAAATGACTCAGCAACGCTCGGCATTGTCTGTTGTCGCTGTCGAACATCCCGTGCTTGAAGGGAAGCGACATAGCGTTCCGTGACGGCAACCGAACTATGCCCTAACAGTCTGGAAAGGGCATAGACATCGCCGCCGTTTTTGAGAAACTGGGCTGAGAAGGTATGTCTCAAGGTATGCGGAGAGGCACGCACGCCCTCTATTCCAGCGTGTTTCGCCAACTCTTTAATAGCCTGTTCCACCCCACTCACCGTAAGGGGTTGTCCCGAACGATTCAACCAAAGGACTTGACTCTTGGCATCAGAGGGACGCCGTGCGAGTCTTAAATACTTTCGAAGCGCCTGGGCCGCGAGTCCCCCTAACCCAACCTCTCGTGCTTTCTTGCCCTTACTAGTTTGCCAGGCAATTTCGAGCCACGGGTGTTCATCTTGAAGATGCACGCGGTCGAGCGTCAGGCCCGTGAACTCGCTAATGCGGATGCCGGTGTCAAGTAATACTAAGAGCATAGCCCTGTCCCGCATAGACTGTATGGAAGACGTGGAGGTGACACGCAAGAGGGCTTGAAGCTGCTCCGCGTCAAAGGGTTGAATAATCTTCTGCGGTTCCTTTGGTCTCCCCACCCGTGCAAAGGGGTCGGACGGTAAGTAGGTTTCAGAAACAGTCCATCGAGAAAACTGCCGAATCACCTGCACATACCCCCTAACGGTGTAGGGGGAAACGGGACTCGTCGCATAGGGCCTATTGCGGTCCAGTTCGCACACGGGAAGGGCTTGCATCCATTTCTGGAAGGCGTAGAGGTCATTAGCTAAGAGTTCTGTCAAATATAAAACATGCTGTTCCTTACACCACCGAAGCCAGAACCGCAATTTCTGCTCATACCACCCGTGAGTTTTACTTGACAGGATGCTACTGCGTAGAAGATAATCCTGTACAGCATCTTCGATGAGCATGACTTACACTCCTTGAGGATGAAAACGGGGCGAAGCCGCTTCAATCCTAGAACTCCGGCACCGCGAGTTTTGTAAACCGTAGGTTGCGGGTTCAAGTCCCACCATCGGCTCCCTCTTAATGAGACCAGGAAACACCTGGTCTCTTTTTGTTGGGAGTTGTAAGACGTGACTGCCAAACCAGGGTAACACTTGCGGTCCTGGACCGGGTAACTTACGCTGGACAAGAGAAAACGACCGCCATAAAGGCGGTCGTAGTATATGTCCAACGCGAAGTGAAGTGCAAGTCTATAATAAGTCTTCCTCGGTCAGGCCCATTTCGCGTTGAAGTTGCGTAGGGGCAGGACCGCGAGGCAGGGGGCGTTGGGTAAACAACATGTCGTAGATGGTAATAATCCGGCCACAGGAACAACTCGTGTCCCAACTCCCATCCTCTTTCAAAGACTGACGAGAGGGTTCATAGTCGGAGACTTGTAGATGCTTGCCACAGGGGCATATTCGGGACCGCGAGACTTCCCACCATCTGAAAGAGAGGCGAGTGTGCCGTGGAGGGGTTGGGGTTTCAATGAGCGTAAGCGTTTGCATCAGAGACCTTTATAGGGGAGGGGTACGTTCCAGCGGTCCTGGCATTCCTGACTGACATCACAATAGCGACATCTCCAGAAGTCAGCGGGGTTGTCCAGGGGTGGGGGTAAATTACCTTCCAGACTCGCTACAAGGGCGGGAAGGCGTCTCTCCAGATACGCTTGGGTCTCATCAAGCGAGAGGAGGTGGGGGAAGTCTTCTTCAAACAATAAACTGATGTCACGCCGCCCATCGTGAGCAATAAACGTCAGCGTGGCATCGGTGACAATAATTCCGTGGTGGTCGAGAATCCACCGTTGAATAGACAACTGCGGAATATAGTTCTCGGCCTTGCGCTTGAGTTTACTCGGTGCTAATGTCGAGACGACCTTATAATCTTTAATCAAGACATGTGTGTCGTCTTCGAAATAGAGGGCATCGAGTTGGGCGGTCACACTCACTTTTTTCTCTTTAAGAAGGATTTCTCGTGAGTAGCGCGTTTCGATGACCGCCTCAGTCCCAGGGTTATGCAGTTTCTCTAGGCCAATATGCACCACGCTGCCAAACGCCCTGGTGTAGGCTTTGTCAGGATGAATATACCAGCCGACATGTTTCTTAATGCCTTGTTCTCGTGGGCATCCCCCTAGCATGGTCGCACTACAGTTGACAACTTTGGGGTCGCGGTCCCGTGTCATCAGTCTGAGCATCGGGAGTGGGTAGCCACACGGGTTCTTTCCAGAACTCGCACAGGCCAGGCAGTCGCGGGTCTCGACGCGAATTTCTGAACCGGGTTGTAACCAAGCGCATCTCGTCCCGCTGAGCATGCTACCAACTCTCGAAGTTTATAAGCGTCGGTTTGTTCCCGACCAGCTTGATAAGTCTATCGGTCACGAAACCGTCCATCTTGTCCACCACGCGTTGGTGGAACTCCATGACCTCGGTATAGACATCTGGTTGGTCAAACTCTAGGCTGTACACCATCGTGGTGGGCATGAAGTTGACCCCGTGCAATAGGCATTCCTCCATCGCCCCACGAAGCATCTGCACGTCAGTCTCAGACGGGAGTTTGCCTTCGGGGAGTTTCTTAAAGAGTTCTTCCAAGAGAAGTTCACACGTCGCGCCATAGTCCCAGTACACGTCCTGCCCAGTTGGGGTCGTGATGTGGTAGTAGCGGACATTGACGCCGTACTTGCTTGTAGGGCTAGGCTGGTCTGGGGGAATGAAGTCAGGCGGTTGCTGCATAGGACTCCTCAGTAAGCTGTCGTACTAGGTCAATCACGTCGGTATAACGCTCTGGGGAGCGTTGCCAGAGTTCACTCACGTCCTTCTCGTGCCCCTCCCAACCCACCACAAGCATGTCTAGCTGGGGGTATTGCTGTGCGAGGAGTTCACACAAACTCTCTGTGGCGTCCTGCCCCGCAATGTCCTGGTCGCGGCACATAATAAGCCGCTCGGTATGTGCGAGTACCCAGGCCCAGTCCTTGAGACGCTCCCCGGCCCTACATCCATTCGTGAGACTAAACGCCGGGAGTCCTTCTTGCCGCAGTAAAAGGGCATCAAACTCCCCTTCTGTCATTACCGCAATGCGGCCCACAAACTGAATACCGGGGTAAACCAACGTCCCACTCTCACCCTTAATGCCCCAATACTTAGGGGCTTCGGGGGCTTCTTCGTCGTCCCGACGAAACCGAACCGTCTTCACCTCTCCAATGCTGTTATACACAGGAATGGTATAGGCAGTCCCATAATGCCCTAGTTGGTAATACTCGATGGTTTCATCCGTCAGCCCCCTTCGATGCAACCACTCCCGTTTATAGGGGTTGGTGAGGAGGAGACTGCACCCTGCCTGTACCACCGCAGGAATGTTTACCTTGGGGCGGAAACATCTTTTGCGCTCTAACGTCCCTGCGAGGAGTTTAGCCGCTGTGCGTTCGGGACCGCTAAACAGCGCGGAGAACTCAGCCCTATTCAGTCTTGCTCGACAGGTGAAACAATACGCCCCGTTGGGGTAGACACGCATACTCTTTCTCAGAGAGTCCTCATGCTTGGGGCAGTAGACATAGACCGGTGTGTCGGGAGTTAACACACTCCACTTCTCCACCACAAGTTCTCTTAAGTCCCCGGTGTAGACTTCTATAGTTCCGGCCATGAGTCCCTCACCTTTCGTACTCGTGGTTGACCAATAATTCCCATTACCTGCACCCCGCATTCGCAGGTATGAATAAAGGAGACGCCAAGGTCACCGTCCCAACGGTGGTAACGACTACAATTTGGGCAGTACCACCGTACCAATTGCTTACAAACCGCTGGGACAAAGAGTTCAACGTCTTCAGGCATCCTCAGCCTCCAAGAACTTTCTAACATCATCCTCTAGCGAGTCATGGTGTGACTTCCCCCGACGCTTCGGCTTGGGCTTCTTCTCTTGAATCGGGTTCGTAAGAGTAATAGTTTGGGTACCACTCCACACTTCCCAGCTATGAACAAGCCCGTTGGCGGGCAATTTCGCAATCAGGTTAAGCATGTTGAGGAGAGGCGGGGAGAGAGGGGGTAAGGGGCGGCTAATGTTCTTGGCATTGACGACAGGGGGATTAATGAACGGATTCGTTCCGTTACTAATCATTGGGGAAATAATTGGGGGGTCGTAAATATGCCATTCCGGTTTAACTTTGGGGTAACAATCAGCACACAATACCCACTGCTCGTCAGTGGAGGAAGAAACGGTCGTCCCTATCGTACCGTAGGGGGCGTCCGTGTACCGCACTACACAAACGGTCTTAAAGTACACACACATGCCACAAAGAAAGTCGCCACATTCATGGCAACAGAATGCGCTCGCCTCTGAGGGGTGGTTTGCACAAGGAATGATGGTAACTATGTCTCTCATTCTTTCGACCATCCCTTGGAAATATGTGTGTCCACCCCAACCCGAATACCGTACTGAGAGAAGGGGAGAATGTCATCAAACGCTTGACACATCTCCCGAATAACCACGTGTTCCATATCTTTAGCTTTATGCGCGGGGGAAATAACGACGGCTTCATCATGCACAATGTTGGCTAAATAGGTGTCCGAGGGGAGGGCCGCTTTGAGTCGGGCAGCAACCCTATACACAATGTCGGCGGCGGTCCCTTGCACCGGAGCATTCCTGGGTTCTGTTGAGAGTTTCCACCCCAGGTTCTCCACATCCCGGAAGAACCGTTTACTCCCCGCTGCGGTACTGACAAACCCTTCTTTGCGGGCCTGGTCTACGAGACTATCGGACCACCGCACAAATTCAGGGTAGCGGTCCCTAACTTGCTTTAATAACTTCTCCGCTAGTTTCCGCTCGATAAAATACCGACTACTCATGCCCCCAGCGGAGAGTCCGTAGGTAATCCCTAGCATGGCGTTCTTGCACATCTGTCGCTGGTCTTTGGTCACCTCGTCAGCGTGAGGAAGACTAAACACCTGGACCGCCAACTCTTTGTACAAGTCCCTCCCCGCCATGATGTCAGCCCGCATCTGAGCATCAGCAGACAACGCAGCAGAGACAGCCAACTCTTGACTCTTGAAGTCGGCGGTGATGGTCAAACACCCAGGGTCGGCAACGAACGCACTGCGTAGTTTCGACTCCCTAGGGATGTTCTGCATATTTGGGTTTTGCCCCGCCATGCGTCCGGTTTCTGTCAAATGAATGGTGTACTCGGCATGAAGGCGACCTGTATCCGGCCTAATTCGACTAAGCAAAGTCTCCCCGAAACTCGTAAGTAACTTGGTGAGTTTTGTGTGACGGGCATAGACTTCAAGCACGTGGCGTTGCTCATCGGTGAGGTCGGCACGACGTAGGAGACGTTGGCGAGCCAGGGCATCTGTTGAGTCAGCCTCCAAACCGAGAGCAGCAAAGGCTCGTTTGACCTGGACATGGCTACTGAGATTAATGAATTCAGTAGGGTCGTATTTACTTGTCCCAGGGTTGGGGTGCTTACTTCTCCAAGACCGCATGCCCTCGGTTTTAAAGTCTTTCCACGTCGGTTGGGTGTCCGGTTCCTGCTCTCCCCAATCTTCCCATTGATGCTTGAGAAGAGCTTCAAAATTTTGGCGGTCCTGTTCCCAAATAGCTTTCGCCTGTTGATGCTCTTCATCCTGTTGCTTTCTCCAGGATTGCTCGTAGGGGTTTAACAAGATTCTGAGTTCGGCTTCAGTTTCCGTGGCGAGGTTTTCTTGTTCGGTGAGAAAATCTCTCCACTGCTTCTGGTCAACCAATAGGCCCTTGAGTTCCATATCGGCAATCGGGCCGATGGCGTCCATTCTCAGTCTCATGGCCCGCATCATGCCCTCGGCCCGAAGTTTCTCCCATTGGGCCTGAGCAATCTTATGCAGCACTAATACGTCTTTGGCTGCATAGCTCGCCTGTTCTGGGGTGGGACGCCAGTGCTCATCAGGGACAAGACCTATGAATGTCTTTCTTTCTGTCTTGTCCATCGCCACACCCAGGTACTCATACGAGAGGTACGCCAGGCCAAGATGTCTCAACCAGTCTGTCTTGTTGTCGTAGTCCCCTGCGGTGAGAAGCTGTTCTCCCAACATGGTGTCGTACATGTTGGTTAGTTCAACCCCATAATGATGCTTGAGGAGTTTATATTCGTAGTTGGCGTTATGCGCCAAGACGACGTGATGCTTGGCGGCCACTTCATGGAATAACTGAAGGAGGCTATGCACAGGAATAGCGGGCAAAACCACAACGACCGCGAATGGGCCGTCGTCAGTTTCGACCGCTATTTGTAGCGTTAGGGGGATGGCGGTCCAGGGGTACTTGTCCGTGGCCTCGAAGTCTATTGCCAGGACGGTATACTGACGCAGCCACTTGATAAGAGGGATGATGAGATGTCCCTGGTCAATGACCGCGAAGTCCTGAGTATTCTTTAAGAGAACTTCTTCATGCACGGACCGCCTTCTTTCGCTTCTCCCATTCTGGGTGATGGGAGTACACGAGATTCTCAACGCGCTCGAAGACTGCTTCAATGGGTGGGTCGGTCATCACGGTAAAGTCGGGGGTAATGTTTGCTAGTTCAATCTCGCTGGCATGCAGTCTTTGTGCCTCGGTCATACCGGGACGCCGCTCCATCAGGACATACACGGGGGCATCAAGGCGCACGATAGCAAAGTCCAGGTTCCGCAAGGCAACGGCTTCGTTGTAAAACCGGCAGTCGTCTATGTAGCAGGGACGGTCAGGGGAGACTTTCGCCAGTAGTTTCTTGACCCAAATAAGCTGGTCGTACTTGCGAGCCAGGACGCCAAACTCTTGCAAAGCCCCCCGAAGTTCTTCACCCTCTAGGGGGCCAAGAAGGTCGGCAACCATTTTCTTCAGCGGGGTGGCAAAGGAGAGCACATCCCCGCCCGTGCTTTGCTGCATTAACCGAGCATTCGTTGTTTTACCTGAACCTGCCGGTCCAACGAACGCTACCCTAATCGGCATGCTTAGACTCCTTGATTCTGTCTGGTCGGCACCAGAAAATGAGTGGTGGTCGGTGCGTGCGTTCCCACCTCTCGCGGGCATTGGGACGCTCTTCAAAGCGAAGGAGATGGAAGAGGGAGATGTATAATCCCTCCCCTAGCCACCACCACCAATAGAGACGCCAGGCCCGCCAGAGGCGGGTTGGACTTAAGAGGGGTTTGTCGTACATGGTTGGTACTCGGTGAACGTATTTCAAGTATACCGCGTTATGACTATTTCGTCAACTATGACGTTTGTGTTCAGCATTGAGCCATACGGCCATGCGCTGGTAACACAACACCAGTTCGTGGTCTATTCGCTCAGGGGTAGCCTTACATTTGACCGCCAACTCTTGGTGCGTCCACCCCATAATGATGGCCCGGACTAACTGGTAGCCCGTGGGGTATTCAAGACGTAGCCATCGAAACGCCCGCTCTACATCGGAGAGGCGGTCCAGGTGGTCAAGGTGCTGACTCGCCCCGGAGAGCAGTAAGACTTCTACCTCGTCCGGGGTATAGACATATTGGTCGTCGGCTGAATAGGGCACTAGAAAACACTTGGTTAGACTTTCACACTCAATCGGCGGGCTAGCCAGAGGCCCTGTTCCTCGGTGACTTCTTGCTTTAACACATCTACCGCACTCCCACCCCACCACAAAACTAGGCGCTTAAGTCGCCGCCCGAAGATGCCATCAATAAACTCGGCTTCCAGGCCCTTGTTGACTCGTCCCGTTGCCTCATCAATAGCGACCGCTACTTCATGTGTTGGGATGCCAGAGTTAGCCCGTGCGGCGTCCACAATGCCGTGGACAAACTCCTGTGCGGCTTCAGGGCCTTGTTCTTTTTTGAGTTTATTCACCGCTGGGGCCATGTTATACAGGTTGGTTCGGCCAAGGAGAATCAAGTCCTCATCCTCAAGCCCCATCTCCTCTTTATAGAGGCGGTAGTCTACGACAAAGCGGTTGATGGTGGTATAGCCCATATTTAGACCGCGCTCCTGGAACTGTTTATCCAGGTGCATAAAGTAACTCTTGGCGGTCCTGAAATAGTTCCCCTCGTCATCCTGCTTGAGCCTATACAACTTGCTGCGAATAATCTCCGAGCACACCTCTCCCATCTTCAACCAGAGGACTTCAATGCCTTCTCTGGCGGCAAACAACTCCTCTTCGAGGTGCTGAAGGCGGTCCAGTTCCTCACTCATTCATCGTGCTCCTTAAACATTGCAACAAACGCATCTGACATCTTTTCAATCACTTGCTGGAAGTGGAGGGAGCTATAACAAGCGCGCCGCTTAGCGATAATTTCCATCGCCTTGGCACACTTTGAGCAGAATTTGTACTCGCTAGTAGGCCATTCGGCTCTATAGTGAGCGTCATAAGGGTGAATCACGCACCCACACGCCTCACATATTGAGGTTGTCATCTTCCTCTCCTTCATCATGCTCCTTAAACGCTGCGGCGAAAGCGTCTGCTATCTTAGAGAGTGCCTCTTCGGCGGTAAGACGGCTATACATAGCGCGTTGCTGAGCGACCGCTGCAATGCACTTGGCACACTCGAAGCAGAATTGGTGGCTACCAATCGGTAAATCGGTCCTATAATAGGCATCTTTAGGGGTAATTCTACCCCCGCACGCCTCACATAATGGGGGAGTCATTCTTCTCCTCCTCCTCTGGCACCCGGTAGATGCACGTTCTTGTGGTGCCCTTGGGTACGGGGAGAATATGCAAGGCTGCTTTAGCAATGAACATACTTACCCATAAGAGTCCTCTTCCAACGCTCCAACGGAAGCCAGGTTGGGTAGCCCACGGTCCCGCCATGCCCATCTTCTTCATTTACTCACCTCCTAGCGCATAGCGGGTGATGTTCAATCCCGCTTCGAACAAGTCTGAAATCGGGACCGCAATCCCGGTGGCTTTCCATAGTCTCTTATTACGGTGACTACGAATAACCAGGTGCTTGTAGTTTGCCATGTGGGTAGACACCCACCATTGTAGTTCTGGGAGGGCTACCCAGTAGTATATTCTCTCCTTGGGAAAGACAATGGCCCAGTAATCAGCTCGACTCTTGAACAAGCATCCCGGCCTGTTGCCGCAAGTTAACTCTAGGAAGACATTGGTGGCCTTGTGGCTGTCGCTTTTTACTTCGACAGTGATGCCATCCACCAGTAAATCTATGTCCCTATCCTGCGCGTTCGGGCCTTTGGTCAAGTCTTCAACCGTGTGCCCCACCTTGGTGAGATGGGAGATGAGGAGAGAAACCCCCTCATCCCCCACTTTCAGTTGCTTGTCGAAACTGAAACTCTTCCTGCTCATTGGGCAGGGGCCGTTTCATCAGCTTGGAGTTTGGTGGTGTCCGCCTTGATGGTGTCGAGTTCGCTCACGTCTTTCTCCACCACGAGTTGGTCGTGTGCTAGGCTTTGCTGCGCCGTTGCCAACTCCGCTTTGAGTTGGGCCACTTCGGCGCTATTGTCCACTGCAAGGAAGGGGGCTACCCGTGGGTCGGTTAGGTTGCCGATGTAACACTCCCCCACCGCGCCAAGGGGGCTACTCCATTTCCGGTCAGGGTCGAAGACCGCATACCCTTGGGCGAAGAATTGGAGACTCACCCCCAGCACTCCGTCTGGACTGAAGTGTTCATCACTCAAAGGGAGTCCCAGAGCAGTCATGCCGTTCAAACTTCCCGCCGAGGGGACTGACTGGTAGAACTTGAGGAGGCCCATTGCAATACGATGCTGCTTCGCCGCGCTGGCTGGTTCACTAGGAAGATGGTAGGCTTGTTTGCACAGCCAACTCCCATCACTTTCTTGTGTGAAATGACCAGCAACAAACGGGTTGGTGATGTCAAGCATACTAGGGTACACCTTGGTGAGGGAACTGATGCTGCCGTTGATGAAGTCTTGTTGCGTGTAGGTGACGAACTCTCCAATGGGGTTTCCCGGCATGTTCACTTGTGCGCGCCAGTTGTCCGGGTCACCACAAATGATGTTGCCGTCACTGTCAATGCCAAAGGCACATAGACCGTGGTTATGCACCCCCGATTCATCACCAGGAAGTCCTTGGGCGTTGGTTACCCCAACCAGGTACACGCAATGCTGGGAACCGATGCCGTGCTGTAGTTCGGCCCACCAGTCCCCAGAGATGACATTCTCGTCTACCTGGAAACCGAGGTTACGCAGCCACACGGTTGCATCCACGTAACTCGATGCCCCATTCGGACCAATGGACGGGTCATTCACCTGCCACTGGTTAATCATAGTTTGGAGTTCATCGCCGGTCATGGGCAGCATACCGGGACGCTGCCCGACCGCACACATCAACGTTCCGGTTTCAACGCACGTCGCGGTGTGGTATGACCCATCACTCTTGCGTGCAAACTCACTCATTGCCTCTGCACCAGGGGCAAGCCAAACGGTGGTCGCCATATTCCAACCTAGAGGTGGAGTCCGAAGAACAATACATCGTCATGGTGAAGGAGAAGGGTTCGATTGCGGTCCGGTTCGTTCCCAAAGACCGCTGCCCAGGACTCGAACTTCTCTATTTCAGACTTATGATGAGCTACTCGCTCCTTAGCCTCGCTCAAGTCCTTGAGTTTTTCGCTATCGAACACAGGCTGGTCTACATACTGTGTAGAGCCAAGGCGGCTGTGTGCGGCTACCCGCTCGTGAAAGTCAATCCCCTCTTCTTTGAGGGCCTTCTTCGCGTCCTCTAGCTTACGTGTCCAGTACGCGAGGCGGTCTTCGTGATGTGCTGCACGTTCCACGACCGCCTGAAGCAACTGACTGATGGTGTAGGAAAACTGCCACTCATTGCGCTGCATCGTTCTTCTCTTCTTCTTTCGGTGTATCAAACCCAAGCAAGAGGGCCTTCATACAGGACCGCTTCTTCCATGCGGTTTGAATATAGCTTACGGCGTAGTCCCAAGCATGGTCGTAGAGGAGGGTTTCTACCCCGAAGTTGGTATAGCTTTCAGAGTCTAGGAGGACTTCGCGTGCCGCTGGTGCGTAGGTGTCCATATAGCGTCGAACCAGTGTCGCACCAAAGGCAACCGTCTGGGTGTCAATCTCCTCGTCGCTAACGTAGGAGAGAGCATCTTGTTCAGCGTCCCGGTTCCCCAAGAACCGGGGGTTCTGCATTTGTCCATTCATTCTTAACTAAGTTCCTGTTCCAGCGTCTCTATATGCTTGAGCAAGAGACACTCTATGCGTTCGGTTTGGTCAGCGGTTTCCCGCACCTCTTTGAGGGTGCTACGAACTTCCCGAAGCACCACGGCATCCCGACGAGTTTGGGAGAACATGGCGATGCCGACAATGCTCTCAATAACCAGGGCCGCGTAGGAAGCCCCTAAGTTCCACCACGTCAGTGCGGTGGGGTTGTTCGTGGCCCAGACGGCGATGGTGACGAGGGTGATGAGAATAAGAAAGTACCAGCGGCGTATAGCCCCCTGAATCTTCCAACTCACCCACTCCTCCGTGGTTAACTCATCTCCGGTTACTGGGTCACGATGGGCGGTCAAGTTCTCGCTCCAACTCGTAGAGTCTATGGAGTTGGGAAATAATCTCTTCCCAATACTCTCCGGTCGTCATGTAGGCGATGTGTTGTTGACCAGAGAAGACCACCGCGACAACGGGAATGCGCCCTGCCGCCTTGGCATCGAGCACGGTCTTCTCTAGCCACTCATACTGGAAGCTGACGCTATGCTGCCCTTTGGCAGTCACTTCCCCGGAATACTTGGACTCGATGAAGAACTCGTGGGGGACATGTTCAATAATCACATCCCCCTTCTCCATCACCCCAGCGCCGGAGAACATCACCTTCCTGCCACCAAGGCGCTTGGCAATACGGGTTTCAGCTTCTTTGCCCCGCTTCTTAGCCAGCCTTCGAGAGTGCTTCTCTGACTCTGGCTTCGGGACCGAGCGAACTGGCTGCATCGAAAGCGGCATCGGCTTGGAAATAACAGAAGTCTCTGATTTCCGCGTCGTCGTCGCTGCTGGTTTTACACTCAAACTGGATGCGTCCGAGGGCGGCTTCGTAGATTTTGTTCTTTTCACGCGCCGTCTCTAGTTCTTGGGAAAGAGTCATCGGTACTCCCGACGTAAATACTCAACGAGGACGATGGTTGCACAAACTAGGACCGCCACGAGAACAAAAGCATCCGCAATGCTCAGGCGGTATTTCATGCGTCCCCCTGGTTATAGACGCTCACCGACACGGAATTCCCTTGCGCCTGATTCGAGTTGGAGTGCCCAGCAAGGGAAATGCGTAGCAGCCCCAGGCCCACAGCATGGACTAGGATAATGTTCTCGGCGGCGGTAATAGCCGCCTCAAACTGGGCATCACGTTCAGGGGTATTGGGGCCTTGGTTTTCAGGAATCGTTGCCGCATGGAGGGCCATAATAGCCTCATTTCCAACGAGTCTGCCATTATTTTCGACCGGGCCGATGGTGACGTTCCAGGACATCGTTACTTTCCCTTTCGGTTCAAGAGCTTCATCGTCGCTTGGCGATGCTGATTGGCGTACTGGATGGAGGCCAACCAGAACGCGAGGATGGTAAGGGCAATCAGGCTGGTGGTCACGGCAGTGGGGCCAAGTCCTACCACCGCAAGTCCAAGGGTTCCGGCAAGCACGAGTCCAACGGCAACACCGATGAAGCGGGCTATGAGCACCCGTAGCGTCCCTAGTACGTGTTGTCGGAAGGGGAGATGATGGTAGATGTAGTGAGTTTTAATCGTCCCCCCGTCAACATCTACCTCGGTAGTAGTATGGGAAACAGAACTCACTGGTTCCCGTTTCTCTAACATCGTGACGACAACGCCGAGAATGGTCACAAGGGCCGAGGCGACGGGCAGAGCCGTCTTTGCTACCTCATGCACCCCCTTGATGCGCGGTTCTGGCATACAAGCTCCTTGACTACACTCCCTCTGGGGGGAGTGTAAATTCGGTAAACGTGGAGTGGAAGTCAAACTCCACTCGTCCAAGCTGCCCATTACGGTTCTTGAGCACGTAGAGGCATCGTTTTTGAAGAGGATTGACAAACTTGTCATCCGGCTTGGGGTCGTGCAAGGCCCAGACTTGATAGGAATCTTGTTCGATGCTTCCAGAGTCCCTCAAGTCAGTGAGTTGGGGAACCCGCTTCTCCCGTTCTTTCGCGCGGGAGTATTGGGAGAGACAGAGCATGCAGCATTGGGTTTCCGACATAGCAATACCAAGCTGCTGCATGATGTTGGACACTCTAACGTTGACGTTATCCCCCATGTCGGCAAGGCGTTGGATGTAGTCCACGCAGCACACACCAACCTTGAGTCCTTCCCCGGTAAGCATGTTGAGGCAGGTACGCACATCACTACTCGTCATCCCCGGTTGGTCAATGATGAGAAGGGGAAGATTGTTGAGGTGGTCCAACTCTGAGAAGAAGCGGTCCAACTCAACCTGCGTCACCTGCCCTAGTCTCAACTTGGTGGTGTCCAGATGTGCCCTTCGACAGGCACTCCGCATCAGTAACCCAAAGCGGGACATTTCAGCGGAGATGACAACGTTGGTGTATTCATCATCATGGTCAACCAGCCACTCGGCGGCATGTTCGGTAATCTGCATCCCTAAGCTGGTTTTGCCCGAACCAGGACCGCCAGCCAGCGTAATAATCTCCCCTCTCACGAGTCCACCGGCAATGTGGTCAAGTTTGTCAATGCCGGTAGGGATGCCCCAGGTAGTCGGCTTCTCCTTAAACCAGGCAGCCGACTTGTCCTTGAGTTTGCCAATATCTATGGACATCATCTTCCTGATGTCTTTAAGGGTGAGCACGCCGGGCATCTACTCCACCTCTTCGAGAATGAGGCGGTACTGCTTGCCTATTCTGACGGGGAACGCCCCCTCTTCCACACTAAGGTCCAACCAGGAAAGACCATCGGAGGTGTACGCAGGGTTGGGAAAATCTACCTCAAAGGGCGGTGGAGTCTCTCGGTGGAATCGCGTACCCATTCGGGTGTTAGAAGTAACCTTGCTTCCCTCTTTGGTTGTCCTGGTGGTCGAGTGGGTGTTCGTCGTGATGCTTTCGGTGGTATAGATGCCGAGGTTAATGTATTCCATAACGTCTCCTTATATGTTCCAGGAAACGGCCTGTTCCACATGCTGCGGAACAAGCCATTCCTTGGAAATGGTTACTTACTACGGGATGGTGTACGAACCTGAGCAGGTAGCCACCTTCATCAGCCCGTTTTGCAGCACCACACAGGGGAAGGTGGGAACGGGAGTACTCGTTGGTGCGGGTGTTGGGGTGCTAGTAGGAGGAGGGGTCGGTGTGCTTGTTGGAGGAGGCGTTGGGGTTGGAGAGGCGGTTTGTACCAGCACCAGTCCGGTAACTGGGGCAAGCACAACACTCGTGCCTTGAGTAACTCCGTACAAGTCTTGGAAGGTGCCCGCTGGCAGGTTAACCGTGTAGGATGTGGTGCTCGACGGGTTGACATACACCACGCCACTCGTGAAGCTACGGGTATACGCCCCGGTTCCTGGAACAAGGGACATAGAGGAGGCGGCGGTCCCGACCTGAGCAGCGGAGTATTCATTCCGCCATTCAAACTTCCCGTACCCATCGCTTCCCGTAATGCCTAGGTAACTGATGTCGTTCTTCACCAGGAAGTAGTTCGCCATGCACCACTGCGTCATGGCGTTGGTAACACTTGTCCACACGACGGGTTCCTGGCAGAACTGCAAGAACCCTTTCCCAGGAAGCGACGTATTGTGTCAGGTTGTTGGTGTAGGTAAGCCACGCGGAGTCGGTGATGTTCCCGCTCCCGTAATTGGTCCAGCCGCCCTCATCAGCGGAGATG
>Ga0070730_10000577_pt1 | contig 41105 bp, 32 predicted proteins | sample Coa_R1_3_FD_66447 | JGI IMG/M metagenome (GOLD analysis project Ga0070730, IMG submission 66447) | Surface soil microbial communities from Centralia Pennsylvania, which are recovering from an underground coalmine fire - Coalmine... | ecosystem: Environmental > Terrestrial > Soil > Unclassified ...
CGCGACGTGCACCCGCAGCCTGCCAGCTACGATGAACTGACCAACCAGACCCTGGCCTACGCTCCGGCCATTAAGGCCGCCGACCCGGGCGCCAAGCTGCTCGGCCCCGTGCCGTGGGGCTGGACAGAGTACTTCTACTCGGCGCTGGACGAGGCGCCTGGGGGGGCCTGGTGGAACAATCCGCAGGACCGGCTGGCGCACGGGAATGTGCCTTGGGTTGAGTACTATTTGCAGCAAATGCATGCCTACGAGCAGGCCCATGGCCAGCGGCTGCTGGACTACGTGGACGTGCACTTCTATCCCCAGGAGAGCGGCGTCGCGCTCTCCGGCGCTGGGTCGACGGCTACCCAGCAACTGCGTCTGCGCTCCACGCGCGGCCTGTGGGACCCGACTTATCTGGACGAGAGCTGGATCAACGACTACGCCCAACTCATTCCACGCATGAAGACCTGGGTGGCCAACGACTATCCCGGCACCAAATTGGCCATTAGCGAATACAACTGGGGCGCACTGGACAACATCAACGGCGCCGTGGCCCAGGCCGATGTGTTAGGCATTTTCGGCCGCGAAGGGCTGGACCTGGCCACGCTGTGGGCCCCGCCCGCCGTCAGCGACCCGGGCGCGTTTGCCTTCCGCCTGTACCGCAACTATGACGGCGCGCATGGCACGTTCGGCGACACCAGCGTGCAGGCCAACAGCGCCGACCAGTCGCAACTGGCGGTCTACGCCGCGCTGCGCGGGAGTGACTCAGCGCTGACGATCATGGTGGTCAATAAGAGCCTGACTCAAACCCTCACCAGCAGCCTGGGCCTGAGCAGCTTTGCGCCCGGCCCGTCGGCCGCGGTCTATCGCTACAGTTCAGCAGACCTCCAGCATATCGTCCACCAACCCGACCAGGCAGTAAGCAACGGGAGCTTCACCGCCGACTATCCTCCCCAATCCATCACGCTGTTTATTTTGAGCCCAGGCGGGACCTCGCCCACGGCCACCAGCAGCGGCACCGCTACGGGAACAGGCCTGGCAACAGCAACGCGCACGCCGACCACCACGGCCGGCCCGACCAGCACGGCCAGTCCAACGGCGACCAGGACCCAAACACCCGCGGCCACCGTTACGCCAACGGGGACGAGCACGGCCACGCCCACGGCAACCGCGACCGGCCCCACTACTCCCGGCCAATGGCTGAATATCGATATACCGAGCGTGTCGAACAACTTCAACAATCCGGCCAACAACTATGGCTATAACACGGTGGTGGTCGACCAAGGCAGTCCCAATATCGTGTACGTCGGCACCAATTATCAGGGCATCTATCGATCAACCGATGGTGGCGCCACCTGGAACAAAATTGATACCGGCGCCGGCGCGAACCTGGTGGATGGCGGCAGAATTTGGTCCCTGGCCATAGACCCGTTCAACCCTACGACCCTATATGCGGCCAGTGGCTACGGCTTTGGTGGACCGCTTAAGTCCACGGATGGCGGGGTGTCCTGGATTAATACTCTCCCTGCAAGCAGTCCGGTAGAGCAACAACTGGGCACCAATGATGTTTACAACGTGGTGCTGGACCACTATACCCCCAACCACCTGCTGGCCTCATTTCACTACTACTGGTTGCCCGGCGCGTCTGATTCAGGGGTCATTGAGTCGACCGATGGGGGCGCGACCTGGACCGTCCACAACGCTCCCGCCGGGTCGGGCTGGGGAGCGGGCAACAGCGTCTGGTTCTTGAATAACAGCGCCACGTGGTTGTTGGGCAGTCAAAATGCCGGCTATTGGCGAACCACCAACTCGGGCGCCAACTGGACCCAAGTCAGCACCAATAGTATTACGCATGGCGGGGTCAATGCGGTCTATCGCGAACCGGCTACCGGCGTGCTCTATGCCGCCTACTGGCATGGCATCATGCGAAGCACGGACAATGGCGCGAGCTGGACGGACTTCTTGGCCGGGCTGCCCTATGCGGGCTTCGAAACCATCGTCAGTGACGGGGCCAACCTGTATACCGCGCCGTCTTTTCCAAACGGCGGGGACAATGGCCAGGCGCACGGGCCGTGGTATGCCGTCGCCTTGGGGGGTTCGACCTGGGCGGCCTACAACAGTCAGCAGACCTGTGACAGCTCGAACAGCGTCTGTAATGGGCCGGTGATGATGGCACGGGATGCTACCGGCGCCGTCATCTACGCGGTTAATTGGCTGGGTGGTGTGTGGAAGCTGGTTACGACAGGCACCGTCACCGCTACAGGCACAGCCACAGCCGGCCCGACCGGCACGCCAACCACCACGGCCAGCGCAACGCCGACTTCAACGGCCACGATCGCCGCAACCGCCACGAAGACCAGAACACCCACGCCGACGGGAACGAGCACGAGCGCGTCCACAGCAACCGCGACCCGGAGCCCCACGCCCACCGCCACCTCCACCGCAACGGCGGGCAGCACGGCAACCGGCACGCCCACAGCCACCGGCAGCGCACCGCCTACGGCAACACAGACCCCCACAGCGCCTACAACCACAGTGACCGCTAGCGCAACCGGTACAGTAGCGGCCACCGCGACACCAACGCCGACAAGCACAGCAACGGCAACCCGAACGGCGACGCTTACGAGTTCGCCCAGCCCGACTGCCACGTCGACCCACACTGTCACGCCCAGCGCGGGAACAGCGGCTGCTACGCCAACCGCGAGTGGCACGCCGACCGCCACGGCCACCACTAGGCCAAGGCCGACCCGCAAGGCAACGGCAACGAGCACAGGTACCCTATCGCCGACGCCCAGCGGCGCCCTCACGGCCAACCCAACCGTAACGGCGACGCCAAGCCCGACGAAAGTCTCATTTTTCGCCGCCTACTTCGTGTTCCTCCCAGCCATTGAAGGCCTAAATCCACCGCCGGCGGTCCAGCAACGCCAATTTCAAGACACCGGTTGGGAACCTTAGCCCCCCCAATGACTCGCCGCGCCGATCCGGCGTAGGTCGCAAAAAAGGACCCGGCATGGGACGGGTCCTTTTTTTGCGAAAAGTATGCCGGGCAGCGCGCCGGTGTTAGCTGGGTGGTATCACAGCCTTACCGGCGCGGGAGGCGCGGTAAGGCGCCAGGCTGAAGGCACAGGCGCTCTGTACGTAGAAATTGAGCCGGTCGGCATAGCAATCCAGGCTCATCTGGTCCACCACGCGCTGGCGCCCCTGGCGGCCCAGGGCCGCTGCTCGAGCTGGGTCGGCCAGCAGCGCCAGGATGGCCGAGCGCAGGCCGGCCGGATCGTGCGCCGGCACGTACAACCCAGTTTCGCCGTCGACGACCACGTCGGTTTGCCCAGGGGTCTGTGTGCAGATCACAGCTTTGCCCATCGCCATGGCCTCCAGCAGCGTGGTAACGCCCGCCTGGAAAGCCACCGGGTGCAAAGGCAACACGACAAAAGCGGACAGCGCATAGAGCTGGCGCAAATCGAATTGGGTGAAACTGCGGACGACCACATTAGACGGCAAACGGTTGCGCGACAACGCAACGCGATGCTTTGACCACGGGCTGGCGGCCGCCAGCACCACGTGCACATCGAGCCCCGCGACGGCCTCCAACAGCGTGTCGTAGTCGCGATATTCCAGGCCGGCCGAGCACACGATCGGCCGGCCATCATCGGGCAGGCCGAGCCCAGCACGGGAGGCGGCCGCGGCGCCGGGTGCGAAGAAATCGGCATCGACCATGAACGGCGTTTGGATCACCTGGTCGGGCGGCACCGACCAGCGCTGCTCGATAAATTGCTTCTGCCAACTGGAGTAGACGACGAAGCGGTCGATGTAGTGCTGCAAACCCAGCCCATCCAGCAGCGCCATCTTCTTGCCGACCGACAGCACGTGGGCGATCATCATGTGCTGAGGCCGCGGCCAGCGCCCAGCCAATTTGAACAGCGTCGCCAGCGGCAGCCCGATTTGCTCGCCGTCAGTGAAGATCAGCCGATAGCGCCGGCGGAGGCGGAAGCACGCCCAGGCCAGTCGCAGGTTCTCGCCGCCTATGCGCGCCAGCAGGCGTCCCCACGCGCCCAACTGCGCCTGGGCCGCGCCGTAATCGAGCAGGTCGGCGCCGAAGGCGCGCGCCAGCGCCACATAGTCCGTCAGCGGACGCTCACCGCGCTCAATCTGGCCTGGCAGGTCGGGCGGGATACGACCCGAGACGGTCAACAGGACGTCATGGGGCATGAGGCGGTTTCCTTTATTGCTGATAGGCGTAGAAATGGCCGGCGGCCCGCCAGCCATTGTATACTTGGCAACGCATTTGGAAATCCATCAAGACGAGAGCAAACGATACAATGGCCCAATCACGGCCCTACGTTCATTTCAGTGGCAAGCAGCCGAGTGGTTCTGCCGGGTTACTACTGCTTTCGGTAACAGCCCTCACGCTCGTTTGCATGATCAACCCAGCTCCGCCGTTACCTGCTCCAGCGAGCCCCCCTACTCCCGGTCAATGGCTGAATATCGATATACCGGGCGTGTCGAACAACTTCAACAATCCGGCCAACAACTACGGCTATAACACCGTGGTGGTCGACCCAGGCCATCCCAATATCGTATATGTCGGCACCAATTATCAGGGTATCTATAAGTCCACCGATAGCGGCGATTCGTGGACGAAGATCGACACGGGCGCTGGCGCGAGCCTGGTGGATGGCGGCAGAATTTGGTCCCTGGCCATGGACCCGTTCAACCCCACGACCCTGTATGCGGCCAGTGGCTACGGCTTTGGCGGACCGCTTAAGTCCACGGATGGCGGGGTGTCCTGGACGCATACTTTTCCGACCAGCGATGCGACCGAACAACAACTGGGAACCAACGACATTTACAACGTCGTGCTGGACCCCTATACCCCCAACCATCTTTTGGCCTCATTTCACTATTACTGGTCGCCGGGCGCTTCTGATTCCGGCGTCATTGAGTCGACCAATGGGGGGCAAACCTGGACCATTCACAAGCCGCCGGCCGGGTCTGGCTCGGGGGCTGGCAACAGCGTCTGGTTCTTAAACAACAGCGCCACGTGGCTGTTGGGCAGTCAACAGGCTGGCTTCTGGCGGACCACCAACTCGGGCGCCAACTGGACCCAAGTGAGCACCCACAATATTACGCACGGAGGGATTTATTCCCTCTATCAAGAACCGCAGAGCGGGGTGTTATATGCGGCCTATTGGGGCGGCGTCATGAAAAGCACAAATAATGGCGCAAGCTGGACGGATTTCTCGACGGGGCTGCCGGACGCGGGTTATGAAGCTATCATCAGCGATGGGGCCAACTTCTATACCGCTCCGTCTTTTCCCATCGGCGGAGATAATGGCCAGGCGCACGGGCCGTGGTATTCCGTCCCAATCACAGGATCGACCTGGTCTGGCTACAACATTCAGCAGACCTGCGACAGCTCGAACCACGTCTGTAATGGGCCGGTCATGATGGCGCGGGACGCCACCGGGGGCGTGATCTATGCCGTCAACTGGCTCGGGGGCGTTTGGAAGCTGGCCAGAGACATCCACACGCTCTGGGCTCCCATATTGACAGGCCAGCGAGCCGGAACAAAATGGCGCATTCTCCGAGCGCGCTTTCAGAGTTACCGCCGGTGACGCCGCGACAGAATCAAAGGCCACACCGCCGCCACAGGGAGAGATGTCTCAAGCCGCTAGGCTAAGAGATCGCGATTCGCTCCGGGCTGCACACGCCGGCCAGCGGCGGTCGCGATCAGCTGCCGCCAATTCGCACCCAGACCCGTTACGTGAAAGGCTATGTGGTTCGCCAGCACACTGACGGAGAATTCCGCGCCCGCGACGAAGCGCACTAACGGTCCAAAGCTAAGGGCCGCTACTGGGCCGAGAAAGTAAAGCCCGGGCACCGATGACTGGAAGTGGCGCGACAACTTGGGAGCGCGGTCGACGCGCTCGATCTGGCCAGCCAGATCCTTGTCAATGAACGTCACGCGATCGACGTCAACCTGGTAACCGGTCCCCGCAATCACGTGGTCAGCCACGACCTCGTACTCACCCACTCCCGCCTCATGCACCCGCAGGGTGACTTTGTCCCCCTTGACCTGCGCCTGCTGGATCAAGCTATTAACGCGGATATCGAATTTGCCGTCAACCCGTTCGCGCAACCACCAGGCGGGCGCCGGACCAAGATGCCGGCGGGTGAACGCGATACGTTTGTCAGCTGGAACATAGTGCATCAGCCAGGGTACGTGCTGGAGGACCCAATTCTCGCGGCCGTGGCCGAGGCTGCTGATCGGCACCCGGAGGCGATCGATCCAGTTGCGCTGCGAATCTCTGAGACCGCGGCCGCCCCAATTCACTCGGCTGCGAGCCAGGACCTGCACGTGCGCGCCGTGTTCGTGAAGCAGCACCGCCGTTTCGAGGGCGGATGAGCCACCACCCACAACCAACACGGCCTTATCCGCGAAGGCGTTGAAATTCTTTGGTCCCCAGGTGTGGCTAACCCGGTCGGACGGGAGACCGGCCAGCACATCGGGCACTCGCGGGAAATACGTGAGGCCGACGGCGATGACGACCCGGCGGGCGATGACGCGTTCCCCGGTCGCCAGGGATAGCACAAACTGCTCGCCCGAGCGCCGGAGGTCGGTGACCAGCGTGCCCTCCACATACGGCACCCGATCGCGCTGGAGCTCCAAACCGTACTGCGCAAAGGTCGCAAACGCGATCGGCTCGTAGTCCTCGAGCCCATTGGCGCGGCAATACTCTGGAAAGGTGCGCCGACCATCGGGAGTCGGAATGGTCGTCGCAAACCCCAGCGACTTCAAGTTCATGTTCTGGGGCATGTCGCGCCAGGTCTGCATGGGCGACCCGAAAATGCGGTGCGCGACGCCATAGTGGTGTAAATAAGTGGCCAGGCCGAGACCATTCGGGCCAGCGCCGATGATTGCGACCTCAACCGGCAAAGGAAGCATGGAGCCAGCTCAACTTTCGGATAGGCGTGCGCGATTGGGCGAAAACAGACGGCGCGCCCGGTGCACGCTGTGACGCAGTACGAACTTGTTCATATCCGCCAAAAGAGGGCGAATGTCACTGAGGTCCAGTCCATCTACGCTCGTCGGTCGAAAGAAGTCGGCGACAAACGTCGCGGCCGCGGTCAGCCAGGGTGGCTCGTCCGGCCGCCCTTGATGCTCGAAAACGCCCTTGAGGTTCCAAATGTCGCCGGCCAACCAGCGCAGGCGCTTTCCAACGCGGTAGGTTGCCTGCTCCTGCAGCGCCCGATCGAGCTTCCAGTCGACCATCAGCCTGGGAAAGTTGACGCCAGCGGAGATGGCGAGGGCCAGGGAGCCACCCAGGCGCGGGTTGACTTCCATGAGGATGGGGCGCCCGTGCCGGTCGCGTCTGAACTCCACCATCGAACAGCCTTCGAGGTCCATGGCCCGCACCAGCCGCTCCGCTGCCGCGGCAATGTCAGCGGGCAGCGGGATCGTTTCGCACAGGACGGAGACCCCGCCAAGACTGGGCCACTCGCGATAGGACGCCTGGGCCATACGCGCCCAGAAGCGGCCGTGCGCGTAAAACAACGTAAGCGCTTCGCGTTGACCCGGCAGCCACTCCTGGACCACCGCGCGGCCGCCCTTGGCCAGCACGTCTTCCACGAGGAGCGCGGCCTCGTCGGCCGTCAGGACCGGCTCGGGTGAGACCCGCACACCGATGCCATCGCGTTCGACCCATGATTCGATCGGCTTAATGACCGCCGGCAGCCCAACCTCTCGCAGAGCCGCCGCGATGTCGTCGCAGCCGGCCAACTGCACCGTGCGCGGCACCGCAATGCCGAGTTCAGTCGCAAGCGTTTGGGTCCGGCTCTTGTTGACAGCAATGTCGAGGGCCGATTCGCTGGCGAGGGGAAGCGCGCTTCGACATTCGATCTCCGCGCGTCTCAAGCGTAGCGCATGGATGCTCCCGTCACCCGTCGGCACGACCATGCGCGCCGGGTGTTCGTCCAGCAGATCCAGAATTGCCTGAGTGTACGCCTGGGCTCCGCTGGCGAGATTGGGCACGATCGCATGCAGGGAGCAGAACCGTGACTTCGCGCTCGGGGCCCACCAGGCTTCCGACTCGCAAGTGACCGCGCCCACGGCGAGACCCGCGCGCGCCAGGACGCGCATCATGGCCAGAGCCTGCCGGTTCTCAGCGTCGAGCAGGAAGACGTCAAGCTTCTGTTGGCTGGGCTGCATAGGCGGCAACTATGAACCGCGTGCGCACCGATAGCGCACGCGCCATTCAGTTTCGGCTGGCAGGCGAGCCAATACCGAAACCCCGATCCCCGGCATCAAGGAGGCGTGCTTAGCTTCCAAACGCCACCCAGCCAGTTGACCGAATAGGTCATGTTGTTGGCGCCATCATACGCCATCATAACGGGCCCGTCGCAGACGTTGTTCGAGCTGTCGCAAGTCTGCTGACTATTGTATCCAGCCCAGATCGAGCCTGTAACCGAGACCGTATACCAAGGCCCGTGCGCCTGGTTATAGTCTCCGCCGGTGGGATAAGAGGGCGCGGTATAGAAGCTGGCCCCGTCACTGATGAGCGTTTCATATCCCGCGTTTGGCAGCCCGGCCGAAAAGTCCGTCCAGCTCGCGCCATTGTCTGTGCTCTTCATGATGCCGCGCGAGTGGGCGGCATACAACACGCCGCTCTGCGGGTCGCGATAGAGAGAATTGATACCTCCAGCTGCAATGCTGTTGGAGCTGACAAGAGTCCAGCTGGCGCCGGAGTTGGTGGTCCGCCAGAAGCCAGCCTGTTGACTGCCAAACAACCACGTGGCGCTATTGTTCACAAACCAGACACTATCTTCAGTGCCCCACCCCGCCCCGGCGGGAGGGCTGTGGACGGTCCAGGTACGGCCCCCATCGGTCGACTCAATGACCCCTGAATCAGACTTGCCAGGCAGCCAGTCGTGGTGAAATGAGGCCAACAGGTGGTTAGGGGTATACGGGTCCAGGACGACATTGTAAACATCGTTGGTTCCCAGGCGTTGTGCAGTCGCATTGCTTGGGGGCAGTGTGTGCGTCCAGGACACCCCACCATCAGTGGACTTGAGCGGCCCGCCAAAGCCGTAGCCGCTGGCCGCGTACAGGGTATGGTGGTTGAACGGGTCGATGGTCAGCGCCCAAATTCTCCCGCCGTCAACCAGGTTGGCGCCCGCACCGGTATCAATTTTGTTCCAGGTTGCGCCGCCATCGGTTGATCGATAGATACCCTGATAGTTGGTGCCGACGTACACGATGGTGGGACTAAGCGGGTCGACGGCCACAGTGTTATAGCCGTAGTTATTGGCCGGATGGTTAAAGTCAATCGACACGCCCGGTATGTCGATATTCTGCCATGGGACGGCTGTTGGGCGCGCTGGAGTATCCGTGGCAGGTAGCTCGGGCGTCAATGTGCCCAGGGTTGGCGCCGGCGTTCGGGTTTGGAGCGCAGAGCTTGGTACGGTCGCTGGCAAGGTGGGGGTCGGCGCCAACGCTGCGCCAGTGCTCGTCGGCCACGCGGTCAGGGTAACGGCAACCATCTGGTTGCCAGACTGCGCGTCGAGCAGGGCAGCCACAGCCGCAGCGGACAACTGAGACTTGTCCACCACCAGCCCGGAGTTAGAGATGGCGAGTCGATCGCGGGCGCTCAGGTCGCCGCTGTAAACACGCGTGTTCACCGAACAGCCGCCGGACAGGCAGCTGATCGTGAAGACATCGCTCGCCGGACCAAGAGCGCTCGGCGCGAATTCGACCATGGAGGCGCCGCCATTCAACACGACCTGGCCCAGTGTCGTTGAAGCTTCCAGTGAGCCGTTCGGTATGACGGCCAGTAGACGCCCCGTGTTTAGTTGTATTCCAACGGTGGTTCCGTGTGCAATCGAGGCGATACGCAGCAAAGTCATGGACGTTCGTGCTTGAAGATAAACGGCTTCGCCCGCGCCGAAATCAATGGCGGCTGCCGCCAGATCCGAAGTCGTCAAGGTAGCTCCCGTAGCGAGCCCCATGCCAGCCGCGGCTGGCAAGGGAGCGGACTTGCCGACCGTGGTCATCGTGACGCCGTTTGCTGCTTGGCTGATGACCGCGAGCACGGGGTTGGACGCCGCCGGCTGAGCCTTGCAGGCTGTCGCGACCAGGATCAGCAACCAAGCGGCCAGGCCTCTGAATCGTCGGCGAGTCGTCAAGGCTGAGTGATAGCGTTGCCACGGGTTCACAGAGCCGATTGTACATCGAAGGTGTGGCTGTCGTTTTGGGCCTGAGCGTTCTAAAAAAAGGACCCGCCGACAGACGGGTCCCGGGTCGCCACCGACTGGATTGAGCCTCGGCTGCCAAATTGTCCAACAGATCAACTCCAAAAGCCCACGCCAACGCGACGTAGTCCGTCAGGGGCCGTTCCCCACCTTTGATTTGAGCCTGAAGCTCAGGCTCAATACGGCCCGAGACGATCACGGGGACATCGTTGGTCAGGGCTTTTGTCGCGATTGATCCTGATCTACGACATGCTTGATCAACGCCACCAGGCGTTGGGAGTTGGCTTGAGCGTCAAACTGGCGGCGCACCAATTGCTGGGCGCCAGAGCCAAGCGCCCGGCGCAGCGGCGCGTCAGCGATCAGACAACCGAGCGCCTGGGCAAGGACGACCGGGTCGCCGCGGGGTACCAGCAGGCCGGTACAGCCATCCTGCACGATTTCGGGGATGGCGGCTAATTGGGTGGAGATCAGTGGGAGGCCGGCAGCGCCGGCCTCCATCAGGACCATGGGAAGGCAATCGGCCAGGGTGGGCAGGCAGAAAATGTCGCACTCCCCATAGAGCTGCCTGAGCCTGGCGTCATTGGGGTGTAAGCCCGTGTGTACCACCACCCCCGGCTCGGGCGGCAATCCGGCGCGCGTCACCACATGCAGCTCTACATTTGGAGCCGGTTCAACCAGGGTCGGCCCAACCGCCACCGATTGACGCAGCCGCCGAAAGCCTTCCAGCAGAATGCGCCCGCCTTTGCGCTCGAAGTCTGCGCCAACGAAAAGGATGCGCACAGGCTCCGCGGCGTCGACGCGGCGCTTGGACGGTAGGAAGGCCAGAGTATCGACTCCCGGCGGGACAACGGTGATCTTTTCCGGCAGGACGTCGTATTCATGCACGAGCCCCTGCCTGGTCCATTCCGACCAGGTAACCAGATGGCGGGCCAGGCCAAAACAGCGGCGGCTGAGCCACCATTTTCCCCGTTCCAGCCAATCCGGACCGGCAGCATGGTTATAAGCGTCGCCCAGCCGGTCATACTGGCGGGGCGTCGCGTCCAACGACACAATGCTGGGAATTCGGCCCAGCCAATCCGGGGCCAGGGTTGCCGTAATCTGAGTATGAAAGAACAGAGCTTGTGGCGGCGACTGGCGCTGCATGGCGCCCAACATCCGGCGCGCTTGCAGGCTGGCCTGAAGGCTCCAATTGCTGCGATAATCTTGCAGACGCCTGGCCAGGCCGGCGCTATGTCTCGTCGGCAACCCCCATTGGGCCTCAACGCTGGGGTCCTGGTCCACGAAGCGGCGCAGGTTCTGGCCGTGGGTGATGTGGCCCAGGGCCTGTTCGATAATGAAACCGATCCGATACACGGTCGTTTTTCTGAGTCGGTTCTTACATGCAGCCGAGATTCGCCATTAGGTGAGCTTCACTGCTCATGCCCAATATGGCGACACTAACCTCGTTTACGTCCAATACAAAACGCAGGGCAAGTTGTGGAGGGACTGAGTCGGCTGCGTGAAACAGGTGCCCACCGGCAAAACATTCCCTGGCAATGATCGCCAAACCCCGTTTGGCCGCGGCAGGTATGACTTGCTGAAGGGCAGATTGGTCCAACAGGTTCAACCGGAGCTGCAGGGCCGATAGTTCCGGGTAACGCAGGCAAATCAAGGCGTCGTCGGTCGTCTCGCAGGATATGCCGAAGCAGCGAATCTTGCCCTGTCGTTTCAGTTGATCCAGTGGTTCTAGAAAATCCGCGCGTTCAAGGACGAGGCGAGGCGGGCTATGGAGTTGGTACACATCGATATAGTCCGTATTAAGGCGCTTCAAGCTCTGCTCGACTGCCCTGAGAATATATTGCGGAGAGAAGTTTTGCGAGAGGCTCCCGCGGACGCCCGGGGGGAGCTGCTCGCGCTTGAGACCCAGACGACGGACGAGTGGTCGGATGAGGGGCTTGACCGTTGACGCTAATCTGCGCTGAGGCGGAAGTTGGTAGCCGACCTTGGTGGCGATGACCACTTGATCTCGGCGGCGGTGGAAAGCAGCAGCAATCAATCGCTCACTTTCACCCTGGCAGTACATGTCGGACGTATCATAGAAGTTCATCCCCAGATCCAAGGCTCGGTGCAGGGTGAGCAACTGTTCCGCTTGGCTGTGTCTACCAAAAAGAGCGCCTAGACCGGCTGTGCCAAAGCCAACTTCTGAGACGACTATACCGGTCGTGCCAAAAGGGCGCTTTTTCAAAGCCAATAATTCCTGAACAGGGTTCACGATCGCCTCAGGTCTTCCGCCAAACGATCCGCAGCTCGGGCTGACAGAGCCATAGCCGTCGGAACCGGGTTTTTCTCAGGACCGGTCGTAAAGCTGCTCGCGTCAACCACCGCAACGTTTGTCACCGCATGCATGCGGTTGCACCCGTTTAAAATCCCATATCTGGGCGAGGCGTGCATCCGCACGGTGCCACCATAGTGGACCGAGGCGCCGGGCTGTTTGGTGATCAGCCCTCTGATGGTTGCGTGATACCCCGCGGCTTCCAAGATCCTCAACAAATCTTCCTGGGTGGACGCCAGGGCACGAAAAGAGTCGTCTGAACGGCAAACATGGAAATTGAGCTGCGACTGGCCAAAACGATCTTTCAAGGTCGAATCCAGCCGAACATAGTTCGAGGGACTGGGGATCATGCTGGCGAACAGGACCAGCCCAAACGTCTTGCCTTTGATCGGAGTGCGCGCCAGAAGCCGGTCGATCGGCTTACTGCTGCCAAAACCCAAAGTGCATGAAGCCGCCATCAGCGGTTCTGAACGGCGATACTCCACGCGGGTCATATAGGCCGCAGGATCGAGGCGCGTCACCGCGCGGCTGAGCTCGAGGTTGGCCCATTGTTCGACGTGATCATGAAGATATCGGCCCAGCAGGCCTTCCGTGTTCCCAAGTCCATCTGGAAAATCCGGCGAGGTGGAATGCAGCAGCAGTCGGGTGGAGGCGAGTGGGCCGGCGGCAACAACCACAGCCTCGGCCGCCAAGCGCCGCTCGACGCCAGTTGTCCGGTCGATGTAAATGACCCCCGTCACCTTTTTTCGGGCACCGTCCCATTCCAGGCGGAGCGCATGCGCGCCCAGGAACAAACTAAAATGTGGGGAGCGCAGCAGATTTTGAACCAATTTGTTGAAACTGTTGAAAAAAGTTCCCCGGCGCAGGATTAGCCAGGGAGAGCCGGTAGCGGAGGGCACGACCGTAAAGCCTCGTCCAACCTTATCCGCATGCCTCGCCACGGCTTGCCACTGAGCCGGCAGCGTTCTCCGATAGGTCACCTGGCTGGCCGGAAGATTAGGCACAGCCTGTGGGCTGCCGCTTATTTCCAGGATTTTTTCGATCTGCTCGTAATAGGGCAACAAGTCTTCATAAGTTAGCGGCCAGCGGTACTGTTCGTGCAGTCTTTCCCCTTCGTAGAAATCCTCAGGAGCGAAACGGGGGACGGTCCCACTCCAAAAGTTAGACATCCCACCGGGGATGAGGCGGTCCTTCCAGATGGCATTCGATTCGGCTGTGGACGTATATTGCTGGGGCGCGCCAAATTGCGGCAGCCGGCGGTAAAATGTCCGGCCCCCAACACGGACTAACCATCCGCGGGGCAATGACTGTCCTGATTCCAAAAGCGTGACCGGTATTCCTCGGCGAATCAAGACTGTGGCAGCCATGGCGCCCGTCGGCCCGCTGCCAATGACGACAACCTGACGTTTTTCTGCCGCCATTTTAGTTCTCTAGGTTGGTCTTCGTGCCCAAGACGGGGGCCACCTCGGTGTTCTTGCGCATATCCTTGTAATAGATCCGGGTCGCAATCGGTATCGACAGGCTGGCGCGATCGGCGCCGCTGGCGGCTTTTGCGGCTGCTTTTTCCTCCCGGTTGAGCTGCCAGCCGGTATACAACCGGATAAAAGCTAATGCGACAACGCGCGGGGCCAGGATGCCCGTCAGGCGCAGCTTTTCCTTGAGGCTGGCGGATTGCATTTGCCCCCAAATGAAGGGGATGTAAGTCTCCAACCGGGCCCACGTGCGAGCCAGATTGACTTGCCATAGCGACATGCGGTAGGTGCGCATGGTCGCTGTGTAGCTGTTCCACAATTCGTAGGTCATCTCCCGGCCGCGCACCAACAGGTTATCTTGCAGCGCCCTCCAATACATGGGGGTGCCGGGAAAAGGGGTCATGGCCGTCATGGTAGATTCGGTCCCCAGGGTCCGCGCAAAGGTGAACGTGTCCCGGACCGTATGCCAGCTTTCTTCCGGAGAGCCGACGATGAAGAAGGTGTAAACCTTTAGCCCCAACTCACGACAAATGGCAATTTTCCCCTCCAGGATCCGGCTGATGCGCACGTTTTGGCCAATGCTGCGCATGATTTCGGCGTCGTTCGACTCGACGCCCGTCAGGATGGTGCGGATCCCGGCCTGATACATTAGTTCGAGCTGGTTGCGGTCCAGCAGCTCCAGGCTGAGCTCGGCGGCCGCTTCGATCGGCAGGTGGCGATCGATCAACCCGTGCGCGATGGCCTCCAGGTGGGCTTGATTCGCCGAGAAGTTGGGGTCGCGGAAACGGATGTGGCGAATGCCGTAGGTGCGATACAGGAACTCAATTTCATCCAATACTTCTTCCGGAGTGCGGAAACGCATCACCCGGCCTTCATTCAGATTGTAGGCGCACATCGTGCAAGGCATAAAACAGCCGCGGCTGGCGGGGATGGAAACAGCCATATCGCTGACCCGGCCATTGGGGGCATAGCGGCCCAATTCCAGCAGGTGCCAGGCTGCCCGTGGCAGCTTGCTGATATCCGTCGCTTTGCGCCATTTGTTGTGCAGCAGGTTGGAAGCCATATCGTACAGGCCGGGTTTGGACGGGGGGACATGGGTCGCGATATCAATGATCCCCGCAACCTTCGCTGGGTCTGCGGCGCCGAGGGCCTCTTCAATAATTGCTTCCGGCTCCCCGTAAAACAAGAAGTCGAATTTGGCCTGGTCGAACCAGTGACGATAGGTCGTCATGATCACGCTGCCAAAGCCGTAAACCCGGGCTTGGGGATAGGCCTGTTTGAGCAGGTTCGCCATGCGCAAGTCGCTATGCAAAGAGGGGATCGATAGACGGACCCCGATCCAAAGAGGGGCGCCGTCCCGCTCACTCCGCTCGCTCAAGAGGACACGTTCGATGAACTGGAGACCATGTTGATGGTCGAAAATACGCTCCAGCACCAAATCGATAAACTTCACCTGATGCCCGGCCTTTTCGGCGACGGCGGCCTGGTAGAGAAAATCGTGCGGAAGATGGTCAACGTATTCCCGCTCACCAAACTTGAGTTTTCGTGAAACGCCCAGATCACCGGATTGGGCACGCTCATTCGTCCGTCCTTTTATCGCCGGTGGGTTGACCAAATACAGTTGCGCTGTCATGAAATGCCTCCCTTACTGCTAAGATGATCTGATGCGTCGACGCTGAGGCCCTACAACACTGCGGTAAATATCCAGCATACCCGCGGCCTGGAGAGCGGGCGTATAGTGCGTCAAAACTCGCTCACGGCCGGCAGCGGCTAACCTGGCCGCCAGTGCTGGATCACTGAGCACTCGCCTGAGTGCAGCCGCCATGGCTGCTGGTTGGCCCGGGGGGACCAGCAGACCGTCAATACCATCCCGAATGATTTCGGGGATGCCGCCAGCCCCCACCGCCACCACTGGGCGGGCACAGAACATTCCTTCAATCACGGCTAACCCAAAAGGCTCGCCAATGGCCGGGTGCGCCACGATGTCGGCAGCAGCATAAAACAAAGGCATTTCGAGGCGTGACAAATAGCCAACAAATCGAACTCGGTTTTCAATGTTCAGCGCTCGCGCCCGGCGGCTCAGGTAGTCCCGGTAACTCCCATTTCCGTCCGGAGAGATGTCTTTGTCGGCTCCGGCCAAGGCCAGGCATACATGAGGAAAACCATGGCCCAATTGGGCTAAGGCCTCCAAGAGCGTGGCCTGGTCCTTCCAGCGCATCAGGCGGGCAACACAAACGATCAGCGGCACTCCGGCCGGCACATCCAACCGCTGGCGCATTGCCAACCGCTGTTCAGACGTCACACACTTCCCAAAGAGTGTCGTATCGACGGCATTGGGCAGCGCATAAACTTGACGAATGTTCAGGGCGGCGGCATTGCGGTACGTGGCGGCCGTAAAGCTGGAGACTCCCACGATCGCATCAGAGTTCCTAAAGACCCATTTGCTCATGTGTGTGAACTCATGAGGCGTGTAATTGGTGTGAGCATGGATGAGGCAAACGCAGCCAGCCAGGCGAGCCAGGATCAAGCCAAACAATGCGTCGCGCGGCCGGTCGGTGACATGGATGACGTCAATGTTTTCCCGTCGACACCGGAAGGCCAGGGAAACCAGGTTCGCGGCGCCGCGTATATTGGCAACCACTGCCATTAAGCGGCCAGTCCTATGTTCTCCCCACATCGGCCGGCCAAGATCTAGGGAAAAAACGGTCAAATCTTGGATGGCCTTGAATTCTGCCCGAGCCGAATCCACACCGGTTTCGTGAAAGCCGGTGGCTGCCCATACCTGCACCAGCGTCTTGTCAAAGGCTCTTGCCAACGTGATGTGGACGGCCACATCCGCACCCAGGGTGTCCCGAGTATTGAGAAATAGGACACGGATTGGTTCAACTCGCAGGCCGCCAGCTTGGGGCTGGGCCGGCGCCGGTTGACCGCTCGGTTGCGGATTATGGAATTGGGCCGGCTCAAGTTGGGCGCTGAGCCGGTCGCTGCTAAATTTGTTGGTCCAACTGTTCGTGCCGGCGGGACACATGGTCTAGTGCCTGTTGTGAACGAGTAGTAAATGAGCCAAGCTGTGCGCGCAACGCGTAAGCATCAGGCTGGCGAAGGCCACAGACGCCAGCCGGCTCCAGCCCGCACCGGCCGGCGCAAGCCGTTGAAGACTTCCCGCAGACTGTGCTCGCGCTGCGGACCGGCTTCGCTCATCAAGGTCAGATAGGGCGCCACAAACGCCCATTCGTTGTCCCGGACATCGCTCCGGTAACTCTTTCGCTCCGTGACCCGAGGGCTGGCCGGTGACTCGTACGGCGTTTATGGCTTGCTCCCGCGCAAGTCACATGTCAAAATTCTGTAAAGATAGGCGTCGGGTAGGCGCCCGATATCAGTAATGTCCGGATAGTCTTTAAGATGTCCAGCAAGGACATTGGTGATGAAATCTCCAAATTGATACTGGATTTGGTCTGGTTCCAGTCTGTAGTCGCGCAGCACCAAGTAAAAGCGCCTATAGTTCGCACACTGGTTTCCAACAAAGCCAACGAGTTGATCGTATTGCAAATGGACCGTAAACGGATACGGCGAGAAAGATGCAGCATCCTGGCGAAAGTAGAAAGGGATATCAACCGCGTCGTCACCGACAACCAAATCGTGCGGCGAGGTGTTTTGCTCAATCCATGTCAGGCGAGGCGATTGAGCAATGGTGGTTCCGTCGCTGACGGCTGGCCAGGTAAGTCCGACCCCCACCTCTAGGAGCGCGACAAGTAACACCATTGCCACGGATACCAAGATGTTATTTTCAGCCACTGGTGGGCCAACGGACTGAGTATAAAGAACCGCCAACAGCAGGGGCACGACAATTCCTGCAGGCACAATCAGGCGTTCGCCGATTGTGTCAAAGCTCTGCAAACTCCGCTGCACGATCAGGACGATCAGATAAGCAAAAAACCACACGAGCAGCAGTGAACGCCCGTTGCTGAAAAAAGTATCCGATAGAACATTTGGTGATCGCAGGTTCTTTAGGAGTAAGCCCAGCACCAACACAAGCACAATTAGGTTCAAGCCGAGCCGCACCAGTCTGTTCAGATCGAGTCCAGAAAGACCGCTCCAGACGTTGTCGGCAAACAGTCGGAAGGCTGCATCCTCAATATTAAGCACGAGTCCACGATCGGAAGGCAACAGCACTGGCAATATCCGCCCTGCCACGACCCAGTTGTGGCGCAACTCTAAGCCGACCGGCACGCTAAGCCCGGCCAGATAGGCGATGCCACCGGTCAGAAGCATCTGCTTGTCTGCTCTTAGGTATAGGACAAGGTATACCAGCCCGATAATTGCGGCGGTTCCAAATACGTAGCGGGCATCGAAGGCCAGGCCAGCGCTTAGGCCGGCCACGGCGGCCCACAAGATCGCGTTCCTTGCCGTCTGATGTTCGTCAGCCAACCTTATGGCACAGTAGAGAGTTGTGAGAACAAAGGATATTCCTAGTGTTTCCGTCCAGGCATACCGCGCCACCAGGCGCAAGTCGGGATAAACCAGCAGCAGACCAGCGGACAAAACGGCTACCGGTGGTCCGTAAAGCTTGCGCATAATGAAATAAGCCAACAAGGTGACATAGCCAAAGGCGCTAGCCGAAATCAGGAGCGCAGCATTCGCTTGATCCAGGCCGACCCGACTGATGATAGCGATCAATATAGGAAATAGCGGTGGTTGCGAAGTGAAGGGCGCTGGAATACTACTATCTTGATTGAACAGCAGTGCTTGGTTAAATCCTAGTGTGGATTGCACAATCCCCTTGGCGTTCGAAATGTTCCGGGCCACATCAATGTAATTCATGGAGTCGGCTGAAAAGAGTCGGATGCGGACGATGGAATTATCCAGAAATAAAGCGAGATAGACGACGATGAGAAAGCAAAGCACCCAACCGGTAATCCGACGGGCGTAGGAATGCGGCGATGCATTCAATTGAGGACCCCTTGAAAGCTGTCGGTGGCGGACCCACTATTACGCCAACTACGCGCTATTTTCCTCGATGTCCGCGTAGTGAAATGGGGGCTGTTCCAAACCCAACCTGGTCGCGCATGAAGTGGCGCGGGCTTTTGGCGCAAGGCAACGTGCCCGTTCACGCGGTAACTATTTGGTTTGGTTGCCGACGTTGGGCTGCCTGCTCCGTGTAGATGTCCGTCAACTTTTCGGCAATCTTGTCCCAATCGTACTGGTCCTCAACCAACTGCCGGCCCTGGGCAGCGATGCGCTGGTAAAGCTGTCTATCCGTGAGCAAGCGCAAGGTTTTCTCTGCAAACTGTTGGGGATCATCAGCGATCAAGAGGTGTTCACCGTCGACCACTTCCAGCCCTTCACAGCCGATGGTTGTCGACACGACTGGCCGGCCAAGCGCCATGGCCTCCAGGATCTTGAGTCGGGTTCCGCCTCCGGCACGCAAGGGCACCACACACACAGCGCTTTGCCGGTAATACGGAATCACGTCGTCCACCTGCCCGGTGACATACACGCCACTGCCATTCAACTGCCGCACCTCTGGCCGTGGCATGCGCCCGACGATCCACAGCTCCGTGGCGCTAATCTGGCGCCGAATGAGGGGCAGGATCTCCCGGCAAAAGTAAACGGCCGCGTCCGCCCCCGGCGGGTAGCCCATATTGCCAATGAACAGTAAGCTGGGCGCCGGGTTGGGGGCCGGCAGTGGTTCGTACTTCTGCACATCTACGCCATTGGGGATGATATCCACGCGCAAACGCGGGTTGGCGGTGAGTAGTAATTCGCGGTCGACTTTGGACACGGTGGTGCAGCGATCAAACTTCTCGGCATAGCGGGGTTCCCACTGGCGCATGGCAATACTGTTGACCAGTGGGCGCAGCTTATTGACCCAGCGCCGCTCGATCTGGCTGAGGCGCTTATCTTGCTGAGAGATGAAGTTGTGAAACATCAAGATTGACTTGCTCGGCCCTGGGTGCGGCAGTGTCTCCCAATAGAGTGCCATGCGCGAATGTTCAATCTGCACGACATCAAAATCCACCGAGGACACCAGCCGCCGAATTTTGGTCACGAGCTCATCAGAATGAAGAAGATTGAGCTCTGGAGGTTTGCCCGTCAGGCCAAAGCCAAGCATGCCGAGCACCTTGACCGGCCGGCTGGTAGACTTGAAACTGGCTGTCTCCACCCTGGCGCAGAACTCACGCAAGTGTGGCACACCCTCGGCATCCTCAGGTTGTTCCAAGAATCCGGCCAACGACACCTCGTGCCGACGGGCGACCCGATAAAGAAGGTTGTAGATGCGGATCCGGTCGCCCCCGATTAGCGGATATGGCAGGTAATCGGCGATGATCAGAATTTGCATGTTTATTGACTCAGTTGGCGGATGGCCACTGCCGGCACCCCACCTACCAGCGTGTCGGGCGGCACTGCTTTGGTTACCACCGCTCCGGCGGCCACCACCGCACCAGCGCCAATAGTGACACCAGGCAAGATGGTACAGCGCGCCCCTAACCAGCTGCCTGCGCCGATATGGACCGGCTTGGGCCTCACCTCTCCAGCGCGGCGCAGGTGAAAGCGCAAGTCGTGTGTGCCGGTGATTAACATGACTTCGTAACCCAAAACGGCTTCATCATCAATCGTAATCTCATCCGCCAGATCTAAGAGACAGCCGGCATTAACAAAGACATTCCGACCAACGGCCAGACGCTGGTAAATATCGCCGACGCCCACGATCGTCGGCGGGCCCCAGATCGTTGTCCCCGGCCCAATGCGAAAACCCGCCCAGCGCAAAAGCCGCATCCGCAAACGCCCCCCGGTGTTGAGCGGCGCCAAAGACATGAGCCGATGCGCCAGGAATAGACGAGGGTGAAGCTGCCCGAAATCCTCACGAGCAACTCTGGCAAGCGCGCGCAATAGGATCTCCAATGCCTAGCGACCGACACTGAAACCCAGGCCAGGGTAGTCAATCGTTTTAATTGCTCTGGCCGGAACACCCGCGGCAAATGTACGCGGGGGAATATCACGGGTGACCACGCTCCCAGCGCCAACCACGCTCCCGGCCCCGATCGTCACTCCCGGCAGCACAATGACTCGCACTCCCAGCCAGACATTTGCCTCAAGGATCACCGGGGCCGATTCAGGCATCTCATGGCGCCGCTCTGGCTCCAACCGGTGAAAGTTATTGTCCATAATCATGCAGTAATTTCCGAAGGCGCAGCCTGCGCCAATCCGCACGAGCTGCTTGGCCCCAATCGAACATCCATAATTGATGTAGGTCGACTCGTGAATTTCTAGCGTGGCGTCTTCGGCCACCGCTAGCTCGATTGGAACAAGGGTAGACACCAGCCGTACCCGATCACCTATGATCAGCTTGCCATGGTTGCGGATCGAGGGGCGGCCCCACACTTGCACATTTGTCCCTTTGTAAGTTGCCTGGCGTAAGAACCAGCTGGCCCCCAGCAAGGCCAGGCCGTTGTTAAAGCTATGGTGAAGATTTCGCCACGCAACTGGATTGGGTTGTCGCGAGATGAGATGCAGGAGGTTACCGTAATCCATACTGATTAAGACTCCACCAGTTTGGCTGTATCCGCGACACCAAGGCTTACCGCGGTGGAGCGAGGGGGATGCATCGTGCGCTTTTCTATGGTAATGAACAGCAAGTAGGCGAGCAACAGGACAGACGGCAGCAGCAACACCAGCACCAGGAAGGTGGTGTTTGATGACAGGTGGCCGTATGACTGGAGCAGGAAAGCCAACCCTTGAATGACCGGTTGATGAACCAGATAAAGACTATATGACATGGTACCGAGGGCTACCAGCGGCCGCCAAGAGCAAAATTGGCTGACCAGGTTGTTGGACGCAAGAACGACGACTAACAGCATGGAAAAGACCAGGCCATACACTAGATGGCTGACAGCGAGCCCCGAGGCCAGGATGCTCAGCGGGATGAGCACGGCGAGCAGTAACAGGACATATTTGGTCTTAGCAGCCCATCGTGCGATCTGGCCCGTAGCGTAAAGCTCAGCGACGACCATGCCGAACACGAACTCGGCCCAGCGGCCCGGAAGCTGGTTCGGCAGCACAGCCATAGCCAGGAGGCTATCTCCCGCTAATAGACCGCGTTGAATCGCCAACGCCAGTCCTACTCGATAGACGACATTGCACGCAATGACGGCCAAGGCAGTGGCGCGCAAGCCGTAGCGCCGTATGCCTACCACCAATAGCGGTAGGCCCAGATAGAGCTGCCACTCCAGTCCGAGTGACCAATAGGCGCCGTTCAGGCTGTAGAAAGTGCTCGGGAAAAGCGTGTGCAAGAAAGTAAGGTGCGTAAGGATTTGCCAGCCCAGTTGCAGCGCAGTAAAGTGTTCGTAACCGAGCTGGGCCGCCCCCAGAACCGTCAGCGCCAATGCCAAGCTCAATGACACGTAGTAGGCCGGCAACAGACGCCGGCAACGCCGCCGGAAAAACTGGTCTGTCTTGAACCGATCCGTCCGGCCGCCGGCAAATGGGATATAGAGACAAAAGCCGCTCAGCACCAGGAACAGACTCACGCCGGTCGAGCCGCTCCGCAGGAAAAGGTCAAAACCGGGCAGGAAAGCAAAGCGCGCCTGGCTGAAAGCATGGATGTGGAAAAAGACAACCCACAGGGCTGCAAGGGCGCGAAGCCCATCGATGCCTGGCAGGCGACTTGCGGCGCCGGAACGCCCATTGGTCTGATTAACAGGCATTGTGGTCAAAGTGGGTTGTGTGGCTGGCGGGCGAGCGCCAGTTTGGCCGAAAGCGGCCGGGGCCGACTGGGGCTGGCACTGGACGCCGGGCGCGCGGCGATTCTCTCCAGGCCATTGATCAACCCCATCATCGCCCCCATGTAGACCATGCTCCGAATGTCCCACGACATATCGACGTAGGCGTAAACAAAGTGCATGACCACGTATAGGGTAGCCACAAAGGCCGCCGCGCGCAGGTCGCGATCCCGCACGCGCATGAGCGCTTGCAGTCCCGTCAGGATCGAGAGACCGACCAGGAAAATCATACTGACGAACCCACCGGCGCCCATCTTCATCCAAATCCATATGATGGAATTGTGGGTAATGTATTGCCACCAGATAAAAAAGCTGATGTCGGGCAATGCGACGATCCGATAAAACTGCTGCCCAAAGCCAACCCCGGTCAGCGGGCGCCTATGGATCGTAAAGCTCGAGTTGATGTTCTCCAGGATGCGGTAATTATTGGAGGATTGATCGCGCGCCGACGCCTGATTTTGTAACAGTACAGACTTAACCGCCTCGACCGGGAGGGCCAACTTGCTGCCGCTGTTCCAATACACCACGCCATAGACCAACACCATCGCGGTCGCCGCCGGAACGATGAACCAGAACACGCGGCGCTTCTCTTGATAGAGCAAGAAGACGATTAGAAGCAAAGCAACGATCAGGGATAGAAAGGCCGCCCGGCGCTGCGCAACGATATAGGTCACAGCGACGATGGGCAACATCAGCCCAAGCACCAGGCGCTTGCCCGATGAAAGGTTATAGAGGAACGCGCCGACGGCGAATATGAAAAGCGTATTGATTTGGATGGCGGTGCCATGCTCGGCGAACAAATCCCCGCCCCCCACCAGAGTGCCGTGGAGGTCCAGAAAATAGTACAAATCGCCATTAATCCCTACCAGGAGCAGCGCGAACATGGCGATCCACAGGAGATGAATGACGTGCTCCCGCGTCTCCAGCAGATTGCTGGCGAGAATCAGCATCGCCACCAAGTAGAAAATTGGGCGCGCTTCCCACAAGGCCACAGTCGTGTCGCCGCCCGTGCCCAGGCCGTAGGCCATGCCAAAGATCGCAAAGGCGAAAAAAGCCAACGCCGGCCAGCCCAGTTGGCCGGCATGCAGCTTCAGGTTGCGCTGCAGCGCCCCGCGCACCAGCCAGGCGACGAAAGTCAGCGCAATATAGACCTCCAATGGGCTGAATTTAATCGAATGGTTAACAAAGAGCACCGATTCGACGCTGGAAAAGTCTTTGATAAACGGGAACCAGGGCGCCAGAACCGAGTCGCCGGCCAGGCCAAAGAAAACAATCAGGTAGAGGCCATACCGAGGCTGGTGCAAGATCGCGACAGCGCCCGCTACAAAGACGAGCCAGGCAACGATCGACAAGTCTGGCCCGTTCGAGAACATGGTCGCGCCAATCAGACCTGACAATACCAACAGCCCGCCAAACCCGGCCGCCCAGGACAGGGCGGCCTGCCGGCTCCGATCGCTGGCCGTACTTTGACCCACACCGCTATTGATAGTCTGAAACATTCTTTTTTACTATGTCAGTTCCGACCGGTTTGTTTGGCCGGATCAAACCTGGCCCAGAAAATAGTAGGCCAGACACACAAACAGGCAAAAGCCGAACAACAGCCACACCTTACGGGCCGGCCGCCGGTTGGCCATCACAAGGCCAATTAAGAAACATGCGCACAGAAAACCGACGATTAACTTCATAGGGCGATCACTCGATGGGTTGACTGATCGTTGCCGGCCGCTGTTTGTCCTTGCGCAGGCGGCCAAGGGCTCTGACGGCCAGGCTTCTGACGATGCTCCAATCTTCCTGGGGGATCAGCCGCAGCGCGAGGACACCGGCCAGATAGACCACGATCCCGGCCCCGATTGGGACAACGATAAAGTAATGCCGCAACTGCCACACTACCGCTGCCATGGCGAGCCCTGCAATAGTCGCCCGTAACGCCAACCAGCCATTCTTCCAACCAAGCATCCCCTTCGGCAGCATGATCAGGCCAAATATCACCATTCCGCCTTCCGTTACCAGGTACGAGAGCGCGCCTCCCAGGGCTCCATTTCCAAAGGCGCTTTGACACCAGGGGACCAGCACTAAATCCAGTGGGACAGTAATGAGGGTCGCGGCTGCCATCACGACGACCCAGACGCGCTGCCGGTCGCTGGAAATGAAGAACTGCCCGACCAACATGTTGATTGAAAAGAAGATGACGACGATGCCCATAAGAGCCAAGATAGGCCCGCCATTCGCAAAGTCCGCTCCATATAGGAACACCACCAGCTGATTGGCAATACTCATCACCCCAAGGCCGATCGGGATGCATGCCAGGAGCAGCAGGTCAAAGCCCTTGCTCGTCAATTTCCGCAAGTCCTCGGGGGCGTTTTGGTGCATGCGGGACGAGGCCGGCAAAAGGGCCGTCATTAACACAGTCGGAACAAAAACAAAAGTGCCCGTCAGGCGCAGGGCTGAACTGTACCAGCCGATCTGCTTCTCACTGACCAACAGCGAAATGACCACGACATCTATTTGAGAATAGACGATCTGGAACCCGACTAACAGCAGATACGGAAAACTGGCTTGCAGCATCCCACTGATTAACTGACGATTGAAACGGAACTGCACCCTATGAATTCGATTCAATGCGTAGTACTGCACCACCAGGCTGGCCAGTGCCCCACCCCCTTCCACCACGGCAATCACCAACAGGCCAAAACCCTTCAGCAACAAAATAATGGCCACGGTCGTGAAGAGTGTTTTCTGCGCAATGTCGCCCAGCGATATAAACTCCATCCGCTCCAAACCTTGCAGCGAGGCTCGACAGACAGCAACCAACTGCCCAAAAATGCAAGTGAGAGCAAAGATGTAGATCACCTCTTTGGTGTCTTGCGGGTAACCCGCCAGTTGAGCGTACCCGGCCAAGAGTACGAAACTGGTCAGAAACAAGCCCGCCCGCAGCAGGACCGAAGCGGAGAACAGATCCGATAGCCGCCCTGGATCGCGGGAGATCTCCTTGGTGAGCAACGTGTCCATGCCAAAGGTGACGAAAAGCCCCATAATTGTCCACAGGGACGCAGCCAGCTGATACTTCCCAATCCCGGCCGCCCCGAGGTAACGCGGCAAGAGCACGGTGATGATCAGGGTCAATCCCCAGGTAATGATCTGGGAGCCCATCATGACGCTGGCATTCTTGGCAATCGTTCGGCCGGCAGAATTCATGATTAGGGATCCAGGTCCGCAGCAGAGTCCGATTGGCGTTTGTGCGAGCTGATTTTGGAAAGTGTCATAATGGCGGCAGTTATTGGGGCGCCAGCAACAGGAAACTCACTGACGAGCAGACCCATAGTCGAGTATTAGCCAGGCCGTGCTGTAGCTGGCTGGGATGATTCGATATCAAAGTTGTCGGCAGCGCTCGTGGAACGGACGGCGTTCGTCTGTCTCGTTGGCGCTACCGCCGAACCAGGCGGCTAAGTCTCCGGGATGAACTGGAGCACAAAATGTGGGGTCTTCAAGTTCATGCGGTTCATCAACACGCCCAGCATAGGCAGTGGAGCAATTTCTTCGAGCACGCGTTGAGCCGTGCTGACCGAGGCGCCGCCCTGGCTGACAACCAGGCAGCCAGCCAAGCCGAGCGAGGCCAGCGGCAGAGCATCACTGGTGGCCCGTATCGCTGGAATATCCAGGATCAGATAGTCAAATTGCCGGCTAAGGTCGGCCATAATCTCTTGCAGAGCCTGACTGCGCGCAAATGGGCTGCGCTGGCTTGGGTCCAAATTCCCTGCCGGCAGCCATGCCAGACAGGGATCAGCCGTGCATAGCAGGGCTTCTTCCAACGCCAGCTGGCCGGACAGGACACCGGCCAGGCCTGGCTGCGGGCCACCTGGCAGTGATGATGGCCACCACCAATTGAGCTCAACCGCGCAGACTGTGGCTCGCAAGTCGTAGGCCAGGGTAGCCGCTAAACCTCGCGACAGGTGAGTAACACCTTCCTGGCGCAGAGGCGACATAAGCGACAGGCGCCGCGGCAGGGGCTCGCGACGTGTCGCCCGCGCCAGGAGGTAACGTAACGCTTCCACCACGTCAAAACGATACGTGGCCAACACACCGTTGGATTTTGAGCTCACGATCAGTGGCTCAGGATCGACTATCGCGCCCTGCTTAGTTCGTGAGTGCTTCATGTCCAGTCATTCCATCTGTAGGGTCTGGCATCGTCTGGCGATCCATCTAGCCAAACCAGCGGCTCAGGCGTTCTTCCAACGCCGAGGGCGATATGCAAAAATCGCCGTGTTGCGGATCATCGCTCACTGATTCCGGCTCGCCGGTCAGGCGCTCCCAGTGATACCCATAGGCCTGGGAGATCATTCCAAAGCTCGTCATCTTATTTGGCGATGGGTACAGGCGTGACTGCAGCTCCAGCACGTTGAGCGGCGCGCCACGTCGAAAGATAATGTTGGTCAGGCCGGCACCATGCAGGGCAACCAGGTAGCGAGTCTTGGCGAAGACCTCGATCTGTTCCGCAATTGACATCTGCGCGGAGTCGACCATCCGGAATTTGAAACGTAGCAGGATCTCCCAGATCTCGTCTTGGTTGGTGAGGCGCCGCATCGAATTGCCGCCGCGATTAAGAAAGACCCGATCGGTAAACTGGTCCATCTGCTGTGGCACATGCAGCGCGTCCAGGATGAGGTCCAGACGCTCCTTAAAGTTCTGCCGGGTGCGGCAGTAGACCACCTGATCAGCCGACACGAAATCGCTTTCGGGAATGACCCAGTGGCGGCCGTGCCAGTCGCTATAGTTGAGGATCTGCTGTGTCCAAGGCAATTCCTTGGCATAGCGGCCCAAGACAATGGGCGTGTCGGGTTCAATCCCCACGCTATCTAGCAAGTTGAGTTTGCCCAGGACGTCCAAATAGAAAACGAAGTAATTCCACTCCCACAAATGACGCAGCGAAACCACGCGTTTGAAACGCTGCGGCTCGGGGCACAGGCCCTGCCGCAAGCATCGGACTATGCTGGGGTCTGGCAGTCCTCCATAGCGCCAGGGGGCATTGGGGAGCAGACCGTTGGGTTGCAGCGACTCTTCGAGCAGCACGCCCCGGCGGCTGATGATGTAACCAGTTTGCGTCTCAATAATCGCCGGCTCATCGACGACTCGCACGTATTCGAGCACCTCGCCCGCCTGCTCGGTGACGCGGCGGGCATGCAACTGAACAATCTTGACGGCAGGGGCAGTGGCTTCCACAGCCGACCAGGCTGCTTTCCAGAGGAGCTTCTTGGCCCGCGGGACCAACCTGAGGCGACTGGGCAGCGATGGCATCGCCCGAGGTTGCGTTCGCTGCTGATTGTCGCCGGTCAACTGGTGCCTCACCGGGCGGCCTCTATCGGCTGGCTGGGATCGTTGTCCAACTTAGGCGCCGAGAGCACACGGACCGGATCTGCCTCAGGCGAACCGTAGCGCCTGGGCGGTGCCAGCGCTGGTGTCGCCCCTACGACCACCTCCACCTTGTTTGCCTGCCGCGCTAATCGGCGCCGACGCGGTGTCGTGTCGGGAACGATCGCGAGCACCGGCAGTTCCAAATGTACGGTGACATCCAGCGGATGCAAAAAGCCGCGGTCGAGAATGGCGCCCCCCACGACTGCCGCAATGGACAGCAAAAACCCGACAACGACGAACAGGCCGCTCTGTAGCGCGGTCTGCTTGAGCGAGGTCGTGGGTTGATCGGGGATGGTGGGGGCATCGACCACATACAGCGACTGGCGCGTATTGACCGTGGTCTGCGAGGCGGCCAGGCGTGCGTCTTCTTGCTTTCCCAAGGCGGTGGTATACCGGGTCTGCGCCTGGTCCAAGTCGGACTTCAGGCGGTCGATTTCGATCTGCTCGTTATCCGGACGATTCCCGATCAGCGGCGCAGGATGCTGGAGAACGTATTGGTTCAGCGCCTGACGAGCGGTATCGACCTCGGCGGAATATTGTTGAACGAGATCGGTAAAGAATGTCTCAGCGGCAGAGCTCTGGGCCAAATTGGCGTCGATGCGCCATTGGGTGTAGTTCTCAATAGTCGCCGAGGCGATTTGGTACGCGACGACCGGGTTCTTATACAGACTTCCGACCAGCACCTGGTTATCCCCCTGGGCAGTAGCCCAGACGGCACTGCGCACATCAATGATCAACTGTCGCACCGCTACCGGCGTGCCGGTCAGCCTGGGCGCCAGGTCCGTTTTCTGAACAACGGACCGGATAAACGTGTCAGTTTGCAGTAGCTCTTTAATTTCATTGGTCGTGCCAACTGCCGGGGTAACCCAGGGCGAACCAGGGTCAGTGGTCAAATTAGTGAGCGTGGCCAGGTAGGTTGTGCCCGGCACGTAAATGAGCCCTTGGGTGGTATATTCACGCGGCTTAAGAAATACGTACCCTATTCCCGCGCCCACCAGTAAGATCGTCGGCAACAAATTCAACCAACGGTGGCGAAAGAAGCTTTCCAGCAAGCGGATAACAAAGGAACGCGTCATAGCTTCACCTGTGAATGAGAGATGGTAGGAACCAGTGGGGAGCCTTGCGTGCTACGACTTTTTGTCAAGGATCCAGTCGATGCCAGTGGGGTGCTCGCCAATTTCGCTTTGAGTCGACCAATTATCACGCTGTTTATAGAAATTTGCTCGCCATTCGGGGGTCTTGATAGACATATACGACGCCACGATAATGTCTTTGAACATGCGCGGCGCGTAGGCCCACATATATGGACCGAGCATGTAAAGGTAGCAGCGCAGCTTGTGGACAAGAGTCATATTCGTCCGGTGAATCGTGACCAGGAAGTCGAAGAATTGAATCCAGGATGGAAAAACGATGCTCCCGACAATGGCCGGGTCGAACCAGGCCATGCGAGAATAATGGTCCAGGAACACGTTGCGTTTGTGCAGGCGTTTATGAAACAGCGGCGTTTGAATTTGGTAAAATCGGCCGCGAAGGGCAAGTTCGCATAGCAACGTGCGATCGGAATGCGAGTAATTTTGCTCCAGGCGCGTCTGCCGTAAGACCTCTAGCCGCATCAGCCCATAAATTGCTTCAGCATAGTGCCCGCGCTGGATGAGGCTGACAAAGCGTTGGTAAGGATCAGGTGACAGGCCCAACGCGTGTTTGGTAATTCTTAATCGCTGGCCAGCGCCATCAATATCAATGAGCAGCGAATAGCACAGAATGATGTCTGGTCGCTCTGCTAGAACTTGCAGGCAGCGCGCCAGGTAGCTGGGATCCAGAATATCATCATCAGCGAAGTAGAGAAAATACCGGCCAGTGGCCAACTGCACGGTCAAATTGGCGTTATTGGCTCCCCCCACGTTGGTCTGGTTCCGCTGGTAACGCACGCGCGCATCTTGCCTGACGTAACTTTTGCAAATCTCCTCGGTCCGATCGGTAGAGGCGTTGTCGCAGATAATCAATTCAAAGTCCGTGTATGTTTGGGACAGGACCGACTCGATTGCTTCTCGCAGGTATTTTTCCCCATTGTAAACGGGCAGGCCAATGCTGATGCTGGGAGTGCGGCTAGAATTCATGGTGACTGTTCGGCAATGCGCTGGAAAATGGTTTCGTCTTGCTCAGCCAAGGCCGCCCGATAGGCCTGTGATCGCCGCGTGATCTGCTCTGCAATGGCCACCCGCCGCGCCTGCAGCGCCGAGAAAGTTTGAATCAGGGCCTCAGCCGTGAAACCGCTGATTGGCAAGCAATAATCGGCCAGGCCCGCGTCCTGCATGAGGCTGTCAATTTTACTCTGAAAGGAAAGCGCCAAGACCGGCTTGCTGACTCGCATAGACAGGAGCACCGTATGCAAGCGTGAAGCAACCACAAAATCGACCAGGCTCAGAGTCTCGACAAGGTCTTCCACGGTATTGATGTCGGCCTCACTAATCCGCTCAACTGGGATCGGCAGGCCCGTCTGCTTTAACATTTCCATCGCGTCTGCGATGGCACTCATATCCAGGCCAATATCGCTTCGAATAAGAATGATGCGGTAATTTGACCTAACAAGCCAGTGAATGAATGCGACCATTTTGGCCAGATACTCTTGATAGACGGCCGGGTCCTTCACTGGCCAATGCTTAGGATCATAATATGAGACGATATTCAGCCCGACAATCGGCGCAACTGGATCAAACCCCTTGGCGGTCCGTTGTCCGCTGATGTCCAAGCCGTGCGCTAAATCCGGGTAGACGCGGCTGGTGCGTCTCGCATCCAGACCCAGGCGCGCGAGCTCTTGCTTGGATCGCAGGTCACGATAGGATCGATAACTGGCCCGATCCAGCGCGCCCTTGATAAAAAACCTGCCAGGGGCCGTGGTGATTTGTTCACAACCAACGCTGACAATCATGACGGCAATCTTTTGCAGTCTGGCTAAGAGCGTAAATTTGTACAGCGCAAAAGGATGTTTCCAGGGACCGCCCCATAAGTCGTCCAGTTGTCCCCCGCCCGAAATAATCAGGACATCCAGTTTGCTCAAATGGCGATAAGCGCGATAGATCAAGACAAACTCGGCGGGTCCCCTGACAACAATATGCTCAACCATGCGAACCAGCCGGCTGGGGTGGTTCACGAGCCGCCACGACAATTGCCGGACCCAATTCCGAGGCGCCCCGGCGGCACCTTCTCCAGAGTTCTCAGCCACCAATACTCTCGTAAGCGGGAAGGCTTTGATATGGTGCCGCGCTTCCGTGTCCTTTGGGTTCATGCAGAAGGCGATGATCTGGGCCGTCGGGAATCTCCGGTAAATGGCCTGGATCATGGATTGCTGAATAGCAGCATCACCCAGATTGCCATAACCGAATGGGCCGAGCAGCCCGATCGTTGGAGACTTACAGGGTTGGCTCACCAGCCAGGCTCCCAATTGCTGAGGCTTGAATTGGCATCCAAGGTCAATTGATCTTTTCGCCCAAAACCTTTAGCCAGCGCTCGGCGATTGTCGCGGGTGCGAATTCTGTCATGGCGCGCTGGGCGCCGGCATCCCCCAATTGCCTGGCATAGGCCCGATCGCACAGGAGCATTTGCAGGTTTGCAGCCAGAGTATCGAGGTCGCCGGGATAGGATAACAGACCGGTCCGCTCGGGCAGCACGATTTCCGGAACGCCGCCAGAATAATAGGCGACCACCGGCAAACCCTCGTACATGGCTTCCAGAAAAGCGAGCGGGCAGGGGTCCATGATTGTGGGCAGACAAAAAACATCGGCACTGCGCATGATCGCGCGAATGTCGCTGCGGTGCCCGGCAAACACAACTTTAGACTGTAGATTAAGTTCTCTGACCCGTTGGCGCAAAATGTCGTCGTAGTGGTCACCCGAGGTGGACGCGCCGCATATCAGAAGCCGAGCAGTGGGCATTGTCCGGACCACTCGCGCAAAGGCGTTAAAAAGATCCAGGTGTCCCTTCCACACATCGAGCCGGCCGACTGCCAGCACCAGGGGCGCATGGGCGTCGATGCCAAACTCGGCTCGAATGTCTGCGCCATCTCGCCCGGACATAGGCTGAGGAACAGGTACAGGGTTGATCACTGTATGGATTTTTGCCGGGTCAATACCTTGCAGCAGGGCCGTTTGCCGAACCCACTCCGAGACGGCGATGAGCCGGGATGACTGGCGGATGGCCCGCAACGTGAACTTGCCGAGCCAGGCGCCGACGTTGTAGTGCAAGTGGATGATATGCGGAATCTGATAGCGCTTCGACAACAAGGTGCCTAACAAGACATCAAACCTTTGTTGTGACGTGTAGATCGCGTCCGGCCTGATTTGGCCGACGTATGAGGCCAAAAAAAACATGGTATTCGGAAATAGCCGCAGGATTGCGCCCCGGCGCCGCATTCGGGAAGTTATTGGTCCACCCTGCGGACGCGATCCAAAATCATGAGTGCTGATCTGGTCGTCGGAGAACAGGGTGGCATCAATGGGGCTTTGCCAGATATAGTGTGGAACGAAATCCTTGCGGCACGCATAGCTGGATAGGGTCGCGTGAACTTTGTATTCGGGTGTCAAACCAATGTGCGCGGCATGCAGAAAGAGAACCTTCATGATTCGATTGAGCGTAAGATCAAGACGGGCGAGGAGTTGCGATCACAAGCTGGAGCGGCTGTGCTTTCGGAAAGCCATATACTGCGTTATCCCTGGTTTCATTGAAATCAGGAAAGTGCCAACTAATGAGCACCCGCGGGCGTCAAAGAATTTGATCGCAAATTGCTTGGGGATCATGCTATTCGCCCAATCGACACTGGAAGACAGCCAGTCATCGGTTACCTGGCCGTCAAAACACTCCTCCGTAACAATATCAAACACGATAATCCCCTGCTCCTGGGCTACGCGGGCCATCTCACTAAAGTACTTGATCGTCGTTAGGAAAGGCAAGCCGGCAAACACTTTGTGTGACTGTACCAGGTCGATCGAGCCGGACGGCGTTTCTGACAGCGAGGCACCATCGGCCGGATGGGCTGTCACGTGGTACCTGTGTACGAGCCAATTTCGCCAGTCAGTCGCAGTCTCGTAAATCTCATAATGTGAAGGGTTGCACGCCTTTAAGGTCTTGTCGAGATAGCGACCGGACCCCGGACCAATTTCGCAGACACGCCGGATGACCTGACTAAACACGCCCAGCTCCGTCATCTGGTCAATAGTTCGCTGCGTGGCCCCGGGTACGTTATAAGTGTTGTCAATATAGTCTCCAATTGAAACGCCTGCTGTCTCGGCCGCCCGGACCGTTCTTTGCAGCGGGAGGTAGTCCTTAAAGCCCTTGCCACGTCGCACCACCTCTAACGGTGTCGGCCTCAACATAGAATTGACCAAGCTGAGAGCCCGTGTTCTAACGGTTATTTTCATGCCAAGATGAGAACTTAATGGCGCTGTTCTAACAGGATCCAGTACGGCGTCTGGCCGACTTGAACAAAGTGCTCCTGCAAATAGGGGCCATAGACCGTCAGCATCTGCTCCACCGTGGGCCAGCAGCAGCCCGCATCCTGCGGGTGCTGCACCGGCACCATGACCAAATCCACATCCTGAAACGTGCGTGCCGCGCTCGGATAATAGTCGGTGCTGATGGAGAAGTTCAGGTCCCACCATGCCAGAGTGCCCTGCGGGGACGGCAAGTCCAGCGCAATGGCAAACGGATTGGTGAGCCCAACTGTAAAAATCCTACTCTGGCTGGTAATGTGCTGACGCAACAGCTGTAGCCCATCATTGATCTGAGCTGGCACGTATTTGGCGAGCACGTAGGCGGTTTGGTAGTCAGAAGAGGCTGGGATCACAAAATCCGCCAGAGCCGCCGAATCAAATCTTTGACCCGCTGAGGCCGGCGAGAGGCGATACGCGCGCCATTCAGACGTATATACCAGGCTCAGGGCATCTTTCAACATGATGGGGCCGGCGAACGCCACCAGGGCCAGGAGGAACGTTATCCCATATGATATTTCGGCGGCGGTCGGTCGGACCGCGGTTTGCCAGTTGATCCTCCATGAAACCGCCTCCAACAGAATTAACGCCGACACGAATACGACCGGAATATCACTGGCCTCGGGCGCGTCGCCGCTCGCAATCAAAAACGCCGACAACCAACAAAAACCGACTGTGATAAGCGTAGTGAAGACTTGGGTCGTGGCGGGGCCACCGCTGTCCGGCTTGTAAATGGTCGCATAGAGCAGTAGCAGGATCGCGCCAAACAAGAGGATATTCAGCCAGTTATGTTTTACACTGCTGCCCAGGAAATGCAGCCGCAAGACCAACGACTGGGCACGTCCGGCCGAGAGCACATCTTGAATGTAGCTTAGGATGTTGATCTGGAAAGCCCAACTCATGACCAGGCAAACACTTAGGAATCCGACCAGCTGCCCCCCAATGGATCGCGCTGAGCTGCGGCGCAGAATGACTTGGAGCACGGTTGCCGCGACGCCGGCCGCAAAATAGGTGATCTTGTCAAAAAACAGAAACCCCAGGAGCAGACCAATAGACAGGCCATTCCAAACCTTCGACGCCCGAGTTTCTGCCTGAGGCTCGATGAATAGCTCAACCAAAAGCACCGAGTAGAGCACCCAACCATAACGGTTGTAGATCAACGCGTACGTCGTGATGTGCGGGTCGAATCCCAGGGGCCGTGTCGCGAGGCTGAGCAGCGCCACAAACAGCGTAAACAAAAAACTGTTGAGGGCTGACAGGCGCGAGCGGGAGACCAGCCAGGCCCAGGTGGTCGTTCCCAAGACGAATATGACATCGCTATAGGCAATGGACCTCAGTGATGGGCCGGCTAGCCTCATCCCGAGTGCGATCAATTCGTACGTTAGTGGCCCGATGGGATTGTGAAAATCGGTATGGGGTATCTGTCCGCTAAAGATCCGCCAGCCGCTATCCAGCAAAATAAAGATGTCCCACGGAGCCACAATATGGCTGGGACCATTGTAAACAACCAGCGCCACCAGGCCGGTGACGACCAAGAAGGTTAAGCTTGACCACACCCACACACGTTGGCCGGATCGATCGATTAGGACATTCAGAAGATTTCTGGTGATGGCCCGCTCCCGCTTCCCCATCATGGCGCTGGTCATGGCGCACCCATCAGCACCAGCTTGCGGCCATAAAAGGCCTCCGCATAGTTCTGCGGCGCGCGGGCTTCGATACCCCGCAGCCTCAACAGCGCCCGAAAAGTCTCGTCGGTGAACCACGGCTTACTCGCCTGGGTCGTATAGTAACTGCGCAGTAGCTCAAGCTTGCGGCAACAGATGGCCCCATCCAGGTGAACAAAAACGTTGGGCGATCCAAGGTCACCATCATATTTGGGGATTTCATATTCCAGGATGGCATGCTCCCGAAAGGTATTCCAGGTCAGCTCGTTAATCAGCCGATGATCCTGGTGCAGATCGGAGCGGCAGTGGGTAAAGATAAGATCAGGCGAGAAGGCCTGTTTGAGCTCCTCAAAATATGCCTTGATTTCCGCGCCCTGATACGGGAAATAACCGTCGCGAAAATCACGAATAGCGACCACCGAGCGCCGGGCGGCCGGCAGCCAGGCACCCATGCTGGCCTGGGCCTCAGCGGCCCGCGGGCCGGCGCCGCTGAAGACGATCCAGGCGAATTGAGCATTTGGATACCAGTCCAACAAAGAGAGGATCGTCCCCCCGCAACCGATCTCAATGTCGTCGCTGTGGGCTCCTAAACATAGAATTTGATAGGCGGCCTCGCGGCCATTGGCAAACGCAAAACCCAGCATGGCAGCGCGCTAGGCCGCCGCGACGGGCGGCTTGTAAACCTCGGCCAGTGGGTTGACAGGCAAAGCGGCTGGCGGCCGGGCCGGCTTGGGCGCCTTATCCCAGACCACCCAGGGTGTTTCGCCGCGCGCATACATCTCGTCAAACATCAGCTTGTCTTTCAACGTATCCATGCACGCCCAGAAGCCAGGATAGCGGCAGCCCATCAGCTGCCGGGCGGCGATCAGCCGCTGAAACGGCTCGCTTACCAGCTCTTCGCCCTCTTGGATATAGTCGAATATGGCTGGCCGGAAGATGAAAAAGCCGCCGTTGATCCACACGTCGGCCTGGCCGGCCGATTGGATGCTATTAACCAGGCCGTCGTCGCCGACGCCCACCAGGTGAAACGACTGTGGGGGCTGCACACACAAGAAGCTGCCCACCTTGTTTCGCTGGCTGAATTGATGCACATATTGATTGAGATCCAGGTCAGTTAGCCCATCGGCATAGTTCGCCATGAACATTGGTTCGTTCTGCAAATGCCTTTGCACCGCCCGCAGCCGTTGGCCGATGGTGGCATGCAGGCCCGTGTCCACAAAGGTGATGGTCCAGTCGGCAATGTCGCTGTTGAGCAACCGGATCTCGCGCCCGCCGTTGCTCAACACGAAGTCGTTTGACAGGCACTCGTTGTAGTTGAGGAAGTAATTCTTGATAGCATCGCCCCGGTGGCCCAGGCACAGGATGAAATCTGTGTGGCCAAAGTGTGCGTAATAGCGCATCAGGTGCCACATCACGGGTCGATGGCCAATGTCGACCATTGGCTTGGGAAGAGTCTCCGAAAATTCTTTCAGACGCGTACCCAGCCCGCCGCAGAACAAGACGACTTTCATGGCCCCCGCCTCTTAGTTGTATGCCCGCATGACCGGTTTTACCGCCCGACCGAGCAGAAATCGGTCGCACCCTTCGTCGATGGCGCGCCGATAGACCTCCAGCGCGCTATCGACCGCCGCGATGGTCTGATCAATATCTTCGTCAGAATGCGAAAAGCTGACGACAAACGACGGTGACAGGACCCCATGCTTGATCATTTCCTGCATAAACAGCGTGCGGAACGCCTGCGATGGCTTCTGCTGCTGGTCGCAGGTGTAGTAAATGAGATTGCACTGCCGGCCACGCACGCCAAAATAGCTCTCCAGGTGATGGGCGGCCACCGCCTGCTGGATACCGGCCTTGAGACGCTCCCCCTGGCAGGCTAGGCGAGTAATTACGTCATGCTCTTCATAAAACTTCATCGTCGCCATGGCCGCGGCCAGCGAGTGTGTTTCCGCTCCGTAGGTATTTGATAACAAAAAGACCCGCTCGCGTTGGTGTTGCAGCCCGCCCAACTCCATGATCTCTCGCTTGCCCACCAGAGCGCTGACCGAAAAACCGTTGCCCATCCCCTTAGCAAAGGTCGCCAGGTCGGGCGCCAGGCCGTAGACGGTTTGCGCGCCGCCCAGGTGCCAGCGGAAACCGGTGATGATTTCATCGAGTATGAACAGGGCGCCCTCTTGATGGCAGAGCGACTGCACCTGTCGTAAAAAGTCGGCCTCAGGCGCCACCGTGGTTTCGGCCTCCATGATGATGCAAGCAATTTGGGCTGGAAAGCTCTCGAATAAGGCGCGCACTGACTCCAGATCGTTGTAGCGGAATTTGACCGTCAGGCGTTTCGTGTCTTCTGGAATGCCAGCCGACATCGGCGTGGTGCCAATAAACCAGTCGTCGACGGAGAAAAAGGGCTGATCAGCGCAGATCGCCACCAGATCGCGACCGGTGTAGGCGCGCGCCAACTTGACCGCCGCCGTCGTTACATCTGACCCGTTTTTCGCGAACTTCACCATTTCAGCGCCCTGGATCAAGTGGAGCAGCCTCTCGGCGCTCTCCAGTTCAATCGCAGCCGGCCGGGTAAAGTTGGCGCCGCATTGCAGCTGCCGAGTCACGGCCTCAACTATCGGCGCAAAGGCATGGCCCAGCGTGACAGACCGCAACCCCATGCCGTATTCAATAAATTCATTTCCATCCACATCCCAGACGTGACAACCTTGCCCGCGCGCCAGAAACCCTGGCGCCTGCTCCGGATATTGGTCGTCGCCCTTGGCGTAGGTGTGGGCGCCGCCTGGGATTAGGCGATGGCTCTTGGATTGCATCTCTCGCGAACGGCTGAAATCTAGCGCCTTAGTCATTCACACCTTTCCGGCTTTAGATTGGTAAGCGCGCACCCAAACATGCTGATCACCTGGGCTGCTCGGCAACGCTGCCATCCATTTGCTCCCGCAGCAAATCGGCTCCGAGCAACGCCGAAGCGGCCTCCGCAATGTGTCCAAAGGCAAGGCCGGAGCGTTCGGCGATGTCGACCAATGAATGCTGCCCGTCTGACATATTCAGCACCCACAACAGGGCCATCTGACGCGTCGGCGCGTCCGACCCGCCTCCAATTGCTGTATACAAACCCCGTCGGCCGAGCTGTGGCTCGCACTTGGGGTTTGTGTTCGTGTAAGTCTTGTTATTCTCGAGCACGTCAAGCACAGCCAGATAGGTCCTCAGGGATTGCTCCAGGCTGTCCGGCTGAACGAGGTCCAAGTTGTCGGCCGAGGTGTGGTATTCGGGATAGCGGCCATTTGGCGTGCGAGTCAGGCTGCCAACTGGCAAGTTAAATCCCAATGAGCAGTACTGGCGCTCGTCGTAGCCATAGGGCGAAAAGTCGACTATTTCGTATTCCTGGCCCAAATGGGCGAGGATCAGCTTCACCGCTCGGTCAATTTCCGCGTTGCCGCTCCGGCTTTTCTTGTATGTGAACTTACCGGGGTCGCCCACACATGTCACAACTAAACCATGTTTGATATTGGTAATCTGAGGCTCGTTCAGTGCCAGCCAAGTGATGGAACCGATCGTGCCCGGAATGAAAAGGAAGCGGTAGGTGAGGCGGCGCGGTCGCTGACTGAGCTGCTGGGCCAGCATTGCTGCCACCACCATTCCCGACAAATTGTCGTTTGCCAGAGACGGATGGCAGCAGTGGCAGGAAATCAATACCTCGTCGCGCGTTTCCCCGGATAGGCAATACTCCCCGTAGGTCATATACCCAGGTTCCAGCGACGAGTCGATGTACACTTCGTATTCGCTGTCAGGTAGGGACTGCAACGTACGATGGCTGACGCAAAAGCCCCAGTCCCGGTTGTAGTACGAAGTCCGGTAAGGGATCCAATCGGGCTGCGCGCTGAGCGAATAGAGATGCGGCACAAGCTGCGCCAGAGACATGGTTTGGTGAATTGGGACGCTGTAGTTCAACAAGTGCAGATTGGAGGCCTGAAAGTCGATGACTTTTTCACCGCCTGCATTTTTGACATAAGCGTCGCGCACGTTCCACTCATCAGGCACAATCCAGTCGAAGACCTGTGTTCCAGAGGCGACCTCATGCAGTTCCATAGGCACAACGCGCTGCAGAATGCGCAGCGATTGCCGCAGTCCATCGCCAGTAATGCTGCGGCAAATGGGATACAGCTCTGCCATCAGCGCGGACATCTCGGCTGCGACGGACTGACACTCGGGCAAGCTGGACGAGTCACTCGAGCGGACGGCGCTCATGGCATTCATTGCACCGGTTGCATAGCGGCAGCGGAACTATAAATGAATACCGACTGCTTCAGGCCGTTGGCCGTCGGCCAGGCCGATTGCACCGGCGAGGGCCGCGAATTCATCAGCTGCAAAGTCGGGGAGGCTGGCGTCTTTGGGCGAAATCATGGTAATTGGCCGTGGCCAGGCGACGCTAAAGCGCGGATCATTCCAACGCACGCCGCGCGCATGTTCAGGTGAGTACAACTCTGAGATCTGGTAATAGACTTCTGTGTGATCGGCCAGCGTTTGGAAGCCATGGGCGCAGCCGCGCGGCACGTAGACTGCCCTCCGATTTTCCGCGCTGATCGTCACGGCCGTCCAGCGGCCGAACGTTGCCGAGTCGCCGCGCAGGTCCAGCAACACGTCATAAATGGCGCCCCGGATGCAGCACACGAGCTTGGTTTCGGCGGATGGCGGCAACTGGATGTGCAGGCCCCGCAACGTGCCCTGGCTGCGGTTGTAGGAGAGGCTGCACTGTGCCAGCCGCGGCTCCAGGCCGTGCTCGGTAAACTCGCGCTCGCACCAGGTCCGGGCAAAGAAGCCGCGCTCATCCAGCACCGGCTCCAGGTCGACGATGAACGCGCCTGGGACATCCAATTCGTGGAATTGCATTTACGGGTACACCCGAACTTCGGGGATCGGCACCACGAACTGACCGCCCCACCCCCGAATGAAGGCCATCTGTTGCATGATCTCGTCTTTCAAGTTCCAGGGCAGGATCAGCACGTAGTCGGGCCGGGTCTGGGCGATCCGGTCGGGCGAGTAGATGGGAACGTGCGTGCCGGGGAGGAACTTGCCGTGCTTGTGTGGATTGCGGTCCACCGTGTAGTCCAGGAAGTCAGTTCGAATGCCGCAGTAGTTGAGCAGCGTATTGCCCTTGCCCGGCGCACCGTAGCCTGCTACGCGCTGCCCGTTCTGCCTGGCACCGATCAGAAACGCCAACAGTTTCCGCTTGGTCTCCTCTACTTGTCGCCCGAAGCCCGCATAGGCGTCAAGGCCGGCCAGGCCCGCGGCTCGCTCGCGCGCTCGCAGCGCCGCCACGGCCTCGCTCACGGGTTGTGTGGCGTCTTCGGCATGGCGCGCATAAATCCGGAGCGAACCGCCATGCGTCGGGAGCTCGTCGACGTCAAAAAGCGTCAGGCCATGGGCCTGAAAGACTTGCTCGGCGGTCAAGAAACTAAAGTACGAGAAATGCTCGTGGTAGATCGTGTCGAACTGATTGTGACGCATCAAACACAGCAAATGCGGGAATTCGATCGTGATCACGCCGCGCGGCTTGAGCAACGCGCTGAGGCCGGCGACGAAGTCGTTCAGGTCAGGCACCTGAGCCAGGACGTTGTTGCCGACCACCAAATCTGCCCGCCGCCCTTCGTCCACGAGCCGGCGCGCGCTGGCCAGCCCGAAAAACTCGACGCGGGTCGGCACCCCATTGGCGATTGCAGCCCCAGCGACGTTGGCGGCTGGTTCGACCCCAAAGGCCGGGA
>Ga0070730_10000578_pt1 | contig 41051 bp, 35 predicted proteins | sample Coa_R1_3_FD_66447 | JGI IMG/M metagenome (GOLD analysis project Ga0070730, IMG submission 66447) | Surface soil microbial communities from Centralia Pennsylvania, which are recovering from an underground coalmine fire - Coalmine... | ecosystem: Environmental > Terrestrial > Soil > Unclassified ...
TGATTTGATCCACGGCTCCGGAAGCGCCCTCGCCGAGTTTCACGCTCTCCCACTCCACTCCGCCATCACGCGAATGAAACAGCACGGCCTGAGCGCCACCGGCCCAAACGTCATTGCCATGCGCGGTTACGGCGCTGAAGCCATCGCGATGCGGATAACCGTCTACCCAGCCGTTGGTTGCCGTTGATTTCAACAGCCTTCCATCCTCAATCTTCCAGTCGATGGCCGGCATGGCACTCAGGCTGGCGCGGGCACTCATGGTGAAGGCCTTTGAATCTCTCAAGCCAGAGTTCTCGGCGCTAACGATGCCCGATTTGTCCGCGGGGGAAGTGGGGCGGTAAGAAGCGGTCTGCGAAAAACTGGTGGTTTGCGGCAGTCTGAACATATCGGGGCCGCCCATAGCAGTGAGGCCTTCAGCGGTAATCATGGGCCATCGCTTCACTCGGCTTAGCGGATGGGCAAAAGTTTTAAAATTTGACTTGGTTGGGGGCATTGGAGCCGGCTGAACCAGGCCAGGGCCGCTCACCGTAAGCCCATTCAGCAGGTTGGCGGCTCCGCCGGGCTGGCTGCCGCCGGTGATACTGGGAAACTGTGCCGGGGACTGGGTCACCAGCAATGGCGGAGCACTGGCGATCACACTCGCCGAGCGATCGGAATCTTCTCTGTCTTTGTCATCTGTTGGCTTGAAACGCTGATCGTTGAGAAATCCCGGTCTGCGGTCCAACGCCACGGTTTCTTGTTTTTGATTGCCCAACAATAATGCAGTCTGATCAGCATTGTGGGTAGTCCGCCCTGAATTCTGCACCACTTGCAGGTCAGTTTTCGCTTCATTCGCGGCGCTCGGCCCGGTCTGGCTCGAAGTCCCGGCATTAGGGATAGTAAGAGCTGCGGTAGCTGCAGGCGCCGACTGGTTTTTCGCTTGTAAATTTGTCTCGGCTCTCCACGGCTGCCGAAGCGCCAGCACGGTAATGACCAGCATCACGGTGGCGAGCGTCGCCCAGCGCAAACCCATGAGCCAAAAAGACTTTCTCGCGGGAAGGGTCCTGAGCAGTGCAGCTTCCTGCTCCGCAGGCAGGCTGAGGAAAGCTACTTCACGGCACTGAGCGCAGACCGCCATATGCCGCACGACCTGCTCCTGCTCCTCCGGCCGGAGCGCGTGCTCCAGCCAGGCAGCCAGCATATCGGGCTCCAAATGCGCCTGTGGAACAGGCTGAGCTTCCAGCCGGCGGCGCAAAATATTGGATATACCAGTCACGGCTAATCTGTTCCCTTTCCGTGGAACGCTTGAGATGGAGTTTCTTGCAACTTTCTCTTCACATCCACCATTATGTATCGAACGTCGGTCTCAAGGGCCTCTTCGGCCTGACCGCGGCTCATGCCTCGGGCCTGCAGCCCGCCCATAATCTGCTTGCGCAGGTTTTTGAGCATTTTTTCCAGACGGCGGCTGATCGTCGATTCGTGAACCCCCACGACTTTACCAATCTCCGTTAGAGTCCGATTATCCAGATAATAAGCCGCCATGACCATCCGGTCTTCCGCCGACAGGCCCGCCAGCGCCTCATCCGTGGCCGCCTCCAGACGATTATCCGCCGGACCGCCGGGCTGATTCTCCGCAGCACGAAACTGTACTCCGTCTTCGGCCTGTTCTTCAAGGCTCACCAGCCGTTTTTGCCGCCGATAGCCGTTGACAAATTCCTGAGCCAGAACGGTACGCAGCCAGCCTTCGAGCGAACCCCGTCCCATATAGGAACCCAGGCGGGAGAGCCTCTTGCCCTGGCGTTCCGTGGTGCCATAAAGATCGGCGTAGAGAGAATCAGCCAGTTCGCGGGCTCTTGAGTCTTCCCGGGTGATGCCACGGGCAACGTCATAGAGCTTTTCCCGATAGCGGGTGAGAAACTCCTGCCACGCCGTGTCATGGCCATTGGCGCAGGCCCGCGCCAGGGCCAGCTCTTCAAGACGCAGCTCCTGCCAAAGCTTCAGCTTCTGGGACGGCGTGGCGGCAGGCAGATATTTGGCCGCTACCTGCTCCAGAATTTCCTCGAACTGGGCAACCGTTAGACCGTAACGCTCCCCGGCGCTCCTTTGAAATAATGCCTGGAGCGTGGTCAGAGTGGTCAGATCTGTTTCTTCCGGTTTGGAGCCTGAAATCATCCCGTTAGGCGGATACTACCAAATTTTACCCTGCAAGAACTCTGCCGTCTTACGTTCCTGTGGACAACCGGGAGAAAACTGAATGAGGAATCAACATGAAATACCTAATGGGTTGGGGAACACTCAGTGTAAGCCTGCCGTGCGCAAAAAAGTGATGGCGGAAAAACAGCAACAGCAGGTGTGGGACGAAGTCAGCCGCTCAAAGAACGCCATGGCTATGGCCGGGGCGCCGCTGGCCCAGTCCAGCGTCCCAAATTATGGCTACGCCATGCAAAGTCCTGACAGCACCACTTCACTACGCCAAAGCCCGCGAAAGCCCAATCATTCAGAAAGAAGTGGATTCGATTGGGGCGCCCAGCCCATGGAGAAATCGTATGCGCGTGGTTGAGCAGCTGCGGGAACAAAATGCGGCTGGCGTAGTTGTAGGCTATAAAGGGCCACATCATCTGGGCCGATATATTTGCCAGCAGCGCGCTGCTGAATCAATACTGGCCCAGGCTGCTTAAGTCGTACGCGGCCGAGGCGCTGAGTACGGCTGGAACGAAAGTGGAAGTCAGCGAGAAGGACGCGCAGCGGTTTGTGGAAACATGGAAGTCCACACACGAAGGTGATTGACAGTGAGCCAGGACTGTACCGTCAGAGAGAAATTAGTTCAGGGCTTTTGAGTTGATCTCGCTTTTGCCGAAGAAAAACTTCGAGGCAAGATGGCAGAATAAAGTTTCGTTGTGCTGGTCATAAGTTTTGTTGGCTGGAATGGTCCGGAAGGCCGTATTTGCAGAGGAAATACAGGGTAATGCGCAGGAATTACTTTGGTGCCGTTACCTGAGTACTAAAGTTAATTTGTTTTTTTCTGCAACAAAGTGCTCTGAGTACGTGTCTAATGTCAGTGTAAGCGTAAGGGTCGGAGGTGACCTATGGGAGAGAAATTCTCGGTGGCTGAAGTAGCGGCGCTTCGCAGTGAACTTTTGCAGGGTGGACTGGATTCGTTTCAGACTGCGGAGTTGCTGAAAATGTTTTTGACCGGTCGTGGCTACGGTATCTCTCCGGAGACTGCCCTGGACGCCGCAGGCCGCATTGAAGGCAACGGCTGCAACGTGGAAACCCTGCACAGGGAACTCGAGAGTTTGGCTCTGGTGATGTAACCGCATTACCACATACGCGAAGGCTAAGCCGGGCAAACCTGCCTGGCTTTTCCTTTTTACAAAGGAAACTTTATTCGTGATGCAGCGCTTCAACAGGATCTAACTGCGCCGCGCGCGTGGCCGGGACCGTGCCAAAGATAATCCCCACCATGGAAGCCACGACAATGGCAATGATGGCCGACAAGCCGGAAATCGGAATGCGATAGTCGGTAAAGAAGCGCACGGAAAATGGCAGCGCCAGGCCGAGAATGGTCCCGACAATTCCACCGCCGAGTGAGATCAGTACCGCTTCCGTCAAAAACTGCAGAAGAATTACGCGGCGCGTGGCGCCAATAGCTTTGCGAATTCCGATCTCCCGAATGCGCGTGCGCACATTGGCCAGCATGATGTTCATGATGCCAATTCCGCTCACCAGCAGCACCAGCAGCGACGTAGCCAGCAGGGCCAGAGTGAGAGCATTGGCGGTTTGCGAAGCCACGCCAATCAACTGCGTAAGGTTTTCCACGCGGTACACCGATTCGGGACGATGGCGCGACTGCAGCACCTTGCCGATCAGGGCGGTGGCGCGAGGGACTTCACCCGCATCGGTCATGGAAAAAAAGATTTGCTTCACCGCGTCATTCCCGGTGAAGTAGCGCCCTACACTGTAGGGGATAAGAATGGTATCGCCGGCGATTTCCGATTGCCCAAATGTGTCCACGCGCTCGCGAAACGTTCCTATGATCACGAAGGGCAGACCGGTAATTTTTATGCTTTGCCCCACGGCGGCATCTTCACTGCCATAAGCCGTGCGTGCAAACTGCAGCGTGACCACGGCGACTTTGGCCCGGCCCATGGCATCATCGGCATCGAAGAAGCGTCCGGTACGCACTTCAAGGTTGCGCACAATGGAGTATTCCGGGGCCACGCCCAGCACCAGAGTATCGCGCTCCCGGGCCGCGCCAATCGCGATCCGGTCGTGCAGCTCGAGCATGGGCGATGCCGCCTGGATGCCCGGCACCTGCTGCTGCACCGCCTTCATGTCGGCCACGGTCAAATAATCATTGATGGAGTTGGTGTTGTTCGAAAAGTTGCTGCCAGCCTCGTAATAGGTGTAAATCATGTTGGCGCCGATTCCCTGGATCAGCCCCAGCACGTACTGCTTGCCCGTAAGCCCAATCGTCACCACCACGATCAGTGACGCTGTCCCGATCACCATGCCAAGCGCGGTAAGGGCAAAGCGCAGCTTGCTGGTGCGGAAAGAGTCGATGGCAATGCTCACGATCTCCCGGAAAAACATGGAGTCGCGGCGTATGGTGTCGCGGCGCGCGGTTTCCGTCAAAGGGCGATGCGTGGTCATTTAAATATTGTAAGGGCGGGAGCCGATCTGCGCTGCCGGTGAGGAGAATGAAAAGCTGTCAGGCGGTTTTTCTGGGTTTGTGGACGAGCTCTACTTTATTTTCCCGATGACGCAGTGTGAATTCTTTGGAGCAGATATTGCACAGCCAAAAGTGCTCGATTCGCTTTTGGGTGGTGTGGAAGCCGAAAAAACGGCCACCATCCAGCCGCATGAGCGCCTTCGAGCATTTCGGATTGGCGCAACGGGACACCATGCCTGCTTCTTATTCGCTCGACTGCGCACCCTGCATATCCGGCATTAGACGTAAAATTCGCGCCAAAGGTCGCCTGCAATCGTAAGCTGTCGATGAGCAGGTACTTTCTTTAGTTGTTGTCCGGCGCGGGGTGGCGTTTGATGGCCGGGCGATCATCATCGTTTTTATCTTTTCCGCCATCCGGAGCATTGCCTGCGGTGCGCCGCAGATCGGGGCGCGCCTCATCCTTGCCGTCATCCAGTTTGTGATGATTGATGATGGCCGAGAGCCTCTTCTTCACGTTCTGGAATTCAGACGTGTCCACAATGTACTGGTCACGCGGCGGAAGAATGGAGGCAATCTCCTGCTGGGACTTCTCCACACGGTCCGGCGTTTGCGGATGGCTCTCATACGCCTTGGTGATAAAACCTTTTTTCTTCTTGTCGAGGGCTTCGATCTTCTCGAAGAAGTTGATCATGCCCACCGGATCGTATCCGGACTTGTAGGCATACTGAATTCCCAGATAATCGGCCTGGGCCTCAAAGGTGCGGCTGAACTTCATGAACGTGGCGGGCAGGGCCAGATTGGCCACTTCGTTCACCCCCAGATTGACCAGCGGACCGCCGATGATCATCACCGGAATCATCGCCAGCTGCGCCAGGGTGCCGCGCGTGTTCTGGCGGGCAATGTGGCAGGCGGCCACGTGGCCGATCTCATGCGCCATGACTCCGGCCAGCTCCGCTTCGTCGTCCGCGGTGAGAATTGCCCCCGTATTCACGTACATATAACCGCCGGGCAGAGTGAAGGCATTGGGAGTCTCGTCATCCAGCACTTTGATCACGAAAGGCAGTTTGGAATCCGAGCTGCGGACCAGGTTCTGGCCGATGCGATTCACATACTCCGTCACCTGCGGATCGGTGATCAGCTTGGAGGTGGCATCGATCTGCTGTGAAAACTGCCGGCCCATATTCACCTGGCTATCCAGCGAATACCAGTTCAGAAAGCCGCGATTGCATCCCACGTTGCGGCTGCCAATGGCGTTCACATCGTTGATGCCGGTATGTTTGTGGAACTCCGGATCGTCATCTTTTTCCCCGCCTTTGGTATCAGCGGTCCTGGCGGCGGGAGCCTGGGTCTCAGGAGTTGGAGTTTCAGGAACCTGGGCCTGGGGAGCCTGCGTGTCGGAAGGTTTGTCGCTGGAAGGCTGAGGATTGGAAGTTTGAGCGTATGACTGCGCAATCGACAGGCTGGCGGCCAGCGCCAGCACCCAGAACCAGGCTGAAAATCTGCGTACCACGGTCCACCTCCTGTTGCCGAACCGGCCCATACCTTTAAAAATTAAATGCGTGTGTCTCTGTTGGATGCAACCATCCGGCAAAAACCATGTAATAAATTGTAAAGTACCGCCATGCCTCAATTCTACGCTGCCGCCCCGTTTACCCGGTTTTCTCTGATATTAAAGACGCGAAAGCAAATCTGCCTGCAGATCGTCCTGCTGGCGCTGCTCTCCATTTCGGCGCTCCCGCAGTCCGTTCCCGGCACGGAATGGGACGCTCTGCGTGCTTTGGAAGGCAAGTGGGTTGGCGAAGGCTCAAGCGAGCTGGGCCAGGGATCAGGATACTTCACCTTGGAGCCGGACCTGCAGGGCAAAGTCTGGGTGCGGCGCAATCATTCGGAATACCCCGCCGGCAAAGAGCGGCCAGCGTACACGCATGAAGACCTGATGATCGTCTATTTCGACTCCGCCGCCAAACGCACGCGCGCCTTCTACCAGGATACCGAAGGCCACACCATCCAATATGCAGTCACCGCCGCTGGCCACGACATCATCTTTCTTTCCGACCCGCAGCCCGGCGCACCCCGCTTCCGCCTCACATATTCGGCCACCGATCCAGCTCACATGACGGTCGCTCTCGAGATGGCCCAGCCAGGCAAGCCCGATGACTTTCACAAAATTGTCGAGGGCAAGGTGCGGAAGGTTACGCCGTACTGAGTAGTTCCTAACTACCTAACCTGTAAGTATGTCAATGGGGATTGCAGGCAATGGATGCAGCCGGATCTAAAGTGGGTGCCACAGCTGGGTATTTTCCTGGGGCTTGCCACATTAATATCTGAGCGAATATCTGCGCGGAATAAAAACAGATAAAAGGTGTGTTCATTACCCGCCCAGCTGTTTCTTCACTGCCTCACTCACCATCTTTCCTTCCACACGCGCCCCGCTGGCCTGGAGTTTGGCCATGGTGTTCTTCATCACCGTGCCCATATCTTTCATAGTGGGTGAGCCCATTTCCGCAATCACAGCCTTGACTGCGGCGGTGACTTCTTCTTCGCCCGCCGCCTGGGGCAGATAGGCCTCGATCAGTTTGATCTCGGCGGCTTCTTTATCGGCCAGTTCCTGGCGTCCGCCCTTTTGGAACTGCTCAATAGAGTCGCGGCGCTGCTTGATCAGCGTGGCCAGGACCTGGTGAGATTCCTTATCGTCGAGCGGCGCACGCTTGTCAATCTCTTTGTTTTTGAGCGCGGACTTCACCATCCGCAGGGTGGAAAGGCGCAGCTCTTCGCGTCCGCGCATGGCCGCGACAATGTCTTTTTGTATCTGTTCGCTGATGCTCATATGTATGTCCCCTGAAAAGCAGGATTATATCCGCTCACGCGATTTCACATTAGCATTTATCATTCAAGCAACACTTTCGCGGGGAGTCTGCTGTTTATGATTCGCAAAAACCGCCTATTTACCCCAGGACCAACCCAGCTTCTGCCAGCGGCGCAGCTCGCCATGGCCGCTGCCACCATGCACCATCGCACCGCGGAATTCCGCGCGCTTTACACCAAAGTGCTGGCCGACCTAAAGACCTTTGTGGGCACGAACAACGATGTGGTGCTTTTCGCCGCGTCCGGCACCGGAGCCATGGAGGCTGCGGTCTCCAACCTGACCTCGCCCGGAGACAAGGTGCTGGTGGTCACCGCCGGTAAATTCGGCGAGCGCTGGGAATCACTGGGCAAGGCCTTTGGCTGCCAGGTGGAGAGCGTTCGCGCGCCCTATGGCGAGACTTGTACTCCGCAGCAGGTAAAAGCAAAGCTCACGCCGGAGCACAAAGTCCTGTACATGCAGGCCACGGAGAGCTCCACCGGTGCCCGGCATGATGTGGAGGGAATCGCCCGCGTCCTCAAGGGGACTGACACCCTTCTCGTGGTGGACGCCATCACCGGCCTGGGCACCACGGCGTTCGATATCGATGGCTGGGGCATTGACGTGATCATTGGCGGATCGCAAAAAGCCGTCATGATCCCACCGGGCCTAGCCTATTGCGCCGTGAGTGAGCGCGCATGGCAGCGGATGGAGAGCAGCAAAAATCCCCGCTACTATTTTGATCTGCGCAAAGAGCGCAAGAACGGCGCGAAAGGCGAATCGTCCTACACGCCAGCCACGGCTTTGGTGGCGGCCTTGGCGGCGGCTTTTGACTATCTACGGGAGCAGGGCGGAGGCGATTTGGCCGCGGGCCGCGAACTTTTAATTCGCAACGCTGAAACTGCTGCCGCCATGACGCGGGCGGCGGCCCAGGCTTTGGGATTGAAACTCTTTGCTTCCGGCTCGCCTGCCGCCGCTCTTACCGCTGTAGCCTCACCCGCTGGCATGGATTCCAGCGACGTGGTCAAGGCCTTCCGCAACCGTTTTGGCGCGGTGATTGCCAACGGCCAGGGCGAGATGAAGGGCCAGCTCTTCCGCATTGCCCATCTCGGCTTTTACGACTATCTCGATACGGTGGCCATTATTGGCGCGCTGGAACACGTGCTCATGGGGCTGGAACAAAAGGTTGAGCTCGGCGCCGGCGTGCGCGCGGCCCAGCTTGTTTATGCAGAATCCAATCGGGCGGAGGCCGCGAAGCAGCCATGAAAATCGTCATCGCCGAAAAAATGGCGGCCAGCGCCGTCCAGCTTCTCCGGAGCGAGCCGGACTGGACGGTGATTACGCCGGAGCAGATCAATGGAAACCTCAATTCCGCTCTCGGCGATGCCGACGCCCTGATCGTGCGCTCCGCCGTGCAGGTCAATGGAGACGTGCTGAGCGCGGCAGGCAAACTGCGCGTGATTGGCCGCGCTGGAGTGGGCGTGGACAATATCGATCTGGACGCCGCCACCAAAGCCGGAATCGCGGTAATGAACACGCCAGGCGCCAACGCAGTGGCCGTGGCCGAGCACACGCTGGCGCTCATGCTGGCCATGGCCCGCCACATCCCCCGTGCCGACTCCACCATGCACGCCGGCAAATGGGAGAAAAAATCGCTGGAAGGCACGGAGCTTCGCGGCAAAACTCTGGGCATTATCGGCCTGGGCCGCGTGGGCATCGAGGTCGCACGCCGCGCCCGTGCCTTCGAAATGAAGCTGCTGGCGCATGATCCCTTCGTCACCCAGTCCGTCGCCCGCGATCATGGAGTGCAACTGGCTGACCTGGACGAGATATATCGCTCGGCTGATTACCTGGCGCTGCACGTTGGCCTCACGCCGCAAACCGCGGGCATGATCAATGAGAAATCACTGGCGAAGATGAAGCCGGGCGTACGCATCGTGAACTGCGCGCGCGGTGAATTGGTGGATGAAGCCGCTCTGGGTGCTGCGCTGTCCAGCAAACAGGTTGCCGCCGTGGCGCTCGACGTCTTTACTCAGGAGCCGCCCAAAAACTCGCCATTGCTGGCGCTGGAAAACGTGATCGCCACGCCGCACATCGCAGGCTCCACGCGCGAAGCGCAGGACGCGGTGGGCATGCAGATTGCCAGCCAGATTCGCGAATACCTGAAGCATGGCGTGATCCAGAACGCGGTCAACATGCCCTCGCTCGACGACGAGCAGTATACGCAGATGCGGCCGTATCTTTCGCTGGCGGAAAAGCTTGGTGCCTTTCTCGCCTCCGTGGCCGCCGGCCAGCTCCAGGAAATCTCCATCCGCTACAGTGGGCGCATCCGCGAATGGAAGACGGAGCTGCTGCGCAACTCGGCCATTCAGGGCGTGCTCAACCATCGGCTCTCCGAACATGCCAACGTGGTCAACGCCGCCGCCATCGCGCAGGAGCGTGGAATCAGGGTCAGCGAAAGCAAACAGCCGGAGGCAGAGAACGCCCGCACAGAAAATGTAATCTCCCTGCGCCTGACTACCTCCAGCGGCAACCGCCAGGTCCGCGGAGCCGTACTGCACGAGAACTCTCTGCGCATTTTGGGCGTAGACAACATCAGCATCGAAGTTCCGCTCGAAGGAAACCTGATCTGCCTCCGCAATACTGACGTGCCGGGTGTAGTGGGTAAAGTGGGCACTCTGCTGGCCCAGCACGGACTCAACATCGCTAATCTGGCTCTGGGCCGCAGCGGCCCGCAGGCGGAAGCTATCTCGGTGGTCCAGGTTGACTCGCCCGCGCCCGAGGCCGTGCTCAATAAAATACGGGAGCTGCCGGAGATTCAGGAAGTGTCTTCAGTTCAGCTGTAGAACAGCAGACTTATTTTTCTGTGGAGCGCAGGCACTCCTGCCTGCGCTCATTTCATTTAGTTGTGAATATGCGGACTCTGCGCGTTTCCGTGGGCGCGAGGCGCGGTCTTTGGCGCGGGAGTCACCTTTACCGTGAATACAACGGGCACCTTCTTGGGCGGATAGCAGGAATTGTTATCGCACGCCTGATACTTGAGTTCACCACGCACGGTGTAAGGCCCCGGCGAAGCATTGGGTTGTGCCAGCACCATGGCTTTCACGCTGACCGTGCCCGAGTAAACGCTGAGTTTTTCCGCCGGATCAAAAGGGAAGCTGGTCAGCACGCCATCAGGATACTGGAGTTTGGCAATCACCAGATCGGGCGGCGGCGAAAAGCTGATCAGGGTGGGAATCAGCTCCGGCGATGCGGGCTTGTTGGAATTCACATGGAAGCCCTGCTGAATGCGAAAGGTAAACGTAACCGGCGTCTTGAGCCCGGCCGGGACTTTCACGTCGGATACAGGATCAACGGTAACGCGGCTGCTGCTTGCCGGAGCGCCGTCAAGAGACTGCGCATAAAGAGCGGCGCACAGTGCACAGAGAATTGCGATCAATGATATTTTGCGCATGTTATTTTGCGGCCTGAGTTTTCATTTGCCCATTCGGGCCCAGAGCTTTCTTTACATTTTCCTCAAATACATCCTGGCCGATCAAGCCTAATTCCTGGTCCACGACTTTCCCCGTGCGGTCCACGAAGAAACTCACCGGCAGGCCTTCCAGCCCGCCATAAAGATCTGCCACTTTTTCCGTGCCGATCAAAATGGGATAGTTTACTCCCATCTTTTTGGCAAACTCGGAAACTGCTTTTTCACCGGCATCGTCCATTGAGATCCCGATGGCCTGAAAGCCTTCTGGCCCGTATTTTTTCTGCAGATCGGCAATCCAGGGCATTTCCACCTTGCAGGGGCCGCAGTACGTGGCCCAAAAGTCAATCAGGACGGCCTTGCCTTTCAGATCGGAGAGTTTCATGGTCTTGCCCCGGCTGCCCAGGACCTTCAGTTCGAAGTCCGGCGCCCGATGGCCGACGATGTTGTTTGTTTCAGCCACGCCGGGAGCGTCCTGGCCAGGAAGGCCGGCGCTCAACACGAACATGGCGATTACAGAGAGAGCAAATCTGGTGCGCATAGAGCCTTTCATTCGTCCTGAAGCTTTCCAGTTACCGTATTGCGGCGATTTTGGAGGAATCACCGCCCTGCGCCAGCGCTTTCTTAATCGCTTCGACCATTTTGCTCTCGTCGGTCAGGCCGAGTTTGCGGTCCACGATCTTGCCCGAGCGGTCCACAAAAAAGTTGACGGGCAGTCCGTCCATGCCGCCGTAAAGATCGCCGACACTCTGCGTCCCCAGAAGTACGGGATAATTCACGCCCATCTTTTTGGTGAAGGCCGATATGGTTTCTTCGCTGCTGTCATCCATGGCGACGCCAATTACCTGGAAGCCATCCGGACCGTACTTCTTCTGCAATTCCGCGATCCAGGGTATTTCAATTTTGCAGGGTTCGCACCATGTGGCCCAGAAATCGATTAAAACTGCTTTCCCTTTCAGTTCGGAAAGCTTCATCGTCTTTCCCTTGCCGCCCAGGACCTGCAGTTCAAAGTCGGGAGCAGTACGGCCGGCAACATTCACGATGCCCAAACGGCCATCCTGCGGGGGATGGGAAAATTTCTTTCCGGCAAACAACAGGGCGGCGACAGCCGCCACCACGACGAGCAGATAAATAATATTGCGTTTCAAGGCGATATCCTCACAAAGTAAAACGATTCAGGAAACCAAGCTGGCTGGCCAGCCAGGTAAAACGTCCGGTCAAAAGCAGTGCGCCAATGGCGATCAGCACCACGCCACTGCCGACTTCCACCCAGTGCATGCCACTGCGAAACCGGCGATAAAAAACCAGGAAGCGGTCGATGGCCAGCGAAGTCAGCAGGAAAGGCACGGCCAGGCCCAGAGAGTAAACCGCAAGCAGGATAATGCCCTTTTTCGCGCTCTCCGTGGAACCGGCCATCGCCAAAATCGTGCTAAGCACCGGACCGATGCAGGGTGTCCAGCCAAAGGCAAAGGCAAACCCCAGCACGAAAGCGCCCACCGGCGATTGACCGCCTTTCACCTGATGCAGGCGTTTATCCGCATATAACCATTTAATCTTAAGAATGCCGGTGAGATGCAGGCCGAAGAGCACCACGAGTGCTCCCGCGACCCAGGTAAGAGGCCGCTTGTACTCGTGCAAAAGCTGCCCCACCCAGCTGGCCGCCGCACCCAGGCTTATAAAGACCACTGAGAATCCCAGAATAAACATCAGGGAATGCAGCAGCACGGTGTTCATCAGTTTGCTGTCTTTATTGTTCTGCAGCTCGTCCACACTGGCTCCGGAAATCAACGAAACATATCCCGGCACCAGTGGCAGAACACAGGGAGAGAGAAATGAGGCTAAACCAGCGAGAAAGGCGGCGATCATTCAGTAGTTTCCTAATCCTTTTGACTGCTGACTATTGTAATCCAGGAACGCGTTTGCACACGTATGGAATCACTCAAATGGAGATTCTCAGGATGGGAGGAAGTTACGGAGGGAGGAGCACAAAAGGCCGGCTTGTTGTGCCGGCCCGCCCACCAGACGCATGGGGAGAGATATTATTTTTTGGGAGCGATAGCGTCTTTCGCGGCCTTGGCCACGCGGAATTTCACCACGGTTTTGGCAGCGATCTTGATCGGTTCGCCGGTCTGCGGATTGCGGCCCATGCGGGCTTTCCGTGCGGATTTCACCAGGCGTCCCAGTCCGGGGATCACGAACAATCCGTTCTTTTTGGTTTCTTTGACCGCGGTGTCCGCCAGGTTTTCCAGAAACGCGGCAGCCGTTTTGTTATTGGTGCCGACTTTTTCGGCGAGGTGGCGCACAATTTGGGTCTTCGTCATGCCTGTTGCCATCTTTCCTCCTTGAAGGTGTGAGCGCTTTCTCAAATGCTCGCTTCTCATATTACATGAGTGCGCCATTGATGCAAGCGGCTTCACCAGATTCCATGCGGGTATTTCGCGATAAAACTGTGGAAAACTGCATGAACAGCGGTGATTTCATCTTACGAGAGACGGTAGAAACTCAGCACGGCATCTCCCTGGCGCAGCGTGCGCTGGCGGCGGAGCGCTCCGAAGGCATCGCCAGGATCGAAATGTTTGTCATGCTCGGCGATCACCAAACTTTGCGGCTGCAGCAGGCGCGATTGTGAGAGAAAATCCAGAGTCTGCTCATAATCGCCCGCTTTGCGCCACGGCGGATCAAGAAAACAAAAGTCACAGGCCACGGCCTGAGAGTCCATCATGCGCAGCGCCAGCGCGGCTTCGCGCTCGATTACCTCAAAGCCATCCTCGGTCCCCAGACTCTGCAAATTATCGCGGATGGCGCGAGCGGCCCGGCGCGATGACTCCACGAAGTACACCATGCGCGCGCCCCGGCTGATAGCTTCAATCCCTACAGCTCCGGTACCGGCGAAAAGATCCAGCCAGAGCGAGTCCACCACCGAAGCGGCCAGAACATTAAATAAGGTTTCACGCAGACGGTCGGAAGTTGGCCGGGTCTCCGTGCCTGGCGGCGCGATAAGCCGGCGGCTGCGATATTTTCCTGCAATGATCCGCACGAGTTTTGGTCCTCGAGTCTTTGCTCGCTTTTCCAACATCTAATATCTATATTTAACAATGTAATGTATAAGTTCTATGCCTGTTCCGGCTGATTCCACAAGATGAGAACCTGGTCCATACATGCGGGAAAGACCTTCGGCGTGGAGCTGCGAGTCCACGTAACTTTTCTGCTGCTGCTGCTTTTTTCCGTGCTCGTGCTTCCCAGTGACTCGGGGATGGCGGGTATCCGCGCCATGGAGCGCGGTATGTCCCTGGTGGCCGTGATCTTCGCTTCGGTAGTGCTCCACGAGCTGGGCCACGTGTTGGTTTCGCACCGCAACGGAGTTCACATTCGCGGCATTATGCTGCTGCCGATTGGCGGTATTTCCCTCATCGATCCCGCGCACGAGATGGAAACCGCCAAAAATCTCACTCGTGAAGTGCGCATTGCTTTGGCCGGACCTCTGGTGAACCTGCTCATAGCAGCGGCCACGGCCATGCTGGCCACGGCTACAGGACACGGAGATCTTCTGGCCAAACCCTGGGTGGGCCTTGCCAGTCTGTGGCGCAGCGCGGTTTGGATCAATGTTTTTCTTTTTGCCTTGAATCTGCTGCCGGGACTTCCCATGGATGGAGGCCGTATTCTGCGCGCGTGGCTTTCCCGCCGCATGGATTTTCCTTTGGCCACGCGGCGCGCGGTGAATCTGGGCCATCTGTTTGCCGCCATCTTTATGTTCGCGGGCATCGCGGCGCCGCCCTGGTTCATCTGGTTCATGCTGATCGGTCTTTTCATGTTTGTGGCCGCTCAGATGGAAGAGCGGACGGTGCTCTTTCAGTCGGTGGTGGAAGCGGTCCACATGGAAGACATCATGCTGACCGAGTTTTCCATACTCTCCCCCGCGGATACTCTCGAAGATGCTCTCAATAAAGCCGTACACAGCCTGCAGGACGATTTTCCCGTGGTCCGCGGCGGCGACCTGGTCGGCGTGATCGACCGCCAGGCCATTGTCGAAAGGCTGCGCCGCGAAGGGAATGGTTACGTGCAGTCCGCCATGAGCAAAGCCTTTGAAGTTGCGGCGCGCTCGGAATCCCTGGCCTCGGCCTTCCGCAAACTCACCTCGCGTGGACTTACGCTGATTCCAGTAGTGGACCAGGAACGACTGGTAGGTATTGTGACTCTGCAGAATCTTATGCACAGCATGGGATTGCTGGCGGAATCGCGCCGGCTGCGCCGCCAGGCCGAAGAGCAGTTCTAAGGGTAAAAGCGAGAATCTGTTGCAGAAAGTCTGTACGCGGAAGCCATTCACATTTAGCCGGGCCAAAATATCCCTGCCGGAAAAAGCGGGCGCAGGCAGGAGTGCCTGCGCTCCACGTATCTGCCGGTTTAGCTGGCTTTGGATTCCGCAGCCTTGCGGGCTTCAGCAGACGCATAGCTCTCACCATAAATAGCCGGCACCACGCCACCTGCCGGGCGAACATAGGTGGAAAGCTGCCCACGATGATGAACGGAGTGATTGATGGTTGTGGTAAGGAACGTTACAGCCGGAAGCTGAAACATTCCGCGAAAATCCAGTACACGGCAAAGCTGCTCGCCGGACATTTTCTGCAGGCGGGGCAGCACGTTATCGATCATCTCGCCATACCAGCGCGCAATGTCAGGTACGCTCTTTACCGTCTCGGGCCGGCTGATGGCGTCAAAGTTGAACTGGCCTGTGATAATGCCCTCGAGAAAACGCTTGTCGGCGGCGGCAATGTGCCACGCCAACTCCAGCGCGGTCTTCGAAATTGGGTCGGGACGATAATCAGAGCCGGAAGCGGGAATGGCTTCCATCACTTTTCTGGTGGTTACTTGCTCTCTCTGGAGCGTGGGCAGATAGACAATGTTCAGAAGCAGGAGCGCCTGTTCGGGCTGCAGGGAAATCTGAGGATGGCTCATGGGGATTCACCTTGGGAAGGATTCGCGCGTGTGTGAAAGCGCCACTTTCAGTATAGCGAACCTGCCGAGTATAAGCAGAAAGGCCCACGGCTGCTCTGCCCTGTCTCGTGGCAATGCTGCCGCGGGCCGCAATTTTATTTAACTGGCCAGCTGTTCAGGCTCCGCCTCCGGACCGCCCAAAAACAGAACGAGGTTCTCCGCCACATTGCCCGCGTGATCCGCGATCTGCTCCAGGCTGCGGGAAGCCAGCATCAGGCTCACGGCTTCCTTTTGTACTGGCCGTTCCGTTTGACTGTACAACCGGTTCAATACATAGTCACGATAGACAACCACGGATTGCCCGGCGGATATCGCATTTTTTGCCAGCAGCAGATCGCGGCGCATCAGAGCGCGCAGCGTCTGTCGGCAGACGTGCGAAACCGCAATGGCCATGGGCTGCAGTTCAGACCAGTCCAGCTTTCCGTACTTTGCCATTATGTACATCACGCGTCTGGCGATGCTGGTGGCCAGGTCACCCACGCGTTCGAGGTCTTTGTTCATCTTCAGTGTCAGCAACAAATCCCGGATTTCCGGTCCGGTAAGATGTCCGGCCTTGAGGTCCGAGAAGACTTTTTGGTCAATCGCCATCTCGGTCTGGTTGATGAGGTTCTCTTTTTCGAGGACGCGTCTGGCGGACTGCTCGCTGAAAGTCAGCAGCGAGTCAATGGCGCAATCGACGGCGATCTCCGTTTCGCGCGCCATGCTCGCGAGCAGAACGGATATTTCCTTTCCTGGAATTTGCAGTGCGGGTACAGCACGAATCATGGATAATTCCTTCAGCAGTAAATACGAAAAATATATAAATACAGTTCGAATTCTATTGTGGCATTGTTAACGGAAAATCAAACAACAATAAAAGATTGAAAAATTATGAAATGGCAGGAGTGATGCTGGTTGCCTACGGTTTGGGTACTTCGAATCTGTAACCCGTACCACGCACGGTTTTGAGATAACGCGGTTGTTCCGGATCGTGCTCGATTTTTTCCCGCAGCTTTCTCACATAGACGTCTACCGAGCGCGGACTCACAAAAGTGGTTTCGCGCCAGACGGCATCGAGGATCTGGTCGCGGGTGAAGACTCGTCCGGCATGTTGCGCGAGGTAATGCAGAAGACGGAATTCCGTAGCCGTGGTGGTTACGGCGCGGCCACGCACACTCAGCACCATGGCGGAGGTGTCGATCTGCAGCTCTCCGGCGGTAATCACGGCGACGGGAAGCGGCAGTTCGCACCGGCGCAGCACGGCCTTGATTCTGGCTACGAGTTCGCGTGGGCTGAAGGGTTTGGTAATGTAATCGTCCGCGCCCATTTCGAGGCCCACAATGCGGTCCACTTCCGAGGTTTTGGCGGTAAGAAAAACGATAGGCATGCTGGACAGCGGAGCGCCGGATTGCCGCACCTGGCGGCACAGTTCCAGACCATCTCCACCCGGAACCATGATATCGAGCAGCAACAGTGCCGGATGCTCTCTCTGCGCCTCGGCCAGCACCGAAGTTGTGGTGACAAAACTTTTCACGCGATATCCGGCCGCCTCAAGATTGTGGCGGACCAGCCGGGAAATATCCAGATCATCTTCCACAACGAAGATTTTCTGGTTCGTACCCGCATTCAAATCAACAGCTGTTTCCGGTCGTTCACTGATTGGCATTATCTGTTCCTGCACATGACCCCAGGACCGATATCCGATTTCGGGAACAGCTTACACAGAAAATGTTAAAAGAGTATGAAACCAGGCCAGCAGGTTGATGATCCCTGTCTGCTGGCCTGTATGTGTCATCACCTGAAGTAGACTTTTGAGCCCCTAATTTACCGGCAGCACATCAACGACAATTCCCGATGCCGCGCTCTGCGCACGATAAACACGCTCCGTGGCTTTCTTAAAGTCTTCTGGCTTCGCCTGAGGAATCTCCACGAACGTCTGCGGATTCAGGTCCACCAGCGGGAACCACGAGCTTTGCACCTGCACCATAATGCGGTGTCCGCGGCGAAATGTATGGTTCACGTCGGGCATTTCAAAATGGATCTGCGCCATCTGGCCCGGAGTAAATGGCTCGGGATGAGCAAAGCTGTTGCGGAACTTGCCGCGGAAGGGCTCGCCGCGAATCAACTCCTGGTATTCGCCCATGGGGTCGCTGGGCGGAAGCACGTCCGTCCTCGGCCCTGATTCCGCTGGCGCTTCAGGATAATCCGCCGGGTAAACGTCAATCAGCTTTACTATGAAATCGGAATCGGTCCCGGTGGTCGAGACGAAGAGCTGCGGCGAAACCGGTCCGGCAATGGTTACGTCAGAATCCAGAACATCCGTTTGATAAACCAGCACGTCCGGACGGCGGGCGGCAAAGCGCTGATCGCTGGCCATGTATTCCTGGGGAACACTGGTTGCCGAATATCCAATGTAGGGCACGGGCCTGCGGGGATCGCTGACGTACTCGTCAAACGCTTCCGCGCCGGAAGGAGGATCGAAGGAAAGCTTTCCGCCGGCATGAAAATACAGTGTGCGCTTCTGTACACTGGACGGCGGCCAGCTCGAATATTGCCGCCAGACATTGGTGCCGGTTTCAAACACCGTGGCTTCGGGAAACTTCGCCTCTCCATTGCCTTTGAGATACTGCTCAAAGAACGGAAAGATGATGTGCTCGCGGTAATACTCGCCGGTTTTCGAGCTGAGGCTGACTCGTCCAAAGCGTTCGCCTTCAAACCTCGCCCAGCCGCCATGCGACCACGGCCCTTCCACCAGCCCGCTGAATGTCCCTGGATTACCGGCCTTGATGGCTTTGTAAGTCCGCAGCGGCCCGGACAAATCTTCAGCATCAAACCAGCCGCCCACGGTCAGCACGGCGCACTTTACGTTTTTCATGTGGCGCGAAAGATCGCGCTCCTGCCAGTAACCGTCATAGGTGTTGTGAACGACCTGATCGTTCCACAGAGAGTTTTTGCCCTTGAAATAAAGCTTGTCGGCATTGGCCAGCGGCCCCATGCGGAGAAAGAAGTCATAGGCATCCGTGGTGTTCCATTCGAAGGGCACACGGACGCGGGGTGGCGCAGCTGGTTCTCCACGCGGGCCGAAGAAGTTGTAAAAATCAAAATTGGCCAGCAGCATAAACGCGCCGCCGTGATAAGCATCGTCGCCCATAAAGAGATCGGTCATGGGCGCCTGAGGTGATGCCGCTTTGATGGCCGGATGCGAATCGATGATGCTGGCGGAGGTGAAGAAGCCAGGGTAGGAAATGCCCCAGATTCCCACGCGTCCGTTGTTATTGGGGACATGCTTGAGCAGCCATTCGACGGTGTCATACATGTCGGTGCTTTCGTCCACGTCAGTGTTCGATTTGGGGCTGTCGATGTGCGGATGCATCTCCACAAAGTTCCCCTCGGAAAGATAGCGGCCGCGGACATCCTGGAACACAAAAATGTACCCGGCTTTATCAAACGCATCGCTCGGGCCAAGCCTCGCCCGGAACTGGTCCACGCCGTAGGGACCGACACTGTAGGGCGTCCGGCTTACCAGGAAAGGGTAGGGGCGAGTACCGTCCTTGGGCGCGTAAATGGAGCTGAAAAGCTTTTTCCCGTCGCGCATGGGAATGTAGTACTCGTATTTGGTGTAGTGCGCTTTAACGTCGAAAGGTTCGGGCTTTGGGTCCACACCAGACGCCTGACAGAAAGCAACGCTGGCAACCGCGAGTATGACAACGAGCAGTTTTGAATGCATGATGGCTTCTCTTTTCGGAGAGTAAGTGTAACAGCATCACGCATGGCCACTGAAAGGAAACGTGGCCAGGGCTTCTCTCAGTGGCTTTCGAGTGTTTGGGCCAAATCTTCCCACTCCGCCATGCGCTCTTCGAGCTCACGGCGCGAATTTTCGAGCAGAGCAGTCTGGCGCTGAGTTTCCTCGACACTCACAAAATTCTGCAGCGCGGATTCCGCGCTGGCCACGGCAGCCTCCAGCCGTACGATTTCTTCTTCCACCTCCTGGCAGCGCTCTTTCATCTGCCGGAGTTTGATCGGGTTCAGCCGTTTGGCTGGGGTGACTTGTGCGTCCTGCGCTGGAGCTGGCAGGGCCGCAGGTGCGGACGCCACGGCACTCTGCACAGCAGCCGAAGCCGCCACCAGAGTTTCACCATTCCCTTGTTTGCGCCACAGATAATCTTCGTAGTTGCCAGGATAGACACGAACCTGGCCTTCACCAATTTCGAAGACGCGCGTTGCCAGTTTGTCGATGAAATAGCGGTCGTGGGAAACGAAGACCACCGTTCCGGCGAATTTCTGCAGTGATTCGAGCAGTACGTCTTTGGCGCGCAGATCAAGATGATTTGTGGGCTCATCCAGCAGCAGGAAGTTGGAGGGATGCAGCAGCATCCTCGCCAGAGCGTAACGATTGCGCTCTCCGCCGGAAAGCACGCCAATGGTCTTGAAAACATCGTCCTCGGAAAAGAGAAAGCAGCCGAGCAGGCTGCGCAGCTCGGTCTGTGTGGAGTGCGGTGCGGCTTCAAACAGATCGTCGAGCATGCGCGCCTGAGGATCCAGAGCTTTGTACTGGTCCTGGGCAAAGTAATCCACTTCCACATTGTGCCCGAGGCGAATTTCGCCGGCAGTGCCGGGCTCGAGGCCAGCCAGCAACCGGATCAGAGTGGATTTACCCGCGCCGTTGGCTCCGACCAGAGCAATACGGTCTCCGCGCTCAATCACGAAATTGACGCCCGCAAAGATGTGCTTGGGACCATAGCTTTTTGCCAGACCGTCCGCCTCAACCACCTGACGTCCGCTCGGCTTAGGCTGAGGAAAATTGAAGTGGATGGTCTTTTCTTCCGGCGGGACCTCGATTTTTTCCATCCGCTCCAGTTCTTTAATCCGGCTCTGCACCTGTTTGGCCTTGGTGGCCTGATAGCGGAAGCGGTTGATGAAGGCTTCGAGCTGCTCGATTTTCTCCTGCTGGTTGCGGTACGCGGCTTCCAGCTGGGTGCGGCGCTCGTTCTTCTGCGTCAGGAATTTCGCGTAATTACCGGTATAAAACCAGGCGCGCTTGTTCCATATCTCCGCGATTTTGCGTACGGTCACATCCAAAAAGTAGCGGTCATGCGAGATCAAAACGCAGGCATACGGATAGTCAGCCAGATATTGCTCCAGCCAGTTGCGCGTCTCCAGATCAAGATGGTTGGTCGGTTCGTCCAGCAGCAGAAGATTAGGCTTGGCCAGCAGCAGTTTGGCCAGAGCCAGCCGCATTTGCCAGCCGCCGGAAAACTCCTCGGTGCGGCGCTCCCAGTCTTCTTTTTTGAAGCCCAGGCCATTCAGCACCACGCCGGTTTCGGCTTCAATGTTGTAGCCGTCGCGGGAGTGGATCTCCGCCTGCACATGATGAAAGCGCTCGGCAATCTGCGTGTATTCAGCGCTGGCGTGGTCCACTTCAGCCATGCGCCGCGCCAGATCTTCCATTTCGCGCTGCATCTGGTGTACGCGGTCAAAGACCGAAAGACATTCGGCAAACACCGTGCGGCCGGACAAAGAGAGACCATCCTGCGGGAGATATCCGCACTGGATCCCTCTTTGCCGCGTGACCGAACCGTAATCCAGAGACTCGACGCCAGCCAGCACTTTGAGCAGGGTAGTCTTTCCCGTGCCGTTGCCCCCCACCAGCCCCACGCGATCCTGAGGGGTGATGAGCCAGTCCAGGTCCTGAAACAGGACTTTGTGACCAAAGCGCTTGCCGGCCTGTGTGAGTTGCAGCATCCTGAATCTATCTAATCACAAAACCCGGCTACGCATGGGCAGCCACTGGACATCCTTCAGCTTCCGCCGCGACATCGGAAAGAAACATCGGCAAGAAATAAATCAGGCAATAAAGGAAGCAATGTGAGGAGGATTGCTATGTCACCCAGATCAGGTCATGGCGGCAGAGGCACTGGACGCTCATCCGGCAAAAAGCAGTCCGGACGATCTTCCCGCACCACGGCACACTCTTCGGCCAGAGGCAGGTCCGGCGGCAGGGCGTCAACGGGCAGAGCAAGTTCGCCCCATCGAGGGGGAGAACGGTCTGAAAATCAGTCCAGTACCACATTTGCCCAGGGACGCGGACGCACCACGCAGGCATTGAATCGGGTCCTTACCGATCATGATGAAATCCGGCAGTGGGCCGAAGAACGGCAGGCGCGACCGGCCCGCTTTCGCGTTACGGGAAGCGGTAAGAATGTGGGCAGGATCCGGCTGGATTTACCTGGCTCCACCGGCCAAGACACTCTCGAACCTGTTGCATGGGACGACTTTTTCAGAAAGTTCGATGAAAGCAACCTGGCGATGCAGGTACAGGACCAGACAGCATCCGGCGAGCGCAGCAATTTCTACAAACTCGTGAAGCGCCAAACGGCGACAGCCGCCAAACGCAAAAAGGCAGCGTAACAAGGACGAACACTGCTCCCGCGATGTTAAGAAAAACGTGACCAGCCTGCGTTCCGCCGCCGGTCTGTATCCACCTTACTTATATCCCTTTTGGTCGATTCCTATCCCGATGTCCAGAGTGAACTGCTTCGATTCTGAATCTGCAAACGATTTCGCACAGGACTTTGCGCAAAAACCTGTACAATAGCCACGAAAAGTAAAGAGCCTGATTCTGTATACCGGCAGAAACCAGGAAATACATGGATCCTGTTTTAAAAAATGAGAAACTTTTGGACCAGGTGGGCTGGCAGCTGCTTCACGAGTTACAGCTCAACGGACGTCTTTCTTATGCGGAGCTGGGGCGGCGTGTGGGCCTGACCACGCCGGCGGTAGTGGAGCGAGTGAAGCGCATGGAAGAGGCCGGCATCATCACCAGCTACCATGCCCAGGTTAGCCCCGTGAAGGTAGGCATGCCCATCACGGCGTTTATCCGCATGTCCGTGGTAGGAGACGTGTTTGCTCGCATCATCAGCGTTATCAGGACTTCTCCGGAAGTGGTGGAGTGCCATCGTGGCACGGGAGCGGACTCCTTTATCATGAAAGTCCATGTACGCTCGGTGGAGCATCTTGAGTCCCTGATTGACAGGCTCACACCTTTCGGCACCACTTCCACTTCAATCGTGTTATCTTCACCAGTGGACAGGCAGGAAATTCGCCGGCCGGAGGAGATCGAAGCTGCTTCCACGGTCATGGCGCAGCGCCGCCGAAGTTAATGCAGCCGCAACCCTGTGTTCGCTGACCGGGTCGCGTGGAACACAGGAGTATTTGAGATTTATGCCACAACAGATTCCACCCCAGGGGAAAGAACCCAAAGCAACGAAAGACGACACGTGGGGCAGCAGCCGCGAGGGTTATGAGGACCGCACGCATTACCGTCCAATCCGCTCGGCCCCGCAAAAACCTCGCGGCAACAAGTCCCTCCGCTCGCTGGGCGGAATGATGATCGTGGGCGCAATGTTCTGGGGAGCCTATCTTTATACTTCCAGCCTGAACGTAGCGGACAATCTGCGACAGCATCGTGAGCCGGCATGTGTCTGCGGCGCCGGGGTGCTTATTTCTCTGCTGGGTAAGTACATTCGTTTGTAATTCTCCTGAAGCTCATATCACGCGTGGCAGCTGCCGGAATCTGAGGAGAACCATGCAAACCAGAGTTGCTCCTGAAATCCGGCAGCCCGCAATAAACTTCGCAAGCCCCCATTCTTCCAGCAGTAATTCCATACAAAATGCAACCAATTTGCATGGGAGTACGTCCAGGAGTTGGGGGAATGTGTATGAAACATTTTGTATTGCCTGCGGCAATGCTGTTGTTTTGTGCGCTGGCCGCGCAGACTCAGCATGAAAGCCACACGCCGGCCCAACCGGCGACTTTGGTCTCTGGCCTGGGTGATCTTCATCATCCGGTAACAACCAGCAACCCTGAAGCGCAGAAATTTTTCGATCAGGGGCTGCGTTACATTTTTGCTTTTAATCACGCCGAGGCGGCGCGCTCATTTCAGCGTGCGTCGGAACTCGATCCTGCACTGGCCATGGCCTGGTGGGGCGTCGCGGAAGCCGTGGGCCCGAACTATAACGATCCCGCCGATCCGGAGCGCTTCCGCCAGGCGCATGACGCAATTGAAAAAGCCTCCGCTTTGGGAGTAAAGGCGAGTGCGAATGAGCGCGCGTACATCGCCGCAATGGCCCGGCGTTTTCCTGCAGACCCCAAAGCTGATCTTCATCAGGCAGCGGAGCAGTATGCCGACGCCATGCGCGAAGCAGTGAAGCAGTATCCCGACGATCTGGATTTGGCCACGCTCTTTGCGGAAGCCAAAATGAATCTGCATCCCTGGGGCCTCTGGAACCCTGACGGCACACCGGAGCCGGGCACGCCGGAGATCACGGCAACGCTCGAATCCGTGCTGCGCCGCGATCCCAATCACGTGGGCGCAATCCACTATTACATTCATGCCGTGGAAGCTTCACCCAATCCGGAGCGCGCTTTGGCCGCCGCGAACCGGCTGGCGGCTCTGGCGCCCGCTGCCGGGCATCTGGTACACATGCCTGGGCACATTTACATCCGCACTGGCGACTATGATTCGGCGGTGAAGACCAACGAGAAAGCCGCCGACGCCGACCGCGCCTATATGCAGAGTGGCGGCCAGGGAATGATGTATTTGGCCATGTATTACAGCCATAACCTGCACTTTATCGCCATGTGCGCCAGCATGGATGGCGACTATGACAAAGCCAGCCAGGCCGCGACCACGCTGGCCGACCACGTAAGGCCCATGGTGCATGACGTTCCGCCCCTCGAAGCTTTTATGACCATTCCACTGGCGGTAGAGGTACGTTTCCATCGATGGGACCAGATTTTGCGCATGGCCCAGCCGGACGCCTCGCAGAAAACCAGCACGATATTCTGGCATTTTGCCCGGGGCATGGCTCTCGCCGCAAAAGGAAAAATTGGAGAAGCAGAAGCTGAGCAAAAGATTATTGCCGAAGCAGAGCGCAACACTCCTCCGGACACAATTTTTTCCATGCCGGTGAATAACAAAACCAAAGATGTATTAAAGATCGCGGAGAACGTTTTGGGAGCCAGAATTGCCTCCGCCAAAAACGATTCGGCCGCTGCCGTCTCCATGCTGCGCGGCGCCATCGCCATGCAGGACTCTCTGAAATATGCCGAGCCCCCCGACTGGTTTTTCCCGGTGCGGGAGTCGCTCGGGGCGGAACTTTTGCGCAGCGGCAAGCCCGTGGAAGCAGAAAAGGTATTTCGTGAAGACCTGGAGCGCAACCCGCGCAATCCGCGTTCTCTGTTTGGTCTGCGCGAGTCACTGAAAGCCCAGGATCGCTCTTATGACGCGCAGTTCGTGGACCGGCAATTGCAATCGGCATGGAAGAGTGCGGTCGCACTCAAGCTGGATGATCTAACGTAAGCAGGGGGTGGTTACAGACCCAGATAGGCAGCGCGCACCATATCATTGCTGAGCAGATTCGCGGCAGAATCTTCGAGCAGGACCTTGCCATTTTGCACCACATAGCCCCGGTCGGCTATGCCGAGACCGCTGACCACGTTCTGCTCCACAAGCAGCATCGTGATGCCGGTACGCCGTACCTGCTGAATTTTTTCAAAGACCTCTTCCACGATTCGCGGGGCCAAACCCAGGGAGGGTTCGTCGAGCAGCAAAAGTTTGGGCTCGGCCATCAGGCTGCGGGCAATGGCCACCATCTGCTGTTCTCCACCGGAGAGTGTTCCCGCGAGTTGATCCAACCGCTCGCCCAAACGTGGAAAAAACGTGAGCTGCTCTTCGAGCAGTTGCTTTCGCTTCGCGCGGGTGCGAGGCGTGTACGCTCCAAGGGTGAGATTCTCGCGTACGGTTAGAAAGGGAAAAACCTGGCGGCCTTCGGGAACATGGCTTGTGCCGCGTGCAACGAGCTCATGCGCCGGTAGACGCGAAATGTCCTCACCGGCAAAATGCAGTGTGCCGGAGGTGAGAGGCTGAAGACCGGAGATCAGTCGCAGAATAGTCGTCTTGCCCGCGCCGTTGGCGCCAATCAGAGTTACAATCTCGCCCGGCTGCACGTGCAAACTGATGCCGAAAAGGGCTTGAAGATCGCCATAATGTGCGGCCGCGTCGTGCAGTGCAAGCAGAGGAGCGGCGATGTTCGGCGTGTTTGCTGCGCTCATTTCGCCATCTCCCTGTACTTCGGGCCAAGATAGGCTTCAATCACCGCTGGCATCTTTACTACCTCCGCCGGAGCGCCTTCCGCGATCGTTGCGCCGTAATCCAGGACCACCACACGATGGGCAATCTTCATCACCACCTGCATCACATGCTCCACGCCGCCCACCACGCCGACACCCCATTCCGGCAGCCGCTGGATCAATTGCGCGAGCGCCAGGGCTTCGCCGGTCGTCAAACCGGAGACAACTTCATCGAGCAAAATCAGTTTGGGCCGAGTGGCCAGGGCACGAGCGATTTCCAGGCGCTTGAGCGCGGCCAGAGGCAGTCCGCGCGCCGAAAAATTCCGCCAGCGGGACATCTCGAGGAAATTCAGTATTTTATCCGCCTGCTCTTCCGCCCGATGCGGACTGGGCGTGTGCATAAAAGCTCCGAGCATTACATTCTGCAAAACCGTGAGATTTGCAAGCGGCTTCACAATCTGAAATGTACGGCCGATTCCCAGCCGAGCCGTCTGATGTGGCGCGAGACCCGAGATATTCTGGCCGGCAAACAGAATCGAGCCTTCGTCAGGATGCAAAAAGCCGCTAATCAGATTGAATACCGTGGTCTTGCCCGCGCCGTTCGGGCCGATCACGAACAAAATCTCACCCTCGTTCATGGTGAATGAGGCGTCTCTTACAGCGCGCAGTCCGCCAAACGATTTGCTGACGTTCTTCAGCTCAAGGACCGCGCTCATGCGCCGCCCTCCGGCTGAACATCCGGCGAACGACCGGCTGGATAACGTCTGCGCCACAACCGTTCCAGTCCCCCCACGATTCCATCCGGCAGGAACAACACCACCACGACAATCAGTACGCCGTAGATCAACAAATGGCCTTCGCGAAACTGGGTCTTGAAAACCTCGGATGCGGTGAGCAGCAGAACGGCGCCGGCGACCGGCCCGGCAAGCGTGCCCGCGCCTCCCAGCATGGCGATGATGGCGATTTGAACGGAGATCTCCAGCGGAAAGGCATCATCGGGAACGATATGCTGCGACGAACTGGCGTACAAAGCCCCGCCCAGAGCGGTAATAAATGCGCTGATCAGCAGCGCACGCAACTTGTAGCTCGCGGTATCGATGCCCACGGCGCTGGCGGTATCTTCGTCTTCGCGAATGGCCATCAGATAATAGCCGGGGCGCGAGCGTGTGGTGGCAAAGTTAATCAGAAAGGCAATCAGCGCCAGAATTACGGCGGCGAAATACATCGTGCGGATGAAAGAACGCCCCGCAAACAGCACTGGGACATCCAGCCCAATCGCGCCTCCGGTGATTTCAAGATTGGTCGCGGTCAGCCGCAGCACCTCGGCAAAAGCGATGGTGGCGAGCGTAAAGTAAGGTCCGCGCAGGCGAAAGGCAATCCGGCCAATCACGGCGGCAAACAGAGTTGCCATCAGCGCTGCCAGGAACAGCGATATCCACAAGGGCACGCCGTGCGTGGTGAAAATCGCGAGTCCGTATGCGCCCAGGCCAAAGAATGCGGCATGTCCCAGGGAGAGCTGTCCGGCAAATCCGCCGACCAGATTCCATGCCAGCCCCAGGGCGGCAAATATGGCGATACGAAAGAGAATGCGCACCTGATAATCATTCTGCGTAATAAAAGGCAGACAGGTGCATGCGATCACCACCGCAATCAGCAGCCAAAGTTTCCACCGTCTCATGCGCGCTGCCTCCCAAAAATGCCGCTGGGGCGAAACGAGAGCACCAGAAGAAACAGGATGAAGTCCACGATCAGCGCCCACTGATTGCCAATGTAAAAACTAGTAAGGCTCTCGGCCAGCCCCAGCAACAGCCCGGCAAGCGCGGCGCCTTCAATCGAACCCATACCGCCCAGCACCACGATCACAAAAGCCCGGGTGGTAAAGTCCTCACCCACGCCAGGGTACAGATACAACGCCGGAAGCAGCAGCCCTCCGGCAGCGCCGGCACAGGCAATACCCAGGGCAAAACTAAAGGCCTGAATGCGCGAGACGTTAATGCCCATCAGCGGAGCTATATCGGGCTTCTGAGAGATTGCGCGCAGCGCCTGACCGATGAGCGTACGCGTGACAAACAAAGTAAGGCCGACGATCAGGAGAGCTGCGATGCCAAACGAAACCAGCGCGGCGGCATTCAGGGCAAACGGACCGAAGCGAAGCACGCGGTTCACCAGATCAATGTTCGTTTGGCGGTAATCGGCGTGGAAGATGAGCTGTGCGCCATCGGTGAGGATGAGTGCAATCCCGCTGGTCATGAGAATCTGCATGAAGTGGGACTGGTTGCGAATGGGGCGAATGAGGCCGAGATACACCAGATAGCCCAGGATAAAAAGAAACATGCCAGCGGGCAAAAATCCAATGTACGGATTGATGTGAAAGCGGTCGAAAAGAACAAAGGTGGCGTACATGCCTGCCATCAAAAATGCGCCGTGCGCGAAATTGACGATCCGCATCACGCCAAAGATCAGCGCCAGCCCCATCCCGATGACGGCATAGAGCGCGCCAGTCAAAAGACCGTTCATGCAGGCTTGCAGAAAAGCAGTCAAACGTTTAGAGCACCTCGGCTGTGGGCTAGCGCTGCGACCAGCGTGGAGCCGGAACCACTGGCTTGCTGTTGGCCGCGTCCGCAGGATACACCACGCGATACTGCCCATTTTGCACTTGCGTGATCAGGACGGGGTGCTGGTTCTGACCGTTGGCGTTAAACCGGATGGGCCCGAACGCAGTGGAGATATTCAGGTTGCGAATGGTATCGCGAATCTTCACACTGTCAGCAGACTGAGCGTCACTGATGGCCTGGGCCACTACACGCAGGGAAATATAAGCCTGCATGGCGTGATAAGCGGGATGCGCTCCGTAACGTTTAAAGAATTCGGCATCAAATTCCCGCGAACCTGCCCACTGGGCCTCCGGCAGCCATTGTGACGTGGAGAATGTGTATTCCGCATTCTTCCCTGCCCCTTTGGGGCCAGGAAATTCGGCTGCGGCAAATCCAGTACCCGCGGAAGTGTAGTAGCGCGGATTCAGGTCTACTTCCTGCGCCTGCCGCATCAGTGTGGCCGCGTCGACCAGATACGAGCAGAAGTAAATCACGTCTGGATCTTTCTGTTTCACTCGCTGCAGAACGGCGCGATAATCCGGCGATTTGGTCTCGTAGGACTCCACTGCCACCACGCTCATGCCAGCTGCCCTGGCCGCCGCGTCCATGGCTTTCATGTTCGACTGGCCAAAGTTTGTATTCTCATAAACGATGGCAATGGTTTTGGGAGAGCCGTTGTCTTTCAGAAAAGCAACAGTGGCTTTGGCATAGTCGCCCGCACCGGCGCAGACGCGAAAGACCCACGGCGACTTTGAATCCATCACATTGTCAGCAGTCGCTGTGGGAATCAGCAGCGGCGTCTGTCTCTGAATCATCGCGGGGATCATGGCTTTGGTGCTTTCGCTCGAGTAGGCTCCCAGAACCACCGGCACGCGATCCTGGTCCACAAGTTTGGAAACTCCCTGCACCGCCTGATCGGAACGGCTTTGGTCGTCGTAAATATCCAGCTCGATTTTTTTGCCGAGGACACCCTTTGCATTCAGCTCGTCGAGCGCGATGGCATAGCCCCGTTGGTGCGCTTCTCCAAAGGGCGCAAGATTGCCCGTAAGCGAGGTGACCACGCCAATTCTGATGGTATTGTCATCACTCTTTTTGGAACAGCCAGGCAGAGACAGCAAAGTGAGCGCTGCCGCAAAAGCAATCGTAATCTTGAAGCGCATTGAATCCCTTCGGATGCTTACGTGCCGGGTGGCTGCAGACCGAAACTCGCAACCACCCGCAATTCTGTGATGATTTTACTGGAGTGTTTTGGCTGCGGCGAGCAACTCTTCAGCTCGTGCACGAACGCGAATATCTTCCGTGAAATTGGTCCAGCGCACGGTGCCGGTTGAATCCACCAGGAATTCCGCCGGGCGCGAAATGTTGGACCCGCCCGGTCCGCCTTTGAGGTGAAGCAGATCATAGCGGCTGATCGTCTGCGCACCGGGATCGGAAAGAATAGTAAAGGTATAGTCGGCTTTGCGGGACAACTCGAGAGAGGTCCCCGGGGAATCCACGCTGATGGCTACCGGACGAACACCGGCGGACTGAAATTCCGAGAGATGCTTTTCGATACCTCGCAACTCGAGGTTACACAGTGGTCACCAGTATCCGCGATAAAAAACCAGCAGTACGCCTTTCGGTGGCGCGCTGGCGCCATTCGAACTGGCCAGCAACTGCGACAGAGAAAGCGTCTGACCGCCGGTGTCTGCCAGGGCGAAATCCGGGGCCTTTTGGCCAACGCGCGGTGCGCCCGCGGAAGCAGGAATGTCGCGCGACACACGGAAGCCGAAGATGGACAACCCGAGTAACAGCACCGAGACGATGGTCAGCACCCAGCCGCCAACCTTGCCGCCATAAACTTCAGGCTGGGCCATCGCACGGCGAAGCGCGCCGATGAACAGAATGACTGCAAAAATAGTCAGCGCCAGATTCAGCCAGGGCGCAAATCGCTGCCCGGGAATGCTGACGAAGAACAGAGCGTTGCTGAGCAGGGCTGCCAGCAAGATCAGCAAGCCCGCCAACCGTAATGTATTGCGCCGCCGCATTGTGGTTTCCATGGGGAGCGATTCTAGCAGCCAGCCCGCGCTGCATCAATGCGTTCAGCCAGCTCGCTTTTGGAGCAATTCGGCAAATCCCCGACAAAAGCCCGAACACGAGCAGCTGCCAGCGTTTACGTTTGATATAATTGAAGCTGCAACAGTCGAATCGGTCCTTTTCTGTGACCGCCATCGTCGGGGAGTGGCTCAGCCTGGTAGAGCACCTGGTTCGGGACCAGGGGGTCGGAGGTTCAAATCCTCTCTCCCCGACCAATCAAAATCCAGTGACTTACAGTCAATCAAAGTTCCCGAAAATCCCACCGTAGGTAAAAATGCGACATTGTTTTCCTCGCGAATTTTTCATAATGGAGATCAAAGTCGATTAACTTCTGATGTCCCCTTTTCCCGGCAATCGCCTTCCTTGTTGCGCCGGCTGTTGAGAGACTAATTTCGGTTACGCGGCAATGGTTTGTTTCTCGGAAGGGTGGTATTCGACGATTTCGACACCTTTTGGAAGTCCGGCTTTCGTTTGTTCGATGAAAGCCTTCGACACTTCAATCAATTTGTTTCCTAAGTCCGAGTGCTGAGATCCTTCGAATTGATTCACTAGCTCGATCATGGTTACAGCCAATTCGAATGGCGGCAGATTGATCGGACCGTGTCCGGGCCGGCGAACGAGTGTGGTGTCAACAATTGTGTTAACTGGAAAACAAGCTTGTTTACCGTGGATTTGATAGCAAAGGTAGAACATATTGTACTCCTCTTCGCATAGATTAAAGATGCCCATTGCCAAATTGTGGATGCCCACCCAGTTTTGCTACACTGCGCTTTTCTTAGCCCCTTTCATGAGAATGGCTTTTTGGTATGTACACGCGCGGAGATCACGACGCCAAGGAAGTCGAACCGGGCACTTGAGGTGTTCTTCGGCCTCTTCAAAGCTCCAGCAACGCGCCCGAATATCGCCCCTTTGATGGACATCATGCTGAAGCTTGTGATCATTGAACCCAGCAATGGGCGAGGCGCTCTATTTTGTGGCCGATCCAATTACGCGGTCGGAGTGCTTGAGGATGGCGTGATCAAACTGGTGGACTATTCCTACTTTTAATGTTGCATTCAATATGGCATTTCAACAACAATTGATTCGTATATATTTTTTTCTTGCAGGGAGATTATGGTTTAGGTTAATCTCCCAATCACCACTCCAGTAAGAAAAAACTCCTCCTCTCCTCAGGCCCTGCTGGCTCGGTATGGCCATGGGTATAGCTGTACTGAGCAAAACGCCGATGCTCGCGGTAAGCCGTAGTGTGTCCGTGCTGCATCCGCAACCCTGCATCATTTTAAAGGATACGTGCGTGCAAAATTTTTCTGTGGCAGTGCTCTTTCACCGCTCTTTGTTCAACCGTGAAAGCTTAACTTACAAAGCAATCAGTGCATTGCTGGCGTGGGCGATGTTTGCCGCTTCTCTGCCCGCATATGCTTCCGGAGAGCAGAGGCAGGCCGAATGGACCGCGGCCAGCGCGCTCAATTCTCCAGACGCTTTGAGGAAGATGCCGGAGGGTGCAAAGGGTTCCGTGCCATCTGCGTCGCCTCTGTTGGCAGAGAATAGAGTTCCGGCGCTGCCACTGCTGAAGAAGGCCAGCAGCCTGGGCCGTCAGCCGCTGGTTCCTTTAGCTGCGCCTGCTGTGCCCGGACGCTTGCCGCTGTTGGGGACGGCTACAGAACCGGTGCTGGCGCTGCCGGGGTTCACGGACCGTGCATTGGCTGCGACGCTCAAGTCACTCAGCTCCACGCGCGTGTATCCGCTTTTGCTGCAGGCCAGCACTCTGCCGCTGGCGGTATCGGTGGGCTTTGCCGACAGCTCATCGGCAACGGCTAATTTCCCCGAGCCGTGGAATGAAAGCAATCCTCTCATCAACTTTGTGGGAGGCGGAACAGAGTATAGTGCAGGCGCGATTCGTCTCGACAATCCCACCAGCTCGGCCATTACTGTCGACAGTGTCAAGGTCGATCTGGGGCGGCCCGGCCCAGTCTTTCAACTCTGGACCAACATCACCGTTCCAGCCAATGGTTCAACTATTCTGACGCAGACGCAGGATGGCAACTTCAACACCAGCGCTTCACCGATTGTGGGCTGTGGCCAGCAGCTGGTGAACAATGAAACCCGGATTCCAAAGATTACGGTAACGGTAGCCGGAGCGGCCACGGATTTACTCGATACGGCGCACGTGCTCGATACCGGTGGCTTTGACTCGAGCTGCCGGGGCAATCAGTCGCTGGACTGGCGTCCGATTGGCAGCGCAGGAATCACCAGCCCGGCGGGCGCAGTGCAGCTAAGCACACAAAATGCGCCACACGCCGTGGGCACACAGGCCGCGCTGAGTATGCAGGTGAGCGATGCTTCAAGCCAGCCGCTGGCCAATGTGCCTGTGTCGGTGAAAGTAGTTAATGGACCAAATGCGGGCAAGAGCTTCTCCGCTGTAACCGATGCAACCGGCAATGCCAGCCTCCAGTACACGAGTTCGGTGCAGGGTACTGATCTGCTGCAGGCCAGCGTCAGCAATCTGAGCGGCGGGGCGCTGCCCTCACAGCAGGTCTCCGAGGTATGGACCTCGGCGGATGCCTGCGCGCCTGCGGCTTCCACCAGTCCACAGGCGGCAAGACTGATCTATGCCGGACAAAGCACTGCGGATTTTGGTTCGGCGCTGCACATCGCAACCCTGCTGACGGATGGTACGGGCGAGCCTTTGGCTGGCCGCACGGTTTCGTTTAGCTTTAGCGGCCAGAACGTTTCCGCCACTACAGACGCCAATGGCGTGGCCACAGTTTTATCTTCTGCTCTGCCGGTGGGAGCGACTGCGATTACTGCTGCCTATGGTGGAGAGACAGGTTTTCAGGCAGCGACGGTGACAACCAGCGTTACGGTGCAGCCCAAAGCCACGCTGCTGCGCTATACCGGTTCGAGCCTGATTGCATCAAGCGGACAACAAACCGTGAGTGCGGTGCTTACGGATTTCCGGGGCACAACTCCCGTTGCGGGACGGACCGTGAGTTTCACTCTCAACGGCGTCACCGCGAGTGGGACCACGGATGCCGGCGGGACGGCTACAGCAAATCTAAATTTTCCCACGGTCCAAACCGCAGGTTCTGCGCAGTTGCAAATAGCATTTGCCGGAGATGCCGATTACAAGGCCAGCTCGCGCACGGCGGCGGTAGAGATCTTTCAGTCGACCTCGTTTGTGATCTGGGGCGGCAACAGCGGCGGGCTGAAAGTGGGCCAGCAGGTAAATTTCTGGGGAGCGCAGTGGGCCAGCCAGGTTACAGGCGGACAATGGGGCGGCAATCCATCCTTTAAAGGATTCGCGGACACGCTGGGAGCCGCGGGTACGGCGCAATGCGAGGCGAATGCGACAGTAAATACGCTCGACAGCGCGTGCTGGCAGTCCAAACCAGGCAACAGCGGTCCGCCTGCCACGCTGAGCAATCTGATCAGCGTGCTGGTGGCAACCGCTATCGTTAAATCTGACAGTTTGATCTTCGGCAACATCGCCTGCACGGCGGTGCTGCGCGTGAACTCGACACCGGCCTATGGTCCCGATCCCGGACACCCGGGCTTTGGCGTGATCACGGCAGTCAACGGAGATTGCGCCGGAGTGTTTCCCGCACCGGCAACGCTCGCCGGATCGCAGCAGCAGACGAGCCCCGTGCTGCCAGGGCAGCAGGTGACCGTCAACTACACCCTGGCCAATCAGGGATCTGCGGATGCCACGAATGTGGCGCTGAATGAGAACTTCGACCAGGTGACTCCGGCGACTGGCTCGGCCAATATCGGAATCATTGCCGCCGGGCAAAGCGCGACGGGAAATTTCCAGGTTACGCTGCCGAGCATCGCGGGTCGGCAGGGTGGCGAATCGAGCACGGATTATGAGACTCGCCTTGCTGGCTCCGACGGACGGCTGTTTACCTCGGAAGCCGAAGCCACGTTCAGCGATTCTTTTGGCCAGATCTATCCTCCGCTGGATTTTTCGTCGTTCAGTCAGCTTACTCTGCCGCGACTGAATGTGGGCTTGTCAGGTACGGGCTGCATTGCTCCGGGAGCGCTGGTTGCGTATCCGGTGATAGTCGAAAATCTGGGCAGCGCCTCGGCGACAAAAATCGCAGCCACACTCAGCCTGCCGGACAACAGCATGGCGACTCCGGTAGTGCCTGATCTTGCCGCAGGAACCAGCTTTACCCGCACGGTGAAGTGGCAGTCGGCGCCGATTGCGACCAAAGCAACGGGCGAGACCACGGCGGCATATCTGAGCCGGTTGCAATCGTTCGATGGCGCGGTGCTTCCGGCTGCGGTGTTGCGGGCTTCATGGCAGGATGCGGCGGGAAACTCCTACGGCAGTGTGGAGCAGCCCTTTACCAGCATTACCGAGCGTGTACCGGTATTGTCACTTGCCACTCCTGCATTACAGAATCTTCTACCCGGGCAGAAGACACAGCTTAGCTTCGGCGTGAGCAACACCGGCACGGGCAATGCAGTTCTGGCGACGATTACTTTGAAGCGTCCGGATGGCAGTCTGCTGGCCCTGCCCGGCTTCAGTTTGCCCGGCGGGCAGAATGCCACGCTTACGGCGAACTACACCGCGCCACTAATTGCGTCAAAGGGAACCGCTGAAACAGATACCGCTTATCTGGCGCGTTTGGGTGCGGCCAGCGGCGCAACACAAAACCTCGATGCAATGCTCACGTGGACCGACGCGGCGCAGAGCAACTACGGTCCCACCGACAATTTATTTACCGCGAGTCAGCAGCTGCCGGTAGTGAGCGTGGCGCTCACCGGGCCAGCCACGGCGAACTCAGGAGACACGATCAACTGGACCATCACTGCCAGCAACACCGGCAGCGCGGCTGCGGTAATCAGTGTGGCGATGACTCTGCCGGATGGCTCGGTGCAGCATCCGGTGTTCAATCCAAACATTCTGGCTCCCGGAGCCAGCGCTCAGACGACAGTAAGCTTCACCATTCCCGCAAGCCAGCCCAACGGTTCGATCAGCGCTGTGGCCAGTCTTTCGTGGACCGATGCCGCAGGCAATGTGTATGGACCGGTCAGCGCGTCGGCAACCACGCAGATCACGCACCCACAACCCAAAACGCCGCCGGTGGTCAGTGCCGGTCCGGCGCAGACCATCATTCTTCCGGCTGCCGCAATTCTGAACGGTAGCGCCACGGAGAATGGCGCTCCGGTGGCAACCGTATCCTGGAGCAAATTAGTCGGCCCGGGAACGGTGGTTTTTGGTAATGCTAATTCCGCTCAGACCCAGGCCAGCTTTAGTTTGCCTGGTATCTATGCCCTGCGCCTTACGGCAACTTTTTCGACGATTACCGCAAGCTCCGATGTAACGATTACCGTCGTTGACAGCACGCTTTCCGTAAATGCCGGTCCTAACCAGACCATCACTTTTCCTGGAACCATCACCCTCAATGGCACAGCTGCTTCTTCAGCGGGGACACTCACCGTGACCTGGAGTCAGGCGGATGGGCCGGGTATGGCGACCTTTGCCAATGCTTCGAGCGCTGTAACCACGGTCAGCTTCAGCGATCCGGGCACGTACATTCTTCGCCTGACGGCAAGCGATGGATTTGCCACGCAAAGCAGCGATGCGACTATTTTTGTGGGCAAGCTGGCCTGCACGCGCAGCAACGCGGGCACGGACTTCTGGCTGTTATTTGGCGGAAGTATTGGTGATCCAAACGAAAGCCTGACTCTTAATATCTCGGGAGAAAGCAATACCACCGGGACAGTGACCATACCCGGCTTGCAGTTCAGCCAGGATTTCACCGTGGCCGCGGAGCAGGTAACGACGATGACCATTCCGGTAGGCGCCGTGGTGCGCAGCACGGACCAGATCGAGAGCAAGGGTCTGCATGTGGTCGCCAAAGCTCCGGTGACCATCCATGCTCTGGACTTTGTGCCGGGCGCTGCTGACGGATTCACTGCCCTGCCGACAAGCGTGGCGGGCACGGATTACGTCACCATTGGCTATGGAAACGGTGATTTTTTTGATGGTATTGAGAAATTTACCATCGGCAGCGAGTTTGCCTTCGTCGCCACGCAGGACAACACTACCGTTACGGTAAGTCCGGCCCAGAAAGCGGGAAACCGTCTGGCGCGTATTCCTTATTTGATAACCCTGAATCAGGGGCAGACGTATCAGCTGCAAAGTAATGAATCGGACCTGACCGGAAGCACGCTCTCTTCAGACAAGCCAATTGCCGTGGTGTCGGGACACAAGTGCGCGTTTGTTCCGGCGCACGCCGGACTGTGCAATCTTCTCGAAGAGCAGATTCCCTCCACCGACCTTTGGGGGAAGAACTTTGTCACCATGCCGCTCTCCGATCGTCAGACCAATGGCGACATCTTCCGCGTGGTGGCATCGCAGGACCAGACACAGTTAAAGATCAACGGTACGGTTGCCGCCACTTTAAATCGCGGAGATTTCTTCGAACAGCTTCTGGCCCTGCCTTCCAGCATCGCCGCTGACAAGCCCGTGCTCCTGGCGCAGTATTCGCAAGCCGGTAGTCTTGATGGCCGTTTTGTGGGACAAGCTGTGCATGCGGATCCCTTCATGGTGCTGGTGCCGCCCTATGATCAGTTTGGCGGCAGCTATAACGTCAGCCTGCCCACCAGCGGATTCCTCACCCAGTATCTGAACGTAGTGGCTCCGACGGCCGGGCTGGATGGCGCCATTCAACTGGATGGCGCGCCGCTTTCGGCTTCGAGCTTTATTCCGGTGGGCGACAGCGGCTTCTCCGGGACGCAGATTCCGGTGGGCACGGGAATACACCATCTGGCTTCCACCTCCACGCCCTTCAGCCTGACGGCGTATGGCTTTGCGGAATTCGATGGTTATGGATATTACGGTGGAGCTTGCTTCGCCTCTTCTGCTTCGGGCGCGCAGCTACAGCTTGCGCCCAGGACTTTAAGCCCCGAAGTAAACTCACAGAATTGCGTGACGGCCTCGGTGATCGATGCCAAAGGGAATCCGCTGGGCGGCTCCGGCGTGCAGCTGGCGATTACCGGCGCGAATCCGCAAACAACCTCTCTGACTACCGATGCCACGGGCTCGGCCCAGTTCTGCTATGCCGGGACCAATACAGGTTCCGATGTCATCGCGGCCACGAGCGGCAAACTCAGCGATACGGCTTTTTGGACGTGGATTCCCGCCATCACCAATCATGCGCCCATCGTGAATGCCGGTAAGAACGCGTCCATCTTCCTTTCGCAGAATACGATCACGCTGCACGGCAGCGTGGTGGATGACGGGCTGCCCAAAGGCGCGCAGCTTACCACACAGTGGACTTCACTGAGTACGCAGCTTCCGAACGTGGTTTTCTCGAATGCCGGCTCTGCGGTGACCCAGGCCACATTTTCGGCTCCGGGTGTTTATGTTTTGCAGCTTTCGGCCAGCGATACGCAGTTCACCAGCACCTCCACAGTGACCGTGACCGTGCTGGCCAATACGCCTCCGGTGGTGAGTGCGGGCGCACCGCAGACCATTTATGTCACGGGGACTCCGGGGCAGTTTTTTGGCTCGATTGCCGCGACTCTGCTGGGCAGCGTGAGCGACAACACCATCAATGGGCCGCTTACGCTGCAGTGGAGCATGTTCAGCGGGCCGTTCCCGGTGCGTTTTGACAGCCCCAATTCGATTGGCACGAACGCATTCTTTTCATCGACCGGCGTTTACCTCTTGGGACTTACGGCGACGGATTCATTCAACTCAACAACTGCCTACGTGCAGGTCACGGTGCTGACGAACCAGCCGCCATCCATTGTTCTTGATCCTCCGGAAATCACCGTAGTGCTCAATGGCAATCCTTCGCCCACGGCTACGTTCAATGTCACCATCACCGACGATGGCCTTCCGAAGGGCAGCAAGCTGACCATCGATCCGGGCTCTGCCTTCGGCGTGCCTGCTGTATTGACTCCGGTGGGTCCGAATGGCCAGTACACGGTCACCTACAGCGCCCTATTTCTGGGCCGCCTCATCCCCAATTTATCGGCCAGTGACGGCCTGGCCACAACCACGGTCAACCCGATCGTTAACATAGTCAGCACGCCGCCTCCGCCGCCCCAGCCTCCACCCACGGTAAGCATCACCGCGCCGGCCGACCAGGCGGACATACACTCGCCTGTCCCCGTCACCGGCAGCGTGAGCAATGGAAGCTGGACGCTGGCCTGGAGCGCCAACAACAACGGGACCGGCAACTTTGTGACCTTTGCCTCGGGCAGCGGCACGGTCACCAATGGCGCGCTGGGGACATTCGATCCCAGTCTGCTGCTGAACGGCTCTTACACCATCCGGCTAATGTCGACCGACAACCTCGGGCAGAGCAAGAGCACGTTCGTCGACGTGATCGTGAGCCGGAACCGTAAGCTCGGGCTCTTCACCATCTCTTTCAACGACCTCACCGTGCCTCTGCCGGGCCTGCCGGTACAGATTGTTCGTACTTATGACAGCCGCAACGGGGCCAATCAGGGTGATTTCGGTTTTGGCTGGACTCTCAGCCTTTCGAACATTCGCCTGCAGAAGAGCCGCAGCCTGAACACCTTCTGGGAAGAGACACTGATCCTCGGCAACCTGCTGCCCCAGTACTGCACACTGTCTGACAACAACAAGTTCGTGACCGTTACCTTTCCTGATGGGCGTATGTATAAGTTCCAGGCGCAGCTGACGCCGCAGTGTCAGCTTGCCGGCCCCATCAATGTTCCCACGCTGAGCTTTGTGCAGATACCCGGCGAGGCAGGCACGGAAGGCGCAACCCTGGTTCCGGCGGACGGTGGCTCAGCCCTGGTCGATGGCGCAGTCCCCGGCCCGTTTGAACTGGTGCGGCAGGATGGCACGATTTACGACCCCACGCTCTTCAATCTGACCACGGCCGAGGGATTCACCTACACCATTGACCAGTTCAAAGGGCTGATTCAGGTCGCGGACACGAACGGCAATACGCTGACCGTAACTCCGAACGGGATCATCCATTCGGCGGGCAAGAGCGTGACCTTTACGCGCGATTCCCAGGGACGGATCATCAGCATTACCGATCCGATGGGCAAGAGCCTGTTCTATGGTTATGACGGCAACGGCAATCTGCAAACTTTTACCGACCGCGTTGGTAACGTGCTCGATTACACCTACGAGTCCACGGCAACGCAGCCCAATCTGCTGCAGGCGATCATCGATCCGCAGCGCAACGTCAATGTTCTGACGAACCTTTACAATCCCGATGGCACGCTACTGCGCACCGACGACCCGTTTAACCGGTCCACGACCTTCAGTATTCAGCAGGCGAACAATCAGGAGACCATTACCGACCGCAACGGCCAGCCGACAACGTATATCTATGACAACGACGGCAATGTGACCGCGAGCATCGACGCGCTTGGTCATCGCACCGATCTGACTTACGACGACGCGGGCAACAAACTGACCGAAACGCAGACCGACGATAGCGGCCGCAAGCTCACCACCACGTTTACCTATGATCTGCGCTCGAACCTCACCACGCAGACCGACCCCCTGGGCAATGTCACCCGGTACACCTACAACGATCGCAAGCAGGTGCTCACGGTGACCGATCCGCGGGGCAAAGTCACGACGACCACGTATGATCTGAACGGAAACGTGCTCACCTCCACCGATCCGCTGGGCGGCAAGACCACCTACACCTACTTTGCCGGAGGATTCCTCAGCAGCGTGAAGGACGCGGCAGGAGCCTTCAACACCTTTGTTTACGGCACGAACGATAATCTGGCGCGGCAGACCGATGCCGTGGGCAATGTGACCAGTTTCACCTACGATGCAAACAACAACAAGCTGAGCCAGACCGTCACCCGCACCAAAGCCGACGGCACAAAAGAATCGCTGACCACGCAGTTCGTGTATGACGCGAATAACCGGCTGACGAAGACCATCAATCCGGACGGAACGAGCACGCAGACCGTCTACAACTCGATTGGCAAGCAGAGCGACGTGATCGACGCCCTGGGCCGCACCACGCATTCCGATTACGACGCCAATGGAAATCTCTCGGCGGTTTCGTATCCCGATGGGACCAGCGACAGCTTTACTTACGACAATGTGGGCCATCGGATCGCGCAGAACCTGCACACCAGCGGCTTTACCGCGTTTACCTATGACGCGCTGGGGCGGCAGACCAAAACCACCTTCGTGGGTGGGGCCACTACGCAGACGGCTTATGACGCTCTGGGCCGTGTGAGCTCGACCACCGACGCCAACGGCAATGTGACCCAATTTGGTTATGACGATGCGGGCAGGCGGACGTCCGTCACCGACGCATTGGGCCATGTAAGCGCCTTCACTTATG
>Ga0070730_10000579_pt1 | contig 41041 bp, 41 predicted proteins | sample Coa_R1_3_FD_66447 | JGI IMG/M metagenome (GOLD analysis project Ga0070730, IMG submission 66447) | Surface soil microbial communities from Centralia Pennsylvania, which are recovering from an underground coalmine fire - Coalmine... | ecosystem: Environmental > Terrestrial > Soil > Unclassified ...
CCGCACGAATCGCAGGTCGATTATGCCCCGCTGGGCGGCGGCAAGCACGACGTCCGTGTCGAGTACCGGCAGGTGGATGGCTGGGTGGAGTTGCGGGTCGAGATCGTCCGCGGCTCAGCGCGCAGCGCCGGGTCGCCGGGACCACACTAGCGCGGCTATCAACGAGCCGAGCGCATGGTCGAAGATCCACCGAATTGTGACGTCTTGTGCGGCTTCGGGAGCCAGGCGCGCCTCCACTTCATTATCGTAATCGAAGAAGCCCGGATGGCGGGTCTCGACCATCGACATCCAGAACATGTTGGCCAATCACAACCTCGATCTCAACGATGCGATCCGTCCCGACATGCGCGAGCGGCTTGACGAGCTGCTGCGCATGCATGCAAATCCCAGGTAGGTGAAAGAACGAGTCATCATCGCAGGGGCGGGGCCGATCGGCCTCGCGTGTGCGATTTCTGCCAAGCGGCGCGGGATCGATCCCCTCGTCATCGATGCGGGCGCGCTCGCCAATTCGATCGTGCATTATCCCGCCAACATGACGTTCTTCACCACGCCGGAGCGCCTCGAGATCGGCAATCACCCGCTCGTCTGTGCCGGCGCGAAAGCCACGCGCGAGGAGGCGCTGAAGTACTACCGCGGCGTCGCGCGTGTCGAGGGGATCCGGGTCCAGACATACACGAAACTGATTTCCGCCCACGAAGTCGAAACGCGATTCGGTCGCGAGTCGATCGCGTGGGAAAAGCTCGTGCTAGCGACGGGCTACTTCGATTCGCCGAACCGCCTGAACGTGCCCGGCGAAGAGCTGCCGCACGTCCATCACTATTTCGACGAGGCGCATCTCTCGTACGGTCTCGATGTCGTCGTGATCGGCGGCAGGAATTCGGCGGTCGAGGCAGCGCTGCAACTGTTTCGCGCCGGCGCCAGAACCACAATCGTGTACCGCGGGCAGACGTGGCCCAAGAGCGTGAAGTATTGGCTGCGACCCGATCTCGAGAACCGTATCAAGGCGGGCGAGATCCAGGCGCGGCTCGCGAGCCAGATTATCGAGATCACACCGCGCGACGTCCTCGTGCGCGGTGCGTTGGGGAACGAGGAGCGGATTCCCGCGACCCGCGTCTACGCACTCATCGGGTTCCACCCGGACATGGAGCTCTTCACGCGCATCGGGATCGCGTACGATCCCGAAACGGGGCGGCCGCTAATCAATCCGGATACGCTCGAGACGTCGGTACCGGGCGTGTTCGTGGCGGGAAGCGTAACGGCCGGCAACAAAATCTCGGAGATCTTCATCGAGAACGGCCGCTTCGACGGCGAGAAGATCTTCGGCACGACCGTGGAGCGGGCCCAGGCGCAAAGCCGCTACCAGGGGATTAGACGGGAAACGGGGGAGTAGTCCCTTCCCAACGGCGGGCCAGGGGCTAACTTGCCAATCATGTCCGAACTCCGCGCCGCCCTAGCGGACGCCCTCGGCCCCCTGTATCGAATCGAACGCGAAGTCCGGCCGGTCGGTGAGTATCGGCTCTTCGTGGCGACGCAGTCGCAGGACGGCTCGGAGCTCCTCGTCAAAATCCTGCCCGCCGCCCTGTCCCTCGGCATCAACGATCTGCAATTCGAGCGCGCGGTGTTATTGCTCAGCGAGCAGCTGCGCAATCCCAATCTGGTGCCCCCGCGTGGAGCGGGACGGGCGGGCGCGTTCGTGTATCACACGCGGCCGTTCGTGCCGGGCACGACACTGCGCGCCTGGATCGGCAATAACGGTCCCATTCCGCTCGCCCGCACGGTCGAAATCCTGCGCGGTGTCCTGAACGGCCTCGCCCACGCGCACGCCATAGGCATTTTCCACGGCGAGCTGAAACCGGAAAACGTGCTGCTCGCTGAAGGCGGCATACTGCTCGCAGACACGGGCATCGCGGGCGCGCTCGGGAAGCCGGCGACAGCGCGGAACGACATGGCGGCGGTGCAGGCGCTCGCGCACGAGATGCTCACCGGGATGAAGCCGGCGGTGGGGCAGGAGCCGCTCGAGCGCTCGCGCACGCTGCCGCTCTGGCTCTCGGAGTGGCTGCGCTCGCGCTGGGCCGACGCCGGCCGAGCGCTCGCGGCCATGCGCCCGCCGTCGGCGTCGGGGCCGCAGTCGTCGCAGCTGTTTGCCTGATCCTCGCCCCAAGTAGTTAACCCCGTCTCATCCCAAAACCATTTCATCGGACGATTACCGGCGTCCGAATCGTTTTCTATTCTCCCGCGGAGTTAGCCCATCTATCCGGAGGCTGTCCATGTTTGCCGCACTTGCAGTCATTCTGCTCGTAGCCTGGTTGCTCGGCTTCGTGGTCTTTCACGTGACGGGCCTGATTCACCTCCTACTCGTGATCGCGCTCGTTGCCTTCATCTGGCAACTCGTAGCTGGACGACGCAGCACCAGCGTATAGGTCAAGCTCATAACCGGACCTGATCATGGCCCGAAACAACCGCTCATCGAGAACTCGATGTAAGGTGCGGTAATCGGGAGCTATCAAGCGGCGCGCATGGTGGCGCCGCTTGATTTGCTCTTTCACGCAACGGAGCAACGACCCATGGCACGCAGAACGACGTCTACCAGCAAACGGAAATCGCAGCACGCCAAATCCGTGAAGGCGAAAGTCGGCGCGCGGATGAAGCACGGCCGCTCCCTCATCTCGCGTCTCAAGTTCTGGTAAGTCTCCGCGGTCGCTTCGCTGTTCGGCAGTCTTCCAATGGGTAGGACGAACACGCCGACGCCGCTTTGCAGGGCATACATAGCGAACTGGGCCAGGTGGGAGTGGACCTGGCCCAGCGCATTTCTTGACACTTCCAGGACCTGCCCCCGTATTGTAGCAGTCCCTTTTCCGGATCGTGTGATGAAGCCAGTCGTGCAGCTTGCCGCCATCGGCCTCGTGGGCTTCGGCCTGTGGAAGCTCGCCTCGCTGTTTCTCCTTCCCGTGCTCTTTTTCATCTTCAAGATCGGACTGATCGTCGCGCTGGTGATGCTGGTGTTCTGGTGGGTGAACAAGAAGCCGCGTGACAAAGAGGACACACCCCCCGCGACGCCATAGTGTCTGTCGCAACACAATCGCGGCGCGCCTCGCCTGCAACCGGCCTGGCGCGCCGCGTGCTTTTCCCCTCCATCAAAGGGAGGGGACCATGACCAACTGGAAAGCCGTCACGATCTCGCTGGGGCTCGCCGTGGGCTGGATCATGGGAACTCCGGCGGCCCTGCCTGGGCCCGCCGCTCCCGCTCCAGACCCGCAGGCGGAGGTCCAGATGAATGTCGCGCGCGTCGCGGCGCTCACGCACCATCTCCACAACTATCCGCGGGACGTAGACGAGATGGAGCACTTGGCCGCGCTGTACATGGCGAACGGATCATACGACGCGGCACTGGGACCGCTGGCGCGCGCGCTGCAGCTCGATCCGCATCGCCGCAGTCTTTGGGTGGCGCTGGATACGGCGCTGCGAAGCCTGGGCCGGCAACGGATTTCTGATGAGGAGCTCACCCTCAGGGCGAGCGAATTCCGGAGAGCGCTGGCAACCAATTAACGGCGCGTAACGGCGTAAAAAGGCGCAGCAAGTGCGACGTCAAATCACCTGCTGCGCCTTTCTCGCGCCTCTACGCGCAGTTGGGAATCGGTTATTGATCCACCCATGTACTCCGCACGTCATAGGTCACATTGTAAACGAGCTGATTGATCAGCCGGCCGTACGCGTCGTTCGGGTCTTTCGCGGAAAACGACGGTGTGCCGCCGATGAACGACAAACCACCGACCTCTTCGGTGGACATCGAGCTGCGCCGCCACAGCACGCCGCCCGTCCGCGTGTTTACCAGCCAGACCGACAACTCGACGCTCACGGTCGCGCGCAGCACCGGCGACAGCGCGGCCGTCAGCCCGCCGTGCGGCTTCACGTTCGAGATCTTCAAATGACCGAAGAACGCGACAGGGCAGCTGTTGCTATCGGTGGCACTGGAAAAGACCTTGACCGAATCGGCCGCCGTGAACTCGCGCATCTCGATGCCGCTCTGCGCGGCCAGGACGTATTCCTCAAAGCGATGCGTCGCGAAGGTCTGGAGATCGCCCTTCGCGTTCTCGACCGAGAATTCGAACAGTCCGATGTTGTGCTGCGGGGCCAGATTCAGGTTCGGTGGCAGCAGCACGCGCTGCCGGACCGGCCGATTGCCGCCGCAACCGAAGATCGCCAGCAGAACGAAGAAGCAGATGACGACGCGATGCAGACGCATGAGGGCCTCGCCGAAGGAGCTATCGGGGCCCCAACATAATAAACGCCGGTCAGGTCGTGGGGATGTAGGTCACAAATGCGTGGGACTACGTGCGATAGCGTGCAACTGGTACGCCGTTACGCGCCGTTGCACGGCTTTATACGCCTTGTAGTTAGGGTTTCCACCGTTCGGTCGGGACGTCCGCTGGCACAGGTTGAGCGCGGATGTAGAGGATGACTTTCCAAATCGCACCAGCCGACATGACGCCGCCATAGGCAGGCATGCCGCGCGGGCGGCCGTAAAAGATCGATTGGAAGAGCGCGCCATCGGTGCTGCCGTAGCGCCAGCGGCCGTCCACGAGACTTGGCCCCACCCACCCCGTCGCGCCGCCGCCGTGGCAACCGTCGCAATTCATGCTGCTGAAAATCTTGCCGCCGTCCGCGACCGCGGTCGAATCGGGCGTGAGCGGATTCTTGATCTCACCGGCGGGCGGCTGGTTACCACCAGCGGCCACGTGATTGGGATAGCGAACGGAGCCGGGAATGCCTCCGGCATTGGAGCGCTCGCACGCCGCGACCGCTGCCAGTAGGATCAGAGGCCGAAGATCCAAACGATCCCTCCCTGGCTCGTGTGACGCGCGAGATCGGGTGCGAAGTCGGCGGGGGGCCGCACGTCGGCGGGATCGTCGGAGCGGACGTCGCCAGAGAGCAGGAACCAGTCGCCACCGATACCGGCGTAGACCGCGACGTACTGTTTGCCATCGGGGCCGCGGAACGAAATCGGCGCGGCGACGACGCCGGATCCGACCTTGAACTTCCAGAGCGGCTTGCCGGTGCGGGCGTTGGCCGCTTTGAACCAACCGTCGAGCGTACCGTAGAACACGACATCGCCGGCCGTGACGACGCTGCCGCTCCACACGGGGTATTTCTCTTTGATGCCCCACACCTTGCGGCCGCGCACGGCATCCCAGGCGAGAAACTCGCCCATGTTGCCGCCGGGGCCGGGGAAGTACGGTGTATTGGCCCCGATGTAGGGCGTCCCGGGAATGCGCGTCGAGCGCGACGCCTCGAAATCCATGCACAGATTGTTCGTCGCCGCGTAAAACCAGCCAGTCCGCGGCGAGTACGACGCCGGCGATGCGGGACTCTTGCCGCCCTCGAGGCTCGGACAGATGCCCTTCACGTTGCCCTTGGACGCGCCCGTCGTCTTGCTCGAATCCAGCACCGGCTCGCCCGTCGACCGGTTGATCCGCTTCGCCCACGTGACGTTGGCGAACGGCTCGGCGACCAGCAATTCGCCGGTCAGCCGGTCGAGAGTATAGGCGAAGCCGTTCTTGTCGAAATGAACGAGCACTTTGCGCATCCGGCCGCCGATCACGAGATCGGCCAGGATCATTTCGGCGTTGGCGTCATAGTCCCAGGAGTCGTGCGGCGTGAATTGATACGCCCAGACCAGCGAGCCGTCGCCGGGGCGACGCGCGAGCACGCTGTTGGTCCATTTGTTTTCGCCGGCGCGCTGCTCGGCGTTGTACGGACCGGGATTGCCCGTGCCGAAGTAGATGAGATCGAGCTGCGGGTCGTAGGAGATCCAGCCCCACACAGGCGCGCCGCCACGCCGCCAGGAATCGCCCTCCCAGGTCGATACGCCGATGTTTGCGGTGCCGAACGAGCGCGCGAGCATGAGACTGTCCGGGCCCATGTTGTGCGCGGTCCACACGATCGTGCCCGTCGCGACGTCGAGCCCCTTCACCCAGCCGTAGATCCCGAACTCGCCGCCGGAAGGTCCGACGATCACGCGATTGCCCGCGACGAAGGGCGCCATCGGCGTCGTCTCGCCTTGATTGATGTCGGCGATCTGCGTCTTCCAGACTTCGGCGCCGGTCGCCGCATCGACCGCCACGGTATGCCCGTCGAGCAGGTTATAGATGATCTTGCCGTCGGCATACACGGCGCCGCGATTGATTGCGTCACAGCACGCGATGCCGAGGGACGCAGGATTCACCTCCGGTCGATATTTCCATTTGAGCGGATAGCCTTCGCGCGTCAGGTCAAAGGCGTAGAGCACGTTGGGGAAGGGCGTCACGACATACATCGTGCCGCCGACGACGAGTGGCTGACCTTCGTGACCGCCGAGGACGCCGGTCGAGAAGCTCCAGACAGGATGAAGCCGCGTCGCGTTGGCCGGTGTGATTTGCGCGAGCCCCGAGTAGCGAGTCGCGGCGTAATCCCTGGCGGGCATCGTCCACTGCCCGTCGTCGCGAGCGGGTTGCGGACCCTGCAGAACGATTAGAGCGATCGCGGCAAGTGGCGCAATGCGCATGCGAGTAATGATAGCAGTATGAGAAGTCTCTCATAAGCCTCGAAACCCGCTGCGCTTTTCGCACAGCGCGCGTTCATTGTCCCGAGCAATTCACCATCACCATTTCTCGGGGGCATGCGATGAACAGGATCGTAGCAATCAGCGCGCTCGCGGCGATCGCGCTGTCGGCATGCGAGCCACACCACAGTATTACCGGTCTGGCGGCAGATCGAGCCGCGATGAATGCCGGCGCCGCTGGCGTCGCCGCGGATGGAGCGGGCGCCGTATATGCGCTGCTGAATCAGGCGAGCGGCAATGCCGTCGCCATGTTCACGCGCGCGGCGGACGGCAGCCTGTCGTGGCTGGGAAACGTGTCGACCGGCGGGACGGGTGCCGGGAGCAGTCTCGGCTCGCAAGGCGCCATCGCGTTGAGCGACGACGGCCGCTGGCTGTTTGCGGTCAACGCCGGCTCCAACGATATCAGCGCATTCCGGGTGACGCCGGCCGGTCTTTCGCTGACGGGTCGCATCGCGTCGGGCGGAGTCCAGCCGATCAGCCTCACCGTGCACGGCAACGTTGTATACGTCCTGAACGGCGGAGGCACTGGGAACATCAGCGGCTTCGCTGTCGGCTCCGATGGCTCATTCACACCGATCGCCGGTTCGACTCGGCCGCTGTCCGGGACCGCCGTCGGCTCCGCGGAGGTCGCCTTCAGTCCGGAGGGGAATTGGCTCGTCGTGACGGAGAAGGCAACGAGCAAGCTCGACCTCTACACCGTCGGGTCTGACGGCGTCGCGGTCGGCCCGATCACAAGCGCGTCGGCCGGCGGTACGCCGTTCGGCTTTGCGTTCGGACATCGCGACGAGCTGTTCGTGTCGGAAGCGGCGGGAAGTGCGTCGTCGTATGTGATCGGGAACGGCGGGGACCTCGCGGTCGCAAGTGGCGAAGTGTCTACGTACCAGGGTGCGCCGTGCTGGGCGATCGTCACGAGGAACGGCAGGTTTGGCTACACCGCCAATGCCCATAGCGGCACGATTTCAGGATTTGCCATTGCCACTGACGGCTCGATCAGGCTCATCGACGCCAATGGCATTACGGCGGTCGTTGGTCCTGGCAATGTCGATTTGGCGATCAGCGGGAACAGCCGGTATCTCTATCAGTTGAACGGCAATCGCAGCATTAGCGGCTTCCGGATCGAGGCCGACGGGCATTTGACGGCGGTCGGCAACGTTGGCGGATTACCGGCCGGCACGGTGGGGTTGGTAGCGCAGTAGATCCCGAAGATTTCGCGACCACAGGCAGGATAAAGAATGGCAGGGGCGCAGCAGGCTGCGCCCCTACATTTGTTTCGCCGGCAGCCAGAGTGTGAATGTGCTGCCCTGTCCGGGCGTACTATCGACCTCGATCCTGCCTCCCTGCAGTTCCGCGAACAGGCGGGCAATGGCAAGTCCCAGGCCGGTGCCGCCCAGCTCGCGACTCCGCGACTGATCGATGCGAAAGAAACGATCGAAGATCCGGTCCACGTGCTCCGGCGCGATTCCCGGCCCTGTATCGCGCACGCTCACCCCGGCCTCTGTGCCATTCCGTAGCACGGTGAAGCTGATCTCGCCGCTCGGCGTGTAGCGGACGGCATTTACTGCAAGGTTCAGCAAGACGTGGCGCGTGCGCTCGGCGTCGCCGATGGCCTCGACGCCGCCCGCGGTGGTGACGGAGACTGTCAGCGGCTTGTCCATCGCCATCGCTTCCGTGATCTCGCGGACCTCCGCCACGACGGCGTTCACGTCGAACGCCGCGTGTGCGAGCGCGAGTTGCCGGTTCTCACCGCGCGCGATGAGCAGCAGCTCCTCCACGAGTTTGGTCGTCCGGTCGAGCTCCCGCTCCATTTCGACCAGCGCATCCCGGATGTCCGATTCGGCCCGGCCTTCGGCGGAAGCCCACTGCACCTGCGCGCGCAAATGGGTGAGTGGCGTGCGGAGCTCATGACTGGCGTCGGCGGTGAACGACTGGAGCGCGCGGTGCGCGCGATCGACGCGCTCGAGCATCCGGTTGATGCTGTCGGCCAGTTCCGTCACCTCTGCCTGCCCGGTGGGGCTCGTCAGGCGGGTGCCAAGCTCGGACGGACCGATCGCGCGCGTTTCTGCCGTGACGCGATCGAGTGGTTGCAGCGTGTCGGCGACTGCCTGATGCGCGCGTCGCGCCGCGGCGAACGCGGCGAGCGGTAACAGCAGGACGGCGATGGCGAAGAGGACGCCCAGCGGTACGAGATAGGATTCACGGCTGCCCACGACGTAGATATCGAACTCGCCCATGACGCGATGCAGCACGCGCTCGCGCCAACCTGCCCGTTCCGTTATGGCGGAGACGAGCGCGCCGCGGGAGCCTTCCAGCCGGCGTGCCGGCATACCGGGCGAGAGGTAATAGACCTGCGGCGTACCACCGGCGTTTGTCGTCGTGCGGGTGATGACGACCTGACCACCCATGCCGACGAGCTGGTCCGCGAGCGCGGACGGCATGACACTCCCCGGTGCGCTGGTGGAATCGCGGTAGGCGCCCAGCAGCGACTGAATGAAGTCCGCCGAGTGATCGAGCGAACGCCGCAGCGCCATTTCCGCCGCCGCCGCGAACACGAGGATCACCACGACGGCGTAGCCGGCGAGTGCGGTCCACGCGACGCGACTGAAGCGGCGCGTCAGTACCTGACTCAGCCGGCGCTCAGCCATCGCTGTCGCCCTCGAAGCGATAGCCAACGCCGCGAACCGTCTTGATGGGCGCGGTGCGGCCGCCGAAGCTCAGCTTCTTGCGCAAGTAGTTGACGTAGACGTCGACGACGTTCGTTTCCGGATCGAACTTGTAGTTCCAGACGGCTTCCGCGATGCGCGAGCGCGACACCGTACGGCCGACGTTGCGCATCAGGAACTCGAGCAGCGCGAACTCACGAGGCGAGAGGTCGATGACGCGCTCGCTCTGCGTCACGCGCCGGCTCAACGGATCGAGCGTGACGTCACCCACGCGCAGCGTCGCATCTTTGTGGCGCAGCTCGGCGCGACGAATCAGTGCGTGCACGCGCGCGAGGAGCTCCGGCAGATCGAAGGGTTTCGTGACGTAGTCGTCGGCGCCGCCTTCGAGCCCGCGCACGCGCGACTCCAGCTCGTCCTTGGCGGTGAGCAACAGCACCGGCGTTGAAACGCCGCGCATGCGCAGCTCTGCGACGACGCTGAAGCCGTCCCGACCGGGCAGCATGACGTCGAGCACGAGACAGCTGAAATTGCCGTCGAGCGCGCGTTCCAAAGCGCGATCACCGGAATCGGTCTCCGCGACGCCGTAACCTTCTTCGCGAAACGCTTTGCTCAGGAAGCGCCGCAAGTCGCGATCGTCTTCGACGAGAAGGATCTGCACGTGGCTAACCTACGGCGCGCTGCCGGCGACGGGCAATGTGAAAAGGATGAGAAAGCTCTAAGAAAGCGCTCCGCCACTACCGTCGGCGCGGCGGGATTGCCACATTCACCACCATGAACATCGCACTCCTGTTGGCGCTGAGCCTGACAACTCCGCTCGACACCGCCACGTTTGCCGGCGGCTGCTTCTGGACGATGGAGCACGCCTACGACGATCTCCCGGGCGTAATCTCCGCCACGTCGGGATTCATGGGCGGCACGACCAAGAACCCGACGTACGAGCAGGTGGTGGAAGGAACTACCGGCCACCTCGAGTCGGTCCAGGTGGTCTACGATCCCTCCAAAGTCAGCTACGAGACGCTGCTCTGGACCTTCTGGCACAACATCGATCCGTTCCAGGCGGACGGCCAAGCCTGCGACATCGGGCCGAACTATCACACGGCAGTCTTCGTCCGCGGCGCCGATCAGCGCCGCGCGGCGATCGCGACCAAGCAGCAGATCAACGATCGCTTTCACCGCGACGTCGTGACGCAAGTCCTGACCGCCGGGCCGTTTTATGCGGCCGAGGACTATCATCAGCAGTACGCCAAGAAAAATCCCGTGCGCTATGGGATGTACCGCACCGGCTGCGGCCGCGATGGGCGGCTGCGTCAGATCTGGGGCGATGAAGCGGGTAAGGCCGCAGTGCGGGCAACAAGTCAGGGAGGATTGAGAGAGGCGATGTATACCGTGAAGCCCAAACCGAGCGACGCAGAGGTCCGGCGCGAGTTGACGCCCTTGCAGTACGAAGTGACGCAGCATGAGGCCACCGAACGGCCGTTCCAGAACGAGTACTGGGACAATCATAAAGAAGGGATCTACGTGGACGTCGTGTCGGGGGAGCCGCTGTTCAGCTCGCTCGACAAATTCGATTCCCACACCGGCTGGCCGAGCTTCACCCGGCCGCTCGAGCCCGGCAACATCGCGGAGAAGTCGGATCACTCGCTGTTCATGGAGCGCACCGAGGTCCGTTCCACGCACGCGAATTCACACCTCGGCCACCTCTTTGACGACGGGCCGAAACCCACCGGGCTACGCTACTGTATCAATTCGGCGTCGCTGCGATTTATACCGGTGGATTCGCTGCAAGCAGAGGGGTACGGGCAGTATCTCGCGCTATTCAAGAAATAGGGTTTACCGCCGCTGACGCTCGAGTAGTCCAACCGCACGGTGTAGCCGCTCGATCGCGGCGCCGAGGTCTTCACTGGGTCCGGCCGAAAGCTCTCCGACCAGGGCGACTTCGCGCAGCAGCTGGAGAGCATTGCGGACATGCTCGACGGGCCGTTCGGCATTGGGAGCACGGATGGCGCGGCCACGCCGGTCGAGCGTGCTGCGGCGCTCCGACCCCCGACGGCGGTCCACGACGTGGCGGCGCTCTTTTGTCACATTCGTGACAAATCGGCGACGTGGCTCTGACCGGCGGTCGGTACCGGTGCGCCGGTCGGACCACAATCTTGTGAAAGTCACCTCGGGTGCCTCGTGCGGCGGCGAAGGGCCAAAAAGGGCCGGGCGAAGCTATCACGAAACCAACTATTTGTCGAATCGTACCATCCAAGGACATGATGCCTGTCACGTCTTTCGCCGCCGCAATCCTCGCATTTCAGACCGCCGCCGCTCCGCCGCCTCCGCGGGCCCCTTCCGCGACAGTCGCGATTGCGCAGCGCGCGGCAACTGCGCCAGTGATCGACGGCAAGGACGACGACGCCGTGTGGCGGCTCGCTCCCGTGATCAAGAACTTCCGGCAGTTTCAACCGTCGGAAGACGGCGATCCCAGCCTGCAGACGGAAGCCAAGGTCGCGTACGACGAGCACAACCTGTACGTCTTCGTGCGAGCCTTCGACAACCATCCCGACAGCATCAAGAAGCTGCTCGCCCGCCGTGACGTCCGCATCTGCTGCGATCAAATCAAAATCGTCATCGATTCTTACCACGACCGCCGTACCGGCTTCGAGTTCGCCGTGAATCCCGGCGGGGTGAAGCGCGACTACGCGATGTATGGCGACGACCAGCAGGAAGACGACGCCTGGGACGGCGTGTGGGAGGTCGCCACGCGGGTCGACTCTCTGGGCTGGACCGCGGAGTTCCGCATTCCACTTTCGCAGCTGCGCTACGCGCACGCGCCGACCAATACGTTCGGCTTCGCCATCTGGCGCGATATCGACCGGCACGGCGGCGAACGCGACGGCTGGCCGGTGTTCCGGCCGTCCCGCCGCGGCTTTGTCTCGCAGCTCGGCGATCTGGTGGGACTGGACGGCCTTCCGGCGCCCCGCCGGCTGGAGCTGGCGCCGTATACCGTGACCAAGAACGTGCCGGAGGCGGGATTCCGGCACGTGCAGAAGTTCGACGGCGGCGCGGACGTCAAGTACGGCATCACGTCGAACATCACGGTCGATGCTACGGTCAACCCCGATTTTGGGCAGATCGATGCCGACCCGTCGGTCGTGAACCTCACGTCGTTCGAGACCTTCTTTCCGGAGCGGCGGCCGTTTTTCGTCGAAGGGACGGGAATCTTCAACTTCCCAGTCGACTGCAGCGCCGTAAACTGCGGGCCGGAGGGTCTCTTCTACTCGCGGCGCATTGGTCACGATCCCAGCCGTATTCTCGGTGCCGCGAAGATCTCGGGAAGGTTGGCGAACGGGCTCACGATCGGGGCGGTGGAGGGAATAACCAACCACGCGCAGATTGGCGGCGCCACGGTCGACCCGTTTACGAACTACGGGGTGCTACGGTTGTCGCAAGATCTTCGCAACGGCCAGAGCGGCTTCGGGATGATGGCGACCGCCGTCAACCGCAACATCGATCAGTTTACGCAGGGCCTGCGCGACCACGCGTACGTCGGGGCGCTCGATTTCCGCCATCGCTTCCACGGCGGTACGTACGAGCTCAACGGCGCGTTGGATTTCAGCAACGTCGGCGGCGATACGGCCGCGATCAACGCGACACAGCGCAATGCAACGCATCTGTTTCAACGACCCGACGATCACATCGCCTACGACAGCACGCGGACGTCGCTGACCGGCAGTGCCCAGGAGATTCTGCTCACGCGCCGGAGCGGGTTCATTCAGGGTCAGACGAGTTATCTCCGCCGCTCCCCCGGGTTCGAGATCAATGATCTGGGCTTCTTGTTCAGCGCCAATCAGCAAAGCTGGAACAACTGGGTGAGCCTGAACTGGAGCCAGAAAACCAGGCTATTCTCGCGCGCGTTCTGGAACTTCAACTGGTGGCAGTACTGGACGACGAGCGACGGCCTGCCCACCGAGCGGGCCTTCAACACCAACGCGCATATGCAGCTGCACAATCAGTGGTTCCTGCACCTCGGCGGAACCATCGGCGGTTTGGGCGGCACATACTGCGATAACTGCGCGCGCGGCGGTCCGGCGCTGCGGGTCGATAGGTATTTCGCGCCCTGGTTCGGCGTTCAGGGCGATCAGCGGGCCGTGATCATCCCTGCGCTGTTCACGAATTACGTGACTAAGGATGGCGGGCGTTCCTCGTCGCTCAGCTTCAGTCCGGAGATCGATCTCCGCGTGTCGTCACAGTTTCGCGGCTCCGTGAGCGCCAACGTCGAGCGCGACATACTCGACCGGCAGGATCTGCCGCCCAACACGGATTCCCTGGGAACGCATTACCTGTTTGCGCACATCGACCAAAAAACCGTCTCCACGACGTTCCGGATCGATTACACGGCGACCACGACACTCACGGTTCAGCTGTACGCCTCGCCGTTTGTGAGCAAAGGCCACTGGTCCAACCTTCGCGAGTTGTCCACGACGCCGCGGGCCGCGGCCTATGACGATCGGTACCAGCCGTACGCCGGCTCGTCCCCGTATTTCCAGGACTTCAACAGCAAGTTCTTCAACTCGAACCTGGTCGTGCGGTGGGAATATCGGCCCGGCTCGACGTTGTATGTCGTGTGGAGTCAGGGGCGGGATGACTTCGAGCCGACCACGGGAACGCGGAACGTGACCGGAGACTTCGGCCGGCTGTTCGACGCGTATCCGAGAAACACGTTCCTGGTGAAGCTGTCGTATTGGTTCAATCGCTGACGCGGATTGATCACTCGCCGCGTATTCCCAACTCGTCAATGTGGAGCAGCAGATCCGCCGGGTCTTCGTAAACCCGATACGCCCCCGCACGCTCGAGCTCTTCCTCTCCGTACCTGCCGACAGCAGTCCCACACCGAGCGCGCGGGCGCGCCGCGCCCCAGACGCTGTCGCCGACGGCGATTGCCGATTCCACCGGGACACGGAGCCGCCCCGCGGCAGGGCACGAATTACGGCTACTCTGGCTCTATCCGCTCCAGCGCAAACCGCAGCCGTATCATCGCCGTGTCGAGGATCCGCCGCGAGTCGTCGCGCAGCGCGCCGTGATCCGCGAGCTGCGTGAGCAGCTCCAGGACCGCGTGGATCTGCGCGGTCGCCGATTCCACGATCATCCGGCGATCGAGCCCGCTGCGCCGCTCGATCTGTACCGGGACGTCTTTGACCCGCCGGTCCGCGCCCCGCCTGCGATTCGCCACCGTCATTCGCCACCTCCCACTTCCCACGTGCGTTCGCTGTTCAGCAGCGCGTCGAGGTCGGTCTTCGCGGGCACGGCGCCGCGTTGCGCGTACACGTCGTGCTCGTACGACTCCATCGGATTGCAATACAGCACGCCCATCGCTGTCGGGAGCGGCGGCTCGAGTGCCGCGAGCAGCTGCGCCAGCGGGCGATTCGTTTCGTCGTGGACGAGCACATCCGCGGCCGTCGCGGCGACGACCTCCAGCGCGAGCGTGCCGGGTTTCAGCCGCAGCGCCTTGTCCTTGGTCTTGCCGAACACCAGCGGCTTGCCGTGCTCGACGAGCACCTGCGCTTCACCGGCGACTTCCTTGCCGGTGATGGGATCGAACACGCCGTCGTTGAAGACGACGCAGTTCTGCAGGATCTCGACGAACGAGGCGCCGCGATGCGCGTGGGCGCGCTTCAGCACGCCGACGAGATGCGCCTGCTGAGTGTCGATCGAGCGCGCCACGAACCTGGCGCCGGCGCCGAGCGCGAAGGCGCACGCCGAGACGGGATTTTCGATCGAGCCGAACGGCGTGGAAGGCGAGCGCGTGCCGCGCCGCGACGTCGGCGAGTACTGACCCTTCGTGAGACCGTAGATCTCGTTGTTGAACAACACGATGTTCAGATCGACGTTGCGGCGCAGCACGTGCAGCATGTGGTTGCCGCCGATGGACAAGCCGTCGCCATCGCCGGTCATGACCCATACGTCGAGCTCGGGATTGGCGAGCTTGATGCCGGTCGCGATCGCCGGCGCGCGGCCATGCACCGTGTGGAAGCCGTAGGTCGACATATAGTAAGGAAAGCGGGCGGCGCACCCGATGCCGCTCACGAACACGGTGCGCTCGCGCTGCAGCTGCATTTCCGCGCAGGCCTTCTGCACCGCCTTGAGAATCGCGTAGTCGCCGCAGCCGGGACACCAGCGGACTTCCTGGTCCGACGCGTAGTCCTTGGGAGCGAGTTGGGCGTCCGTGATCGTGGTGACGGTCATACGATTTTCCGAATCGCCTGAGCGATATCAGTGACCCGGAACGGCTTCCCGGTCACTTTCGGGAGCGATTGCGCGTCGATCAGGTATTCGGCGCGGATCAGCTTCACCAGCTGCCCGTTATTCATCTCCGGCACGAGGACGCGGTCGTAGCGCTTCAGCACGTCGGCCAGATTCCGCGGGAACGGGCTCAAGTAGCGCACATGAATGTGCGCGACATCGCGCCCTTCGTCGCGCGCGATCTGGACGGCGCGCTGAATGGCACCGAACGTCGATCCCCAGCCGACGACCGCGAGTTTGCCGTGATCTTCGCCGAGCGCCACCGCCTGCAACGGAATGTCGTGCGCGATCCCCGCGATCTTGTCGGCGCGCGCCTTGGTCATCCGCGCATGGTTGTCGGGATCGTAGGAGATGTGGCCCGAGTCGTAGTCGCGCTCGAGCCCGCCGATGCGATGCTCCAACCTTGGCGTACCCGGCTTCACCCATGGCCGCGCGAGCGTTGCGTGATCGCGCAGGAATGGCTGGAATCCCTCGGGGTCGGTCCGATACGAAACCGGAAAGCGCGGCAGATCGGCTTCCGACGGGATGCGCCACGGCTCCGCCGCATGCGCCAGATAGCCGTCGCTCAGAACGATGACGGGAGTCATGAACTTGGTGGCGATCCGCACCGCTTCGATGGCGATGTCGAAGCAGTCAGCCGTCGTCGTGGGCGCGAGCACCGCGAGCGGCGCGTCGGCGTTGCGTCCCAGCACGGCCTGGAACAAATCGGACTGCTCGGCCTTGGTCGGCATGCCGGTCGATGGGCCGGCGCGCTGCGAGTCGATCACGATCAGCGGAAGCTCGGTCGCGATCGCGAGCCCCAGCATCTCGGTCTTGAGCGCGATTCCCGGCCCGGAGCTCGACGTGACGCCGAGCGAGCCGGCGTAGGCGGCGCCCAGCGCCGCGCCGATCGCGGCGATTTCGTCCTCGGCCTGGAATGTGACGACGCCGTACGCGCGCAGACTCGCGAGCGTATGCAAGAGCGCGGACGCAGGCGTGATGGGATAGCCGGCGAAGACCATTTTCTCGATGCCGGCGGCGCGCAGCCCGGCGACGAGTCCCCAGGCCAATCCTTCGGTGCCGCTGATCGTGCGATAGCGCCCGGGTCGCACCTCTGCTTTGGGCACGGTATAGCCGACCAGGTGCTCGGTCATCTCGGCGGTTTCGCCGAAGGCGTGGCCCGCGTTGAGCGCGGCGATGTTTGCGTCGGCGATGACGGGCTTCTTCGCAAACTTTCGCTTGAGCCAGTCGACCGTGGCGGCGCGCTCGTAGCCGTACATCCAGAGCAGCAGGCCCAGCGCCCACATGTTGCGGCAGAGATGCGCTTCGCGCGACGACAGCCCGTGCGGCTTCACCGAGTCCGCGGTGAGCTTCGTGATGTCGAACTTGAGGACCTGATAACGTGCGAGCGAATCGTCATCGAGCGGATTCTTCGCGTATCCCGCCTTGGTGAGATTCCGCTCGTTGAACGCCGCGGTGTCGACGATGACCGTGCCGCCGACTTTCAGATCGTTCAGCTCGACCGTCAATGCGGCCGGATTCATCGCCACGAGCACGTCGACGGCGTCGCCGGGCGTCATCACGTCGGTGCCGCCGAAGTGAATCTGGAACGCGGAGACGCCGAACGTCGTGCCGGTCGGCGCGCGAATTTCCGCGGGGAAGTCGGGGAAGGTGGAGAAATCGGATCCCGCGAGCGCCGTCTCGAGCGTGAACTGGCTGCCGGTGACCTGCATTCCATCGCCCGAGTCGCCGGCGAATCGGATGACGACCGAATCGCGGGTCTCGCGGTGGGGGCGAGAAATGGTCGAGGTGGCCATGCCGTTAAATCTACACGACGTTCCGCAAGACGAACCATACGTTGGCGGGGCGTTCGGCAAGGCGTCGCATGTACCAGGCGAACCAGGCGCTGCCATAGCTGATCAGCACACGCACTTCCGCCCCATGCGAGGCGAGCGCGCGCTGTTCGGCCGCGCGGATTCCATAGAGCATGTGAAATTCGCATGAAGAGGGCGCCACCTTCTGCGCTACCGCGTTCTGGCGAATCCGCTCGATCATCGACAGATCGTGGGTCCCAAAGACCGGCTTGACGCGCTGCCGCCCGGCTTCGCCGAGCAGCCGCTGCGCCAGCTGGAAGTACGCGGCGTCGACGTCGCGCTTCTTCGGGAATGCGACGTCAGCCGGCTCGTTGTACGCGCCTTTCACCAGGCGAATCGCCGGCGACAACGACAGCAGCGATTCGAGATCCGCGGGCGTGCGGCGAAGATACGCCTGCAGGCACACGCCGACGTTCGGCCACTCGGCCTTGGCGCGGCGGTACACGTCGAGCGTCGCGTCGACGTACCGCGATTCCTCCATGTCGATCCACAAGAACGAGCGGGCTTGGTCGGCGCGGGCCGCGAGCTTGAGGACGTCCTGCACGCAGCCTTCGCGGCTGCCCTCGAGCCCCAGGTGCGTGAGTTTGATGGAGACGTGCGCCGGCAGTTTGCGTCGCTGGATCTTGTCGAGCACACCGAGGTAATGATCGCGGACCTGGGCGGCCTCGGCGCGGCTCGTGACTTGCTCGCCGAGCTCCGTGAGTACGCTGCCCATGCCCGCTTTGGCAAACTGGCCGGCGGCATCGAGCGCGTCATCGAGTGCTTCGCCCGGCATGAAGCGGCGCGCCGCTTTCTGAAAGAACCGCCGTTCGCGCAGCTGGCGGGCGAGCCATTGGCTGCGCGAGGCTTTGAGGAGGACTGAGCGTGCGAATCCCATGCAGGGATAGTGTAGTGTATCGTTATTTCATGCCAGCGCATCGCGTAACGTCGATCGTCGCTCTCGTCTTCATCAGCGCCTGCGCATCACCGGGGGCGGGCGGGGGCGGGGGAGGGGGAGGAGTATTGGGGGGTGCCGCGCCGGCGCCCGAAGAGAGTTGCCTATTGCCGACCGGCGCGGTCTCGACGACGGCATCACACACGATCACGATCGGCCTGACCGAGCCGGTGGATCCGCGTCACGCTCCCATCGCGACCAACGATGCGGAGCGCATCGTATTCCGGCATCTGTACGAAACACCGATCCGCTTCGATTGCGACGGCCACGCCGTGCCCGAGCTGGCCGACAAATGGACCAAGGACGACGACGGGCGGCGCTGGACGTTTCAGCTGCGCGACGACGCGCAGTTCTGGGACGGCGCACCGGTGACCGCCCAGGACGTCGTCTTCGGTAAAGGCGGCCTCGGCTACACGCTTGGCGCGCTCGAGACACACGTCGTGACGGTCATGCTCGCGAAGCCCAAGGACGAGGTGCCATCCGTACTCGGCGATCCCGGACTCGCCGTCACAAAACCCGCGCCCGATTCGAGCTGGCCCATCGGCACCGGGCCGTACTGGGTTACAAACGCGACGACGACGACGCAGCAGGAGATCCGCGCTCACAGCACGCGTGGCGATACTCTCGTGTTCAAGCTGGTCAGCGGGGGTGACGCGCGTGATCTGCTCGATGGCGGCGTCGATCTGCTCGTCACGCGCGATCGCGCGCTGCGGGATTATGCTGCGACGCTCCCGAACCACACCGTGACCGCGCTGCCGTGGGATCGGACGTACATCTACGTCACCGCCGAAGCGGGAAGCACGCGCTTCGATGGCGGGAGTCTCGAGCAATCGGTGCGCGCCGAGGCCCGCCGGCCGGAAGGCGGCTTCTGGTGGCTCGACCTCCGGGGGAGCGGCTGTGGCGTGGGGCAGAGCATGTCGCCCCCGCCGCAAAGCGGGCAGCATCGGATCCTCTACGTGCGCTCCGATCCGACCGCGCGCGAGCTGGCCGGCCGGCTTGCGGCGCTGACACACGCGGTGGCGACCGGTCGCGATGCCGACGACTTCAGCAGCGCGCTGGCCGCCGGCAAGGACTGGGGCTATGTCGTCGCGCTGCCGCGCGTGACCAGCGACCCGTGTCGCGTCGCCAAGGCGTCGCTGCCGGCGTGGGCGGCCACGTTCACGGCACTGCTTGATACGCGCGCGACGGCGATCGCGCGGCGCGGCGTGGCGCGCTGGACGGTGGATCAGGACGGGACCGTTCACCTGGCGCCATGACCTTCCGCACGCGGCTGCTCATCTCCTTTGGCGTCGTCGTGCTGGTTCCGCTCCTCGTGTTTGGGCTCGGGATTCGGAGCGAGATGTCACGCCGTGTCGCGGGCGAGGACACGCGCCGAGTGACCGCGCTCGTCAACGTCATCAGCGCGGACATCGCGCGCGAAAACGATCGCATCGCCGCCAGGCTCGCGGCGCTGCGGCGCTCGCTCGTCGACGACATCGATTTTCGGAACGTCGTCGTGCGGGGCGCGGATCGTACGAACTTTCTGGACTACGCGGGCAACGCGATGCGCGTCGCCGGCCTCGACTTTCTGCAGATCCAGGACGATGAGGGTCGGGTCCTGTCCTCTGGTCACTTTCGCAACGAGTACGACCGCCTGGGCCCTGCCGTGTCCGGCACGACGCTGGTGCGCGCCGCAGCCGCCGAAGGCCCGTTCCTCGCGCTCGTCACCAGCGATTCATTGACGGTCGGCGGCCGCCGATTTCGCGTCGTCGGCGGTACGGCGGTGGATTCGCAGTTCCTGGCCCGGCTCGCGCGCGATCCCGAGCTGGGCGTCGGTTTGCGCTTGCCGAGTGACTCGGCCACCGCCGACTCGGGCAAGCTGGTCGTCGGCCAGCTGACGCTGCCATATATCGACGCGGTCGACGGGCCGGGACGGGTCGAGCAGGCCCACATCGTGGTCACGCGCTCGTCCGCCCTGCTCGCCGCGCTGCAGCACAACGTGAACCTGTGGTTCGGCGCGGCCGTGCTGGTCGCCGCGCTGGCCGCGCTGCTCCTCGCGGGCTGGCTTTCCACGCGCATCAGCACACCCGTCGAAGCCGGCTTCCGGGAAATGGAGCGTCGCGTCGCGATCGGGGACCTCGCCCGCCAGGTCAACCACGACGTGAAGAACGGCCTGGCGCCGCTGCGCAACGTGTTTCGCCATCTCACGCAGGTCGCGCGCGAGACGCCGGATGAGCTGCCGCAGGTGTTCAAGGAACGCCAGGGCACGGTGGAATCGAGCATCAATTATCTCGAGACACTCGCGGCGAACTATGCGAAATTGTCGCCGCAATCGGAGCGCAAGGCGACCGACGTGAATGCGGTGGTGCGGGAGACGATTCAGGGCTCGCCGTCGGTTCGCACCAAGCTCGCCGAGGGCCTGCGGCCTGTCTCTGCCGATGCGCTGGTGCTCCGCCGGATCATCGAGAACCTGGTGAGCAATGCGCTCGACAGCCTCGACGGCAAGAACGGCGCGGTCACGATCGCGACGGAGCAGGCGAAGCACGTCGTGCGCGTCGCCGTAAGCGATACCGGGCGCGGCATGACGAAGGCCGAGCTCGACCGGGCATTCGACGATTTCTACACGACCAAGCCCGGCGGTACGGGGCTGGGGCTTTCGATCGTCCGCAGATTGGTCCTCGATTCGAATGGGTCGCTCAAGGTCGAGACGAAACCGGGCGAGGGCTCGACGTTCATCATCGAGATTCCCGCACAATGACGCTCGTCCTGATCGTCGACGACGTTCCGGCGATGGCCGAGCAGTACGCATACGACCTCAAGCGCCTGCGCGGCTACGAGACTCTCATCGCCAAGAGCGGCCGGACGGCGCTCGAAAGTCTCACGCGCGACTCGATCGACTGTGTCATTCTCGATCTCGAGATGCCGGGTATGGACGGCTTCGAAGTGCTGCGCTCGGTGGAGCGACTGGGCCTGCGCGTTCCGATCATCGTCTATACCGGCACTGGCGACTATGACCGCTGCGCCCAGGCAATACGACTCGGCGCCTACAGCTTCATCGACAAAGCGGAGCCGATGGAGCGCGTGGCGCAGGAAGTGGAGAACGCGATCGAGCGGCGCCGGCTGAATGCCGAAGTCACCTCGCTGCGGCGCGGCTTCGGATTGGAGACGCCGCTCGTCGGAACGAGCCCGGCGATCGCCAAGCTGAAAGAAGCGATCGTTCGGGTGGCGCCGGTCCCCAGCGCCGTGCTGATCGTCGGCGAAAGCGGCACCGGGAAGGAGCTGGTCGCGCGCGAGCTCCATCGCCTGGGCGCGAACCCCAAGGGACCGTTTGTCGCGCTGAACAGCGCGGCGCTGCCGCACGAGCTGGTCGAGAGCGAGCTGTTCGGCCACGAGCGCGGCGCGTTCACCGGCGCGACCGCCACGCGCAAAGGCGCGTTCGAAGCAGCGAGCGGGGGCACGCTGTTCCTCGACGAAATCGGCGATCTCCCGGCAAACGCGCAGGCGAAAATGCTGCGCGTGCTCGAGGAGCGGAAAGTGACACGCATCGGGGCGAACAAGACGATCGACGTCAACGCCCGGGTCGTGGCCGCAACCCATCGCGAACTGGAGAAGGAGGTCGCCGAGGGCCGCTTCCGCGAGGACTTGTTCTACCGGCTGAACGTGCATGTGTTGCGGGTGCCGCCGCTGCGCGATCGGCTGTCCGACGTGCCGGCGCTGGTCGCGCATCTGGTCGCCGCGACCTGCGAGCGGTTCGGCGTGAAGCCTAAAACTCTCGCGCCGGATGCGCTCGAGGCCCTCATGGCCTACGACTGGCGTCGCAACAACATTCGGGAGCTGCGTAATGTGGTCGAGCGGATGATCATAGCGACAGATAACGCAGAGCTGGGCGGTGCGGATATTCCCGCCGAAATACGGGACTCCCGCAGATCAGCCCCACGCACGACGCACGTCGAACGACGCACGTTCGAAGAACGGAAGCAGGAGGCCGAGCGGCAGATAGTGGTGCAGGCGTTAGAGCGAAACGACTGGCACATCACCAAGACGGCCAAGGAGCTCGGTCTCGCCGACCACGCGAGCCTGCTGAAAGTCATGCGGCGCCTCGGTGTCCAGCGCGACACGAAAAGCGATTCGTGAGGTGTCCGGCGGTACGCGCCCGGCGGGATCCGAATCCGTAACTGTTTGATCCAATAGCCGATAGCCAATAGCCAATCGCTGGTATTCGGCATGCTTTTCCGAAGAGCGAACCCCCCGCTCCCGGAGGAGCCATGTCGTATCAATTCGAGCTGGATCGATCCAATCGTTCGCTGCGCTTTCCCGTCATTCTGATGGCTGGGCTGATCGGTGGCGTTATCGTCGCCTACACGTTCGCCGCCTGCAGCGACCACTCTCCCAAACAGGCGCGCGCCGAAACGCCGACCAGTGCGGAGAGCACCACAACCACGGGGAACGTGCCTTCGTCGAAGTCGTCGCTCGTCATCAGCGGCCCGGTGACGTTCGAGCTGGCGGATTCTGCCTATCGCGAGCGTCGCTACGATGACGCGACCGTGCTTTTCAAGACCTACACCGAAGGCCGGCCCACCAACGCCTGGGGCTTTTACATGCTCGGATTGTCGGCCTGGAAATCCGGCGATCGTGCTCAGGCAGAAAGCGCGTTCGTGCAGTCGCTGGCGCTCGATTCCACCCACGTGAAGAGTCATCTGAACTTGAGCCGCGTGCTGCTCGAGTCCGGCCAGCCGGACAGCGCGCTCGAGCACATCGAGCGGGCGATCGCGCTCGATTCCACGTCGAGCGAGCCGCTGCGCCTCGAGGGCCGCGCGTTCGAGATGCAGGGAAAGGACGATGACGCGGTGGTGGCGTACCAACGCGCGATCGTAAAGAACGACAGCGATACCTGGGCGATGAACAACCTCGGCGCGGTCTACATCCGGCTGCAGCGTTACGAGGACGCGATCGGTCCGCTGGCCCGCGCCAACGAGATCGACGGCAAAGTCGCGACGTTCCGGAACAACCTCGGCATGGCGCTCGAGCTGACGGGTCGCTTTACCGACGCGGTGGCGCAGTATCGCGCGGCGCTCGCGATCGAAGGGACGTACGGCAAAGCGGTCGCGAATTTGCAGCGAGTCGAACAGGTGAAGCAGGATCCGTCAATCACGCCAATCGATCTGACGGAGCGGTCGAAGCAGTTCCAGGAACAAATCACGAAGTGGTAAACGCACGTAGGGGCGCAGCATGCTGCGCCCCTACTACCATAACTGGGCTCGCTAGTTCTCCTCGAGCCGCTTCAAGAATCGATTGAGGCGGCTTTCGCTGCTGTGCGGATCGTCGCCGATGTAGTCGACGCGAGCTTCGGCGAGCGCGGCATGGAGCTCCGTGCGCGCTTCCGCCGCGCGCCCGCAGAGCGCGGCTTCTTCGGGCGCGCATGCTTCGAGGAGGTCGGCCGCAAGTGCGAGCATGCGACCGGCGAACGTGACGTACGCGCGCACCGTCCCCGCGCCCGTTCCGCCACGCTCGACCCATTCGGGGAAACAGCCGGCCCACCAGAGCGCCAGAGCTGCCGCGTCCGCGGCGGCCTCCGCCTGCGCGACTGTGCCTTGCGGCAACGCTGCGACGAAGCGCCACCAGTCGGCCATGCCGTTTTCACTTTGCGCGACCGCGGTTTGCGGACGCGCGGTCGCGAACACGACGGGGAGCGTCGCGGCATAATCGGCGAGCAGAATGTCGGTGACGCCGCGGACGCGCAGTTGGGCGCGAATCGGCACGTACCACAGGAGCGTGAGGGGAAGCGGAGCGGGAGCTCCGCCTCTGCCGAGGACCGCTTCGAGCGCCGCGGGAGAGTCGAGCACCGTGTCGACGGCGCCGGCCTGCAGCGCCTCGTCGGCAGCGCGACCCTGGGCGACATCCATGCGCGCAATCTCGTCGACGAGTCGTGCGAGGTCGCCGCGTGTCAGCTGGCGATGGATGATGGGCCTGATCATGCTTCTCTCCTTCTTGATGCAAGAGAGGCAAGCTTGGTGCCGGTCACCTATCTAGCTGGCTGTCAATGCCTTAAGCTGTGACGTCCCACACGATATGGTAGTTTTCCGGCCGCACAATGCGGCATTTGGACACAGGGTCGTGCCTGGCACTCAGGGTCTTGGAGTGCTAACGCAGCCGGTTTAAGTTCCCGCTCCCAATGAAAGCCACCGATATCCGTAAAGGGCACGTCGTCATGATCGATGGCCGGCCCTGCCGAGTCATGGACTTCACTCACCGGACGCCGGGCAACCTCCGCGCGTTCGTCCAGGTTCGATTCCGCGATCTCGTCACCGGAAACACGTTCGATCAGCGCCTAGCGGCCACCGACTTCGTGAACGAAGCGCGTCTCGACACGAAGGAGATGCAGGTGCTCTACCAGGATCAGAGCGGCGTGCACGTGATGGATCAGCAGAGCTACGAGCAGTACACGCTCGACGAGCGCGCCGTCGGCGAAGACGCGCCCTGGCTACAGCCGGAAATGGTCGTGCAGGTCGAATGGCTCGAAGGCCGTCCGATCGCGATCGAGCTGCCGCCGGTGATCGAGCTGAAAGTCGTGGATACGGCGCCGATCATGAAGTCCGCTACCAAGACCGCGAGCACGAAGCCGGCGAAGCTGTCGAACGGTGTGACCGTTCAGGTGCCGGAGTTTATTTCTCCCGGCGAGAAGGTGCGGGTAGATCCGAGGTCGGGGCAGTATCTGGAGCGTGCAAAATAGGGAGATGGGAGATGTACGATCCGTCTCCCTTATTTCGTCAGCTCACCGTATCTGTAGCACGTCACCAAATGGTCGTTGACCATTCCCACGGCCTGCATAAAGGCGTAGACGATCGTCGGCCCCACAAACCGGAATCCCCGCTCGACGAGCGCCTTACTCAGCGCGACCGACTCTTTGGTCTCGGCGGGAAGGCGCTTGAGCGTTTTCCAGGCGTTGATCTTCGGTTTGCCGCCGACGAACTGCCACAAAAACTCGTCGAATGACTCTCCGGCATCCTTCAGCTTCAGATAGGCCCGGGCGTTGCCGACTGCCGATTTCACTTTTTGCTCGTTGCGGACGATTCCGGGATTACGGAGGATTTTGGCGATTCGCTTGGCATCAAAGCGCGCCATCTTGTCTGGATCGAAGCCTTCGAAGGTCTCGAGGAACGCCGCGCGCTTGCGCAGGATGATCTGCCACGACAGCCCTGCCTGGAATCCGTCGAGGACCAGTTTGCCGAACAGCTGTTTGTCATCGTGAACAGGGACGCCCCACTCCGTATCGTGGTAGGCGATCATCTGCTCGTCTTTGGAGGACCAGCCGCAGCGCTCGATCATGGCTGAAAACTACAACGCCCCGTACCACTTTTCGTGATACGGGGCGTTCGACCGCAGCGCCCTAGCGCGTAGCGCGCTCCTCCGCGGTCTTTTGGACGTCCGTGGCGACCTGCCGGGACGATCCCTCGAGCACGATTACCAGGAACTTCGAATTCCGCCAGAAGTCCACCGGCGACGTGATCGTCAGGTTCGACACGCCCGAATACTTGTTGTGGTCGTTGTGCTCGGCGACATAGTCGAGATCTTGCAGCGATGCGATCCGGTACGTCGCGCGTGCGGCCGGCAGCGGAATCGACGTCACCTTGCGCGTATCGATCGCGGTGAACAACGACGGATCGAGGTTGCGGGCCGGTTGCAGTGTCTTACCCGTGCGCCAGAGAATGAAGAGCACGCGGCCGCCACCCTGCTCGGTCAGAATGCCTTTCTTCTTGAGCTCGTCACGCGTCCCGATCACGTAGTAGCCGGTCGACAGGCTGTCGCGCAGCGCGACGTTCTCGGCGGTCAGCGTGTTCACCTGTTCGGTCAACAGGTCGATCGTCGTCTTCTGCGACGCGATGACGGCCTGTAGGTTGGTGGCCGTGGAATCGAGGGTCGCGCGCAGGCTGTCGGACAGCGACGTGAGATTCTTGATGCGCGCGCGGCTCTCGTTCAACGCGCGCTCGGTCTCGCCGACGCGCGCGACGACGTAGCGCAGCTTGGCGACGAGCGTGTCGCTGGACGCGGTCACCGGGCTCTCGCTCGTGACGTGGAGCCGGTTGCGATTGACTTTGACCTTGCCGAGCTCCGCGTTCACGTCGCTGATGAGCCGCGAGCTGAGGGCCACTTCCTGCATCAGGCTATCCTTCTGCGCGTTGGCCTGTTCCAGCTCCGCAAGCTTGCGCTCCGTTTCCGCCGATGTGCCGCATGCGGCGAGGAGCAGCGCCATCGGGGTCAGGATGTACATGAGCTTCTTCATGCGACGACTCCCCCATCCAGAATGGTGAGACTAGTTTTTGCCGCATCTTGCGGCTGCACGTCGGAACATCCGGTTACAACTTCCCCGAATGGCGGGGAAGCTTCTATCCACCCAAGCTGCCGAGCGCGAAGTGGCTCGAGTACTATGCCCAACAATTGGGCACGGTGGAAATCAATTACACGTTCTATCGCATGCCCAGCGCCAAGACGGTCGCCGGGTGGGATGCGGCGACCCCGGAACGCTTCACCTTCGTGCTGAAGGCGCCACAACGGATCACTCACATGGCACGCCTCAAGAACATCGACGAATCGCTCCGGTTTTTCGTCGAAACGGTTCGCAAGCTTAATGCCAAGCTAGGTGCAGTATTATTTCAGTTACCCCCCAATTTCAAGAAAGACATCGCGCGACTCGGTGATCTGCTCACCCAATTCCCGACGGATGTCCGCGCGGCGTGTGAGTTCCGTCACGCGTCGTGGTGGTCAGACGACGTCTACGATTTGCTGCGGAGCACGAACACCGCGCTGTGTGTCGCGGATACAGAGGAAGGGACGACGCCGCTCGTCGCGACGGCGGACTTCGGATACCTGCGGCTCCGCGACGAAGGGTATTCGACCGAAGAGCTGGGTGAGTGGACGAAAAAAATCCAGGCGCTGGGAAACGGGGGCGCCTGGACCGATGCGTACGTCTTCTTCAAGCACGAAGCAAAGGGTGTAGGCCCGAAGCTCGCGGCCGAATTTCAGCGGTTATTCCGCTAGCGTTTGCCGGCGACCTTCCGACGTTTAGCGGGTTTCTCTTTTTCGTCCGCTGCCGCCGGCTTCTCAGCCAGACTCTGCTTCAAGGCCTGCATCAGGTCGAGCACCTTTGTCTTCGGCGCTTCTTCCGGCTCTTCGGTAATCTGCTTGCCTTCGACCTTGCGCTCGATTTGCTCCATCATCCGCTCGCGCACCGTGTCGTGGTACTTCTCGGGGTGGAATTCGTCCGTGGCGCTCTGGTCGATGACCTGCACGGCCAACTTCAGCTCTGAGTCTTTGACCTCCGTCTTCGGGACCGGCACCTCCGCGATATTCCGGATCTCGTCCGCGTACCGCAGCTGCTCCATCACGAGCCGGCCTTGGAGCGGACGGATCATGATCAGGTACTGCTTGCCGCGCGCCGCGTACTGGCCGATCGCCACACGCTTGGATTCTCCGAGTGCTTCGGCGAGCAGCTTGTAGGCGCGCTCACCACCCTTGTCGGCGCCCAGGTAGTACGTGCGGTCCAGCCAGATCCGGTCGATTTGCTGCGCGGGCAGGAATTCCTTGATCTCGATGGCGCCCGTCCCGTGCTCCTCGAGCGCTTTCAACTCTTCGGTCGTGAACGTGACGTACTGCCCTTTCTGGAATTCGTAGCCCTTGATCATGTCGCTGCGTTCGACCTTCTCGCCGTCCTTGGTGCAGAGGTACTGCTGCTTGAGGCGAGCCCCGTCTTTCTTGTGGAGCATGTTGAACGAGATCGAGGCCTTCGACTCGCCGGCAGCGTAGAGCTGCACGGGCACGGACACGAGGCCAAACGAGACCGTGGCGGAACCGATGGAATGGGCGGCCATATGGGGGTATGATACGCGTCCATGCCTACCCGTCGGAAGTCCCAGACAGAAGCTCCGGACGCGCTTGGCACGTATCGCGCAAAGCGCGCGTTCGATCGCACTCCGGAGCCCGGCGGGTTAGTCCCGAAGGCCGGGCCGAAGCAGGGCGGCCTGCTGATCGTGCACATGCACGATGCGACGCGGCTGCACTGGGACCTGCGGCTCGAAATGGACGGCGTACTCAAATCGTGGGCCGTGCCGAAAGGGCCGTCCGCCAATCCCGCCGACAAACGTCTCGCCGTAAAAGTCGAAGATCACCCGCTCGAATACGGCGACTTCGAGGGTGTCATCCCGGAAGGCAACTACGGCGCGGGCACGGTGATCGTTTGGGACCGCGGCATCTGGGAGCCGCTCGAAGAGCCGCATGAAGGGCTCGAGAAAGGCAAGCTGCTGTTCAATCTGAAAGGCTACAAGCTGCACGGCCGCTGGACCCTGATAAAGCTCAAGAAGACGGAAAAGGAATGGCTGCTCATCAAGGAGCGCGACGAGTACGTCTCGACGGAGCCGTACTCGAACGAGTCGGTGCTGTCGGGGCTCTCGAACGACGAGCTCAGCGACGCCAAACACCGCGCCGAGCCCATCAAGAAGGAGCTCGAGAAGCTCGGAGCCGTGAAGCGCGCGCTGCGCACTGAAGACACCGAGCTGATGCTGGCGGAGACACGCGAGCAGCCCTTCTCAAAAGAGGGTTGGGTATTTGAAGTGAAGCTCGATGGCTATCGGATGCGGGCCGCGTGTCAGGACGGGGAGCCGATCCTGTACTCGCGAAAGGGGCTCGACTTCACTGAGTCGTTTCCGGAAATCGCGCGCGCGGTAAAGGCCATTCCGTTCGAAGGCGTGATCCTGGACGGCGAGCTGGTCGTGACCGATGAGGCCGGGCACCCGAGCTTCAACAATCTCCAGGCGCGCGCCAAGCTCGGCGCGCGCGAGGCGAAACGTGCCGCGATCGAGACGCCGGCGACGCTGTACGTGTTCGATCTGCTGGCGTTCGCCGGCTACGATCTGCGCAAGCTGCCCCTGATCAAGCGCAAGGAGATTTTGCGCAAGATCCTGCCGGAGACCGGCCCGCTGCGCTACTCCGAGCACTTCGAGAAGAACGGCGAAGCGCTCTACGAGCAAGTCGTCAAGCTCGGACTCGAAGGCATCATGGCCAAGAAGGCCGACAGTGCCTACAGGGGCGGCCGTTCGGGGGATTGGCTCAAGATCCGCGCCGACCGCGTCGACGATTTTGTCGTTGTCGGCTTTTCCAAGCCGAAGGGCTCGCGTGAAGGCTTTGGATCGCTGCACGTCGGTGCCTACGACGCTGGCAAGCTGATCTACTGCGGCCGTGCCGGCTCCGGATTCAGCGGTGCTCAACTCGACCAAATCGGTGCGCAGCTGAAAGCGCTCGTCCGCAAGACGCCGCCCTGCGAGGCGCCGCCAGGCGGAGCGTTACCTAAGGGCCCCGATCATACGTGGGTCGAGCCCAGGCTCGTATGCGATGTGCGCTACAAGGAGATCACGAAGGACGGACTGCTCCGGCAATCGGTCTTTGTCCGTTTTCGGGATGACAAGAAACCGGAGGACGTCGTCATGCCGGGACGGAAGGGAGAGGGGAGAGGGGAGAAGGGAGAGGGGAGAAGGGAGAAGGACGATACGGTGCAACCGCAGCGTACCTCTCCCCTCTCCCCTCTCCTTAAAGAGGTCAAGTTCTCCAACCTCGATAAAATCTTCTGGCCGGACGAGAAGTACACGAAGGGCGATCTCATCGAGTATTACCGGTCGCTCGGGCCGTGGCTCTTACCGTATCTGAAAGACCGTCCCGTCGTCCTCACGCGCTATCCCGACGGCATCAACGGGAAGTCATTCTACCAGAAAGACGCGCCCGGTTTCGTGCCGGACTGGATTCAGACGATTCCGATCTGGAGCGAGGACACGCAGCGGGACATTCAGTACTTCGTCGCCAACGACGTCGAGTCGCTCGTCTATCTCGTGAACCTTGGCACGATCCCGTTGCACATCTGGATGAGCCGCATCGACGATCTCACGTGTCCCGACTGGTGCCTGATCGATCTCGATCCGAAAGAAGCGCCGTTCGAGCACGTCATCACGCTCGCGAAGACGATGCGCAAGTTGTGCGAACACGTCGAGATGCCGGCGTTCATCAAGACGACCGGCAAATCAGGGCTGCACATCATGCTGCCACTCGGCCGGCAGATGAATTACGACCAGTGCCTGCAGTTCGCGATGCTGTTTGCGCGGCTGGTCACTGACCGGCATCCGGACATCGCGACGACGCAGCGCACGATCAGCAAGCGCGAGGGCAAGGTCTACGTCGATGCATTCCAGAATCGCGCCGGCCAGCTGATGGTCGCGCCCTACAGCGTGCGGCCGAGCCCTGGCGCTCCGGTGTCGATGCCGATCGAGTGGGACGAAGTGAATGCCAAGCTGCGCAACGGCAATTTCACGATCGCGAACGCAAAAAAGCGCATGGAAAAGCTCGGCCACGACCCGGTGGCCAAGGTTCTCGAGCTGAAGCCCAAGCTCATGGGCGTGCTCGAGCGGCTGAACAAACTCATTGGCGAAGACTGACACGCGGTTCGTCTACGTATTCGCTCACGGCGCGGGCGCCGGCATGAATCATCCATTCATGCAGCGCGCGGCCGAGGCACTCGGAGCCCGTGGCATCGCCACGCATCGTTTCAACTTCCCATACATGGACGCCAAGAAGAGCCGTCCCGATCCCCCGGCGGTCGCCGAGGAGGCCGTGCGGAAGGCTGTGGCCGAGGCCGCTCGTGCACATCCCGGTGTGCGGATCCTGGCGGGCGGGAAATCGTTCGGCGGACGTATGACTTCGCAGGCGCAGGCGTCGCAACCAATGCCAGGCGTCCGCGGGCTCGTGTTCTTCGGTTTTCCCTTGCACCCCCCCGGCAAGCCGGGGACCAACCGGGCCGATCATTTAACGGCCGTTGACGTCCCGATGCTATTTCTCCAGGGCACCCGCGACGAATTCGCGCAGCCCGACCTCTTGCGGAAGGTGATCGACGGATTGGGCGACCGCGCGAGCCTGCATTTGATCGACGATGGCGATCACTCGTTCAAGGTGCCGAAACGGACAGGAAAGACGGAGACGGATGTAATGAATGAGCTGGCGGACACAATTCTGAAATGGACAGACAATGTCTAACTACTGGCTGGTCAAAACCGAACCCGCGAGCTACAGCTACGACGATCTCGAGCGGGAACAGACGGCGGTGTGGGACGGTGTCAAAAACCCGGTCGCGATTCGCAACCTGAAGTCCATGCATCCCGGCGACCAGGTGCTGGTCTATCACACCGGAGACCAAAAGGCGGTGGTCGGCTGGGCGACCGTTGTGTCAGCGCCCTACGCGGACCCGAAAACGGGCGATCCCAAGCTGTTCGTCATCGATCTCAAGGCGCATCGCCGCTTGCCGCGGCCGGTGACGCTCGCGCAGATCAAGGCCGACAAGACGTTCGTCGACCTGCCGATCGTGCGGCAGGGCCGCCTGTCAGTGAGTCCGGTGACGGCGCCGCAATGGAAACGGCTGATGCACTTGAGTGGTACGGAAGTTTAGCGGCGCGCCCCCCCGCCGCGCTTACTGAGCTTGCGGGCGCGGTTCTCGGCGCGGGCCGACGCGATCCCCGCCGCGATGCCGGCGATGATCGCCGCGCGTCCGACCGCCTTCAGTACCTTTCCCGTCCGACGCAGCGCCGCCTTCAGTCGCATCTGCCGCTGCTCCGACTCGGCACGCTTCTGTGCTTCCGCCAGCAACCGGTCGGCTTCGCGAGCAGCGGCCTCGGCCCACTTACGGGCCGTCTTTGCCGCCTTGATCGCGGTTTTCTTGAAGCGCTCGGCGCGTGAAGCCATTCGATCCTCCTCAGGACTGATGTCGCGTTCATGATACCCGCTACCCGGCATTAGAGCCGTCGGCGGAATGTCGCTCGAATCGCAATTTGCGCGCCAGCGTAAGTTCCGGATATGGATTCCGTGGCGGTCCGGCTGCAGAAGCTCAAGCGGGAAGCGGAGAAAGAGTGGCGCAAGAAGTGGCGCGTCAAGCTGCGCCAGGCGACGCCGGCTACGTCCGCCGAGTGGCGCGCCCTGGCCGGCGACGTCACGCTGGGACTGCTCAAGATCGCCGCGATCATCGCGTTGCCGTTTGGCGTCTTGGTGCGCGGCTCGGTCTTCATCTACGAGCACGGTACGCGATCGGTCTGGCTGACCCTCCTGACGGCGGGCGTCCTCACGGGGGGCGTCGTCACCGCGTATGCGGTATGGATCGCCCGCCGCTTCACCCGCCGCGGTGGACGCGGGGGTCGAGCGCTCGTGATCCCCTTGGCCAAATGGGTCGCACTGCCACTCGTCGTCTTTTATTGCGGCTATTCCTTACTGTATCTCGCCAGCGTGAACGCGAAATCCGCGCCGGTCCGCGCCTACTACCACTCGGTCCATCCCGTGCTGCGGCTGGCGCTGTCGACGCTCGTGCTCGTGGATCGTGACATGCTGGTCACCGACATGGGCCGCACGCCGGACGATTACGGCCACATGGGCCTACCGGTGAATGCGCGCAGTCGCCACTACAAGCAGGCCGACGGCTGGGTGCATGCCGTCGATCTCCGGACCGCGGGTCGTGGGTTCCTCAAGAATCGCGGCGTACAGTTCTACTTCTGGTTGATGGGCTTCGACACGCTTAGGCACGTCGGCACCGCCGACCACCTGCACGTCGAGCTGAACTAGGCGAACAGCTTCTGCAGATCGGCGAAGGGGATGCCGTAGGCTTCGAGCGTGCCGTACGTCCCCTTTTCCCGCCATTCCCTGCTCATGCGCCGTAACAGCCCGAGTGTCGCGCGCATCGGCGCGGACCCGAACGTCACGCGCCGCACGCCCAGGGCGGCCAGCTCCTTGAGCGTCGGCGCGTTGGGTGTGCCGAGGATGTTGAGGGGCGCGCGGATCTGCTGCACCAGCTGTTCGATCGTGTCGCGATCGCCGACGAAGGGCACGAAGACCGAATCGGCGCCGGCGTCCCGAAACGCGTTGCCGCGCTTGACTGCCTCGACGAGGCGCTTGTCGCGCGGAACCTCCGGCGCCTCGAACGCGTCGGTCCGCGCGTTGAGCACGACCGGAACTCCCGCGGCATCCGCCGCCGCGCGCGCCGCGCCCACGCGCTCCACCGCGAGTCGAAAGTCGATCAGGTGCTTTTCCTCGCGCCGGTCTTCGAGATTGAGGCCGACGGCTCCCGCATCGATGACTCGCCGCACGGTTTCCGCGACGTCGCGTGGCGCTTCGCCGTAGCCCGCTTCCATGTCGGCCGTGACCGGTACCGAAATCCGGCGCGTGATGCGCGCGACCGCCGCCAGCATTTCATCACGGCTGATGCGCTCGCCGTCGGGATAGCCGAGGCTGAAGGCGATTCCCGCGCTCGTCGTTGCCAGTGCGGTGAAGCCCGCGTCAACGAAAATGCGCGCGCTGCCAGCGTCCCACGCATTGGGCAGCACGAGCATGGGGCCTTCGACATGCAGGCGCCGCAGCGCCTCTGCCTTGCTGGCGCTCACCGGCCGGCGCGTGCCGCCTTCCATTGCCGCGGATCCCAGAGCGCGAAGGCAAACCGCCCGGCCAGGGTCAGCAGGACGAGCAGCGCCAGTATGCGTTTGCCTGGAGTACTGCGCAGCGGGCCTGCCGTTTGCGTCGCGGTCACCGCGCGAGACGATAACCGGTTTTGCGGACGGTGAGAATATGTCTCGGATTGGCGGGATCGCGCTCGAGCTTGCGCCGCAGCTCGGCCACGTGCGTGTCGACCGTGCGGCTCATGACTTCGGCGCTGTAGCCCCAAACCTCGACCAGCAGCTCGGAGCGTGTGATGCACGCGCCGTCGCGGCGGATGAGCGCGAGCAACAGGTCGTACTCCTTGGGTGTCAGCGCCACGGGTGCGCCGTCGCGCAACACCGTCCGCGAGGGCGTCAGGATTTCGATCTCGCCGAATCTATCGAACGGCGGCGCCGGGGGTCCGCCGTTTGTCCGCGGCGCGGTCACCCGCCGCAGCAGCGCCTCGATCCGCGCCAGCAGCTCGAGCACGCCGAAGGGCTTCGTCACGTAATCGTCGGCGCCGAGTCGCAGGCCGCGCACCTTGTCGGCTTCCTCACCGCGCGCGGTGAGAATGAGGACCGGCATGCCGTGCCCTTCTTCGCGCAGCGCGCGCAGCACGCGGAACCCGTCCATCCCGGGCAGCATCAGGTCGAGCACGACGAGATCCGGCGGCGGCTTCGCGCTCTTCGCGCGCACGAGGCCGCGCGCGCCGTCCTTCGCGACCTCGACCTCGTAGCCTTCGATCTCGAGGTTGTTGCGCAGTCCGTACGCGAGATCGGGGTTGTCCTCGATCACCAGAATCCGCCTGGCCTGTGTCGCGGGCGTGCTCATACCGGCAGCTCGATCACGACGCGCGTCCCGGTCGTGGGCTCATGATCGTCGATCCACGTCCGGCCATGGTGCAACAGCGCGAGCTCCCGAACCACCGCGAGCCCGATGCCGCTGCCCGCAACGGCGGAGCCGCGGTCGCGCTCCAGGCGCCAGAAGCGTTCCCACACGCGCTCGCGGTCGGCGCGAGGAATTCCCGGTCCCGCGTCGTCGACCCACAACTTGGCAACGCCGTTCTCGCGCAGCGCGCCGATCCGCACCTCCTGGCCCGCCGGCCCGTACTTCACGGCATTGTCCAGGAGGTTGAGCAGCATCTGGCGGACCGCGCCAGGATCAGCCGTGACAACCAGGCCTTCCGGCACGGCGGCGGCGAGGCGAGCCCCACGCGCGGCGGCGAGCGGGGCGAATCCGTCGATCACTTCCTGCACGAGCGGGCCGAGCGCGGTCGGCTCGGGTGTGATGCGCGCCGCGCGCCGCTCGGCACGCGAGAAGTGCAGCAGGTTTTCGACGAGATGGGTGAGTCGCCGCGCCTCCTGATCGATGATCGCGAGCGAACGACGCCGCTCTTCGTCCGACCGGACCCGTCCGAGCGTCAAGGTCTCCGAGAACATGCGAATCTGTGCGAGCGGCGTGCGCAACTCGTGTGAGACGCCGGAAATGAAGTCGGTGCGCAGTCGCGTGAGCTGAGACTCGCGGCGCAGCTGGAACAGCGCCGTGCCGATCAGTGCCGCGGTGACCCCGAGCAGCCCGAGGATCAGCGGTAACCGGGACTTGGGCAGCCCGCCGATGATCAGCTTGTCGGCGATCGCGCCGCGCAGCGTCGCTTGCGCGTAGAGATCGCCCATGTCCTTGCCGACGGTATCGCGCGCGGTAAAAGGTGAGGTGTACTGCACGGCGGAACGATAGATCTCCGTCCCGTAGTGATCCGTGATGATTATCGAGCCCATCGAGTCGTACTGCACGCCGCCCGTGAGCGGGCGGGGCAGGAGCGGGAATTTCTCAGTCGCCTGAACGATGAGGGGCTTCAGAGTCCCCGGCTCCATCTCGAAGCCGAGCGCGGTGCGTAACGCCCCGTGTGCATCCCGCAGCACGGTATACGCAACGTAGCGCCGGTCGCCGGCCGGCTGGCCGAGGATCGTGCCCATGTGCCACGAGGTGTCATAGACCGTGCGCGTGTGGACCGGCAGTGTATCGACGAGCCAACGACGGACGAGCAGCGGCAGGGCCTGGCCGCATGTCTGCAGCTCGCCGGTCTTCAGATCCATCCGGAACGTGAAGCGGATGTACGGCGCAATGGAAAAGTCGTGCTCCATTACGTCGAAGTGGAGCTCTCCGGGGACCGGCGGCGGTTTGTGGGGCGCCACTTCATGCGCGTGCTGCAAAGCGGTCAGGGGCGACTTGACCGCGTAGTAGATCTCGGTCGCGCTGCGTTGCGCGACGCGCGCGGCCGCGAGCGACGCGTAGTCCCGCAGTACTCGGTCCGCCTGCGCGCGGTGATCGTGCGCGGTCTCGGACGCCTGCACGCCCAACGCCGCCGCTACGGCAAACGCCAGCACCAACAGCAACGCCACCACGGAACCGCGTCGCACCCGGAAACGAGTCATCGCTTGAAGAATCCCTCTTTGCGGGCGAACCGGCAACAGTTTCCAAACTCGGCTGGACGGTTCCCTAACAAAGCGCGCTGGTCGAGGTCCCTAGATTTGAGACACGACAAGTAGGTCGCGGTGTAGTGTCGACGGCCACTCCACCCGACCTCGCCAACCCGGGGCGCAGCATGGCTCCGGGTTTTGGTTTTTCGGGAGCTACTGGGAAAAGAACACGCCGCCACCGCCGCCTTCGAAACGCGGGTTCACGATGTTGGCGAACTTCGATCCGAACGTGTAGCTAAGCGCGAAGAATCCAAAGTACTGATAGGAGGTGGCAAGCTGGCGCCGGCGCAACAGCACTTCCTGCTCGGTCGCTCCCTCGCGCGCGATGAACAGTTGGTCGTGAATCAGCGAGACGTTCCCGAACAAACTCAGCGACAGGCCCTTGTAGATCCGGAATTCGCCGTTGCCGAAGATCGTGACGCGATTCTTGCTGAGATCGTGCAGAAACATGCTGCCGTCGATCGCCAAGCCCGCCGATCCCCACGGTTGCTTGATGCTGAGCGACATGTTGAGCGTTTGGCTGATCCGTGTCTCGCTGAGCCGGTTGAAAATGGTCGTATCCCGATACCAGAAAGCACTTGGGCCGATCTCGTAGCGGATCGTCAGCAGGCGGCGCGTCGATTGCGAGTAGGGCATGACGTTGTACTCGAGCGCCGGCGCGAATCGCAGGGCGAGCCGCTCGTTCAGATAGGTCGATGAAGATGCGGAGCCGCGGGCTCCCACGGACCAGTGCGGGCTCAGGCTGCGCGCGAGCAACGACGTTCCATCGGTGCCACGCGTGATGCTCCGGACCTTGGTTTCACCGACTTGCGCGCCGGTGCTGTCGAACACGGGCACCGCAAAGTCACTTTGGTTGTAATTCTGACTGATGGACAGTCGAATCTTCCAGTTGTCGGTAACGCGGTCCGCCGACAGGCTCCCGTACCAGTTTTGGAACTTGAACGTCTTCTCGCCGTTGACGTTGCCGTTCACCGACATTCGGTAGACCCAATAATTCCATGGGTCACGAACTTGCGCCGCCGCCTGTGCCGGCGCGCTGTAGGAAACCTCCAGCTGCTTCGCGAGCGGCGTGCGGGCCGCAAACCTGACCAACCCGAGTCGCATCACTTGCGCGAGCCCGCGGCGAATGTCATCCGGCGTATCACCCGCGTGCGATGTCCAGCGCAGGGTATCGGCCTCCCCCGCGAAGCGCTCGAGACCGATGAAGCTCAGCGTATACTCCTGGCCTCCGCCCGTGTTTTGCGTCGTGAGGAGGATGTGGACCTGCGCGAACGCGCGATCCCGCACCCAGTTTACGAACGTGATTTCCGTCCGATAGTAGTCGAAATCGCAGAAGGTGTCGGGGCAGTCGAGAAACACCCGCACGGCCGAGTCCTGCACGGCGCGAGTACTGTCCTGAGCGCGCAACAGCGGGGGGAGAAAAGCAAAGGCACACGCTGCGGCGACCACGCCAACACGCATGTGCCTTGCTCCGGTGCTAGAGGTCGCTCAACGATTCGACATCGCTGGCACGACCCTCATCTTACCAAGCATCTCGGCCAAACGTTCCGCCGCGATACCGAGCACGCAGCCGATCGCCAGCGACACCACGATGCGGATTCCGCCGTTCAACGTGACCGCGCGCGCGCCCATTGCGGTCGCCAGCCCGATCACCGCGCCGACCGTGTACGACAACACAGGAATGCGGGCCTGATAGATCAGTCCAAAGAACGCCGCGCCGAGTACGAGCGCGTCGAGGATCGGCTGTTTGCCGAGCGCATTCGAAACGGCGACGTACAACAATGCCCACACGACTCCGGACACGGCGCCGAGGATCGACTTCTGGAGTCCGCCGATTCCGCCGCTGCCCGCGCCCACGAAGCAGGCAATGCCCGCAACGACGGGCCAGAGCTGCAACGGCAGTTTTCCGAGATGTGAAATGACGGCCCAGAGGGCCGTGACGATCGCGAGACCGAGTGCCTTAGTGGTCAAGCCGCTCATCTGTCTGGCCTCCTCCGAAGAAGGGGAGAATGCGGCGCCAACATAATGAACGGGGTCTGGAAGGTGCAACGGCTACGCAGCTAAGCGCGTTGAATTACATAGGCTTCCATCGCGTAGTATTCCGCCAAACCGAGCCGGTCGGCGCGCGCCGCGGTCTCCAGATTCCTGGCCTCCACCCGCTGCCAGAACTCTCGCTCGTCATATCCCGGGAACGGCGCGGTGTCTTTCTGCGACTGATGGCGGAAGATGGCCAGAATCTTCGCGTGCAGCTCGTCCTGCGACAGCGGCACGAGCACGTCCGCTTCGGTGAGCGACCACTCCTGCCACGCGCCACGATACAGCCAGACCTCCGGCTTCTGGCCCTGATAGCGCGCGAGCGCCTGCTCGACCGCGGCCTTGCAGGTGCGGTGCGTGCCGTGCGGGTCGGAAAGATCGCCCGCGACGAAGACGAGATCCGGTTTCACATCCTCGAAGAGCCGCAGCACGATGTTGATGTCGTCTGCTGATAGCGGCCGCTTGCGCACTTCGCCCGTCTGGTAGAAAGGCAGGTCGAGGAAGCGGGCCGCCGCGGGCGGAATCCCGACGGCGGCGAGCGCCGCGATCGCCTCGGACTCACGGATGAACTTCTTCAGATCCTGTACGACCGCAATGTCGATGTCGCCGGGCGCCTTCTGCTCGATGCCCGCATCCACCGTCGCGCGCGCGCGCTGCACCACCGCCACGTCGAGGCCGAGCGCCTTCGCCGCGCGCTCCACGAAATCGAGATGCCGAGTCACGTCGTGATCGAACACCGCGATGTTGCCGCTCGTCATGTAGGCCACGACAAGGTGATTCTCATTCTCCCACAGCTTGCGGAGAATGCCGCCCATCGAAATCACGTCGTCGTCGGGATGGGGCGAGAAAACGAGCACGCGCTCGTGCGTCGGCAGCTTGGCGCGGCCGCGAATCTTGTCGCGCAACCGATTGAAGACCTGACCATTGATCGGGCCTGCCGAGCCCGCGCGCGCGAGCAACGGGCTGAGCTGATTCTCGGCGTAATCCTTGGCCGAGAGCTTCAGCACCGCCTTACTGGTCCGCTCGGCCAGCCAGACCACCGCGCGCTCCACCATCGCGGGACTCCAGTCCACGCCCTCGAGCACCCACGGCGTCTTGATCCGCGTCAGCTCGGCGGCCGCCGGCAGGTCGAGGTAGACCGTCACGCCGGGATGACGCTGCAGGAACGTTGCCGCGACGTCGGTGGAGATGTCGCCTTCGACCGCGCGCGCCACGATGCCTGCCTTGTGCTCGCCCGTCGCGAGCAACGCGACTTCTTTGGCATCGAGAATGGTCGCCACGCCCATCGTGATCGCTTCGCGCGGCACGTTTTCGATACCGAAGAAATCGGCGGCCGCGTCCTTCCGTGTCAGCGTGTCGAGCGTGACGATGCGCGTGCGCGAAGTCGCATCCGATCCCGGTTCGTTGAAACCGATGTGCCCCGTCTTGCCGATGCCGAGCAGCTGGAAGTCGATACCGCCCGCCGCGCGGATGGCATCTTCGAATGCGGCGCACGCCTCGGTCACTCGCTCGCGGGGAGTTGTCCCGTCCGGAATGTGAACGTTTTCCTTCGCGATGTTCACGTGCGCGAAGAAATTTTCCCACATGTAGCGCCGATAGCTGTGCGGGCTGCCCTCCGCCATCGGATAGTATTCGTCGAGATTGAACGTGACGACGCGGGCGAAATCGACGTCACCCGCCTGATGCCGGCGGATCAGCTCCTCATAGACGCCCAGCGGGGTGCTGCCCGTCGCCAGGCCGAGCACCGCGCGGCCTTTGGCGCGCGTCTCGCGATGGATGACCTCGACGATCCGCTCGGCGACGCGGGCAGCGAGGTCCTCGTGTTCGGGAAAGACGACGGTGCGTAGCTTCTCACGGTCCCGCGAGCTTTCGATCGTGGGGGGAAGCGTCCGGCGGGCGGCGGCTCGCGCCATTTACACCTTGACTTCGATCGTCGCGCCGCGCTTGTAACGCACGTACAGCCACGCCATCGGGACGATCAGCATGCCGGCGGCAATGATCGTCAGGGCGAGCAGAACCGAGGAAAGCAAGACGGCCTGCTGCGAGGCCTCCGCGGCCTGGAACAGCGCCGAGTCCTGCATCCGGAGCAGCACGATCATGGCCTGGCGGGCATCGGTGCCGGCGCCCGTGCCGGTGCTGGTCAGCCCGCCGAGCACGGTTTGGACGAGCTCGTGCTCGTGCGGGCTCGTCAGAGTGTTGCCGAGACCCGCGAGCTCGACGCGAAGCCTCCGGCCCAGGCTGTCCCGGGCCGCGACAGCCTCCACCCGGCGGAAGCGCGGATCGGTCCCGGTGGCCATTTCGCGCCAGACCTCGAGGCCGGCGTTGTAGCGGTGCAGCGTCTCCGACGTCCGCGCGCCGCGGGCAACCGTCGCCGCGGCGCGGCTGAGCGAGAATATGAGCCAGAGCCCGATGACCAGAGCGAGGGCGAGAGTCACGGCGCTGATGGTGACGGCAATGCCCGGCCGGATGAACGTGTAATCCTTCATCGCGACGGCAAAGGATGAGCGGCCGACTGACGGCCGCGACGGGAAGCCAGGGGGATTCGTCATGGGCCCCACGCTAGTCTCGGCTTGACGGCGCTGCAAGGGGTCGCAATTTCTACTGTGCGCCCCTGCCCCCCCACCTGACACCCGCGGTCGTCACTGGGATGCCGATGGAGGAGAGTTGAGCGCTGTCGTGTTGCGTGGTGATGAAGGCGAAGTTCTGCGCCAAACGAGCGCGGTGTTGGGTCGCCCCGT
>Ga0070730_10000580_pt1 | contig 41019 bp, 25 predicted proteins | sample Coa_R1_3_FD_66447 | JGI IMG/M metagenome (GOLD analysis project Ga0070730, IMG submission 66447) | Surface soil microbial communities from Centralia Pennsylvania, which are recovering from an underground coalmine fire - Coalmine... | ecosystem: Environmental > Terrestrial > Soil > Unclassified ...
GAAGTGGTCCGCAAAGCCATGCATGAAGCCGAATACGTGCTGCACCTTGCCGCCCGAACCTCCGTTCCGAGATCCGTCAAGGATCCGATCGAAACGAACAAGATCAACATCGATGGAACGTTGAACGTCCTCGTCGCTGCGCGCGACGCCAAGGTGAAGCGCGTGGTTTTCGCGGCGTCTTCTTCCGCGTACGGCGAAACGCCGACGCTGCCCAAAGTTGAGACAATGGCGCCGGCGCCGATCTCTCCCTATGGCGTCACGAAGTTCGTGGGAGAGCTCTACGCGCAAACGTTCGGCCGGTGTTATGGCCTGGAGAACGTCTCTCTCCGCTACTTTAATATTTTCGGACCTCGGCAGGATCCCGGCTCGCCCTATTCCGGGGTCTTGGCGAAGTTCTGTCTCTCCTTCCTGGAAGAAACGGAGCCGGTCATCTTTGGCGACGGCGAACAATCCCGCGATTTCACGTACGTTGAAAACGCCGTGCAGGCCAACTTGCTCGCCTGCGAGGCGCCCAATGTTTCCGGACGAACCTTCAACGTAGGGACAGGAGACCGGTTCACACTGAACCAGACGCTACAGCTTCTGGAAAAGATTTCCGGCAACAAACTCCAGGCGAAGTACGAGGCGCCGCGCGACGGTGATATCCGCGATTCACAGGCGGACATCACGAAGGCGCGCGAATTCCTCGGTTACGATCCCCAAGTTACTTTTGAAGAAGGGCTCAGCCGGACGTTCGCGTGGTACCGCTCAACTCAGATCAAAGCTGAGACAAAACCCCAAGAGTGACGGAGTTCGGAGAACGGCACCGCTAAGTTTCGCTCAAGGCGAGCCCTGCCCTCCAATTTTCGGTTACGAGCAGCTCCAGGCTTACGGAGTTACCGTCTTGCCGTAGCTCAGTGGCGCGCCCGCCTTTGGCTTGTCGAAATTCCAGAAGTAGAGTGGCTCGAGCTTCTTCTTTTCCGGCCACACCTGGTCCAGTGTATCGCCTTCAAACAGTTCCCCGTTTTTCATAACCCAGTGAATCGTATTTGTATTGTGGATGTCTTCGAGCGGGTTCTTGTCCAGGATGACCAAATCAGCGAGTTTGCCCGCTTCGATGGAGCCGAGATCTTGCGGTCGCCCGATGATCCTGGCGCCGTTGAGCGTCGCGCAGCGCAGCACTTCGAGCGGCGTCATGCCTCCGCTCGCCAGCATCCACATCTCCCAGTGATAGCCGAGCCCTTGCAATTGCCCGTGGCTGCCCACGCCTACAAGGCCGCCTGCCCTCGAAAGTTTGGCCATCTGCGCGGCAAGTTTTGGAAACGCAAATTCGTCCTTGCGGAACCAGTCCGGCCGCCGGTTGGTCTTCTCATCGATCAGATTGTGCGGCGTGAAATGGTTGAGCTTGGCATCGTCGTGCACGTCGGTATTCTCAAACCAGTATTCCTGACCGAACGGGCCGCCGTAGTTGACGATCAGCGTTGGCGTCTCCGCAATCCCCGACTGCGCAAAAATCTGCAGGACGTCTTTGTAAAGCGGAGTGACGGGAAGAGTGTGCTCGTTCCCATGAAAGCCGTCGATGACGTGAGTTAAATTGAGCTTAAGGTCCAATCCGCCTTCGGTCGTGGGCATCATTTCCAGTTCTTTCGAGGCCATTACCATGAACTGGCGTTGTTTGCGGTTGCCCACGATGTAACTCTTGATGTTGTGCGTGCCGTAATATTTCCGGTACTTCGTCAGCACGCCCTTCACTTCTTCCATTGACTGAAAATTGTTGTCCGAGAAAACGCCCGGGCCGGTGGAGAACGCGCGCAATCCAAGGATATCGCCGCTGTCCACCAGATCTTCGTAGGCGAACATGTCGTTTGTGCCGGTCTGCACGTCCAACCCTGCGGTCACGCCGTAAGCCAGGTTGGCCAGGAACCCCCAGTTCTGGGTGTCCAGGATGCCGCGGCGAATTTCCGTCCAGTGCGCGTGCGTATCGATGAAGCCCGGCACAATGGTCTTGCCGGCGACGTCGAACATCTTTGCGCCCGCGGGCACAGAGCCTTTCGGTCCGACGCTCTTGATGCGGTTGTCCTCGATTACTACGTCCGCGTTCTTCAGGACTTCATCACCCTTCATTGTTACGACGGTCGCGCCGCGCAAGACTATTGTGCCCTTCGGGGTCTTCCTCGGAACTTCCAGGTCAACGGCGATCTCCTGGACATTCTTGTCTTCTTCCTTGAGTTTTTTCGGCTCTTTCTTTTCGTCCTTTTTCTCGTCCTTGCTTGCCGCCGCCGATTGCGCTGCATCGTCTTTCTTTTCGCCTTCCTTCTTTTCCTCTTCTTTCGGGGGCTCGAAGGAGATGGCGCTCAACGGCTCGCGAAATAGGCTGGCGCCAACGGCCCAGGTGATCGTTTTTCCATCGTCCGCCCAATTGAAATAGTCCGCGCCGATGTCCGTCAGCCGCTTCACGGGTACGGACGGGGTGGAGACATTCACCGTCGGCGCCTCACCGCCCACCACGGGCATGGCGGTTACGTAGAGTTGATTCATGACATGCGCGAGTACCCACTGCCCGTCAGGACTCGCCTTTACGTCGTTCGCGGGCGTCGGCTCCTCCGCGAAATAGCCTCCTTGTCCCTTCACCTGGATGTGTGTGCGGCGATCGGTCCCATCGAACCGCACCGAGACGAGGCCCTGCGGTGTATAGACATAAATTCTGTCTTTGTCGTGCGTGAAGTGCGGCGTCCCTGCTCCCCGGGCAGGCAAAATCAGGTTGGCGTCTCCGCCGTCAGCGGAAATCCAGATGAGATCGGCGTTGCGCGTCTGCCCGCCATCGAATTCGCTCATTTCGCGGTCGTAGGCATTTCCGCGCAAGGCTACAATGCGAGTTCCATCAGGCGACCAAACCGGATTGCTGTATAACCCGGCGGATGTAGACAACTGTTGAGGTTTTCCGCCCGAGGCCGCTACTTTCCATAGCTGACCTCCCGCGCTCGACCACGTCACGTAGGCGATGGATGCTCCGTCCGGCGACCAAGCCGGCTGGAACTCCCGTTCATTTCCGCTAGTTAGCCGCCGAGGCTGGCCACCAGGTATATCCATGACGTAAAGGTGCGTCATCGCGGAAAAGGCCATTTTCTTGCCATCAGGCGATTCCACCGGATCCTGGATCAGGCGCACTTTTACCGGGCCTTGCTCAACTCTTTGAGGAAAATCCAGTTTCGGTCCCAACTCTTGCGACACTTGCGCCGTGAACGGAATTACATTCTCCGCGCCGGTTGCAAGGTTCAGCCTGCGGATTTTTCCGTCCTGGTTGTAGACGATCTCCTTGCCGTCGGGGAGAAATGCGAATCCGGGAAAAAGATCGCGCGTAAAGCGGGATTCCTGGTCATCGCGGGTTACCGGGTATCTCACCCAGTGGTCTTCGCCTGTCTTCAAATTGCGCAAACGCAAGCCGCTCTCCGTTTCGTACCGCGTCACATAGAGCAGTTGTGTCCCATCGGGTGAGAGAACCGGGCGGAAACTGCTCTCGGCCTGCTCCAGCAGAATGTCTTCGTCGCCCGTTTTGCGATCGCGGCGCGCGACCTGCCACAACGGAAACTGCGCGTTGTACTGGAACCCGCCCTGGCGCTTCGCGTAGTAAAGATACTTGCCATCTGGAGAGGCCACGACTCCGATGGCGTTTCCTCGTTCACGGCGAGGCGTCGTCGGTGTCGGTTTCGCCTTGGTGATTTGCACGCCGGAGCCGCCGTCCACGTGGTACATCCAGATTTCAAACGTGTTGATGCCGAAGCCCGCCTTGGATACGAAGATGTAGTTTCCGTCCGGCGACCAGCTTGGCGAAGCAAATTCGTTGTTGGGATCCTTGGATACCTGCTTCACGCCACTTCCGTCGGCGTGCATGATCCAGACGTTTTCGCTGCCTTGGCGGTCGGAGATAAACGCAATCCATTTTCCGTCGGGCGAGAATTTTGGCTGGCTGTCAAAGGCCATCCCGCCATCCACCAGCTTTGCGACCCCGCCATCGATCGGCAGCGTGTAAATGTCTCCGAGCAATTCGAAAACGATGGTTTTGCCATCCGGCGAAACATCAAGCGAAAGCCACGTGCCCTCGTCCGTCGTAAACTCGATTTTGCGCGCCGACTTCAGCGGGAGCCCCTTCTTTTCGTCCTTTTTCCCTTCCTTTTTCTCTTCTTTCGCGTCGGACTTTTCCTGCGCCAGGGCGTTTTGCGGCTTCGCCCACGCGGCTCCTCCGAGAATCACCGTCAACCCCATAATCCATGCTGCCAGACCGCGCAGGCTGAGCTGCTTCGCGTTCATGCTAGTTCCTCCGTCTTCCTAAACTGTCATTCGATGATACGAATTATGAGATTGGACGGCCCCGGACACTCGGCCTGCCGGATTGCCGGATATTACTGGCCCCTTAGACGCAAACTCTCTAAAAGTGTTTTTCCGCAAACAAACATCCCAATGCGGCGGATGCTATCCAGATTGTGCCGAGCAGGCAAATCAATCGCGCCTCGGCATCCCCGTTAAACCAGCAGCAATCCCATTGCACAGGAGAGCCGTAGCTCAGCTTGCTATCGTTCACTCTCTGCTTCTCCGCCTCTCCTGCCCGTAGGCGGGGGTGTTTTCGGCACGATATGCGGTATTCCTGCGTCGTTCATTTTCTTGTTCAGCGCGGGAAGGTCCTCTTCCGCGATTTTCTTCACCTGGGTCGAGGCTTCGCTGACGAGCGGCGGCAACTCCGCCAACTTTTCCTTTTGTTGCCCGCCTGGTGCAGCCCAGAACCCGTCCAGATCTCTCAGCAAACTTTGCACTTGTTGGGGAAGAGGCTCGGGCTTCCAAATAAACGGCGGCCCGGCGTTTCCGAGTCCCTGGCGCTCCCGCGCATACTTCTCCGCCACTGCGTCCACTTTCTTCTGTAACTCCTCGGCTGCTTTTTGGACGTCTTCGGGGATTTTCAGGGCATCCGGTTTGCCGGCATCCTTCTTCCATTCATCCCTTGCCGCTTTCAACCCTTCCTGGATGCCCTGGATTATTTTGCGATCCTTGTCCGCTGTCTTGGCCATCGCGTAGAGTTGTTCGATGGCTTCGCGCCGCGCCGCGCGGTCCGCCGCCGACATCTGCATGCGGGGGTCGTCTTCCACAACGACCTCCTGCGTCGCTTCCTTGCTGCCTGCTTTGATCTTGATGGTGTACTTTCCGGGCTCAACGAGCGGCCCGCGAGGCCCAAAATCGAACCCGGCCGCGGCCGCTTCCAGTTGCTCCGGCGTGGGCACTGCCGGAGAATTCCAGCGCAAATCCCAGTTCGTGCGGTTCACGCCGGCTTTGCCCGGTCCATCCATTTCGCGCACAAGTTTTCCGTCCTTGTCATAGACGCTGATTTTCGTCTTACCCTCTTTATTCTCGGCGCTCTCGGGTTTTTCTTTTTGGTCCGCGGCCGCGGCTTCTTTCTTTTCGCCCGGTTTGGCGTCCTTTCCTTCTTTCGCCGTCTTCGGCGGCTCGGGCGGCAAGGCTTCCTTGAGGTAGTAACTCAAGATCGCGCCGTAAGGCGGGTTCTTGGCCGTGAACATCTTCTGCCCCGCGCTCCACCTGCGCTCCCGCAAATCCCAAAGTGTCGCGGGCCTCGGGCTGAAAAAAGTCAGCTCGGAATTTGCCACCGCGGAATCGAACTTCTCGATGGGTGTGAGGTCGTCGAAAATCCAGATCGACCTCCCGTGCGTCGCGAGCACCAGATCGTTCTGCTCGGCCTGGATTTCAATGTCATCCACGGGCACGGTGGGCAAATTGTTTTTGAGCGCCGTCCAGTTGGCGCCCCGGTCCCAGGAAACCCACAAACCAAACTCCGTGCCGGCGAAGAGCAGGTTCGCGTTTCGCGGGTGTTCGCGCACTACGTGCACGGTGCCCGCCGTCTCCGGGATTCCGTTTCGAATCGCCTTCCAGTTTTCTCCGTAATCCGTCGTCGCAAACAGGTACACGTTGTAGTCGTCGCTGCGATGTCCGTCGAAGGAAACATACGCGGTCCCCTCGCCGTATTTCGAAGCCAGCACGCGGCTCACATAAGTTCCCTTAGGCACTCCCGGCACGCGAGATGCGACATTCTTCCATGTCTTCCCGCCGTCGCGCGTCACTTGCAGATTTCCGTCGTCCGTGCCCACCCACAATACGTCCGCCTTTAGCGGCGATTCGCTGAGCGTCGTGATTGTCGGATATTCCTCGACGCCGTCGTGACGCGATAGCGTATTCTTGTCCGGCACCTTTCCGAAAATTTCCAGCTTGTTGCGGTCCACCCCCGTGGTTAGATCGCCTCCCAGCCGCGTCCAGGAATCTCCCCGGTCGGTCGACTTGAATAAATAATTTCCGCCGTAATAAATCGTCTTGTGATCATGGATGGAAACCGCCATCGGCGAATTCCACTGGAACCGGTAGTGCGGCTCGCCCGCCTTGGCTTCCGGCATGATTTCCCTTTGTTGACCGGTGTGCGCGTCGCGCCTTGAAATATGGCCGTCCTGCGATTCCGTATAAACTATCCATGGCTCGACGTTATCGATCTCCGCGTAAAAGCCGTCGCCCCCCGGCATCAGCGTCCAATCTTCATTGGTGATGCCTTCGCGCGTCAGGGACATGCTCGGCCCGCACCAGCTGCCGTTGTCCTGCAAACCACCGCAAATTTGGTACGGTTTTTGGTTGTCGAGTCCTACTTCGTAATATTGGCCGATCGCGATGATATTGAGGAAGTCCCACGTGCGGCCGTTGTCGTAGCTCCAGTGAATTCCTCCGTCACAGCCGGTGATGACATGGTTTGAATCGGCGGGATCGATCCACATCGCATGAAAATCCCCGTGGATGCCTTTCACGCGCTGCGTCGAAAATGTCTTGCCGCCGTCCTCCGAATAGTACATTTGCGCGCCCAGCTCCCAGATTCTAAGATCATTTGTTGGGTCGATCCGGATCTGGCTGTAATAGGAAGGTCGTGGATTTGTGTCGCCCATCTTTTTCCACGTCTCGCCCTTGTCTTCGCTGCGGTAGGTGCCGCCTTTTTCATGTTGCACGATGGCATAAACGATATTTGGATCCTTCCGGAAGATGTCCAACCCGATTCGCCCGGTATCGCCGCCATTTTCGTAGGGCAGTCCTTTTGTCAATTTCTTCCATTTGGCGCCGCCATCTGTAGTCTTGTAAATCGCGCTGCCGGTTCCGCCTCCGTTAAAACCAAAGGGCGTGCGCCGGCGCTCGTACGCCGCGGCGTAGAGCGTGTCCGGACTCTGAGGATCCATCGCGATATCGCTCACGCCGGTGTCGTCATTAATCTTCAGAACCTGGTTCCACGTCTTGCCGCCATCCGTCGTCTTGTAAACGCCGCGGTCGGGATTCGGCCCCCAGAGATGCCCCAGCGCCGCGGCGTAGACCACCTCGGGATTCTTCGGATGAATCACAATCCTCCCGATGTGGTGCGTCGCAACCAATCCCATCCGCTGCCATGTCTTTCCGGCGTCGAGCGATTTGTAAATCCCGTCTCCCCAGGATGAGCTTTGCCTGTTGTTGGGCTCGCCCGTGCCGACCCACACGACCGCAGGATCAGACGGAGCAATCGCAATGTCGCCGATCGTTGACACGCCTTCTTTGTCAAACACTGGCGTCCACGTCGTGCCATTGTTCGTCGTCTTCCACACTCCGCCCGACGCCGTTCCCACGTACACGATGTTTGGATTGCTCTCGACGACAGCGAAATCGTCGATGCGCCCTCCCATCACGGCGGGCCCGATTTCCCGAAACTCCAGATTCTTCAATTTCTCCGTGAGATTGGACTGGCCTCCGGGCCCGGCCGGCGCGGACGCCGCCAATGCAGCACAAAATATTCCGGCGGTCAGAACGATTCGCAAAGCGGATAGGACACGACGCATTTTCTTCCCCCTAGTGTGAGGCCGGGCATCATACCTCCTGAGTGCCACGGCGTGCATCAATTGTTTCTGGAAAGGCAAACCAACCCGTGTTCAGAGAGACGCACCACGCGCGCTACGCGTTTCGTCGCGCCACGCTCCGCGCTGAGGTGTCGTTGCGCGCTATCCGGCATTCAGTCCGTTCCAGCTCCGCTACCCATCCCCGCAACCGCGTGCTAGGCTATTCAACTGTTTCCATTGGCAAAATGTTCCGCGTGAATGGTCGCTCTCATGCCCGGATTACGTCCGCGCTTCGCTTCCTTTTCCTTTGCACAGCGCTCCTCTTTTCACTCTTCGGACCCGTCTTGCCTTCCGCCTTTGCGCAACAGATCCATCTGCATACGAACAAGGGAAGTGATGTAGAAATCTGGTCTCGCGGCCCTCAGCAGAAACGCGGCGACTTATTCATCGCTGACGGGGATGTGGACATTCATTATGGAGACGAGCGCCTTCAGGCCGACCATATCGAATACGACGAAAAAACTTCCGAATCTCTTGCTCGCGGCCACGTCCGCTTCGACTACAACAATGAACATTTGGAAGCCGAGGAAGCCCATTACAACGTAAGTACCGGCCATGGCAGCTTCACCAAGGTGCGCGGCACCATCAAGATCGAGCGCCGCGCCAACCCCCTCATTCTCATTTCTCAAAACCCGCTCTATTTCCAGGCCGAAGAGGTCGAGCGATTCGCCGGAGATATTTTCCTTGTCAGGCGCGGGTGGATTACCATTTGTGATCCCGAGCGTCCCACTTGGCAGTTTTACACCCCTCACGCGCGCATTCGTCTCAACAAGAGCGTCGCTCTCGTAAACGCCAACTTCCGCCTCTTCCGTGTCCCCCTCGTATGGTTGCCCTACGCCACCGCGCCCGCCGGCGAAAAAATCCGCCAATCCGGAATCCTTCTTCCAGTGATCAGTCAAAGCAACACCAAGGGGTTTGTCCTCGGGGACGCTTTTTACCTCGCGCCGAAGCCTTGGTTCGACGCGACCGTGGGCGCCGAGCTGCTCTCGAAACGCGGTTCCGCGGAGCGCGCCGAATTCCGTGCCCGGCCCTTTGAAAACACATCGATTAAATACACGTATTTCGGCGTGATTGATCGGGGCCTCATGCTTCCCGGAGCAAACGGCAACGCCATCCTGGAAAAACAAGGCGGCCACCAGCAACAATTGGAGGTTCAGTCCCTGCTGCCCCACGGCTGGCGCTTTGTCGCAGACGTCAACGAACTGACTTCACTCACCTTCCGCCTTGCTTTTGCCGACAGCTTTGGCGACGCGATCACTTCCGAAGTTCGCAGCGCCACTTTCGCAAGCAACAATTTCCGCGGTTTCAGTCTCAATTTCGCTGCCTTATCCGATAAGACGTTCCTCAGCATTCCCATCACTTCTCCGACGACCGGGGTAACCAATCCTGCTGTCACTGTTTCCCTTCGCAACGCTCCGGAAGCCCGCTTCAGTTCTGTCGAACGAGCGCCTTGGCGGAATCTTCCTGTCTATTTTTCCTTCGACGCCTTCGCTGGCGCCCTTCATCGTCAGGATGACACTCCGTTGAACACGCCTCCGCTTGTCTCGCGCACGGAATTTGCTCCCAAAGTGACCGTCCCGCTTCATTTCGGTCCTTGGCTCGGCGTCACCACCTCCGCAGCGTTTCGTACGACGTACTACGGCGATTCCTACAACGTTGCCGGCCAGTTGAGCGGTCAATCGATTACCCGCAACACCGGCGAGTTCTCTATAGAACTGCGCCCTCCCACACTCGAACGTTTCTTCGAACGTACTTCCGCCAACAAGAACAAGCCCCGCAAACGCTACAAACACACCATCGAGCCTGTCATCAACTATCGTTATGTCGCCGGCGTGGACAACTTCGCTGAGTTCATCCGCTTCGATTCCGATGCGACCCTGGCCAACACCAATGAAGTCGAATATGGTCTCACGCAGCGCCTCTTTGCCAAGACAGGCGACGACCAGCCTCAGGAGCTTATCTCCTGGAGCATTCTCCAAAAGCATTACTTTGACCCCACCTTCGGCGGCGCCATCCTGGCCGGTCAGCGGAACGTCTTGCAGCCGCTCGATTCTATCTCGCCCTTTGCTTTTGCCTTCGGTTCGCGCAACTGGTCGCCCATCATCAGCGACTTGAAGATCACTCCGGGCGGCCTCTACGATCTCGAACAAATCCTTCAATACGACCCGCAGATCCAACGCCTCGTCACCATCGGCACACTTCTGAAAGTGAAGCCCTACAGTCAATTCTTCTCGACGGTTGCTTACTTCCGCCTGAACGACAACCCCGTTGCCGCTGACCTGCCTAACCCTATTCCTCCAGAGTTTGTTCAATTTCAACAGCCGCTCTCGAATCAGATCCGCGCTCTCTTCGGCTACGGCGGCTTGACCCGTAGGGGTTTCAATTTCGCCACGGGCTTGAGCTACGACTTCACCAACCAAACCCTGCAAAGCCAGCTGGTGCAGATCAGCTACAACGGCGGCTGCTGTGGCCTCGCTCTCGAGTACCGCCGCATCAACCTCGGGCAGGTCCGCACGGAGAATCGCTTTTCCGCGACTTTCATCATCGCCAATATCGGTTCCTTCGGAAATCTCCGCCGCCAGGAACACATCTTCTAGCTTTCCTTGGCGCTCTTGCTGGCATTTTCCTGCGCATTTTTCTTTCAGTAAGTACTGGATTTTCCCTTCTCCTCTGTGCCCTCTGCGAACTCTATGTTAAATTTCCTGCTCGCGCCGGTTCCCAAGGCCTCAATGAACGACACCGATCTCGCATTCGCCTCCATCGAAGTAGTTGGTCTTCTCTATCGCAAGCGCAAACTCTCGCCCGTCGAGCTCACCAAAATCTTGCTTGGTCGGATCGAACAGCTAAATCCCAAGCTCAACGCCTACATCACTGTGACCGCTGAGTTGGCGCTTGCGCAGGCAAAAAGAGCCGAAGCCGAGCTCTTCTCGCCTCGCGGCCGCAAGGGCCATCGGGACCGTGGCCCGCTTCATGGCATTCCCCTCTCGTTGAAAGACAACATATTCACCGCTGGCATCCTCACGACTGCCGGATCAAAAATTTTGCAGGATTTCATACCCAAGGAAGATGCCGCGGTCGTCGGAAAACTCAAAATGGCAGGCGCCATCTTTCTTGGAAAGACCAACATGCATGAGTTCGCCTATGGCGTCACGAGTAACAATCCGCACTTCGGCCCCGTCCACAATCCCTGGGATCTCGCGCGAATCGCCGGAGGCTCCAGCGGCGGCTCGGCTGCCGCCGTTGCTGCCGGCCTCTGCTATGGCAGTATCGGCACCGACACCGGCGGCTCCATCCGCATCCCGTCCGCGCTCTGTGGTGTCGTCGGCCTTAAACCAACTTTCGGCCGCGTCAGCGTGGACGGCGTTATTCCTCTTTCGCCGCGGCTCGATTGCGTCGGCCCGCTCGCCCGCACGGTTTACGACGCGGCACTTCTTCTCGAACCAATCCTGCCGCGCGTCAAAGGCGAACTTGGTCTGCGCGCTCTCAAGGAATCATCCTCCAAACCCCGCAAGTTTGTTCTCGGAATTCCCAAGGAGTTTTTTCTCGATGCACTGTCGCTTGATGTTCATGGAGTCTTTGACGAAACCATTCGCATTTTGAAAGAGCTAGGCTTCAAATTTAATGAAATCTCCATGCCGCTTTTGCGGGAAACGGAAGACGCCGGAAATCAAATCGCCTGGGCTGAGGCTACTCACTATCATCAACAAGCCGGATGGTTTCCTGCCCGTGCCTCCGATTACGGCGACGATGTTCGTTCGCGCCTCGAAATGGGGACCAAGGTAAGCGCTGCTGTTTATCTGTCCGCACTCGAGCTTCGCGAGAAATTCATCCAGGAATTCCACTTGGCGCTGCACGATTCGAACGTCGACGCTCTCCTCGTGCCGTCCACGCCGATCGTCGCGCCTCTCATTGGCCAGGAAACCATCCGCCTCGGCGACACGGATCTCTCCACCCGCGCTCTCCTCCTCCGTAACAATCGTCCCGCCAATCTCGCCGGCCTCCCCGCCATCTCCATCCCCTGTGGTTTCAACTCAGCCAGCCTTCCCATCGGCCTCCAACTCATCGGTGCCGTGGCCGATGAACATCTCCTCCTGCGGATTGCGCACGTCCTTGAGCGCGCCACTGCACAATCTCGTCGCCCGCCCCTGGCCGGCTCAGCTTGACCGATCCGGCTATGGATAAGTTACCTGTTAGTATAAATACCTTTACAGTAAGCACTATCCGCGCTATCATTAGTCCTTGTTTTTCCCTGAGTCCCAAGGGGTTTCCTGTGCCAACTCACCCCTCCCGATGCCACGCCGCGCTCGTCTCACCTCTCCCCGGGGGGTCGGGGCTTCAACACCGAGGTTAAGCTTCCACAAACGAACCATCTCCTTGGTTCTCCGCATCCCGAGCCGCAGTTTTTTGCAGCTCACGTGCGGAAGTTCCTCGCGGTTTCCCCTCTCGACTTTGATCATCCGCATTTTAACCGCTCCGCTCTCGCCACTCCTCGCCTGCTTGCCCCGAGCTGAACCAAAGGGCCACTAAGTCCTTCAGAATTGGCACTTCCGGGAAACCAGCCCGTAAGCCCTTTAGAATCCGCACTTCCAGAACACAGGACTTAAAACCCTTTGGAATGAACACTTCCAAAAAAACCGGGGGTGTGGCACCGCCGTCGAAGCCAAAATCTTCCCTACTTTTTCCGCGGTTTCTGGTCGCTCTTTGCGCTACCGCCACACCGCTACATCGTTGCCTCATTCCTTCGTTGCTTCATTATTCCTTCGCTTCAACGCGCTAGCGTGCTCAGGAATGGATAGTGGCTGGCGGCGGCCATGAAAAATAGCATGGGGAACGACAGCCAGAGCGAAACTCGCGCCGTAAGAAAGTTCCAGCGCATCAGCCGCTCCGCTTCCGGCGGCAACGGCACGCCTTTCTCTGCGCTCGCTCGCGCCCACGCGATCAGTTTTTTCTGTACGCGCCACACGACGCCCCACGTGTTCAGCAGCATCACGAGGCCGAGCCCTCCGCCGACGCTGATCGCAAGATGCGCATTGGAAACTTTCGCCCCGCCGTTCAAGGCCATCACAAGCCACGACGCGGCAATCACGACTACGCCGATTCCTATGCCGCGCACCCACGCGCTGTTAAGAAATCCTTTTGCGGGGAGTTGCAACGCATAAATAAAAATGTATGCGACGATCCAAACCAGCAGCCACCAACCCAGCCATTTTCCCGCAAGCGAAGGATCGCCCGCGTTTCTCGCATCGGCGAAAAGATGCAGCTGGAAATAGCGCAGCCCGACAAGGACAGTCACAACCGCCGACCAGCGGAACCAGCTCATCGCCTTGGACATCAGCGCCGGATAAATTCTCACGCGCGCCGCTGGATCCACCTGCTTCATCGCCGGTGTCAGAACCAGATTGAAGAAATAGAGCAGGCCGATCCAGATAATGCCGAAAACAAAATGAAGCAAGCGCAGCGCAATCATTTCGTTGGCCAGCGGATTTTCCAGAAACGAAAAGTGCGGTCTCCACGCGGGGAAAGTGAGCGCCAGCAAAAGCGAGAACATGGAAAACCTCCGGCTTCAAACACAGCGAGTGGACCGCAGTTCCATAAAAACAGCAAGAGAACATCAGAGTGGCACACCGCGAAGGAACACCGTAGCGGATATCGCTGCGCTCCGTCAATTTACCAGAGGCTTTGGGAAGAATGTTTTTGGAGCCAGATATTTTCGGCTATTGATTCCCGGATGTATTAGCCGCAGCCGTGTTTCCGATAGCGTCGCCATTTACGACGAGCTCGACGCGGCGGTTTCGTTGCCGGCCTTCGGCGGTGTCATTCGAGGCGACGGGTTGTGTTTTTCCAAATCCCTTCGCGGTGATCGATGAAGCTGGCACGCCCTGCTCCGCAAGAAAATCGCGTACGGAATCGGCACGGCGCTCGGAAAGTTGCTGATTGAATTCATCGGTGCCCACGCTGTCGGTGTGGCCTTCGATCTGCAAGTTCAGACCGGGGTGAGCCAGCACGATTCCTGAAATTTTCGCGAGCTTTTCGCGCGCGCCGGGCTTTAGCGTGTAGCTTCCGGTGTCAAAGAGCACGTCGGACATGTTGACGATCAGCCCGCGCGCGGAATCGCGCGTCTGCAAAATGGAGTTCAGCTGGTTCAAGAGCTGCGCGCGCAAGTCCGCTTTTTCGGCTTCGGCTTTTGCGGCGGCCTGGCGTGCTTTATCCGCTTCAGCTTCCGCGGCACGCTGTTGGTCTACGGCGGCGGCTTTATCGCGCGCGGCTTGCTCGGCGGCGGCTTGCGCTGCTTGCTGTTGAGCGACGGCGGCGGCGGTGGCCTGCTCGGCTTCCGCTTTTTGCCGCGCGGCATCGGCGGCGGCCTTTTCCGCTTCCTGCTTCATGCGAATGGCGTCGGCTTTTGCGGCCTCCGCTTGCTGGCGAGCGACTTCCGCGTCCTGGCGCCTTTTGATTTCGGCGGCGGCTTGTTCTTCAGCCGCTTTTTTATCCGCGGCGGCTTTAGCTTGCGCGTCCTCTTCGGCTTTTTGCTTTACGGCCATCACGCGCGCTTCTTCGGCGGTTTCCACAACTTCGCGCGCGGCCGCAGAAACGGATTTTTTATCGCTCTTGCGGCTGTAAACATCTTCGGCGTTCTTGAGCTGCTGCTCGGCTTTCGAGAGTGAAGCGGGAGCGTATTTGTCGGCTTGCGCGATGCGCGCGATGCGGACGGCGTTGCGCGCTTCAAACAGTTCGAGAGGCGTTTTGCGATCGATGCCGAAGATGGCGTTTTCGATTTTGGTGTTCGAAGAAGAATAGGCGCCGCGTGCAACCAGTTCGTACTGGGCATCGATGTTTTCGACTTTGCCTTGCGTCGCCGGGCCCAAAGTATTTTCCAGGACAACCATGTTGCCCGGCTGCGTGACCGCAAAATACGGTTCGGCGGTGACGATCATGCCAAAAGTCTGCATGTCCGTGATGGCTTTCACCTGCCCGGCGCCGTTCTTCAGAGCGACCTCGCCGAGGTTCACGGCGCGGCCCTGCGGGGAGACGGCCCAAAGCACGTAAGTCAAATATTCGAGACCAAACTTTGTGGCGTCGTCGAAGCCCAGGAATTTGGCGTCAATCTCCATGCGGTTGCTCTTGCTCTCGACGCGGGCTTCGCCGGACGCGCCTTGCATGAGTTCCGTACCGCTGAAATCGATCTTGGTGGAACCGCCGGCGCGGCGATAGTTCACGGCTTTCGTGGTGCGCGAAACCGTGTTCGAGGCCGATGCCGGGCTTTGCGGTTTCGCCGATGCGGACGACTGTCCGAACGCGGGCGCGGCAAGAATGCCGAGCATGCCCGTCGTTGCGATCCAGGCCGTCGCGAGATAAAAAGTTGCCTTTTTCACGTCAGACTCCTCGGTCGCCGTCGGTGGCGACATAGTTTGGACAAGCGACTCTCGCTCTGTTCCAGCGAGGGGTTTCAACTCCACAGGGGAACTGTGTCCAAGGTTCTTTTTATCGTAGCAAGAAAAGAGCAGGCGGAACGGGCGCGGAGGCGGCGTTTGTACAAGTGATAACGGGATGGAGGACGGTTCGGCTAGAAAAGGTGGACCGCGTCGGCTAGGAGACGATTGGCCGATGGATGGAGCGTGTGTCTCCTCGAACCGGACCGCTCAGTAGGGATATTTCGCTCCATTCCGTGTCTAGCCTGTGATCGGATTGCCGCAAAGCGCTAAGTAGAAAGAGCGTGACGGCGTTGCTCTGCGCACACGGGCGTGGGTGCTTCCACACGAAAGAATCTGGGGAAGGTCTGCGAAGGTACACCAAGTCATTGATTGAGCGGGACTTAATCGGGGTCGGCCAAGCTGGCTTTCGTGGCGACCCTCATGCAATCCACTCCAGGCGGCGAATCGTGTGGAGGTGGAGACAATGCAAGGCTTGGCGGAGTACAGGATTAGTCGGAGAGCGTTGCAACGGATCGTGCTGCTGTTTCTGGCAGTCACGACTTTTTTCGCACGCGAAGCTTTTTCCAGGCAGACGGAAACCCCCGCGCCTTGCCCTGGGGAAGGGGCGTTGCTTTACCGTTCGCCCATTTCAGGAGCGTACGAGACGATCCCGCTGGCGCATACTGACGTGGCGCTGGACGTGCGCGGCCTGGTGGAAGCGGCGACGGTTACACAGCAGTACGTAAATTCCAGCTCGGAACCGATCGAAGCGGTTTACGTTTTCCCGCTACCGCACGACGCGGCTGTCTACGACCTTGAGATTCGAATCGGCAACAGGCTCATCCACAGCGTGATTCGCGAGCGAGCCGAAGCGAAACGCATTTATGAGGCTGCGAAATCGGAGGGCAAACGCGCCGCGCTGGTGGAGGAGGAGCGGCCCAACATATTTACTGCTTCCGTGGCGAACATCATGCCGGGAGATCACATCGACGTCCGCTTGCGCTATGTGGAGCCGCTGCGCTGGGAGGACACGCGGATGCGACTGGATTTTCCGATGGTGGTGGGTCCGCGCTACATCCCCGGGACGCAGGCGATCGGACATGAAGGAACAGGATGGGCGCCGGACACAGACCAAGTGGCGGACGCATCAAGAATCACGCCACCGGTAAGAAATCCAGACAGCCGGCCGGGCCACGACATTTCCATCACCGTGGATCTTGACCCGGGATTCGAATTCGGGACGGTGAAGTCCGTATCTCATGCCATCAACGTGCATCGCCTGGCGGACGGGCGGCAGCATATCGAACTGGCGGGCGGCGCGACGATTCCCAACAAGGATTTCATACTGGAAGTGGAGCAAGCCGAAAGCACGAAACCCAAGACAGCGCTCTTTCTTTCGCCGGACGACAAGTCAAACGAAACCGAATTTTTGTTGGCCGCTTTCCCGCCCACCGTGCAGCCGGTAAGGCACGTGCCCGTGGAGATGCTGTACCTGATTGACATATCCGGTTCGATGGCGGGGACCTCGATCCAGCAGGCTCGAGGAGCTTTGCTGCAGGGACTGGACCGGCTCAACCCGGGGGATCGTTTCGGGATAATGGCGTTCAACAACAATTACTATGAATTTGCGTCGGAACCTTTGACCGCGACGGCAGAAAACGTGGCGGCGGCGCGCCGGTATGTCCAACGGCTTGAGGCGGAAGGCGGCACGGAGATGCTGCCCGCGCTGGTTCATCTGATGAAGAAACCGGAAAATCCCGGCTATTTGCGGCACATCGTCCTGCTCACGGACGGAGACCTCGGCAATGAAGAGGAAATCTTTGCAGCGCTGCGGAAAAATCTGGGAGGCGCGCGACTCTACACGATTGCAATTGGCAGCGCGCCGAATTTTTTCCTGGCCACGAAGATGGCGCAATACGGGAGGGGAAGCTTCACGCACATCGCGGACATCAGCGAGATCACGGAGCAGATGGGGCGATTGCTGGAAACCATAGAAAGCCCGGTGCTAACAGATGTCAAGCTGACGTTCGAGGGAGTCGAAGTGGCGGACGTGTACCCGCAGAGAACACCCGATCTCTTCCTGAGGCAACCGCTGCTGGTGTACGGGCGAATCACGCACGGGCGCGCGGGAATCGTGCACCTGACGGCTCGCGCGGGAGATCAGCCCTATGAAACGAGTTTTGCGTTCGACGCCTCGAAATCGACTTTCCACCCGGGCATTACAACCCTCTGGGCGCGGCAGCGAGTGGAGGATCTGATGGATCGCTGGAGGCTGGCGGACGAGGACGCGAGGGCGGCAATTCGAGCAAGCTTGATTGCGCACGCGATCCAATACCGGCTGGTGACGCGGTTCACGTCGCTCGTTGCGGTAGAGGAAGTCGTTTCCAATGCGGGCGGCGAATCCCGGACGGTTCCGGTGCCCACGGAGTTGCCGGCCGGCATGCAGATGGAAAAGGTATTCGGCGCACCCGCGACAGGCACTGCAGACGCTTTTCTGGAGATGCTCGGGGTGGTGCTGCTGATGATGAGTCTGGCGCTGTGGCGGATCACACGGCGCAAGGCAGAGGCAATCTTGTGAAGTTCCTGCGAGTCTTGCTGGTTCTGACATTCATCGGAGGCGGAGGACTGACGACTCGCGCCGTGTACTTGAGGGCGAAGGCAGATCTTGCGGGAGTGTTGATTGAACGGGCCTGGGAGAAACGAATCAAGTTCGGTAAGGAGCAGCCGCCATGGCCCTGGGCCGATACGCATCCTGTAGCACGCTTGCGAATTCCCCGATTGGGTTTCGACGAAATTGTTCTGGAAGGCGCGACGCCTCGCACGCTGGCCTTTGGTCCCGCGCGACTGCTCAGCGGAGCGGACTTTGGCGAGCCAGGAAATGTGGAACTGGCGGGGCACCGCACAAGCTGGTTTCGGCCGCTGGAAGGTCTGGTCGTGGGCGACAAGCTGGAGGTGGAGTGGTACGACGCCCGCAAGCGCCAACTCCGCAGGAGAAGCTATACGGTCAATGTCATCCGTGTGGTGCTGCCCGAGGACGTTACTTTACTGGCGCCCACGCCCGATGATGAACTGACTCTCGTCACATGTTATCCCTTCGGACGCAGTCCGCGATCTCCGGAGCGATATCTAGTGAGGGCCTCTCCGGACGGGCCAAGCCAGTGATGCGGGAAGGAGTTGGGGACGCGAGGGCGGACTGAACGGATTGCGAACGGACGTTCGGCAGTGAATTCCCGGATGAATCGCGTTACGGCATGAAATGCAGATCACCGTTTCCGTAATGTCGCTTCAGATTTCTAGGCATCAGTAGAAAAGAACAGCCCACCCTTTCTTTCAGAAAGGGCGGGGCACTTCCGTATTATCACCCCAGGGTGAATTACGAAAGTGGTATCCTCTCCTCGTGCCCCTTCGTCAAGCAGAAAAACCGTGAGCATCGAAGCTGCCACCCGCCCAGCAATCTGGACCCCGCCGCGTTCTTAGGAACTCAGATCCACGAACTGGGTCATTCGCTCCACGACATCATTCTTGGCTACACTAATGAAGACTTTGCCACCTTCTTCTCAAATTGCGTCTTCGGAATAGGGCAGTTCAACCCAAATCGGAGGTGATCGTCACGTGGACACGGGGCGTTTGAAAAAATTGGTTCTCGTCATCTTGGTACCAGTGTTCGCTGTAGCCGCTATGTTCTTTGTGCAACACTATCGGGCTCCTGCAAGGGGCGAGAATGTAGTCCGAGCTATTGCCTCCTTTGCTTGCCCCATTGTTGTCCCAGTATTCGTGTGGCTGGCCTACCGAACTTGGAACAGGCAATTTCGCCGAGAATTGCCGGCTTGGCGAAACGGCCTTGGCTTAGCCTCGATCGTCGTCCTTTCCCTGAACTGGCTCTCGGCCCTCTTCCTCCTCTTGGCACCTGCCGAGCCCCGCATAAGCAGCAAGTTCTTCAGCATCGAATTGATCGCGACCATCCTTTACACAGCTCTCGCTGCTGCGATTCTAGCAATCGCTCTCAAAGGAGCCGCGAGGATTTACCTGATCGCAGCAGCACTACTGATATGGGCAAACGTGCAGGCTGGTATCTCGTTCTGAACGAGCCTGATTAGATGAAGGCGTCGGCTCCTAGCCCCGAGTAAACTTGGTTGCCCTGAGCTGCCGCCTAGCTCCGCGCACGAAATCATACGACACCGAAATTTCCTGAACACATGACTTTTGCCCCTTTCCGTTCTTCGCATTGCGGCACGCAGGGAGCCGTAGGCGACCGCAGGGCCGCAATGGCGGGAGGCCCAAGCGTGCAGGCAAGGAAAGAGGTAGTGCGTCCGCAGGAACCGCGAGTGGCTTCAGGCTTGAACAAAAGCGTTAATTGAGCAACAATAGACTCCCCTTCGAGAGACTTACTGTTCCTTGACTTCTATTCGATCTCTTATTCTCTGACCCTGCAGTCGCATAGAGGAAGTGGTCCTCTCCCCCTCCTCCGAGAAAGCCGCTTAAGGCGAAAGGCGCGATAAAGCCGCGAGCCGCCGCCGAAGGGGGTCCATGGAAGTCTTCAAGGCGTTATTTTTATCCAGCGGATTTCAGCCGCACGGATTCTGCTATCAGTGGAATACGGGATTGGTGTGGCTGAACGTCCTATCCGATCTGACGATCGGACTGGCCTATTTTGCAATTCCAGTGATTCTGCTGTGGTTTATCCGCAAGCGGACAGACTTACCCTTCGGCTGGATGTTTGGACTGTTTGGAGTGTTCATTATCGCGTGCGGCGGGACGCACGTGATGGAAGTGTGGAATTTGTGGCACACACAATACTGGCTTGCAGGTGCGATCAAAGCGATTACCGCAACGGCATCCATCCTGACAGCGGGCCTGCTGGTCCGCGTCATGCCGCAAGCGGTGGATCTTCCAGGCACCCAGCAATGGAGGCAGGCGAATTCGGCACTCCAGCAGGAAGTGCACGAACACAAAGATCTGGAGCTGGAACTGCGGCTTAGGGAAGCGAAGTATCGCGAAATCGCCGAGCTTCTGGACCTGACGCACGATGCGATTCTGGTCTGCAATCTTAGAAACGAAGTCATGTTTTGGAACAAGGCTGCGGAAACCCTCTATGGCTGGCGCCAAGAAGAGGCCAAAGGCAAGGCCATGCACGAGCTCCTTCAAACGGTTTTTCCAAGACCTCTGGCGGAGATTAACGCAGAGGTTCTTGAGAATGGCTATTGGGAAGGGGAGCTTCTGCACCGGCGGCGCGATGGAACTGTTCTGACGATATCCAGCCGTTGGGCGGTGCGAAGAGATGACTCAGGTGACCCGGTCGCGATATTGGAAAGCAACCGCGACATGACACGGCAGAAACGGGAACAGGAAAGATTCAAGAATCTCCTGGAAGCGGCACCGGACGCGATGGTCAGCGTGAACCAGGCCGGGGAGATTCAACTGGTGAACTCACAAACGGAAAAACTTTTTGGGTATTCGAGAGAAGAGATACTGGGAAAACCGGTAGAAATTCTCGTGCCGCAGCGCTTTCGAGGACGCCACGAGGCACACCGAGGAGAGTATTCGGAGTTACCCGTCCGAAGAGCGATGGGAGCTGGACTGGAGCTGTACGGGCTGCGCAAGGACGGGACGGAGTTCGCCGTAGAAATCAGCTTGAGTCCCATCGAGACGATGGAAGGCGCGCTGACGATCAGCGCGATCCGTGACATCTCCGACCGAAAGAAAACGGAAGAAGCACTGCGGCAGAGCGAAGAGCTCTTCCGCCTGCTGGTGTCCGGAGTAGAGGATTACGCGATTCTGATGCTGGACCGGGAAGGGCGCGTCGTCAGCTGGAATAACGGCGCCGAACGGATCAAGGGGTACCGAGCTGAGGAGATACTGGGGCAGCACTTTTCGAGATTTTACGCCCCGGAGGATGTGGAGCGGGGCAAGCCAGTTCTGGCGCTCAAGCTCGCGGCAGAGAACGGCGGTTTCAATGACGAAGGCTGGCGGGTGCGAAAGGACGGCACACGATTCTGGGCCAATGTGGCGATCACGGCTTTGCACGACGAAAAAGGCCAACTACGGGGATTCGGGAAGGTCACGCGCGACAGCACGGAACGGAAGCAGTCCCAAGATGCTTTGGAGCGCCAGCGAAACGAGCTGGCGCGGTCGAATGCGGAGATGACGGCGGCGAACAGAGAGCTGGAGGCGTTCAGCTATTCCGTGTCGCATGACTTACGGGCGCCGTTGCGAAGCATCGATGGATTCAGCCTGGCATTGTTGGAGGACTATTCCGAGAAACTCGATGACGAAGGGAAGAAACATCTGGAGCGAGTGCGGGCGGCGACACAGCGAATGGGAACTTTGATTGACGATCTGCTCGATCTTGCGCGGGTGACACGCGCAAGCATGCGTCTTGAAACAGTAAATGTGAGCGAGGCTGCAACGGAGGTGGCAGAAGGCCTTCAGAAAGCGCAACCAAGCCGAAAGGTCGAGATCCGGATAGAAGAGGGCCTGGAAGCGATAGTGGATTCTCATTTATTGCGGATCGTTCTCGAAAATTTGCTGGGGAACGCATGGAAATTCACGTCGAAGCACGCTTCCGCGTGTATCGAGTTTGGAAGAACCACTCATAACGGAACTTCGGCCTTCTTCGTGCGCGACGACGGAGCGGGATTCGACTCAGCTTACGCGGACCGCTTGTTCGGCGCCTTTCAACGGCTGCATGCGATGACCGATTTTCCCGGAACCGGAGTAGGTCTTGCAACAGTGCAGAGAATCATTCACCGACATGGCGGGAGAATCTGGGCAGAAAGCTCGGTGGGGCGCGGCGCGACTTTCTATTTCACGCTGGCAAATTCAACTTCCTAAAGGAGATTTATGGCAGGCGAAAAAGTGATTTTGCTGGTGGAAGACAATCCCGACGATGAAGCCCTCACCGTGAGGGCGTTAAAGAAAAACAATGTCTTGAATGAAGTCGCGGTGGCTCGGGACGGCGTGGAGGCATTGGAGTATCTGTTTGGAGAAGGGTCTTACGCGAATCGGGACACGAGCCTCGTTCCCCAAGTGATCCTGCTCGATCTAAAGCTGCCCAAACTGGACGGTTTGGGCGTCCTGCGCCGCCTGCGGGCTGACCCGCGGACAAAACTGCTCCCCGTGGTGCTTCTGACTTCCTCGACCGAGGAAGAAGACCTTCTGAAAGGATACGGGCTCGGAGCCAACAGCTATGTTCGCAAGCCTGTGGACTTCGACAAATTCAAAGAGGCGATTCGCCAGCTTAGTTTGTATTGGCTCGTGCTGAACGAACCGCCACCAATCAGGAGAACGTAAATGGGAACGCCGATTCGGGTACTGATTGTGGAAGATTCGGAGGACGACAGCGAGTTGGTGGTGCTGGAACTCAAACGGGGCGGATACGATGTGAAGTGCAACCGAGTTGAGAGCGCTGCCGCATTAGAAGCGGCGTGCGAACTGCAGGAATGGGATCTGGTGATATCAGATTTTTCCATGCCGATCTTTTCCGGAATGGACGCACTCGCTTTGGTTAGGGAAAAGCGAGCCGACGTGCCCTTCATATTTGTGTCGGGGGCGATGGGAGAAGAAACGGCTGTGGCCGCCATGAGAAACGGCGCGCAGGATTACCTAGTCAAAGGCAACCTCACGCGGCTGGTACCGGCCATCCAGCGGGAGCTACGGGAGGCTGAGGTACGCCGGGCGGGCAAGAAACTGGAACAGCAAGTGCAGCAACTGCAGAAGTTTGAAACGATCGGGAAGCTGGCCGGAGGGATCGCGCATGATTTCAACAATATGATCGGCGCGATTCTGGGGTGGGCGGAACTGGGATACATGGAGGCGGAAAGCGGGAGCCGCGTTCGCGACCGCTTTCAGAAGATAAGAGAACAGGCAAACCGGGCGGCGAGACTGACGGCGCAGTTGCTTGCATTCGGAAGACGGCAAATCCTGCAACCCCAACTGGTCAGTTTGAATGCCCTGATCCAGGAGGAGATGAACTTTCTCGGGAAGGTCATCGGAGAGGACATAGAGGTGCGAGTTCACGTCGCCCCGGACATCCGGGTGACCTGCGCAGATCCGACGCAGATAGAGCAAGTGCTAATGAACCTGTGCCTGAACGCACGGGATGCCATGCCGGCCGGCGGAAAACTAATGATTGAGACGCAAAATGTGGAAATCGGCGACGAGTATTGCCGCAAGCATCTCCAAGCCCAGCCCGGAAGCTATGTCTTGCTTTCGGTATCGGATACCGGGGTGGGAATGGACGAAGCGACTCAGGAGAGAATTTTCGAGCCGTTCTTTACGACGAAGGGTCCGAGCAAGGGAACCGGGTTGGGATTGGCGACGGTTTACGGCATTGTGAAGCAGCACGGGGGATTCATAAACGTGTACAGCGAACCGGGGAAGGGAACCTCTTTTCGAATCTATTTTAAGGCCGAGGCCGGTACTCACGAGACAGCGGCAGCGACCAACATAGACGGGCCAAGAAGAGGCACGGAGACGATTCTCGTGGCGGACGATCACGAGGGACTTCGAGGCTCCGCCGCGGAGATGTTGGATGCGCTTGGCTACCGGACGATCGTGGCGCGCGACGGAGCGGAGGCCCTCAAGCTTTTTGAAGCAAATCACGAAGGGATAGACCTCGTGCTGATGGATATGGTGATGCCTAAGGTGAGCGGGCCGGATGCTTACGCGAAAATGGCGGAAATTCGTCCCGGACTCAAAGCGATTTTTACGACCGGGTATTCCATGGGAGCAGTGGAGATGATGTCCTCGCTTAAAGCCCGCACGGGGATCCTGCAGAAGCCGTACGGGCTGATGGGGCTGAGCCAAAAGATTCGGAGCGCACTGGACGGCGAGCGAACGGAATGAAGCCGCCGAGACGGAAGGATCGGCCAGCCAAGAGAGAGAGCAATAGCACAGAAGAGCGACGGCAATCCAGCGCCCGAATCATCGACGGAGAACAAGAGATTGGATGGTGCCCGAGAGAGGACTCGAACCTCCACGACCTTGCGATCACTAGCTCCTGAAGCTAGCGCGTCTGCCAGTTCCGCCACTCGGGCACAAGCGCGGAGGAAGGAAACCCCATCAAGCGGGAATTCCCATAACCAGGAAGCGATTTCATTGTGCCCGGCGCTGCCGCCTTTGTCAACGAAGGGAGCCGCCAGAACTGGTTTAACTTATGGCAAGTAGTTGAAATTCAAATGGTTAGTGTTATACTCCGCCACAGAACGCGGCTTTACCCCTTCCTTAAAATCACAGAAAAGGCCGCGCTCCGGTTTCAGTGGGAGGTCACCATGGACGCCGCCAGATTAGAAGGACCCATCCTGTATGTTCTAATTGCCTGGGGAATCGTAACCGCCGTATTCATGGTGTTGTTAATCAGGCGGAGCCTGCTCGCCAGCCATGAAGATGATCAGATCTTTCTGGACGCTTCAGAAGAGCACATGGCTCGGGAGCAAAGAGAGATCATCGCGAAAATCAATACGCTGTCGCGGCCACTGCTCACCAGCGGCATCGCATCCGGGGCGCTGCTCTTGATTCTTGCGGGGCTGTGGCTCTACAACGGTTTGAAGAACTTCTAAGGTGTCGAAGAACCATTTGGCTGAGGCTGCGTAATTTGCGGTGTGTTCGCGGGCGATGTGGATGGAGCAAGCTGGGCCAGGGAAGTGTGGTTGTGCACAATGACCCAGCGGTTGTTTCTTTTTTCCAGGATGAGAGTGGTTTGTCCGCGGGCGGCGGAAGGTTGGCCGTCCACCACGGCTGAAAATTCCCACTGATAGCAGGCCCAGGCGAAATTGCCACTAAGCTTGGTGTAAGTGTTGGTGCGGTCCAAACGCACCTGCTGCATGCGAGCGTGCTGTGACTGGTAGACGGCGAGATAGTTGTTGAAACCAAAGATCGGGGGCTCCCAATCTCCTTTGACGACCGAAACGTCGTCAGCGTAGTCCTTTCTGAGTTTTTCGATATCGCCAATCTGCCAAGCGCCCAGCATTTCCGAAATCATATAGTCGATCTGCTGTTCATCGCCCATGGGAATCATCGGTGTAGCGTCCACGGGCAGCGTATTTTTCTTTTTCTTCTGAGCGAACGCCGGCGAGCCGCAAGCGAGAAAAAGCGCCGTCCCCAAAAGAAGAGCAACCGCCGCCTGGATCGTGGGTCCTGCCAAGTGAGTCAGGAAATAATTCTTCATGCGTCTACAACCCCCGGTGAAAGAGGATAGCACGCGGATTTGCGCCGGGGAGAAGTGTGTACAGATGATTTACGGCTCTTGTTTTAACCGGCTGGGAACGCGCGAAGGGCCGGCCGGAAGTGAAATTCAGTTTGGCTGAGTGGCGCTGAGCAAGTTGACGAAAAGCCGGAAAGCGCCGGGGACGCCATCGGGAAGCTGGCGGAAGAAAGCGATGCCAGTGTAAATGTACATTCCTTTTCCGTAGCGCGCGTAGACGAGAGCGCCATCCAGATCTGGCTCGCCCGGATCGTGCATGGCAAGCAGAGCGGTGTATTTCGGATCGAACTGCGTCCAGTAATAGAGGCCCCGCTCCTGCACCCAACCCTTGAAGTCATCCTGCGTGATTTTGTTTGGGCGGTTCAGAAGCGGATCGTCCGGCTTCAGAAATTTGACCGGAGAATCCTCATCGGTGATGCGGGGGAGATGTCCCAGAGAAGAAAGAATTTTTGCGGGATATGGAGCGAATTGTTCCTTGTTCCAGGCGAAGTCACGGTTGTACTGCACGACCAGAGTGCCGCCATTCGAAACGTAGTCCAGGAGACGCTGGTTGGCGCCGGGAAGTTCGGGGCGCAACTCGTAAGCGCGCACGCCAACGACGATGGCACTGAATTTGGAGAGGTCGCCGAAGGCGAGCGCCTGCGCGTCGAGCGATTCGACCTGGATGCCGAGCATACGCAGCGCCTGGGGAATCGGTTCGCCCTCGGCGGTAATGTAACCAACGCGCAGATTTTGCGGCACGTTGATGGCGAGAGCGTGGACGAGACATTGGGCGGGTTCGCTCCAGAGCTGCGTCGGCAGGGAGGGAAGCGGCTCGAGAGAGGTGGAAAATTTTTGGTCACCGCGCTTTGCATATGCGGTGATCGGGTAATTTCCGGGAGCGAGCCCGTTTGGCGGCGTGACGCTGAATTTTGCGTAGCGGTCGCCAGAGCCGTCGATGGAAATCTCCTCGGGAGCGCCGGAGGAAAAACCGTGCGGCAAATCGAGGCCGACGGTGAGCTTTGCCGGTTGGGTGGCGTAGGAATGAACACGAAGCAGCACATCAAACGGCGTTTCGTTGCTTCCATGGATGGCGATGGACTGCTTGGGGTCCACCGCGAGCGTATATGCGGGGACGATTCGGAGAGGCACGCGATCCAGACGCGTGGAATTCGCGAAAATGTACGTGACGGGAATCTCGGCCTTGAATTTGTAGCCGGCGATGGCCACATCCTGTTCGGCGAAGATCAGCGGCGGGGGTTCCGGAAGAAGCTTGTCCCAAGCCGTGAGTGCGGGAGCGGGTTGATTGATCGCAACGGTGAATTGATATCCTTTTTCGGCGTCGCCTTCGCTCTTGGTTTCCTTGAACTCGGGCGGCAGCGTGAGGCGCAGGGCGCCAAGTTCGCAGCCATCTTCTTTGCGACAGTGAGCTTCCGCGTGAATGCCGAAGGATTCGCCGACCACGAGCATTTGGCGATCCGCGTCGGCTTTGAGTTCAAGTCCAGCGACGAGCGCGAGAGCGCGGTCCATTCGGGATCGGATTTCTTTGAGATCAAACACCTGATCCGGTATGTAACCTGCGGAAGAATTCGCGGAGTCGGGAGGCGAGATCGATGCGATCTGAGTCGCCGCGGAAGTCAATTCCGTCAGAGCATTTTTCCAGTCGAGGTTGAGCGCAAACGTGCGCGCTGCCAAGATTTTTTCATCGGCGGCGGCCGCGGCCCTCACTTTGCAGTCACTTGTAGTTGCGGAGCCGCACATGGTCTGAGCGACGGAGTTCGCCCATCCCTGAAGAGTGACGTCGAAAGTGGCCGGATCGAGTTTGCCGCCATTTTCCAGGATGAGCACAACCGGGCGCCGCAAAAATGACGAGCCGATAAAATTGGTGATGCCCTGAGAACGATGATTGGCGAAAGCGTCGAGCCCAATTTCGCGCCAGGACTTGCCCCAGAGCGGTGAAATGTCATCAACCGGGAGGGAGACGCCGTTCGAACCGGCGGTTGCGCCGCCGCGCTCGGTACCGAGGAGTTGCACGGGATTCGCAGGAGAACCCCAGGGCCGAAGCCCCTCGCGGAGTTGTTCGGGAAAAGCTTTGGGGTCGGCGGCAAGTTCGACCGCACGCGGGGTCCACAAACCCGAAGTTTGATGATGTCCATGGCCGCCGTGCACACCGCCCCAGCCGTTGATGACGATGTTCGGCCGGAAGGTGCGAATAACGCGCACCATTTCTCCGAGAACCGGCTGCCCCCAGACTTTCTCGGTTTCCTCCGGAGTCTTGGAGAAGCCGAAATCAGGCGCGTTCGCAAAAAAGAGTTTCACGCCATAACCGCGGGTGGCGGCGAAAAGCTCCTGCGTGCGGATGAGGCCTAGCTGAGGCGCTTGCTCAGGTCCGAGATCGTTTTGTCCGCCTTCGCCCCGAGTAAGAGTCAGGAGTGCAACGTCGGCGTGGAGACCGCGGGCTAGATAAGTAAGTAAGGTTGCGGATTCGTCGTCAGGGTGTGCGGTGATATAGAGGATGCGAGTAGTCACGCGGGCGCTGTCGATCGCTTCAATCGTTTCCGGCAGGCCGGGGCCGGTTCCCGGAGCCGGAGAAAATTGCGGCAATGCCGGCAGCGCCAATAGAGAGGTAAGAATCAGAACGAAGAAGAATGGTGAGATGGACCTACGGGCCAGACGAGTCACGCAACCTCCGCTTGTTTGACTTTTGCAAACGGCCATTGTCTCATTTCGCGCGCCCGAATGAGAAATGCAAGTGCGCCGAGAGCGATTTCCGCCAGTCCCCATTTTCGCGCAGGTCCGGTCTGCCAGAAAAGCCAGGCCCAGCCCAACATGGTCAAGACCGCGGGCAGGGGATAGAGCCACATCTTGAATGGCAAGCGCACGGAGCCCCAGCGCCGCCGCAACAATATAACTCCGACGGCCTGGCCGATGAACTGGACGAGCAACCGCATGGCAAGAATGCCGGCGATGGCGGTTTCCAGCTTGAGGGTGACGCTGAAAAGGAAGGCGAGGCCGCCGAGAACCAGAAGCGAGACGTGAGGAAAATGTTTGGTCGGGTGAAGACGACCGAAGACGGGGAAGAAGTTACCGTCGAGTGCGGCCGAGTAGGGCACGCGCGAATAGCCAAGAAGGACCGAGAAGACGGAAGCAAGTGCGATCCAGAGAACCATCCAGGTTGCCGCTTGAGCCGCATGATGACCGTAGAGCCTCTCGACAAAGGTGCTGACGATAAATTTGGAGTTCTGAGCCTCGCGCCAGGGCACGACACCAAGGATGCTGGTCTGCATCGCCAGGTAGAGCAGGGTGATGCCGAAAATGGAGAGGAAAATTCCGCGGGGAATGTTCCTCTCGGGATCGCGAATCTCGCCGCCCAGATGGCAGATGTTGTAGTAGCCCCAGTAGCTGTAAACCGTGTTGACCATGGCGGAGCCCAAGCCCGCGAACCACACCCAGGAGAATGAAAAAGCGCCGGGAGGAAAATCGAAGGCCAATTTCGCGTTGAAATGATTTGCGCCTCCCCAAATCAGCCAGAGAAGAGTGCCGACAACACCGGCCCACAACAGGACGGAGATTTTGCCGATGGTGGTGATGCGGCGATAGAGCAAAATGACGAGCAAGAGAACCAAACCGCCGGAGACCGCTTTGGCCTGCAACGTCGAAAGAGGATGGAGATATCCAGCGTAACGTGCAAAACCGATGGAAGCCGAGGCGATGGACAGCGGAGCTTGCACAAAGGTTTGCCACACGAACAAGAAAGACATTAGACGGCCCCAGCGACCTGGGCCGTATGCTTCGCGCAAAAAGACGTAGGTTCCGCCGGCGCGAGGCATGGCTGCGCCCAGTTCCGACCAGACAAAGGCATCGAGTGTGGCCAGGGCCGCGCCAGCGATCCAGGCGATAAGAGCCTGCGGCCCGCCCATGGCCTTGATCACGAGCGACGTGACGACGAACGGACCGATGCCAACAATCTCGATCATGTTGAGCGCGACGGCCTCTTTGAGGCCGAGGCCGCGCTCGAGGCCGGAAGACTGCTCTACGGAGAGGCCCCCGTTTTTTGCGGTAGAGACATTGTTGGGAGTCAACGGCACGCCGCCGAGAATAACAAATGCGGCGCGCGACAGCTAACGCGCAATTTTCGAAATAAGGCGGACGGGTTCTTCGCCGCCTCCACCATTTCGGTTTGCAACTCTTCTCGAACGGCTTAGACTTGTCAGATGCGTGGCCTGCCCGCGCTTGAGTGACTGACGGAGGCATTTCGAGAGAATCAGCGGGTGGCTGCATGACCTTACTCCGTACCCTATCCAGGGCCGTGATGCCGCTCTGTGCGGCGGCGTTCTGCGTGACTCTCTTTGCGCCGCAGACAAACGCCCAAAAATTGGCGCTGCCCCCGGGAGCCTCCCAGGCGCTCGACAAGATCTACGCATTCGATACGGAAGGTGCGATTGCCGACGCCCGTCGTATGCAGGAGGAGCGCCCCGAGTACCCACTGGGGTACCTGCTGGAAGCGGAAGCCTTATGGTGGAAAATTTGGTGTAACTCAGCGGAATACAAGTACGGCATGACCGACTCGCGGCGCCGCCCGAAGCGGCCGACGGATCAGCATTACCAAGAACTGGCCGCGAAGGCTTCGGCTATTGCACTGGCGCAATTGAAAAATCACGACACAGCGGAAATGCAATTTTATGCGGGAATGGCGTCTGCCATGGCTGCGCAACTTTACGGGCTGCGCGGTGAAAATCGCGCCACGGCGCGAGCCGGCGTTCGCGCGCGGGAGCATTTTCTCCGCGCGAAACAGATGGACCCTGAGCTGGTGGATGCGGAGTTTGGGTTGGGACTCTACAACTACTATGTGGACACGCTTAGCGCGCTTGCTAAATTCGTGGGCTTCTTCATGGGAATCCCGAGCGGCAGCAAACGCGAGGGCATTCGGCAGTTGGAGCACGACATCGCGGAAGGGGTGCTCACGCCCGACGCGGCCCGTTTCTATCTGGCGTTGGACCTGCACCGCTACGACCAACAGTATGAGAGAGCGCTCGGAGTAATCAGCCCGCTGGCGGAAAAATATCCGTCCAACCCGCTCTTTCAGCTGGCACGCGGAGACCTTTACGGAAAACTGGGACGAAGGGAACAAGCGGTGGAGTGCTATCGAGCGGCCGCGGCGCTGCCGGTTCAAGATCCGGAGTGCCGCGCTCGCATCCAGGAACTTGTGCGGGCATCCTTGGCGGCGCAGGGGACCAGGGATTCTTCCGGGAACCACTGAAAAGGCGAGGTTTGACGCCTCGGCCGAGGGGTGGGGGCGGTAGGAATTGCTCATTGACCTTTCTTCGAGGAGAATGGTAAGCATGTAGGGTTGACCGGACGCCTAAATACAGGGCAGGCGGCTAGAGGCGAGCGCCGGGCGGCCGTATACGGTTTGCGTAGCCCCGAGTGAAAGGGGTCAACGCGTTGCGCAAATTGCGCATCTCACCCCAAAAGCACGCTGGCACCGGGGGTTCCCCGCCGTTTGACCAGAGAGGTTGATCCCGGCTCTGCCGAGATAACCAGTGACGATGAAGGAGTCTCGATGAAGCGGTCTTGGACAGCAATGGCCGTCGCCATTGCGGCGATTTTCGCTGGAACAGGTTGCAACGATTATGGCAACACCTTCCAGGGCAATACCGGAGCGTTCCTGCAGTTTGTCTCGCCGTCCAACGTGACCGCGGGCGGATCAGATATTACGATTACTTTGACAGGACAAGGTTTCGTGGTGCAAACCATCGTCACCTGGAACCAGCAGAACCTGAAGACCTGCGTGATTACGGATACTTCCGCGAATGCATGCGCCGCGTCCAATAACACAGGGAATGTTCTTTCTGTGACGGCCGTGGTCCCCGCAGCTATGACGGCCAAGGCTGGCACGTACTTCGTCCAGACGGCTCAGCCCCATTCCGGGACTGGGACGAACGGACTTTCCAATCCAGTGGACTTCGAGGTTTTTCCCCCTCCCAATCCCTCTCCCACGGTTACAAGCATCACTCCCAACAGCGTCGCCGCGGGAAGTGCGTCGCAGGCTCTAACCATCACCGGGACAAATTTTCTTCTGACGTCGGATCCTTCTGGCGGTTCCCAGGTGCGCTGGAATACGACTGGCCAAACAAATCTTGCGGTAACAAGCATCACTGCAACGCAAATCCAAGCCACAGTTCCCCCTGCACAGCTTACGACCGCAGGGACCGCCACCGTCACAGTTTATAATCCGCCAGCACCGCCGTTGCCTTCACCACCATGCCAGCTTAACTGCAGTGGCTTCGGAGGCGGCGGTACCAGCAACGGTGTGACGTTCACCATCACGGGAGCGGGAGGAACTGCAGTGAAGGCGAGCGCCGTAACGGTGCAAGAGGAAACGCCCGCAGTCAGCCAGGATGGCCGTTATGTAGCCTTTACGGCTTCGCAAAGCGGCCATTCGCAGATATTCGCGCGTGATACTTGCCAGGGGGCGGACTCTAGTTGCCAAGAGCGCACTGCTCTGATTTCTGCGGCTCAAGATGGCACAGCGGGCGGAGACGACAGCCATTCCCCCTCCATGAGCGCCGACGGAAGATACGTGGCTTTCAGTTCGGCTGCCGCGAATCTGGTTGAGGGGGCGAGCATGGGCCGCCAGGTGTTTATCCGCGATACCTGTTTTGGGGCCAGTGGGAGTTGCACGCCTTCGACCCAGCTGATTTCCACGGATCCCAACGGAACTCTCGTCGGAACAGAGAGCATATTGCCGTCTGTAAGCGCGTCAGGAAGGTTTGTTGCGTTTCTGGCGGTGACGCCGACACATGCCACGGCGGAGAGTGTAAACAAATCCGGGGCGAGCACTCCAAACAGCGGCTACCGTCAGATTTTCGTGCGTGATACGTGTCTCGGTGCGGCAAATTGCACGCCAAAGACCTCACGCATTTCGTTGCAACCCGGTGACGGCTCAGGAATTGGATCTACCAAGCCCGCGGGACCCGCCATCAGCGGCGGCGCCGATCACATCGCGCTGACGGGCGGAAGCGCCGCGACGCTCTTCACGCGGTCTATTGCGGTAGATGACGGCGTGTTTCTGGCCCTCACAAAAAACCAGCAGTGAATCCTTTCAGAATGGACAAGAAGGTTTTGCGGGGCGGGATACCACCCTTCTAGAAAGATAGCTCCGTTACTCCCTGACAGCGCGCTGAAGGGCAGCGTTAGTTGAACCGTACTTTGATATCAGGGCGCTTTTCGAGGTGAACGGAATCCACAAAGCGGACCTGGCGGTCATCGAGGGTCAGGATCATCGAGGACGTGCGGACGCCTTCGCCAAAAAACCGCACGCCTTTCAAGATGTTGCCGTCCGTGACGCCCGTACAGGCAAAAATCATTTTTTTGCCCGGAGCCAAGTCCTCCGTGTCGTAAATCCTCTTTGGATCTTTCACGCCCATTTTTTCGAGTCGAACCTGATCTTCCGGTTTTCCGATCACGAGGCGAGCCAGAATCTGGCCGTTCAAGCAACGGAGCGCGGCAGCTGTGAGAACGCCTTCCGGCGCGCCGCCGGTGCCCATGACGGCGTGAACTCCCGTGCCAACCACGGCCGCGGAAATACCGGCCGATAAGTCGCCGTCACCGATGAGGCGGATGCGAGCGCCCGCCTTGCGAATTTCCGCGATGAGTTTCTCGTGCCGTGGACGGTCCAGCACAATGACCACGAGATCTTCCACGTCGCGGTCCAGACGCTTGGCGATGGATTTCAAGTTGTCCGTAACGGGGGCGTCGAGATCGACGGCACCTTTGCAGGATGGCCCGACGACGATTTTTTCCATATACAAATCCGGGGCGTGGAGCAAACCGCCGCGTTCGCTTGCGGCCAGCACAGCGATGGAGTTGGGAGCGCCCGTGGCGCACAGATTTGTGCCTTCTAGAGGATCAACGGCGATATCCACCTCCGGGAAGAGCGCCTTCGGCGCATGTGTCGCCAGCCCCACTTTTTCGCCAATGTACAACATGGGCGCTTCGTCGCGCTCGCCTTCGCCGATGACGATGGTGCCGTCCATCTGGACGGCGTCCATCGTTTTGCGCATGGCTTCGACGGCGACCTCGTCGGCTTTATGACGGTCGCCAAAGCCCATGGTGCGCGCTGCGGCCACTGCGCCGTTTTCCACCACGCGCAGGAATTCCAGGCTTAGTTGTTCTTCCATAGACATGCGCCCTCCGCCGGGCGCTAATCATAGGTCAAACTGGAGTTGATAGTCGATCAGCAATCAGTGAGAGTGAACAGGAAGTGGGCCAGACCGGGGAGAGCCGACCGTGGCACATCGACAAACTAAGAATCCCCTGCTCGACAAATGCGCTCTTGAGCTGAGAACTCGGCAAGGCTATTGCTTTACCGCGTTTGCTTCCAGCGGCTGGATTCTAGCATTCACGAGAAACTGGCCATCCAGATCGGTCATGTCGCCGGGCCCTTTGCCCTGCACGGGAAACAACCGGGCGGAGAGCGGTTTGTGCCACTTCACGGCCAGGCTGGCCATGTCCCCAATGATGAGGGAGAGTTGTTCTGCGCTGATGTCGCCCGGCAGCGGCACGGTGTCGAGCCCCGTGCCGCAGACGGCGCTGTAACTTAAGAGAGAATCGATCGAAATCCGTCCCTCACTCCAGCGTTGGGCAAGCCGCGAGTCTTCGAGGATGGGCAACATGAGTCCCGAATAGCCGGTCTGTTTTACTTTTATGTCTTTCAGCGCCGAGGTGATGGTGGCCGCCGCGGTCAGAGTTCCGTTCGATCCGATCGGCTGTGTCGTCAAATTTTCGATGGCTGCTCCTATGGAGACGTCCTTCAATGGCGCAGGCGATAAGTCGGCCCCCATATAGGACCAGCCGGTATCCTGATCGACGCGGCCCGCCTGTGCCTGGGCATCGAAGGCCACTTGGCCCAGTGTATCAATCAGTCTCTGCCTGGCTGTTGCCAAATTCGGCGCGTCTTTGAAAGCCGCGGCTACGATATTGGCCGACTCAAACGCGATCGCGAACTGGTGGCCGAAGCCGGTGTGATAGGCCGCTGGGAAAAAAGGCGTAAGCGGAGGAACCATGGCGATGGCCGCAAACCGGAAATTGCCCTGACTGTGCTCCGTGTCTTCCAATTTCTTCATAACGCGCGCCGCCGCTCCCACTGCGGGCCAGCGAACGCCGTCCGGCCCGCCCACGACAACGCTGCCGTTCAACTGTTTCGTATTAAGAAGAATCTCTGCGAGCAAATCGGCCTGCGCCGGGCTGTCCGTGGCGTTCGGCATGGCCGGGCCAATGGAAGCGGCAAAGCCGTCCTTCTGCGCAAGCAAGTCGTAATCTTTGAAGAAAGACAGAGCCTGATCCGTCGTCAGACCTTGGATGTATTCGGGAAAGGGCTGCGTGGCGATGCGGATCGTCTGGACTTCAAAGCCGCGCGATTCGAATACCGTTCGCGCATATTTCAGCATCTTCACGGCATCGGCGATTTGCAGCAGATACTGCGAGCGGTCCAAATTGACAAATGCGGTGATGGCGCGAATTTTTTGTTTCTGTTGAGGCGCGACTTTGCGTTGTCCCGCCTCGGCCACTCCGGCCAGCGTAAGGAGCAGCGTCAAGAAACAAACGACGCCTCGAACGCAGGAGCGACGAGCGGCGAATATGGATGCATGCATGGGGCAGTCTCCCGTATAGGCGCGGCAAGCCGCGCCCCACTAGCATACAAGATTCGCTACGCGCCGGGATTGGTTGGCTGAAGCCGGACAGAGTAGAGTCTGTCTTCTGTCGGACCTACACAAATGCGGAGATGCCAGTGACCTTTTCCCCGATGATGAGTTTGTGGATGTCGTTGGTCCCTTCGTAGGTGTAAACGCTTTCGAGGTTGTTCATGTGGCGCATGATGCAGTAATCGTCGACGATGCCGTTGGCGCCGAGAATATCGCGCGCCTTGCGGGCCGTTTCGAGAGCAATGGCCACGTTGTTCATCTTCAGCATGGAAATGTGCGACGGGTCGGCTTTACCCTTGTCTTTCAGTCGCCCTACTTGAAGAGCCAGTAATTGGCCCTTAACAATCTCCGTGATCATCCAGGCCAGTTTTTCCTGAACGAGCTGGTGCGAAGCGATGGGTTTGTTGGCGAACTGCTTTCGCGTCTTGGCGTACTGCAGCGCGGTGTCGTAGCAGGCCATCGCCGCGCCGAGGGCGCCCCAGCCTATGCCGTAGCGAGCCTGATTCAAGCAGCCAAGCGGACCTTTCAGCCCCACTACATTAGGCAGCAGATTCTCCTCGGGGATTTCGCAATCGGTGAAAGCCAGGCCGGAAGTCACGGATGCCCGCAGCGACCATTTCCCATGAACGTCCCACGCTTTGAAGCCTGGCGTATTCTTTTCAACGAGAAACCCGCGGATTTTCTCGTCCTCGCACTTGGCCCACACGACGGCGACGTCCGCGATAGAACCGCTGGTGATCCACATCTTTTCGCCGTTCAAAACATATTTGCCTGACTTTTTAACCGCGCGGGTAAGCATTCCGCCGGGATTCGAGCCAAACTGCGGCTCTGTCAAACCGAAGCAGCCGATGGCCTTGCCTTGCTGTAGCAAGGGCAACCACTTCTCCTTTTGCTGGTCACTTCCATAAGCGTAGATGGGATACATCACGAGGGCGCTTTGGACGGAGACGAAACTGCGCAATCCGGAATCTCCCCGCTCCAACTCCTGCGTCACGAGACCATAGGCGACGTTCGACATTCCGGCGCAACCATAGCCCTGCAAATTCGCGCCGAAAAAACCCAATTCGCCAAGTTGCGGAACGAGATGCTTCGGAAATGTACCCTCGCGGCTATGTTTTTCAATGATGGGGATGACTTCGTTTTCGACGAATTGTCGCGAAGTCTGCCGGACCAGTTTTTCTTCGTCGTTGAGTTGTGAGTCAAAATCGATGAAATCGACACCGGCATATCCAGGCATTCAATCCTCTTTCAGCGCCGCCGCGTAGCTGCGTGTGATTGTAGCAAGGCCTTTTCGGTCGCAGCAATCATACCGAAGTTCGAAAAGCCGGGTTTCTCCGTGAGACAGCCAGAGAGAAAAGCTTCGGCGAGGTCTGGAACTCACCTTGCACCACAATGGTACACACCAGGGTGGGCGGCTCAATTTAGGAAATTGCGCAAACAGTGTACAGTCACTAACACGCTGAAACTAAACGCGTTGTCTTAGGAGTATGCCGCAACATTCGGTACCCGAAGTGCACGCGCTTCAAGAGGAAGCAAAAGTGTCTCTGGCCGGGAAAGCAGCTAGCCTGCGCAAAGGAAACTTGAAATGTGGTCCATGCGGAATTCATCCATTCAACGAAAGTTGACCATGGTCATCGTCTGCACGAGTCTCACCGGGCTAGCCCTTGCATGCCTGAGTTTTGACACTTTCGAAAAGAGAAGGTTTCGCGATTCGATGACCAGTGAACTTTCCGTTCTCGCCGATACCCTGGGGGCAAACACAGGCGCTTCGCTGACTTTCAAGGACCGCAAGTCCGCCGAGGATATGCTGGCCGGGCTCCAGGCGGAGAGTCACATAATCGCAGCGTGTCTCTACGATAGTCATGGAGAAGCATTTGCCAAATATCTCCGCAAGGGGAGTGGCAGTGAGTTCGCGATGCCTGTTTGGCAACAAGGTGAAGCCGTATTCCGCCAAGACTCGCTCACACTCTTCAGGACCGTTTCACTGGGGGGCGAGAAAATCGGAACGATTGTCATAATCTCAGACCTCGGCGCCTTGCAAGCCAATGTCCGGCAATTCACAGAAATTTCCGCGTTGATCATATTGCTATCCGTAATGGTCACCTACTTTTTGTCCTCGCGGCTTTTGCGCCTGGTCACGGAGCCCATCCTGCATCTGGCACACTTGGCGGCGAGAGTCACAGCGAAGGAGGACTACACGCTTCGCGCTGTCTCACGGGGCGAGGATGAAGTGGGTACGCTCATCGGTTCCTTCAACAAAATGTTGGAGCGAATTCAAGAGCGCGACGCCGCGCTTCGCGTTGCCAAGGACGAGCTCGAACACCGCGTCCAGGCTCGCACCCAGGAGTTGCAGCAGGAGGTCAATGAGCGAATGAAGGCTGAAGAGGCCCTTTCAGGAGAACGCCAAATACTGCGAGCGTTGATCGACAACGTTCCCGATTTTATGTACGTAAAAGATGCGGACTGCCGATTCTTGCTCGCTAACCTTGCCGTAGCCCGGCAAATGGGTGCCCAGTCGCCCGAGGAATTGCTGGGAAAGAGTGATTTTGACTTTTATCCTCGCGATTTGGCCAAAACATTCCTTGAAGACGAACAGAAGGTAATTCGCACGGGCGAAGCGGTGATTAACCGTGAAGAGAAAGGGCTGGATGCTCAAGGCAACCAAAGCGAGATTATGACCACTCAGGTGCCGCTGAGAGACAAGACCGGGCGAGTTACGGGATTGGTGGGCATTGGCCACGACATCACTCATCTCAAGAAGGTGCAAGAAGAAATGAAAATGGCGCGCGAAGCCGCGGAAGCGGCCAGCCGCGCCAAGAGCGAATTTCTGGCGAACATGAGCCACGAGATTCGCACCCCGCTGAATGGCGTCATGGGTATGACGGATCTCGCGCTCGAGACGGAGCTCACGCCAGAGCAGCGAGATTATTTGGAAACCGTAAAAATGTCCGGGGATAGTCTTTTGACCGTCATCAATGACATCCTGGACTTTTCCAAGATTGAGGCCGGCAAGATCGACCTGGAGGCTATCGATTTCAATCTGCGCGAAAGTCTGGAGTCCACGCTGAAAACTCTGGCGCTGAGGGCCGACGAAAAAGGACTCGAATTGCTCTGCGAAGTCGCTCCGGAGGTCCCCGAGATTGCGCGCGGAGATTCTGGCCGGCTGCGGCAAATCGTGGTCAACCTCGTGGGGAACGCCATCAAGTTCACGGACGCGGGAGAGGTTGCCGTGAGAGTCCATGTGGAGAGCAAGCAGGGTGCGGAGTACATCTGCCGGTTCACCGTAGCGGACACGGGAATCGGAATTCCCGCTGATAAGCTCGAAACAGTCTTCAAAGCGTTTTCCCAAGCGGATTCCTCCACAACGAGAAAATACGGGGGCACGGGCCTGGGACTGACCATTTCAATGCGGCTCGTGAAAATGATGGGTGGGAAAATGTGGGTGGAGAGCGAGGTTGGCCGGGGAACCGAGTTTCACTTCACTGTGCGGCTCGAGGCGGCGGACGCGAGCGAGATTAAGGTGGGGGCCATCGCTCCGCCGGAGTTGTTGCGCGGTGTAAAGGTCCTGGTGGTGGACGACAACCGGACGAACCGCCGGATTCTTGAAGGGATGCTGCTGCGCTGGCAGATGAAGCCGACTTTGGCCGAAGGGGGCAAGGCAGCCCTTGCGGAATTGTCCTCCGCTCTTGAAGCCGGGGAACGGTATGGCTTGATTTTGACGGACATGCATATGCCAGACATGGATGGATTCGAGTTGGTCGAACAAATCCGGCAACGGCCGGAGTTGTCCACAGCCACGATCATGATGCTCACTTCGGCGGGACACCGCGGCGATGCGGCTCGGTGCGAGAAACTCGGAGTCGCTGCCTACTTGCTTAAGCCTATCCGACAATCCGAATTGCGGGAGGCGGTCGCTCGTGTACTCGGAGCTCGTGAACGTGAGGGTGCGATCCCTTTGATCACTCGCTTCTCTGTGCAGGACGCGCGTGAGCCGGGCGCATTCTTGAGCGTGCTTCTTGCGGAGGACAATCTTGTCAATCAGCGGCTGGCCGTGCGCTTGCTCGAGAAAAGAGGACACCGCGTTGTCGTGGCCGCCACCGGTTTGGAAGCATTGAAGGCGCTGGAGAAAGAAAGCTTTGATCTAGTCATTATGGATGTTCAGATGCCCGAGATGGATGGGATCGAGGCGACCGGCGTCATTCGTAAAAATGAAAAAATCAGTGGAGTCCACCAGCCGATAGTTGCACTGACAGCGCACGCCATGAAGGGAGATCGAGAGAAATGCCTGGCGGCCGGCATGGATGGGTATCTCACTAAACCGATTCGGCCTCAGGAACTTGATCATTTGCTGGAGCTCTACGTGGCGCGCCGTTTGGAAGCACGGCGCGCCGCGGAAACCCTGATGCAGAAGAAATAAAGCGAACTACTGCACACCGACTTTTTCTCGCGATAGGAACCGAACGGTATAGCTAACTGCCTCCCCCCTTGAACCACTTCAAGCTCACAGCCATGATGCGACAATTCCCTTGCCGTGTTGACCGCAACGTGCGGAGCGTGGACACTTCTTCTGTCAGCCAGCTGTCATTCTGGACTTGGCGTGCATGCTGATACGCCGGCCCGGAAAAGTTCGCAGCGAATGTGGCTGCGCGCGTTAAGGAGAGACCCATATTGGCACTCCGCCGCAAGAAACTTTCCGCCGTTCCGGAAATCCTGATCTTCGATGTTGATGGCGTGCTAATAGACGTGCGGCGCTCCTATTGGCTCTCCGGGCTTGAAACGATGCGATTTCTGACGGGCAAACGAGTCACGTGGGCGCAGCTTCATAAATGGAAGAGCAAGCCTGGCAACAACGATGATTGGAACATGGTCTCGAATTGGGCCACGGCGCTGGGAAGGCCAACATCTTACGAAGAGGCGCGAGAGGCCTTTCAACAGTTCTACTGGGGGAAAAACGGCCGGCCGGGCAATGTTCGCAAGGAAAAGCTGCTTGTTTCGGCACGGCAGATCGAGAGATGGGCCCGCCGGTTTGAACTCGATCTATTCACCGGGCGCACGCGTCAGGAATTTTCGTATACGTTCGACCATTGGCCGGGCACGAAATACTTTCGCAGGATTGTCACCATGGACGACGTGAAGCGAAAGAAGCCTTTCCCGGACGGGCTGCTGAAGATCCTGGGCCGGCGAGATCCAGCGACGGCGCTTTACGTTGGCGATAACATCGACGATGCGCTCGCCGCTCGCGATGCCCAAGTGCCTTTTATGGCTATTCTGCCGCCGGTCACGCCCGGGTACCGCAAGCTCGGCGTTCGATTTCACGAACTCGGCGCACTGGCATTGCTGCCTGACATCGCAGCTCTTAATCAGTGGCTTCCAGCGGGCGAGGAGCGCTTGCCGGTTGGTCCTACTGCGAGATGAAATCCACACTCTTGGGAAGGGCGATGGTCCGGCCGGAATGTGGCAAAATTTCCCTTGACTTTTATAGTAATATAATGTACCATTATCAACAGGTAAGACTATGATTTTCTGGACGCGGCAGCCATTTTGCCGCGCTTTCTTTTTGTACGGCTCGTGGGACTCCAGAACCTTCCATGGACGCACCGGGGTCTTAAGAAATGCCCAATTCTGGAGCAATTCTGAAGTCCTTTAGAATCAACACTTGTGGCAATTTCCCTAAGTGTTGGTGGCTCTGTTGACATCCTCGGCACAGATTGTGCTTCGAGGGGTCGACAAGGAGGGGCGGTAGGTGTTTTCTGATGGGGCAGGAGGGACGATGGCCGAGATTGGTCTCCTGC
>Ga0070730_10000583_pt1 | contig 40849 bp, 32 predicted proteins | sample Coa_R1_3_FD_66447 | JGI IMG/M metagenome (GOLD analysis project Ga0070730, IMG submission 66447) | Surface soil microbial communities from Centralia Pennsylvania, which are recovering from an underground coalmine fire - Coalmine... | ecosystem: Environmental > Terrestrial > Soil > Unclassified ...
GAGCACGTCGACGGCGACGGCGACGGCGACGGATACGCCGGCTCCGACGAGCACGTCGACAGCGACGGCGACGGCGACAGATACGCCCGCTCCGACCAGCACGTCGACGGCGACGGCGACGGCGACCAATACGGCGACCGCGACGCCAACTGCAACCGCGACGGACACGCCGACGCCAACCAGTACGTCCACTCCCACGGCAACCGCGACCAGCACCTCGACGCCGACGTTGACACCAACGGCGACCTCGACCGCTACCCCGACTCCGACCGGGATCACCGTTGGACTCAACCCCACAACGTCGCAGCACGTCGTCGGCGACATCTTCCAGATCACCATCCAGGTCGCGACCGGCAGCCAGCAGATCGACGGCGCGGAAGTCCACATCACGTTCGACCCAACCAAGTTGCAAGTCACCGACGCGGCAGGCAACCCGGTCGCTAAGATCACGCCAAACACCACCAGCCTCGAGTTGACCCTCTCAAATAACGTGAACAACACGACCGGCCAGATCGACTATGTCGCTGGAACGCTCCAGTCGCCGCTGCCGAGCGGGAACATCACCCTCGCCACCATTACCTTCAAGGCCATTGCCGCAACACCGGCAGGAGCGACACCTCTCACGTTCCTCACCAGCGGCCCCGGAACCGTGACACGGGTCACATTCGGTGGCTCCGCGCTGCCCGTCACCGTCAGCCCCGGCTCGGTGACGATTCAGTAAGGCGCGCTCCCGCGACTTCGTAGTCCAACCAGCCGTAGAACTCCGGTAGAGGCTCAACGGGCACGCAGCACGCCGGCCCAAGTGCCCGTTGGACCTCCGCCGCGGACGCAGCGGCTTGTACGCACCCCAATGACCCGGTTACCCGTCAACTGAGATAACCGCGTGCTCCTGCCACCGAAAGCCCTTCGCGCGTGCCGCCCTGATGCGACGAAGGAGTGTCGCGTTCCGTGCTATCGCTTGTTTATTGCCCGACCTGGCCGAAGCTGGTCCGCAGCAGGGAGAAGTCCAGCAGGTCGACGCAGCCGTCGGCGTTGAGGTCGGCGCGGGGGTCGTAGCCGGGAGCGCCCTGGCACAGGCCAAACGTGGCCCGCAGACTGGAAAAGTCCAGCAGGTCGACGGCGTTGTCGTTGTTGACGTCGCCCATCGCGAGCATGCCGAAGTCGAGCATCGGATTGTCGCCGAGCACCAGCACCACGCTGCGCACCAGCTTGCTCAGCGACTGGGCGGACTTCACCCGCACGTTGTAGGTGCCAGGCTGAAGTCCGGGATCGAAGAAGGTCCCCGAGCTATCGGTGCCCGGCGTCCCGCTCGCCACCACATTGCCAGTCGTCGGATCGAGGAAACTCAGCGTCAGCGGCACCACCCAGGTGGGACTGGGCGGTGCTGGCCGGCCAGGAAACTGCACCCGCCCGTGAAAAACGCTCGAGACGTTGGCGGCCAGGCTCGCCGCGTCGCGCGCGAAGTTCCACACATCGGGCGTGCCGATCCCAGTCGCGAGATCGTACCCGCTGGTAGCGGGATAGAACAGATTGTTCCCGACAGTGACATCGTGGAACGCGGGAAATGGCTGGGTTGACTGGAACACCGCGTAGATCGCGCTATTGCCCGATCCGAGCGTCGCCTTGCCATGGTTGAACAGATGCTGATTGGTGTCCGCCGCGACGGCCGCCCACAGGGGCGCGGCGGCACTGGTGCCACCGAAGACCCACCAACCGACTGTGCCGTTGGGCTGCTGGCAAGCGGCCCGGACCGTACAGAACACCGCGTACCCGGTGTTCGGGTCGGCATCGGCCGACACATCCGGGACCTCGCGTTTCCCGTTGGCGAAGGGTCCGTGCGTCCCCGGGCCGTTCTGATACCCGGGCTGCGGGAACACAGTGCTGAGGCCACCGCCACCACCATCGCCGAACGCGTGTACCGCGTTGCACGCGGGCGGCGCGCACGCCCAGACCTGCTCGGACCCGTAGCCGCCGCCGGCACTGAGCAGCAGCCGGGTTCCACCGGCCCCGATGATGTGCGGATCGTTGGCCGGCGAGTCGACCGCAAGCGTGTTCCCAAAGCCGCCGGGCACATCGCAGTCGAAGGCGCCCGCGTCGCCCGAGGCGGCGAACACCGCCTGGCCCTGCGCGCTGGCCTGGACCAGGATATTGTCGAGTGTACTGTCGTAGGCCGGCGTGACGAAGAGCTCGCAGATGCCCCAGCTCGTCGTGACAACGTGGGCGGCGTTGTCGGCGACAACGGCGTTGTAGACCGCCAGGCCCGTGGTCAACGACGCGTCAGCTCCGATGTAGATGAGCTGACGTGCGCCCGGTGCCATCGCGGACACGACCTCCATATCGAGAGCGACCTCACCCGAGCCTGGGCCAGGGACATTCGTCGCACCGTTCACGAAGACATTCGTGTACCGCGGCGGGCCTAGCTGGAACATCGACAGGTAGGTGTCTACGTCGCTCGGGGTGTACCCCGACAGCTCGTAAATCGCGACGGTCTGCCCGGTTCCGTCTGCGCCACTGCCGAGCAGCGGGCCCGCGTCATAGGCTGAGCGCAGCTCGGATGGAACGTAGCCACCGTTCGGCCCACTGCCCAGCGCGGGAGTCGCCGTTGGCGTGGCGAGGCGCGGCTCCGGCACACCCACATCATCCAGCCCGTGGATCGCCAGCACGTGCTGGGCGATCGCCGGTGGGAGCGAGGGGGTGTTGCGTGGCGCGTGCACCTGTCGGCCCCGGAGCACGAAGTTGTCGATCTGGACGCCAAAGGCCGCCTGCACAACGGCCACGGGCCCGCGCGCTCGCACCAGCTGGTGGTTGCGAGCAACGTCCAGGACCTGGAGGCCCTGCGCGCTCAAGTACGCGGTGACGATATCGACGCTGGCCTGATCTGGCGCAAAGCGCGCCAGAAACTGGTCCGGGGTCAGGTAGGCGTGGAACAGGGGCGAGGTTGGATTGTTCTGCTGGACCAGAAGTGCGTCGAGCTCCGGACGGTTGCGGAGCGGCAGCGAGATCGCCAGCTCCAGCTGGAGGGCTGGGTCAGTGGGTCCGAGACTCTGCGCGGTATTCAGCGCGCGCACCTGATGGCTCGTCAAGACCTGCCGCGGAGGCGTGGAGGCCGGCTGCGCCAGGGCCGGGACGACGCCGGCCGGCACGGCAAATGCGCAGACCGATGCAAGGAGCGCGAACCAGTTGCGAACGCGTCGCCCCACGATCAGACTCCGCTGGAAACGTTACACCACTTGCGGGCGAACTGGCCAAACCTGGTGCGCAGCAGTGAAAAGTCGAGCAGATCGACGCAAGCGTTCGGATGTCACGGCGCCGCCGGCTGCGAGAGCCTGGTTCAGCTTGGCGCGATGACGTTCGATCGTGCCACGCCCGACTGGTCCCAGCCGTCGCCAATCAGGAACGACCCGCCGACGGTGACATTCAGCTGCGTCGATTGGCCTGCGCCCGTGAAGAACGGGAAGCTGATCGTCGTGCCGACGTCGCCAGTTCAGAGCGGTCCCCGGGGTATGACGTCGGGTAACGCCTTGGGGCCGGCAGCTGACCGGGACAATCGACTTGCTACCAATGACGTCCTGTCGCACACCCGCGGAAATGCGGGGTTAAGCAAGCTCATCCTGTAGCGACCCTGGCGATCACCCCCGGCGCGCTGGAGAGCCGACCCACAGGCGTTCGCGGACGTCCGTGTTTTGCAGGGCCGTCGGCCGGAGCGCGGGCGGGAAGTCGGCGAGCGCCTCCGCAAAGCGCGTGAGCTGTGACAGATCGTCCGAGTCGTCGTCCTCCGGATAGGCGTGCATGATCGTTGCGGCCAGGTCTTCCGGAGGCCCGTCGATCGGCGGGATGTAATTGTCGTGCGGATCGAACCCCGGACCCCACGGCGGCGCGTTGCGGCGATAGAAGCCCGTCAGAATGTCGGGCGCCACCGGATTCTCCCGGGTCTGGCCAAGCATGTGCACGAAGACCACCTGCCCTGGAGTAATGGCCCTGGTCGCGCGCCAGATCTCCGGGATCACGTAGTACGGATCGTAGACGACCACCAATCCCGGCTCCGCCCCGCCGGTCCATCCGACCGCCGGTTGACCCAGTGCGCGGGCGATCACGTGCGCGAGGATGGCACTGTTCCTTTCGGGGGGAAACAGCACGCGGGCCGGCCGGAGTTGCCACGCCTCCAGCACGGCGATCAGGCCCTGGACGTTCCGCCGGATGTTGGCATCGCTATCCCCATAGCCTGGCTGGCCGGAGGCTGCGGACAACAGCAGGCCGCCCGTCAGGACGAAGTGCCAGCCGCGCTGATCGGCTGGCGACAAACCGGAACGGGCGCGGACCGCGTCGGCCCGGCCGAGCATGCGTTCGATCCGCGCTGCCATGAAGCGGATCGTCTCGTCCATGCTGGCCTGCAGCCGCGGGAGCAGCTCCAGCGGCGTGTCCAGATCGCCGACGAAGATGGCGTTGAACGCGCGCAGGTACACGAGCAGCGGATCGGACCGGACGAGCTCGGGGACGCGTTCAAGGTAGTCGACGGCCTCGCGGTGGCGCCCCGCAAGCTCCAGGGCGGCGATCAATTCGGCCAGGAGGCGCGCGTCGCCAGGTGCGCGATCCACGGCATGGCCCAGCACGCCGGCCGCGACGTCGGGCCGTCCCCGGTCGATCAGGATGGCGCCCACGGCGAGCGGGTTGTCGGTGGCGCGCGGAGCCGGGTCAGCACCGTTGGTCCGCGATTGAGAGGCCAGAACGCGGCTCAGCAACAACAGGGCCTCGTCCTTCTCGTGCGCCAACAGCCCCGGCTTGGCGCTCGCCAACGCGGTGGCCAGGATCTCGAATGCCCGGTCGGGCACGTCGGCGTCGATGGCCTGCTGAACCGTGCCGCGCGCGGCCGGCCACGTCGATGGTGGAGCGATCCCAGCGTCCGTCACGACCTTTCCTGGACACCGTCCTTGGGGTCCGCCGTGGGGAAGTGCTGGATCACCTTCCACGCGCTCGTGTCCGGCGCATTCGGGTGGTTGGCGCCGTCGAACAGTGCGTTGGCGGTCACCTCGAAATTCGTGAAGGTCTTGTCGAGACTCGCCACGTGTGCCACGGTCTTGTATACCTTGGCCCCCTCTTTTGTTTTGGCCAGCGCCAGATTGACGGGGTCATCCAGGAAAGCGGCGAGGGCCTCCAGTTGCGAGACCAGACCCATGCCCTGCAATACAACCACGATGTCGGCGTAACTCTTGGGCTGCGGGTCGGCTTCGACCGCCGAAACGATCGCCGTTAGCGCCACGGCGTCCGCCTCGGCGGCGGTCGCGCCGGAACCAATGGACTGGCCGTGCGTGACCAGGACCGAATATTTGCCCAGGAGGCGGACGTTGGCGCCCAACGCGAATGTCGTGGCGGGCACCGTGTCGTCGACGTTGAGACCGATGCACTTCTGATTGAGGTACGTTTTGAGGGTCCTTCCCGGAAAGTCCCGATCGCTTTCGGCCGCCGTCTGCGCATCCCTGGCGGTCCCCTGGACGCGGATTGCGCCGAGATGGAGTTCGCGCGCGTCGCTGCGTCCCTGGTCCGACATCGCCAGCACACGCTGCTTCTCGCTGAGCAACTTCGCAATACCCGCGATCTGATCAGTCAGCGCGTCTTGCTGCAGTGTAAGAGCCGTCGCGTCGTCGCCCGTCGCCGCTGCTCCGCGGGTGCTCGTCTCCATATCCCACGGACCTTCAAGCTCACTCGCAACCGCTTCCCGGTCCTCCATGCGCCCGGCGAGATCCTCCTCGAGAGCTTTGATCTCCGTGTTCAGGGCGTCGAGCCTATTGATCCGCTTGAACTCCGCGATCCCCTGTAATGCAAGCCCAACATTGGCGGTTGCCGTGGTGTGCTCATCTGTTCTGGCAGTGGCGATTGCCACGGGCACACCTGGCACCAGGACCGTGTTCCGCCAGGCCAGCACGTGGTTCTGGGCGGCACTAATCGCCGTTGCCACGGCGGTGGTGGCGGCCTGCCGCGTGGTCAAGAGGTCGGCATAGGTGGCGAACCGGCTGCTGGCCCCCGGGGCGGGGGACAGCCGGTTGTCGGGTGCGATCCCCGTAAACAGTCTCTTTTGAAGGGCCACGTTCTCGACCTCGGGGCCGTGGCGGGCAACGGTGTGTCCCTCTTCCGCCGCCTCCGTGACCCTGGCGATCAACTCTTGCTGGCTGGCCAGCGGACGCGGGGTAGCGTCCGCCACCCACTCGAGAAACGTCGCTCGGGCGAGCGGCGAAAGGGCAAGCGGGGCAACCGTGACCGGTACGAGGTTGACCTCGACCGTCCGCTGCGCCACGCGCGCCACAGGCGGTGACGGCGTCGCGGAGATCGCATCCGATACGCGCTCCGGCTCGCCCGGGAACGCTTCGGTGTGCGCCACCGCCCGCGCCGCCATCACGTCGGCTTCATGCTCCAGCCCCTGGTCATCGTTGACCGGCACGCCTTTTTTCGTCCGCGCCTCCGGCTGGACGCGGCCCTGCGCCTGCTGAACGACGTGCCAGGCTTCGTGCGGCAGATGTTGCGCCTGGCCCGGGGCGAGGTGAATATCGTTGCCCTGCGTATACGCCAACGCGTCGAGCTCCGCTGGCTCGGCCGAGTTGTAGTGCACCTTGACGTCGTCCAGGGGGACGCCGGACAGCGCCTCGACGCCGGACTTGAGTCGGTCCGGCAGCCCGGTTTGCTTTTTCGGCGCGACTGGCCGCGGCTGGCGGAGGAGGCCGCGGACGGCCTGGTTGCCGAAGCTGCGTTGCAGTCGCTGGACGGTTTCGCCCTGGGCACCGGGTGGCTGGCCGACGAGGCCGTGGACCGCCTGATTGCCGACGCGCTGTTGCAGCTCCTCGAGGGACTCGCCCGGCGCAGATTGCTCGGGCGGCCGAGTACCCGAGGACGTGTGATCAGGATCTGGCCGGTGGACCTGTTCGCGAGCCATCCCCGGGCACACTACGCTGGCCGGGTTTCACCCGCGTTTCGGCGCGGTTACGTGCACCCTGGACGACTAGAAGCTGTCGCCTGACCAGTAGACGGCACGCGCGTGAGGGGTGTCGCCCAGGGCTGCGATCAGGTCGGCGCCGGCGGGCGTGTAGGCGCACGCCATGGCGTCGTCGCGAACCTGGAGGCGTCCGTACCGTTCCAGAACGTGGTCGCGTGGCACCCGACCGCTCAACGTCGCGTACTGGGCCAGGAGCGGATCCCCGGCCAGGCTGGCCACGATTGCCTCGGCCGCGGCCGGGGCCCGATAGGGATACTCCTGCGCGATGGCGCGTCCGTCCTCCGTGAGCCGCAGCCGCAGATACGCCCCTACGCGCTGGTCGCGATCCACGGCCACGCGTGTCCACCGCGCCTCGGTCAAGCGCGCGGGATGGGTCCAATAGGCGCGATCGCGCACCGGATAGCCTGGCCGGCTCCGGCCGAATGCGTCATAGACCTGCTGCATGCCGGCGAGGTCCAGGGCCGGATCGGCGGGCCGGATCGTCCAGTCGCCAGCTGGGACAAACGACTGGCGGAAGTCCAGATCGAGCGCCCAGAACGGCACGATCGAGAACCCGGCGCTACCGGCGTAGACCCACGGCGAGCGGGTGAACAACAGCGCCAGGTCGTACCCAGCGGCGCGGTTGCGCGCGTGCGCCAGAGCCAGCAAGCGCCGCACGTAGCCCTGGCGACGCACGGCCGGGTCGCTGGCGACGGCCGCGAACCCGGCCAGGCGCAGTTCGCCGTCGACCGCCGTGATGCGCCGCGCCAGCAAGCGTACGGTGGCCACGACCCTGTCATCGGACACCGCGACAAAGTCGGCGCCGCCGTCGCGCCAGGGATCTCGCTCGCGGTAGGCGGCCCAGTCGCTGGCTGTGCCTTGCTCGAAGGCACGCGCGCGCAAGTCGTACATCGCGGCCAGCTCGTCCGTCTCGACCAACCGGAACTCGTCTGTCATGGAACGTGCGACCTGGCAGGCTATTGGGGGACGCCGGACTCCGTAGAGTCGCGCGCCGGGCCCCCGCTGATTCCAATCGGGACACCGTCGGCCCGCCAGCAGGCCGCGCCGTGCCGCCAGCCATCGTCGTCGATCAGCACGCCGTTCATTCCGCCAGCCACCTTTTCGACCAGCGTCACCGAATGCCCGAGCGCTGCCAGCGCCGCTGTCAGGCCGGACAGGTTGGCAAACCCGTCCTCCAGCTCCAGTTGCCCGCCCTCGGTCCAGACGCGTGGCGCCTCGACCGCTTCCTGGAGCGTCATTCGGTGGTCGAGGACATTCAGCAGGGCTTGCGCCACGGCCCCGAAGATACGTTTGCCGCCTGGCGTCCCGATCGCCAGGATCGGCCGGCCCTCGCGCACCACAATTGTCGGGGCCATGCTGGACAGCACTCGCTTGCCCCCGGCGATCGAGTTCGGATTGCCCGGTACGGGATCCATCAGGCTCATGTGGTTGTTCAACAGCATCCCGGTACCGGGCGTCGTGACCTTCGAGCCGAAGGCGCTCTGAAGCGTCTGGGTGGTGCTTACAATCGTCCCGTCGGCATCGATCACAGTGCAGTGCGTCGTGTTGGACCCCTCGCCCCCCATGAATCGCGCGACCTCGGCAAACTGCCCGGCGGCGTGATCGCGGGCGCGCCCGCGATCGATGCCCGCGCGCCGCTGGTCCGCGTACGCTGTCGAGATCAGTTCGGCCACTGGCACGGGGAGGCGGTCGGGGTCCGCCATATGCCGCCGGCGGTCAGCGAAGGCGATCTTGAGGACTTCGGCGAGCAGGTGGACGTAGCCTGGCTCGCCAAACCGCAGGCCGTCATCGCCGATCGGGAAGGCGGCGAGCAGGTTCAGCATCTGCACGATGTGCGTCCCGCCGGACGAGGGCGGCGCAGCCGACAGGATGTCGTACCCGCGATACTGGCCGCGAACGGGGTCTCGCTCGCACACGGCATACTTCGCCAGGTCGTCCAGCGTGATCAGCCCGCCGTTGGCCTGCATGTCGGCGACCACCACCCGCGCCAGGCGACCGGTGTACAACGTCTCGGCACCCTCGTCCGCGATCTGCCGCAGCGTGCGCGCGTAGGCGCCGCGGACGATGACCTGGCCGACGCAAGGTGGCCGGTTCTCCGGCAGGAACACTTCGGCGGTCGCTGGGAAGCGAGCGATCGCCGCGGCTGAGTCGCGAATCATGTTGACCAGGTAGGCGCTCGCGGCGAAGCCCGCGGTCGCGAAGCGTATGGCCGGCTCCACCAGCGTGGCCAGCGGAAGCCGGCCGTAGCGCTCGACCGCGTACGCCCAGCCCTTGAGCGCCCCGGGGGTAGCAATGGCCCGGTAGCCGACGGTGTTGGTTCCGTCCACGGTCTCGTAGTCGAGGCTGCCCAACACCGGCGTGTACATCTCCGGACTGGCGGCGGCGGGCACCGTCGCGTAGTTGTCGATGAACACCACCTCACCACTCCGGCCGTCGCGGATGAGGAAGAAGCCGGCGCCGAAGGGTGAAACCATCATCGGCTCGACGACCGACAGGGCGAACAGCGTCGCCACGGCAGCGTCGACGGCGTTGCCACCGGAGCTGAGCATCTCGATGCCGGCCGCCGACGCGAGCGGGTGATTCGACGCGACCACTGCCCCTGAAGCAATCACCTCGCGCTTGTAGGTTCTGCCCGCCATTCCAGCGCCAGTGTAGACGTTCGCCAGCAGCGTGCTAAGCGACGGGCAGGCCGAGGCCTGCCCGCAGCGCAGCTCGATCGGGCGCGATGCCACGCCTGGCTGCCTCGATCCACTCGTCGAGTGACCGGGTGGCCGGGTGAATCGAGCCGGCCGAGCCGATCGTGCTGCGCTCGATCGCATAGCCCGGCAAATTGGAGAGTGGCGGAGTTTCGAACAGCACCTGTGAGTCGCGCACCACCACGGGTTGAAACGTGCCGGTGGTGGCCGAGCGGCGCGACACGAGCGTCTCGGGACGGTAGCCGACCACCACCGAGTCGCTGAAGTCCACCCGGGTGTGCGTCGCATTGACCGCCACGAAGAGTGGCGACGGCGTTGCCGCGGTTGTCCGCTGGTGCACCACGCAGCGCGCGAACACGACCGCCTCGGTCAAACCCGGTACGACGGAGCAATCAGCAAGGTTGTCCAGGAAGGCGACCTCGTCGAACGTCACCCGCCCGAACGTGCGCGGCGGGACCGTGTTGAACCCGATCAAGGAGCTCCGTTCAGGCGCCCGGTTGCCAATGAACCACGAGCCCCGGATGGTCGCGGTCGCGGGTAGCTCGGGATCGGCCGCAACCAGCTCGAGGAGTCGGCCGCCGACCACGGCGCGCGTCTGATTGCAGATGAAGGCGCAGCGGCTGATCTCGATCGACGCTCGCACATCGCCGTGGAGCATCGGCAGATCTCGCCCGGTGGATTCGAACACCAGGTGTTCCAGACGCACCTCGCGACCGAAAAGCGACAGCGCTACATCCGTGAGCACCGGCGGCCGGTTTGGATCGGCGCCGCGGACGCTCACGTCGATCGGCTGGCCGGACGTCGGCCCACCGAGAGTCAGGCCGCTGCCAACGTAGTCGCCAGGCGCCAGCAGAATCTCCAGCCGCGGCCGGCCGGGCCCCGGCTGATGGATCAACTCGGCGTACGCTGGCACGGCGAGGCGGTGGAAGTCGCCCAGGCTCGTTACGTCGACGCGCATGGCTCAGCCGCCAGGAACACACTCGCGGCACTGGTCGTACGCGTCATGCTCGTCTGATCACCTCAAGCATATCCGGTAGCCTTCGCAGTGACCTGGAGCGGCAACGGAGGTGGCAATGGACATGACAGCCGATGGCGCGGCCCCAGAGGGTGCGCGCGGGTACGAGGGATTCGGCGGCGCCATTGGGCGGACCTTCAGCGCCTCCCAGCCGTTCTGGCCGGCCGAGCCGCGGGCCGGCGACGGTGCCCCGAACATCCTGATCGTGCTCGTCGATGACATGGGCTACAGCGACATCGGCCCGTTCGGCTCAGAAATCCACACCCCGACGCTCGACTCGCTGGCCGCGCGCGGCGTGCAGCTCACGAGCTACCACACGGCCGCGGTGTGCTCGCCGGCGCGCGCCGCCCTGATGACCGGCTTGAATCCGCACCGCGCCGGTTTCGCTCACGTCGCGTCGACCGACGTGGGGTTCCCCGGTTACAGCATGGAGATCGCCGAGGACGTTCTCACCCTCCCCGAGATCCTGCGCGAGGCCGGCTACGCGACCTTCGCCGTCGGCAAGTGGCACCTGACCCGCGATGGCGCGATGCACGACGCGGCGGCGCGTCGCTCGTGGCCCACGCAGCGCGGATTCGACCGGTACTTCGGCTGCCTGGAGGGGCTGACCAATTTCTTCCAGCCCAATCGGTTGACTCAGGATAACAGCCCGGTCGAGATCGATCAGTACCCCGCCGACTATTACCTCACCGACGACCTGACTGACCATGCGATTGGCATGCTCAAGAGCCTGCGCGCGCACAGTGCGCGTAAACCGTTCCTGCTGTACTTCGCCCACAACGCCGTTCACGGGCCGCTCGGCGCCAGGCCAGCGGACATCGCCAGGTACCGCGGCCGATACGACGCGGGTTGGGACGTCCTGCGCGCGGAGCGCTACCAGCGCCAGATGGAAATCGGGCTATTTCCAGCCGGCACCCGGCTGGCGCCGCGCAACTTCGAGCCGGGTATGGAGGTGCCGGCCTGGGGGGACGTCCCGGCCGAACGGCGGCGGCTGTTCGCGCGCTACCAGGAGGTCTACGCGGCAATGGTCGACAATATCGATCAGAACCTGGGCCGACTCCTGGCAACGGTAGCCGCGTTCGGCGAGCTCGACAACACCATCGTGGTTTTCACGTCGGATAACGGCGGAACGGCCGAGGGTGGTCCAGTGGGTACCCGCAGCTACTTCAGCCAGTTTGCCCAGGTCGTCACCCAACGCGGCTTTCCCGAGACCTGGCCTCGCGATGTGGCGCGCAATCCGGACCTGATCGGCGGTCCGCGCGTGGCGGTCCACTATCCGCGCGGTTGGGGCATGGCCTCCAACACACCGTTCCGGTTGTACAAGGGCAACACCTTCGCGGGCGGCGTGCGGGTGCCGTTCCTGATTTCCTGGCCGGCCGGCCTCACGCAGCGTGGGATCCGAACGCAGTACCAGTACGTGACCGATTTGCACGCAACCCTGATCGATCTGGCCGGCGTAGCCCGACCCGCCGAGCGACATGGTCGGCCGGCAAAGGCGATTGACGGCGTGAGTTTCCGGTCGATCCTGTCCGACGCCACCGCACCGAGCACGCGGTTCGAACAGTACTCCGAGACGCGCGGCAACCGCGGCTTCTATCGCGACGGCTGGAAGTTGCTGACGCTGCATGGGCCGGGCACGCCCTACGCCGATCAGGAGTGGCAGTTATTCGACGTGCGCACCGATCCCACCGAGACAACCAACGTGGCCGCGGAGTTTCCGCATAGGGTGCGCGAGCTTGCCGCGGCCTGGGAGGCGGCGGCCTGGGCGAACACCGTCTTTCCCTTGCCCGACGCGGTCGGCGGACCGGCCCGCCGCCGGCCCGCCGACGATGAGCTGGCGCAACCGGTGCGCCTGCTGCCGGGTACGCCGACGCTGGAGCGGTACCGCTCGAGCCGGCTGATCGCGCTGCGTTCATTCGACGTACTGATCGAGTGCGAGCACGCCGCGGGCGACGAAGGAGTGCTGGTGGCTCACGGCGACCAGGGCGGTGGCTACAACGTGTACGTCGAGGCCGGACGGCTGTGGTTGGCGTACAACGAGTACGGCGACCTGAAGGAGGTGGACTGCGGGCTGCTCGCGGCAGGCACCCACGCGGTCCGCTTGGCGGCGCGCGCCCAGCCAGAGTTTCGCTGGGACCTGGCGCTTACCGTCGACGGTGTCGAGGTTGGCCGCCTGGACGACGCCGCGATGTTGCTGGGACTCGCGCCGTTCGAGGGTATCGACGTCGGCATCGACCGCCGTTCGCCGGTGAACTGGGGCGTCTTTGAGCGGCACGGCGCCTTCCCCTACCGCGGCCGACTGCATGCCGTCACGTACACGCCCGGCGACCGGCCCGACTACGACGCGGCCATGCTCGCGCGGGCCACCCGGGACAGCACGCGCGTGTACGAATAACGGTGCCTGATGACCCCGGCGCGCCGTTGCGCCGGGGTCGGGATCAACCGGTTTGCCTACTTCAGTCGGCGGTCGAATGGTTGTGCGCGCGCGGCGGCCGCGACGACGTGAGCGTCACGTTGTCGACCAGGTCACCCTCTGAGGCGTGCATCCCGCTCCATCATCTCGGCAGTTCTGGGACAACATGAACAATCCTCATGACGGGCAGATGTGCACGTGTCACATTGGAAGAATCCCGAATCCCACTTTGCGCCCGGAGGCCCCTGTGCTGTCTCGATTGTGCCCTGGATTTGCGCGCGCGGTCGCCCTGGCAGTCGCCGCCTCACTCACTCTGTTCGCCGGTTCCGTTGTGGGCGGCGAGGCCAGCCCGATGCTGCAGGCCAGCGCGCCCACGCTGGGCAGCGCCTCGAGCTTCGGCGTCCTCGGCGGCTCGACAGTCACCAACACCGGTCCGACCATCGTCAACGCCGACCTGGGTGTCAGCCCGGGCAGCGCCATCACCGGTTTTCCTCCTGGGACGGTTGTCAACGGAACGATCCATGCGACCGATGCCGTTGCTGCGCAGGCGCAGGCCGATACCGTCACGGCGTACAACACGCTCGCGGGTGAGAGTTGCCCGGGCGGCAACAATCTGACTGGCACCGACCTGGGCGGGCTCACAAAAGTCGCCGGCGTGTATTGCTACAGCGCCGCTGGGGCGTTGACCGGCAACCTCACGCTTGACGCCGCCGGCAACCCCAACGCCGTCTTTGTGTTCCAATTCGGCTCGACGCTCACGACCGCGGTCAACTCGTCGGTCACGATGATCAATTCCGGGTCGCCGTGTAACGTCTACTGGCAGGTCGGGAGCTCGGCGACGTTAGGCACGACCACTCGCTTTGTCGGAACCATTATCGCCCTCACGAGCATCACCCTGACCACTGGCGCCCGAGTGAACGGTCGTGCGATCGCACGCAACGGAGCAGTGACGATGGACACCAATACGATCGGCGGAGGCAACTGCGCAGTTGGTCTGCCGACCCCGGTGCCGACGGCGGTGCCAACGTCGACGCCGGGCCCGCAACCAGCGCGGCGGCCGCCAGCGCCTGCGGCCACCGCCGTGCTGGACTCGACCGTCGCCCCCACGGTGACCCCAACCGCCCTGCCCACGGCCAACGTCGGCGCGACCGCGACTGCCAACGCGGTTGCAAGTGCCACCGCCAGTACCGCGGCCAACGTCGCGGCGACGGCGACGGCGAACACCGTCGCGGTCGCCGGCGCGAACGCGATGGCGACCACGACCGCGGCCGCGGCGCTGTCCGCGACCGCGAACGCCATCCCGACCGCGAACGCCATCCCGATCGCGAACGCTGTCTCCGCCACGCCGACGCTCGAGGCGACCGAGGTGCCGTTAGAGATTCCCAAGCTGGCCGCGGCGCCCGTCCAGTTGCCGTCGTCCTTGCCGCGCACCGGCGGCGTCCCACCGATTGGTGTCCTGGCGCTGCTGCTGGGTGCCCTGGTGATGGTCGTCGGCCTGGCCGCGCGGCGCACCCGGAAATAACTCGCGGCGCCAACGCGGGGTAGCATGACCCGGGCCAGGCCCGTCGCCTGAGCCAACTTGACGGGAGACAGCCATGCGCCCGAGCCCGCGGACAGATGCGCTCACGGTCCTGGTGACCGGGTCCAGCAGTGGCTTTGGCGAACTCATTGTCAAAACTCTGGCGCGAGATGGACACCGGGTATTTGCGACCATGCGCGGGTCCGCCGACCGCAACCGAGAAGCGGCGGTCCGGCTGGAACAGTGGGCCGCCACCAACCAGGGGCGGCTGGAGGTGATGGACCTCGACGTCCAGTCCGACCAGTCCGTTGCCAGTGCCGTGAACCAGGCGTTGACCTCCGCGGGCGCCATCGACGTCCTGGTCAACAATGCCGGGGCCAGTGCCGCCGGACCACTCGAGGCCTTCTCGCTCGAACAGATGGCAGCGTTGTTGAATCTGAACGCGCTCGGCCCGGTGCGGGTGAGCAAGGCGGTGCTGCCGTCGATGCGCGCGGCCGGTTCAGGGCTGATCGTCTGGATTACCAGCACCCTTGGCCGGGTGCTGCCCGGTCGCGGCGGTCTGTATCCCGCCACCAAATGGGCGGCCGAAGGCTTCGCCGAGTCGCTTCACCACCAGGTCGCGCCGTTCGGCATTGACGTGGCCATTGTCGAACCGGGTTCGTTTCCCACGCCCGCCACGTTCAAGTCGATGATCGCCGACGATCGGGACGTGACGGCGGCGTACGCGGCGGTGGCGTCGCAAACCACCGCCAATCGGCGCCCGCCGGCCGATCCCGCCTACCGCCCGCCGGATCCGCAGGAGGTCGCGGACGCCGTCAAGCAACTCATCGATCTCCCGGCGGGCCGGCGGCCGCTGCGGACGGTGGTGGGGCCGGTTTACACCGAGGGGGTCGCGGCGTACAACCAGACCTACGAGGAAGTGCGCGCGCATCTGGAGGAGGTCCTGCGACGTCCAGACCAGGCGATCACCTGGACGCCCGCCACGCCCCGTTGAAGGCGACACGCCGACGGCTTGACAATGCCCGGGCAACACGCCAGCATCAGGGTCGGGACAAGGGGGGATTTGATATATGATGCAGCACGCAAGCGGCCGCCAGGTCAGCCGACGCGCTCTCCTCGCGTACGTGGGCTCAGGCGCCGGCGTCTTCCTGCTCTCAGCCTGCGGTGGCGGCTTCGCTCCGGCGCCGAGTGCGGCGGCCCCCACCAGCCAGGCACCGGCGCAAGCCGCAACCACGCCGGTGCCAGCGGCCGCCGCGGCGAGTCAGCCGAAAGCGGGCGGCAAGCTGGTCGCGGCCAAGCTCGGTGACGTCGCGAATCTGGACGGCCACTACTGGTCGCCCAACGGCGGCCTTCACGTCTGGCTGAGCTACGACACGCTGGCCCGGTACGACCAGAGCCTCACCCCGCAACCCCAGCTCGCCGAAAGCTGGGACGTCAGCAGCGACCTCAAACAGATCACGGTCAACCTGCGCAAAGGCGTGACCTTTCACAGCGGTCGCGAGTTCAACGCCGACGACGTCATCTGGAACCTGACCCGCGCGCTGGATCCCAAGATCACCGTGGGGATCATCGGCGGCTTCTTTGCGCCTGGGGTGACTTTTGCCGCCAAAGACAAGAACACGGTGCTGCTGCAGTCGCCACAGCCATGGCCGACGGTGTTCGACATGTTCCACGTCGTCCAGATGCTGGACAAAGAGAACACCGATGTAGCCAGTAACAAACAGACCAAAGCCGTCGGCACCGGTCCATTTGTCTTCCAGGAATGGCGTCAGGGCGAGTCCATGCGGTTTACCCGCAACCCCAACTACTGGCAATCGGGCCGGCCGTACCTCGACGAGATCGTGGTCAACGTGCGCAAAGATGCCCAGGCGATGCTGGCCGACCTGGAGTCGGGCGCCGCCGACCTGGTCTATAACGTCGGCCTCCAGGACTTTTTGCGGCTGAAGACCGACGCCAACTATCAGGCGCAGTTGTTGTCCCCGCCGGCCGGCTTTTACCAGATCCAGCCGAACGTCAAGTTCAAACCGCTTGACGACAAACGCGTTCGACAGGCGCTCAACTACGCGCTGGACCGCAAGCGCATCGCCGATACCGTGCTCCTCGGGCTGGTCGGACCCGAGAACTTGCCCTGGCCGGCCAACTCGCCGGCGTTCGAGGCCGCGAAGAACAACACGTACACATTCGATTTGAACAAGGCCAAATCACTGCTCGGCCAGGCGGGCGTGAGCAACCTGACGCTCGACTTCGTGTACGCCCCGACTCTGCCGGAATACGCCACCATCGCGCAGGTCTATCAAGCCGATCTCGCACAGATCGGGGTGACCCTCAATGTCGTCAGCATGGACATCGCGGCGCTATTCGATTCCATTCACAATCAGAAGTACAACGGCTTTTATACGCTGAACGACTCCTGGGCCGCGATGGAGCCGGTCAGTTTGCTGTCCTCCGGCGCCAGCCTCAATTACAAGATCAACAACGCGGGCTTCAAAGACGATCAGTACTCCCAACTCGTCGCAACTGCAGGCGCTGAGGCGGACGCCGCCAAGCGCAAGCAGATGTACTCGCAGCTGAACGACTACATCCTCGACCAGTCATTTGGGATGCCGATTGCGCCCAGCACCAGTCGCGTCATTACCAAAGCGTCGGTCCACGGCCTCGAGTTCCGCATGAACGACGTCATGACCTTCGCCAATACCTGGATGGGCTGACGCGGCGGCGCACTGACCGAGGGGAGCGAGCGCAGCGAAGCGGGCAGCCAGGAATCACTGCGTGGCCCTTGCCAATCAGGCCCGCGGCAGCAGTGCGCGGATCGCGCTGAGGGCCGCTTCGGGCAGATCGGCGCTGCTGTGATTGGCCCGCGCCAGAAGCGCGTCGTCATAGCCGAGCTCGGAGAGGCGCTGGAGACGTTCGGCGGCTTCTGCCGGTCCGCACTCCAGACTGAAGCGCGAGTCCGCGTCGAACGGCGTGCTCGGCGCGTCCAGGTTGACCGTGATGGTCGCGACCAGCGCGCGCGACCCGCCGGCGTCGCGAAAGCGCTGGATCCCGTCGCGTAACTGCCGGAACGTGGTGAAAAAGCCCGAGGCGATCCAGCCGTCGTACTGTGACGCCGCACGCCGGACCCACACGCCGCTGTGCCAGCTGCCGACCAGGATGGGCGGTCCGCCGGTCCGGTCCGGCCACGGGGTAAGCTGGGCGGCCCCGACCCGCTCGCCACCACACAGCCGGCGGATCAACGGCAGCGCCTCGGCGAGGATGTGAAACCGTTGGTCATATGGCACGCCGACCGCTTCGAAATCGGCCAATGTGGAGCCACTGCCGAGCCCCGCGGCGAAGCGGCCACCGCTCAGCGCGTCCAGCGACATGAGCCGTTGAGCGAGCTCGACCGGGTGTCGGAGCGGCACCTGGATGACGGCCGTGCCCAGCTCGATGCGGGTGGTGGCGGCCGCGGCAGCCGTCAGCCAGGCGAGCGGATCCGGGACCGGCCAGTTGGCGCGTCCGACGGAGTCGCCCACCCAGATGCCATCAAACCCGAGACGCTCGATGAGCTGGGCGCGTCGCATGATCTGCGCGATGGTCGGTGCTCCACCGTCGGGAAGTCGGGATGGCAGACTGATGCCGAGACGCATGCACCTAAGATATACGAAAGCCTATACCATCCGGGCATGTCCATCGGCCGCGCTCCGACTGCGTTCTTCGGGCACCCGATATGTCGAATCTCGCGCCAATGACGCCGGAGGAGCGCGAAAAGCGTGGGGCATTACCCGCGAATGGCTGGTGCTTGGCCTGGTGACCACGGCGTACTACACCGGTTTCGAGGCCCTCTCGCGTGCCCACGACGCCGTCGGTGACCTCTTTGCGGAAGAATGAGGCCCCGACTGGGCCTCAACATTTACCCGCGGACTGACCTGCCTTCGCTGCCCAGGGCTTCGGCGATGGCATCGCGGATGGCGTGGATGTGGTCCCGGGCGCGTGCCTCGGCGTCGAGCGCGTCGCCGTCGCGCACCGCCTGGAGTAGCGCTTGGTGCTGTGATTGCATCAGCCGCAGTTTTTCGGGCCCGTAGATCGGTTCGCGCATGCAGCGGACGCACAGCCCCTGCACGGTGCGATGGATCCGCTCGGTCAACTCCGCCAGCTCGAAATTGCCGCTGAGCTCGTTGATCGCGCGGTGAAAGGCAACCTCCAATCGATTCCACTCCACCCGGTCGCGCAGCACCACCTGCTTCGCGGCCTGGGCCAGCGCTGCCTCGGCCTTGTGGACGTCGCGCGACGGCTGCGCGGCGGCGCGCCGCACGGCTCGACACTCCAGCACCTCGCGAATCTCGAACAGGTCCAGGATCTCACGGAGATTGAATTCGGCGACGATCGCCCCACGATTCGGCGATAGACGGACGAGGCCTTCACGATCCAGCCGACGCAACGCCTCCCGAACGGGCGTGGTTGAAATGGAAAAGTGACGGGCGAGCGCCGCTTCGCGGAGGCGTGTGCCCGGCAGCAGCGATCCGGAGGTGATGGCCTCGCGCAGGGCCTCGTAGGCCACGTCGACCAGGCTCTGCCGGGCCCCGCCCGTCGCGACCCCCGCCAGCCCTGCCAGCGCCATTGTGGCCATACTACAAGAAAGGAGTCGCGCTGAGCGCCGACATTGTGGCCGTGCTACAAGGCGGCTGGCGCGCTGAGTGCCGCCAGCACCTGGTCGCGAATGAGATGCAGATGCGCCCGGGTGTGCAACACCCCGTCTTCGGCGTGACCGGCTTCGATGCAGCTCAGGATGGTGCGGTGCTGACATTGCAGCAGCCATAGCGTGCCCGGCCGATGAATCGGTCGCGACAGGTGCCGCAGGTACGTCGCCTGGAGTTCGCCGCAGATGCGGGCCACCATGGCCGCGAGCTGTGAGTTGCCGGACTGCTCGCTAATGGCGCGGTGGAGCCGCAGTTCGAGCCGATGCCAGCCGGTCGGATCGGCCGACGCGAACAGCTGCTGATTCAGGTCCGGAAAGACGGCGCGGACCGAGTGCAAGTCGCGGTGGGGCGCCCGCGCGGCCTGATACACGGCGTGACATTCGAGCACCGTCCAGAGCTCGAACTGGTCGAGCAGGTCCGCGGCCGTGGCCTGTGTGAAGCTTATCGGCTTATTCTGCATCATATAGAATCCAGCGTCAACCGCCGGCGCACCGGCGCTGGTACGACGGCCTCCCGCTGGAAGGGGCGCGGGCCGCACAGCTACATTTGCTGGGCTGGGAAACCGGAGCCGCAATCCGTTTCGTGTCTTGCGGCGCCAGGGCTTTTACCCGCGGCTAGCTCATGGAAGCCGTGATGTTCGGTCGGCTCGTGGCCGGCCTGCGCGGTCTGGGACACGTCGTCCACGCCATCGGCGATGTTCTGCCGGACTCCCATGATCTGCTGCTGAACGAATCATTCGGGATCCCGCTGGCCTGCCGTCCGCCCAGCAACCTCACGCGGGCGGCCGTACATGCGATCAACCGCTACTTCGGGGGCTGGTGGTACCGCGACGTGTGGGTGTCGATGGCTGACCCACGGTACGGTATGCTTTGAGCGTGGCGACCAGCAAACACGAGCTGGCGTACGGGCTGATTCGCGAGCGCATCGAAGCCGCCCTCTACCAACCCGGCCAGCGGCTGATCATCGATGCTCTGGCGCGCGATCTGAACATGAGCCAGGTCCCGATCCGCGAAGCCATCCGCCGCCTGCAGGCCGAAGGCTGGATCACGTATCGGCACAACTCCGGGCCTGAAATCGCCAACATCGGCCTCGAGCAGTGGCAAGCGACGATGGAAGTGCTCGCGGTCCTCGAGGGGTACGCCACGGCGCTGGCGGCGCCGCACATGCGCCCGCGCGACTTCACCCTCGTACGCCAGCACTCCGCTGCCATGCAGCAGGCGATGGACCAGTTCGATCCGCTGCGCTTCAGCGAGTGCAATCGTGCGTTTCACGGCGCGATCTATGCGCGCTGTCCGAATCCAGTGCTGGCCGAGCGGATCTCCGAAACCCAGGCGCAACTGGGTGCCATGCGCGGCACGTTGTTCCGGAGCGTGCCGCAGCGTGGGGCGGAGTCGATCGCGGAGCACCAGCACTTGATCGACCTGCTCGAAAAGCCGGCCAGTGCCGAGAAGATCGAACGCGCGGCGCGCGAGCACAAGCTGCACTTCCTGGTGGCGGCGCTGCGTCAGTTCGAGCAGTGGGCGCATACGCGGCCAAGCCGGTTGCCCGGGCCAGCGGAAATCAGCGCCGCGTGAGCTGTACCTCGGCGGTGTCGCAGGCGTGTGGTCGCCGCGTGAGCCTGAGGGGAGGAGGGAGGTTGCCGCACATCATATACGATGTACGCTAGGCAGCCTCGAGCATGGGTAGATACGTCCTCCGCCGCCTCCTCCAGGCAATTCCCGTCGTGTTCTTCTCGACGTTCCTGGTCTTCATGGTGATCCACCTGATTCCAGGCGACGCGGCCGCGGTGCTCGCCGGCCCGAACGCGACCGCCGAGTCGCTGGCAGCGATCCGCACCGAGATGGGGCTCGACCAGCCGTTGCTGGTCCAGTACGGCGTGTGGGTCGGTCACCTGCTCCAGGGTGATCTTGGTCGCTCGACCTTGAGCGGCCAGCCGATCCTCAAGCTGCTGCAGGCCCGCGCGCCCGCGACCATCGAGCTCACCATTGCGGCCATGCTGATTTCGATGGCCATCGCCCTGCCCCTCGGCATCCTCAGTGCCACCCATGTGCGCGGGCGGCTCGAATGGCTGATCTCCACCATCCAGAGTCTCTGCCTGGCGGTCCCCAATTTCTGGGGAGGCATCCTGGCGATCATCCTGTTCTCGCTGGTCCTGCGCTGGCTGCCTCCCGGCGGACGGGTCGCTGACGGCAATGACCTGGGCAATTCAATCAAGTCACTCATCTTGCCAGCCACCACGCTCGCGCTGTACCTGGCGGCCGGCCTGTCGCGGTTCATCAAGTTCAACCTGCTCGAAGTGTTCTTCGACGACTTCGTCCGCACCGCGCGGGCCAAGGGCCTGGATAACACCACCGTGGTGTATCGGCATGCCTTGCGTAATGCCATGTTGCCGGTGATCACCATCCTCGGCGTGCAGTTCGCCAGCCTGCTCGGTGGCACCGTGATCATCGAGGCGGTCTTTTCCTGGCCGGGCGTCGGGGGCCTGATGCTCGACGGCATCTCCAACCGGGACTACGCCGTCGTTCAGGGTGGTCTGCTGTTGCTGGTGTTGTTGTTCATCGTCATCAACCTCCTGGTGGACCTGACTTACGCGTTGATCGATCCGCGCCTCCGGGTCGGAGACACCTGAAGCGATGGCCGTCGGGTCCGCTTCTGGCATCGTCGCGGGACGGGCGGTCGTCGCGGAAGCAGCGGCGCTCAAGCATTCGCCGCACCCGCTCAACGCCGCCTTCGAGCGCACGTGGCGTAACCCGCTCGGCTTCTTCGGTCTGCTGATCCTGGGCGTGCTCGTCCTCGCGGCGATCGCCGCGCCGTTGATCTCGCCGTACGACCCGATCGTCCAGCACCAGGGCAAGGAGCTGCTGGGACCCAATTCGCAGTTCTGGCTGGGGACCGACGAGCTCGGACGCGACTTGCTGAGCCGGGTCATCTACGGCGCGCGTCCATCACTGGTCGTGGCCCTGATGGTGGTGGTCATCGGCGGCGGCCTCGGCATCGTCGCGGGCCTGGTTGCCGGCTATTTCGGCGGGCTCGTCAACGCGGTGCTGATGCGCCTGTTCGATGCGATGTTTGCCTTCCCGCCGATCTTGCTCGGATTCGTCATCATCGCCGCGCTCGGGCCGGGCACGACCCAGGTGGCGTACGCGATTGCGCTGGCGGTCGTGCCGACGCTCGGCCGCGTGGCGCGCTCGCTGGTGCTCAAAGAACGCCACCGCGACTACGTGCTCGCCGCGCGCTGCACGGGTGCTGGCAGTGCCCGCGTGATGTTTCTGCACGTACTGCCAAATGCTGTCTCGCCCATGATCGTCAATCTGGCCTTGATCATGGGCTTCTCTGTGCTCGCCGAGGCGAGCCTCGCCTTTCTCGGGCTGGGCACCCAGCCACCGACCCCGTCGTGGGGTGCGATGCTTAACGACAGTCGCGCCTATCTGCGCAACGACCCGTGGATGGCGATCTGTCCGGGGGTGGTGCTCGCGCTGCTGCTGCTCGGACTCAACTACCTGGCCGATGCGCTGCGCGAGGCGTTCGATCCGCGGCGCGTGAACGCTGGATTCTAGAGGGCGCGCACAACTTTACTGGTATGGAGCGAATGGACTTCGTGGACGAGGCCGTTGGAGACTTGCTGTAAATGACTACGCTGGCAACACTCAAGCTGAGCCGTCGATCGGCGCTGCGGCTCGTCGCCGCGGGCCTGGGGACAGTGGCGCTCGCCGCGTGCGCGCCGATTGCGCCCGCGCCGGCGGCGACGGTTTCGACGTCCGCCGGCGGCAACCCGACACCCGGCCAGGCCGCGACCGGCGCCACGCCGCAACCGAAATCCGGGGGCACGCTGCGGTACGGCTCCGACGTCGACGTCAATCGCCTCGATCCCCACTTCCGCCTCGGCGACGTGTACTACACCGTCTACGACCGTCTGACGCAATACGACGTCAACCACACCGTGCAGCCGATGTTGGCCGAGAGCTGGGACATCGCGACGGACTTCATGTCGATCAAGTTCAACCTGCGCAAGGGCGTCACGTTCCACAATGGCGCCGAGCTGGACTCCGCCGCGGTGAAGTTCAACAGCGAGCGCGCGCGCGATCTGCCGAACACCCAGCTCGATGAAGCCAAGTGGTGGACCTCGATCGAGACGCCGGACAAGTACACCGTCATCTTCAGGTCCGACAAACCCCGACCGCTCGCTTTTGACTTCTTCGAGTTCTTGAACATCGCTGAGCCAACGTCGGCTGGAGATCCCCTGAAGGCCGTGGGCACCGGCCCCTTCAAGTTCGTCGAGTGGAAGCAGAACGACTCGCTCACACTGACCAAAAATGCGAACTACTGGCAGTCTGGCAAGCCGTACCTCGACGGCATCGTGATGTCGGTCGTCACCAATCCGCAGGCGATGACCACCCAGTTTGAAGCCGGCTCGCACGACGTGGCGATCATTCCCGTGACCGACTTCATTCGGCTGCGCGATCAGCCGGCCAGCTATGCGCCATATACGTTCTCGGCGGGCAACTTCTCGTGCCTGGGCATGAACTGCCAGGTGCCACCCTGGGACAACAAGCAGGCGCGCCAGGCGCTGCTGTACGCGGTGGACCGCGGGCGCTGGGCAACGACCATCCAGCACGATCTGGAGTTCCCCTCGACGCTGCCCTGGCCAAAAACCTCGCCGGCGTACGACGACGCGCGAGCGAACGCGTTTCAGTTCGACCTCGACAAGGCGGCGGCGGGGCTCAAAGCCGCGGGGGTGACCGGGCCGCAGACCGGGGACGTGATCATGCAAAACAACAATGCCGAGCTGAACGCATTTGCCCAGGTGCTGCAGAGTGACTTTGCCAAACTCGGCATCACCCTCACCTTGAAACCGCAAGACGTCGCGTCGTACCTGGATCTGGTCAACAACTGGAAGTACAAGGGCTTCTGGTTGGGCGGCGGCTCTTTCGCCCAACTCGATCCCGGCACCGCGTTTACCAAGAGCCGGGCCCTCAGCGTCACCGGCAACAGCTCCGCGTTTACCGCACCCGCCAATGCCGCCGCGGTCGACCTCGTGGGCCGCGCGACGACCGAGATCGATCCAGCCAAGCGGAAACAACTCTACGCTGACCTGAACAACATGTTGCTGGACGAGGTGTATATCATCGGCATGTCGCCAACGACGAACCGCTTGATGGCGACCACCAAGGTGCATGGCATCGCCCCCACCCTGCACTCGGCTCAGAAGTGGTGGGAGGCCTGGCTCGCCTGAGGAGGGGGCAACAACGATGGACAGACACACGGTGCTCTCAGCCCAGGACGCGGTGGCTGATGTCTTCGACGGCGCGATGATCTGTGTCGGCGGGTTCGGGCCGATCAAGAACCGGCCGATTGACTTGCTGACGGCCCTCGCGGAGCAACCGCGCAGCACACACCTCACCATCGTCTCCAACGGCTTTCCGCACCAACCCCTGGCGGAGAACCACCAGGTAAAGAAGCTCATCGGCGCATTTGGCGGTTCCGTCTACCGTCGCGCGGCCGCCAGCGAAGAGCAGATCCGCTCCGGCGAGCTCGAGTTCGAGCCTTCGCCGCAGGGCATTTTTACCGAACGTCTGCGCGCCGGTGCCGGCGGTATCGCGGCCTTCTTCTCGCCGGTTGGCGTCCACACCGCGGTGGCGGCCGACAAGGAGCGGCGGACGATCGATGGCCGCGACTACATTCTCGAGACGGCGCTGCGACCGGACTTTGGCCTCATCCGGGCGGCCAAGGCCGACCTGCTCGGCAATCTGACCGGAACCGGATCAACACTCAATTTTCATCCGGTCATGGCCGCGGCGAGCCGAGTGACCATCGCCGAAGTGGACGAAATTGTGCCGGTCGGCGCCATCGCCGCCGAAGACGTGAAGGTCCCCGGCATCTATGTCGATCGGCTGGTCCTGCACGACCGAAGCCGCGACGCGCAGTCCGAAGCGGAAGAGCAGCAACGCCGACGCCGACGTGAAATCGCCGCCACGAAGCCGCTCGGCCTCAACCAGGACCAGATGGCTTTGCGCGCCGCGCAACTGCTCAAACCAGGCCAGTACGTCAATCTCGGAATGGGCATTCCGACCAGAGTCGCGAACTATATCAGCGCCGATTCGGGTGTGCTGTTGCACGCGGAGAACGGCATCCTGGGCTACGGCCCCGAGCCGAGCGAGGCGGAGTACCGCTGGGACTACTACAACGCCCAGGGCCAGCCCGTCACGGTGCTGCCTGGCGGCGCGGTGTTCGATAGCTTCGCCGCCTTCACGATGGCGCGCGGCGGCCACCTCGACGTGGTCATTCTGGGTGGTCTGCAGGTCTCCGCGGCCGGCGACCTGGCGAACTGGTGGGCGCCGCATATGGCCGCGGGCGGTATGGGTGGCGCGATGGACCTGTGCACCGATGTGCCGGAGCTCATCGTCATCATGGATCACACCACCCGCGAGGGTGAGCCGAAGATCCTCAACGCGTGCACCTACCCGCTGACCGCGCCGCGCTGCGTGACGAAGATCGTGACCGACCTGGCCTACATCGAGGTGCGCCCCACGGACCACAGCGGAGCACGGGTGGACAACGGACGCTTGATCCTTCGCGAGTTGGCGCCAGGCGTGAGCGTCGAGTACGTTCAGCAGCGCACTGAGCCGCCTCTGGAGCTGGCCCCGGACCTGCGCGAAATGCGCTTCAGTCCAGTCGAGCTCGCATTAGCTCCATAAGTCGTTCGACGCCAGTCGCGCACCTTCCACGAGCGCCGCGAACTTGGCCCACATGACCGTCGGATGCACTCGCTGGACGCCCTGACTCTGCGCAAACCCGCAATCGGTGCCGGCAATCACCTGCTCTTTGCCCACGAGATTCGCAAACCGAATGATGCGATCCGCTACCAGGCGCGGGTGCTCCACCGTCGTGAGGTGATGCGTGACGATACCGGGGATCAATAGCTTCCCGTCTGGCAGGCGACGGGATTGCCACACGCGCCACTCGTGTTCGTGGCGCGGGTTGGCGGCTTCAAGCGAGTAGGCGCCGGCACGGACCTGCAAGATCAGGTCGATGATCTCCTCGAGCGGCGCATCGGCCACGTGCGGTACATGCCAGCTGCCGAAACACACGTGGTAGCGGACCCGGTCTTCGGGTATCCCCGCCAGCGCATGATTGAGTGCGTCGACCCGGAGCTGGGCCCACTGCCGATACTTCTCCGGGCTCTGCTGGACCAGATAGTCGAACATGTTCGCCAGTACCGCGTCATCCACCTGGAGCAGCAGACCGGCGTCAATAATTGCGTGGTACTCCTGCTTCAGCGCGTCGGCGATGGCGTACACATACTCGCGGTCGCTCGCGTAGTACTCGTTGCGCGCGTTGTAGCCGGTGCTGGCGGGCGCGACGGCGGTGAAGAACGCTTCCGCGTTTTCGGGCAGGGCAGCGCGGAGATTGCGCAGATCCCGCTGGATCAACGCCTCTCCCTGGTACGTGATAGGTCCGACACACACTTCGGTCGGTGAACCCGTCAGGGCGTTCGGCATCTCTTTCGCAAAGAACTCGGCGAAGCGCTCACGGTCGCGGCCGAGCCAGTTGAGCGGGATCAATTCGTCGTGGCGGATCTCGAATCCGGAAATGCGCTCCAGCACGTAGGCTGCCCAGCTGGACTTCCCGAACTCACCGTCATTGACGACGTCAAGGCCGACGGCGAGCTGCCGGCGAACCACGTCGCCAACCGAGTCGCGCAGGAGCGTGCCGCGCGTGGCCTGATCGGTGCCAGCCTCCAGGAGCACCGTTGGCCTGGGCAAGCTGCCGGTGTGGGTCGTCAGAATGCGTTGCTCGCTGCGTCGCATGGCACAGGCCACTGTACACTGGTCGGTACAGGGGAGGCGATGACATGCCCGACCAGACATACGACCGGCGCCGATTCGTCCAACTTCTCGCGGCCGGTATCACACTTGGCGGGGCGACCGTGCTGCAGGCCTGCGCGCCAGCAGCCCCGAGCGTGCCGACAGCCGCGCCGACGGCGGCCGCAGTCCAGAAGCCGGTCTCCGCGCCAACCGCGGCAACGGGTCGCACCGCTCAACTTCCGGGTCGGTTTCCGGTACCGGGCATCAAGCCGGACCTGCCCGCCTCTGCCGATGGACTGATCGACGCGGCTTTCGTCAACTACCCCGCGAATCCACCCAGGACGGTGACCGACACGCCTGGACGCGGTGGTGAAGTCACCGTCGCGACGTGGACGACCAGCGCGCCCCCAACACCAATGGAGTCCAATGCGCTGTGGCAGGCCGTCAACAAGGAGCTGGGCGTTGATCTCAAGATCAACATCCAGCCGCAAGCGGATTACGCGACCGTCAAGTTGCCAACCCTGATTGCCGGCGGTGAGCTACCCGACATCCTGTATATCGCCACGAACTCCGTCATCCCGCAGTTGCCGACGTTTCTCAAATCGAAGTGCGCGGACCTCACTCCGTACCTCGGCGGAGACGCGGTCAAGGACTACCCGAACCTTGCCAATTTCCCCACGCTCGCGTGGAAGCAGGTCATTTACAACAATGGCATCTATGGCGTTCCCGTGCCGTACCCGCTGTATTTGTGGGTGCACTGGGTACACCAGAATCTGCTTGACGATGACGGCCTGGCCCGACCGAACAACGCCGCCGATTACAAGAAGCTGGGCCAGCACTTCACGCGACCGGAGCAGAACCTGGCGGGTATGGGCGTCGAGAACAACGTTGGCATGGGTGTCACCAATGGGTGGCTCACCGGCATCTTCGGCGCGCCAAACATCTGGGCCCTGGATGACAGAACCGGCAAGCTCACCGCCACTGTCGAAACCGATCAGTTTCGGGCGGCGGTCAGCTATGCGCGCGATCTCTGGAACGCGGGCATTTTCCATCCCAACGCCATGCAGTACAACCTCGTCAGCGCGCGCAACGACTTCGCGGCCCGGCGCTTTGCGTTTCGCTTCGACGGCTTCCAGAGCGCATCCGTGACGTTCTGGGACAACGCGGTCAATCTCACGCCACCCGGCAAACCGCGCATCATGAGTCCCTTCCCAGCCGTCGACGGCGGCAAGCCAACGTACTGGGCCAACAGCGGCATCCTGGGTTATAGCGTCATCAAGCAAGCGCCGCCCGACCGCATCAAGGAGTTGTTGCGCGTTCTCAACTGGCTGGCAGCGCCGCTCGGCAGCCAGGAATACCTGTTGATGAACTACGGGCTCAAAGACACCCACTGGACTCCGGATGACAAAGGCAATCCGATCCTCAATGCGCGGGGCAAAGCGGATGCGCTGGTGCCGTGGCGCTACATCACACAGGGCCCGGTGGCGCTGTACTACACGCGGGATCCGCAATATGGGTCGGTCATGCAGGACGCCGAGAAGGCGATGTTCCCGTACGTGGCGATCAATCCAACTGACGGCTACTACTCGCCCACCAGGGACACCCAGTTCCCAGTTCTGCAGCAGCGTCTCAACGAGAACCTCAACGACATCGTGCTGGGCCGACAGCCGTTCAGTAACCTGGACCAGGTGACGAGGGAATGGTTGGACAACGGCGGTAACCAGATGCGGACGGAGTTCGAGCGCGAGATCGCCGCGGTGCGCGCCTGACGCGTCGGAGTACCGATCGGATTCTCGTCTCCCACGCGGGCACGCTGCCCCGGCCGGACGATTTGCAGGCGTTGTTCGCCGCCGGCGAGAGCCGTCGTGAGGCGTTCCTGGAGCGTCTGCCCGGCGCCGACTCAACGGGCTGACGTGGGGCCTGAGCGCGCCGCTGATTCGCCATCTGTGACGCGACCTGATCCGTTGGCGGATCTGCCGGGCCCTTTAAACTGGCGTGCGTGCCCACCTCGTTGCCGCGGAGCTCGCCCGTCGAGCAGCACGTCGACCCCGCCGGCGTCCTCGCGTTCCTCGACGCGATCGACGCTCGACCTGACATTGAACTCCACAGCCTGATGCTCGTGCGACACGGCCACGTCGTGGCCGAGGGCTGGTGGCGTCCGTACAGCGCCGACCGACCCCATCTGCTGTATTCGCTCAGCAAGTCGTTCACCTCGACCGCCGCCGCCTTCGCCGCCGCTGAAGGCCTCCTGGACCTTGATGACCCCGTGGTCTCGCACTTTCCCGAGTTCGAGGCGGACATCACGGACCCCGGCAGCCGCTCGATGCGCATTCGACACATCGCCGCGATGGCCAGCGGCCATTGGCAGGAGACCTGGTCCAGGGCGCTTTCGCTGGACCCGCACGAGCCGGTTCGCGGCTTCCTGCTCATCCCGCCGGATCGACCGCCGGGTACGGTGTTCGCGTACAACCAGCCGTGCACGTTTACGTTGGCGAGCATCGTGCAGCGCAACGCCGAGATGCCGCTCACCGACTACTTGCGACCCCGCCTGTTCGATCCCCTGGGCATCCGCCAGGTTGGCTGGCAGACGTTCTCGCCCGGTCGCGAGCGAGGCTACACCGGACTGCACGCCCGGACTGAAGACGTTGCCAAGCTCGGGCAGCTATATCTGCAGCGCGGTCGGTGGGATGGAGTCCAGCTGCTCTCCGAGCGTTGGGTGGCTGAGGCCACCGCTACGCAGATCGACAACTCCAGCCAAGCAAATCCAGATTGGCGTCAGGGCTACGGCTTCCAGTTCTGGATGTCGCGCCACGGGTTCCGCGGTGACGGTGCCTACGGCCAATTCTGCGTTATCCTGCCCGAGCACGACGCGGTGGTGGTCACTACCACCGCGACCATCGATTTGCAGGCCGTGCTCGATGCCATGTGGGCCCACCTGTTGCCAGCGCTGGGCCAGTCCGCGCCGGATACTCGCCTGCAGGAGCGACTCGCCTCGCGACTGGGCGCGCTCGAGCTGGCGGCGTACCAGGCTGACACAGAGCCAGCCGATTGGGCGCCCTGGCTGTCCGAGCCGTTCACGGTGGCCGCCGCTGACGCTGACCCGCAAACCCAGCTGCCGCTGACCGCCGTCAGCGTGCAACGCACAGACGCGGGGCTGCAGGTCACGCTGCACGAGGTCGACAACGCGCTGAGTTTCGATGTTGGCACGCGCGGCTGGACCGTTTCGACTCCGGCTGACACGTTTGGCAAAGGCATTCCGGTCGCCGCTGCCGGTGGCTGGTCGGATGGCCGGACGCTGCGACTGGAGGTCATCTTCCTGGAGACGCCGCACCGGCTGGACATCGTCTGTGCTCTGGACGATCGCTGCGCGAGCGCCGTCTGGCGGCTGATTCCGCTCGGCGGTGCCCACCTGCGCGATCTACGCAGCCCGATCTGAGCTTCAGGTGCGTCGTTCGTTGCCGGACGAACTCATGCCGTACCCCTTAAGTGCGCCAGCACCCGTTTTCCCTGAAACGCATTCGCGCTGCGCACCGCTAGCGCCGCGGCTGGCGTCGCGAGCGGCCACCCCCGAGCCCGAGTATCGTGTCCGATAATGGCTGAAGGCACTGTCCATGTGGTGGAGGCGGCCGGGCGCGAGGTCGCGGTCACCAGCCCTGGCAAGGTTTTCTTCCCCGAGCGGCGCGAGACCAAGCTCGACCTCGTGAACTATTACCTGGATGAAGCCGTCGAGGAGCCGCTGATGCGGGCGATGCAGGGCCGCCCGGTGCTGCTCCAGCGCTATCCGAACGGCGTCGGAGGTCCGTCGTTCTTCCAGAAGCGGGTTCCGGAGTTGCGCCCGGAGTGGCTGCAAACGGCAGTCGTCAGCACCCCGAATGGGACCACCTCGGATGCGCTCGTCGCGGCCGACCTGGCCCACGTCATCTGGGCGGTCAATCTCGGCTGCATCGGTTTCCACGTCTGGCCCTCGCAGGCGGACGACCAGGAGCATGCCGACGAGCTGCGCATCGACCTGGACCCCTCGCCCGGTGTCACGTTTGCGATGCTCCGGGAGGCGGCCCGGGAGGTCCGCCGGCTGTTTGACGAGCACGGCGTGAGCGCGATGCCGAAGACAACCGGCAATCGCGGGATCCACATCTACGTCCGACTCCAGCCGCGCTGGACGTCTTATGAAGTGCGCAGCGCGGCCGTGGCCATGGCTCGCGAGCTGGAGCGACGCCGGCCAGAGCTGATGACCTCGGCCTGGTGGAAGGAGGAGCGCGGCACGCGCGTCTTCATCGACTACAACCAGAACGCGCCGCACAAGACGATCTTCGGCGCCTGGTCGGTGCGGGCCCGACCGGGGGCGCAGGTCTCGACGCCGTTCGGCTGGGATGAGCTCGATTCGATCGTGCCGGACGAGCTGACTATCGTGACAGTCCCGGCGCGGGTACGCGCCCAGGGCGACCCGTGGGCGGAGATGTCGCAGGCGCCACAGTCACTCGAACCCCTGCTGGCCATGCACGCGCGCGACACCGCCGCCGGGCTGCCCGACGCCCCCTGGCCGCCGGTATATCCAAAGATGCCAGGCGAGCCGTCGCGTGTGGCGCCGAGCCGGGCCAGGAAGGCGCCCCCGCCGTGATCAGCATCTCGCAGGTGGCCAGTCCACCCGCTGCCAACAGCGGCACCGCGGGTAACGTCGTGTTGCTTCTGCCAGCGCCGCCTTTGGCGGGAGGCGATCGACGGCCTCTTCGACCTCGGCGCCCAGTGTAGTGACCTCCTGCGCGAGCTCGGCGGCATTCTAGTACTGGCTCCGACCCCCGGCGGGCGCGCTACCCTGGCTCGGTGGATCATTCCGAACGCTGCGCGCGCATTCTGACGCTCTCGCTGCCGCAGGCGACCATCCAGTCCGCCGAGATCATCCCTGCCGGACCGGTCACTGTCGTGCCGCCGGGCGGACTCGACCCCGTCGTGGTCCAGCTTCCCGAGCACAGCCGCGTCCAGCTTGTGGTCGAGCCGCGCATCACGGTTGAAGTCTGGCTGCCGGCCGATCGCTGGAACGGACGCTTTCAGGGCGTGGGCGGAGGCGGACTAGCAGGCGTGATTTCGTACGCCGCGCTGGCCGCTAGCCTGCAGAACGGCTACGCTACCGCCTCGACGGACACCGGCCACGTCGGCGGCACCGATGCGCTCTGGGCCATCGGTCGACCGGACCTGCTGGTCGATTACGGCTACCGCGCGATCCACGAGATGACCGTGAAAGCTACAGCGGTCGTTGAAGCGTTCTACGGTCGCCCGGCGCACCACACGTATTTTACGGGTTGCTCGACCGGGGGCCGGCAGGGGCTCATGGAAGCGCAACGCTACCCGGCGGACTATGACGGCGTGCTCGCCGGGGCACCGGCCATCAACATCTCAACCTTTCACGCGGGCCAGCTCTGGGCGGCGCAGCACACCCTCGTGGATCCGGCGAGCCATATTTCCGCCGAGCAGTATGACGCGATCAACCGCTGGGTCCTGGAGACGTTTGACGACGCCGGAGCGCCGGATGGGCTCATCGACGAGCCGAACCAGGTGGTCATCGACTACGCGGCCGTCAAAGCCGCCGCCCAGCTTACGGACCAACAGGTAGAGACGCTCCGCGCGTTGTACTCGGGACCCGTCAACCCGGCCGGCGAGTCCGTGTATCCCGGTCTGATGCCTGGCGGCGAGACGCAGTGGCAGCCGCTGGTGGGCGGGCCGGTGCCCTTTCCGATTGGTCCGGCAATCTACGGTCAGATGGTGTTCGAGGATCCGGATTGGGACTGGCAAACCTTCAGCTACGACGCGGACCTCGCCGCGGCCCAGGCGAAGCTCCGCGACGTCATGGATGCCATGGACCCGGACCTCCGCGCGTTCAAGGAACGCGGCGGCAAACTGATCCTGTACCACGGCTGGAGTGACTTCGGCATCTCGCCAGAAGCCACCCGCCGCTACTACGAACGGGTCGTGCAGACGGTCGGCGGCCGCGCGGCAACGGCGGAGTTTGCGCGCCTGTTCCTGTTACCGGGAGTGGGCCATTGCCGCGGAGGCACCGGGCCAGATACCTTCGACGGCCTTACGCCCCTGGTCGACTGGGTCGAACGTGGCGTGGCGCCGGAGCGGATCGTGGCCGCGCAAATCGTGGATGGACAGGTGGTGCGCACGCGACCGCTGTGCCCGTATCCGAAGGTTGCGCGCTGGACCCGCAGCGGCAGCCTCGACGACGCCGCGAACTTCGATTGTGAAGAGCCGTGAGGCAGGACGGATCTCCACGGCCGCCAGGGCCGATCGTCCTGTTTGGCTCGGGCGAGGCGTCGCCGGTTGCTCGCCGGGTTCACACCGCGGCGCTCGGTCAACTGACGCCACCAATCCGTGCCTGCGTGCTTGAAACGCCGGCCGGCTTCGAACCAAACTCCGCCCGAGTCGCCGGCCGCCTGGCCGACTTTCTACGCCACCGCCTGGCTCCATTTGACGTGCATGTCGACGTGGTGCCCGCCCGCAAGCGCGGCACACCGCTCAGTCCGGATGAGCCGGAGGTGATCGCGCCGCTGCTCACGGCGAACTACCTGGTCCTGGGGCCGGGCAGTCCCAGCTACGCGGCCCGACAGCTGGACGGGAGCCTGGCCTGGCATGCGATCCTGGCTCGTCACCGCCTCGGCGCGCCGCTCATTCTGGCCAGCGCAGCGGCCATCGCCGCCAGCGCGCACGCCTTGCCCGTCTACGAGATCTACAAGGTCGGCGAGGACCTCGCGTGGAAAGCCGGGCTGAATCTGCTTGGTCCGTTCGGCCGACGCGTGGCGATCGTGCCGCACTGGAACAACCACGAAGGTGGCGAGGAACTCGACACGAGCCACAGCTACATGGGTCAGGAGCGCTTCGATCGCCTGCTGGGATTGCTGCCGCGCGATGTGGACGTGGTCGGCATCGACGAACACACGGCCCTGATGCTCGACTTCGCCGCTGGCCAGGGTGTCGTATTTGGCCGCGGTGGAGTGACCTGGCAGCGTGATGGGTCGACGACTCGTCTGGAGGCCGGTGCGTCGCTGCCGCTGGCGGCGCTGGGCCTCACGCGCGAACCGGCGTCAAGCGAGGACATTCCGCAGGCGGTGTGGGACGCGGCGTGTCGCACCGACCTGTCGAGCACTCCGGAGCAAGAACCGCCCGAGCCGGTACTCGCGCTCGTCACGGCACGGGCGCAAGCCCGCGCCAACGGCGACTGGGGGCTGTCGGACCGGCTGCGACTGGAGATCGCCGCGGCCGGCTGGCAGGTGCGAGACACGCCGGCTGGACCGCTCCTGGTCCCCGACTGATGCCCGCGCCTGCCGCCACCGGCCCGATCGCGTTGGTCGGGTCGGGCGAGTACCTGCCCCAGATGGAGAGTGTCGACCGGATGCTCCTGGAGCACGTCGGCAACGGATCAGCTCGAGTGGTCGTCCTGGCCACGGCCGCCGGCCTCGAGGCACCCGCCAGTCCACGGCGGTGGACCCGCATGGGCGTCGAGCACTTCGCCCGTCTGGGCGCGCGAGTCCAGCCAGTTGGCATCCTCGTCCGAGAGGACGCATTCGACCCGCAATGGCTGCCGCTCCTCGAAGCCGCGGATTTCATCTACTTTTCGGGTGGTAGTCCGCAGCACGTGATCCAGACGCTCGAGAACTCGCCGGCCTGGGATGTCATCCGCGCCCGCCATGCGGCCGGGGCGGCACTCGCCGGGTGCAGTGCCGGGGCGATGGCGCTCGGCGGCCTGACCGTGCAGCCGCGCGCCCTATGGCGCCGCGGGCCAGGCGACGGCGACGCGCCGCGAGCGCCCACCTGGTACCCGGCACTCGGCTTGCTCGAGCGCCTGATCGTGCTGCCGCATTTCGATCGTATGGCCTCACGCATGGGTCGCGAGGCCCTTGCGCGGCTGGCGGCTGCGGTCCCCGTCGGCCTGACGTTGATCGGCGTCGACGAGGACACGGCGCTCGTGCGGGTCTACCCGGATGGCCCGCCATGCGCCGACGCAGCCCGCTGGCAGGTCATGGGTCGCCAGGGGGTCTCCGTCTTCACGGCCGACGGAGAGGTCCGTCATCCCGCGGGTGCCGTGGTCAGCCTTGACGACTGACGCTCGGGCGCGGCGGAAATGGGTATTCACCGACCGTCACCGCCGGCCAGGTGCTGACGCCGCAATCTGTGCGATGATTGGCCGGTGCAGCGGTTACGGCTCGTGCTGGTCCCAACGGTGCTCCTCCTGTGTAGCTGCGCACCCGGCCCGAGCGCGCCGCCGACTCCGCAGGCGACTGCCCCGCCGCCCCGGGCCACGGTGATCGATCTGACCGCCGAGTTCGCCGCCAGCGAGTCCGCCGCGATCCGCAGTCGCTTCCTCGACCTGGCCGATCTCGGCCGCCTGGACGTCGGCTGTCAGGTCGAGGTCCTGACCACCACCGACCGCGCCGCGCGGGTCAGACTCGTCAGTTGCCCGTCCGACTCCACCACCGACAACGAACGCCGCGCACCCATCGGCACGCTCGGCTGGGTGGTCAAAACCGCCCTCGATCCGCAGCCCTGAGCGCCTGGATGCCGCACGCTCTGCGGATCTACGATCAGACCCGCCGTGGTCGAGGTCGATCTCAAGCTCACCGCCAACCAGGTCCTCGAGGAGTGCCGCCGCCGCGGTCTCGTCGTTCGCAGCGAGCGCGCGCTGGCTGGGCGCGCTGGCAGCCATCACTGGCACCTGCGGATCCCGGACCGTCCGGGCACCCTCGAGTTGAGCGAATGGCGGGACCGCGTCTGGGTGAGCGTGCATCCGCTGCGCGACGGCGGCTGGGCAACTGCTCTGGCGCACGAGCTCTCGGCCAGGCCTGACCCCCGACGACCTTAGCGTGTGATGCCGAGGACGCTGCCGGCAGTGGCCCCGAGCATGGCGATGCGATCGTCATCGGTGAAGCCCTCCGCCTGGAGGATGTGGTCGACCGATGCGGATTGCCACGGGTACGGGTGGTCCGTGCCCAGCATCAGCTGGCCCACACCCACCTCGGCGGCCAGATGCCGCAGCGCCTCGGACGTGAACACGAGCGTGTCGTAGTACATCTGACGCAAGTAGTCCGACGGCCGCTTCCTGAGTGCCACCCCGGTGTCCATCTCCGGGTGGACGCGCAGGGCATAGTCCGACCGCGCCGCGTACGAGGGCAGGTAGCCGCCGCCGTGGGCGGAGCAGAGCTTGAGCCCGGGGAACCGATCCAGCGTGCCCTCGAAGATCAGATGTGAGAGCGCGATCGTCGTGTCCAGCGGGTTGCCGATCGTGTTGGCCAACCAGCCGTTGCCCCGGAGCCGCCGCGCGACGTCAGGCGTGCCCTGAGGGTGGATGAAGATCAGCACCCCGAGCTCCTCGGCCTTGGCCCAGAAGGGGTGGAACTTCGGATCGGCGAACTCAGCGTCGGCCACGGTCGCGCCCACCGCGGCCCCGCGCAGTCCGAGCTCTTTGACACCGTGCTCCAGTTGCCGAGCAGCGAGGTCGGGAAACTGGAGCGCGACTGACGCAAACGCGACGAAGCGATCCGGATGGGAGGCGCAGTACTCCGCGAGCCGTTCGTTCTGAATGCTCACCACCCGTTCGGCGACGTCGCGCTCCGCCAGGTACCAGGTCGGGTTGATGCTCAGCGCCTCGACGTCGATCCCCTGCTCGTCCATGACGCGCAAGCGTTCAGCGCCAACCTCGTCGATGCCCTGTCCGAACCGGGTCGCGGGCGTGGTCAGCCCGAGCAGCGCCTGAGCCTCGGGAACCACGCAGTGGGCGTGGATGTCGATCGTTCTGACGCGCCGACCGCCGACGATCACCTCGCGGCGCGCGCCGCGCGGGCGGGTACTGGCGCCAGGCCCGCCCGTCTGCTCACTGGCTGCCGCGAAGACACCCAGGTGACAAGGTGTGAACTGCATTCTTCCTCCCGACGTTGGAGTTAGCACGCGCAAAGACTAAATGATCGCGGGAACCAACTGCCGCGCCGACTACGGCGATACCTTTATCCTGAAAGGATCGAGCGTGCTCTGACCGAGGCGGCGAGCTGTGGCAACCCCAATTCTAGTTACCAAGCTGTCTCGTCCTGGACCTCCACCGAAACTGGTCCTCCGTCCCGGTCTGGTCGAGCGGTTAGACACAGGCCTGCACCGGAAACTGACGCTCATCTCGGCCCCCGCTGGCTTCGGTAAGACCACGCTCGTCAGTGCCTGGGCGGCTGGGAGCGACCGTCAGGTGGCGTGGCTGTCACTGGACGAACGCGATAACGACCCCACTCGCTTCCTGATCTACCTGGTCGCGGCGGTCCGGACAATCGCGGACATCACCGGTGGAGCAGCGTTGTTGGAGATGCTCCAGTCCCCTCAGCCACCCCCAACGGAGTCGATTCTGACCGCGCTACTCAATGCCATCGCGCTCCGACCGGACAATCTGGTCCTGGTCTTCGACGACTACCACGTCATCGATGCCCGACCGGTTGACACGGCTGTCAGCTTTTTTCTCGAGCACCTGCCCTCACAACTGCGCGTGATCATCGCGACGCGCGAGGATCCACAACTCTCGCTGGCACGGCTCCGCGGCGGCGGCCAACTGTCCGAACTGCGCGTCAACGACCTGCGCTTTGCGTCCTCCGAAGCCGCTGCATTCCTCAACCAGGCGATGGGCCTGAACCTCTCGGCAGACGACGTCGCCGTCCTGGAAACCCGCACCGAAGGCTGGATTGCCGGCCTGCAATTGGCCGCCCTTTCACTGGAGGGCAATCCAGACGCCACCAGTTTCATCCAGTCTTTCACCGGCAGCCACCGTTTCGTGCTCGACTACTTGCTGGAGGAGGTCCTGCAACGGCAGTCCACAAGCATTCAGACGTTCCTGTTGCGCACATCTATCCTGGACCAGCTGTGCGGCCCCCTGTGTGATGCCGTGCTGCAGCAACCCAGGGCTGCCGGGCAAGCAACCCTGGAATACCTCGAACGTGCCAACCTGTTCCTCGTCGCCCTGGACAATGAACGGCGCTGGTACCGTTATCACCATCTCTTCGCGGATTTGCTGCGCCAGCGACTGCACCACCCGAGCGCCGCGTTGACCGGGGATGCGGCGCCGGAGGAAGTGATCGATTTACACCGTCGTGCCAGCCAGTGGTATGAGGACCAGGGGCTGGAGATTGAAGCGTTTCATCACGCCGCGGCGGCCAATGATGTTGCACGCGCGGAGCGCCTCATCGAAGGCCAGGGGGTGCCGCTGCAATTTCGCGGCGCGGGTGCCCCGGTCCTCAAATGGCTGGAATCACTGCCGATGCCAGTCCTGGATGCCCGGCCCGGGCTGTGGGTGACGTATGCCACCGCGTTGTTCTTTGGCGGCCGACCGACCGCCGTCGAACAGAAGCTCCAGGCGGCTGAAGCAGCGCTGCAGGCGGCCAACCCGGACCAGGCGCATCGCGACCTTGTCGGACGGATTGCCTCGATTCGGGCCACACTGGCGATCATCCAGCACGACGCACCAACCATCATCACCCAGTCACACCGCGCCCTGGAGTATCTGGACAATGGCAACCTGCCGATCCGGATTGCCGCCACCTACACGCTGGGCTATGCCCATCAACTCCAGGGCGACCGGGTCGCGGCCAGCGAGGCGTTTGCCGAAGTACTACGGATCAGTCCACCCTTTCGGGACTCGATCTACACCATCGCGGCGACACTCAGTCTGGGCCAGGTACAGGAGGCGGACAACCAGCTGGCCGCGGCGACCGGAACCTTCGAGCGGGTCGTGCAGTTGGCGGGTGATCCGCCGCGGACAATTGCCGCCGAGGCGCATCTTGGCCTGGCGCGTATCGCCTACGAATGGAACGATCTGCGTGCTGCCCAGGCGCATGGCCAAGACTGCCTCCAACTGACGCGTCAGATAGACAGTGTCGACACGTTCGCGTCGTACGCGGTGTTTGTCGCCCGCCTGCGGCTTGCGCAGGGGGATGTAGCTGGTGCCGTAGCTATGCTGGCTGAAGCCGACGAGTTCGTACACCAGCACAACTTCGGGTTTCGGGTGGCCGATCTCGCTGGCGCGCGGGTGCTGACATTGCTGCGCCAGGGCAATCTGGCGGCGGCGGCTCAGCTGGCCGCGGCGTACGAACTCCCCCTCAGCCAGGCCCGGGTGCAGCTGGCCATGGGCGACACTGCCGCGGCGCTGGCAGTGCTGGACCGCTGGCGCCGGCACGTGGAGGCCAAGGCCTGGGCGGATGAACGGCTGAAGGTGCTGGTTCTCCAGGCCATCGCGCTCCAGGCGCATGGCGACGCGGACAGGGCTGTGGAACTGCTCGTTGACGCGCTCGCGTGTGCGGAGCCGGGCGGATTCGTCCGTAGCTTTGCTGACGAGGGCGAACCCATGCGCCGCCTTCTGGCCGCGGCCGCGGCGAGCGGACGGATGACAGACTATATCGGGCGGTTACTCGCGGTCTTCGGCACATTAGAAGAGCGGCCTCCCGCCCAGGCCCTCAGAGACCCACTGAGTCCGCGCGAGTTGGAAGTCCTCCGGCTCATTGCTCAAGGACTCTCGAATCGCGAGATTGGCCAGCAGCTGTTCCTCGCCCTGGACACGGTGAAGGGGCACAACCGAAAAATCTTCGGCAAACTCCAGGTCCAGCGACGCACCGAAGCTGTGGTCCGCGCTCGCCAGCTGGGTCTGGCCTAACCTGAACCCCCGCCACACAACAACACTGCGAACAACACCTTCGTGTCTCCCTGTGCACACCGAGGGGTAGGCATGCTCCTGGTAGATCGAGCAGTGGCACAGGGAGTGTGGTCATGCCAGACGACAGCAACTCGGCCGGTGGTTCAGGTCAGCCACTGGCATATCAGATCAGGATCAAGGGCCAGCTGAGTCCGGAGTGGACACACTGGTTCGGCGGCCTCGCCGTCACGCTGGACGACAACGGCGACACGTTGCTCACCGGTCCAGTGCTCGACCAGTCCGCACTCCACGGCTTGCTCAGAACGGTGCGCGATCTCGGAATGCCGCTGATCGCCGTCCATCCAATTCAACCCGACCCACCAGTTGCGGTCGCACGGGAGCGGAAGCAATGAAGGCCACACAGACGACGATCATGCAGGCCATCGTCCAGGACACGTACGGCTCACCGGACGTGCTCGAGCTCCAGCAGGTCGACAAGCCAGCGCCGCTGGCCGACGAGGTGCTCGTCCGGGTCCACGCGGCGGCCGTCAACACGGCCGACTGGATCGCCCTCCTGGGCAGACCGTACGCGGCGCGCCTCGCGTTCGGGCTGTTTCGGCCCAAACTTCGCATTCCGGGCATGGCGATGGCGGGGCGCGTGGCCGCGGTTGGGCGCAACGTCACCCAGTTCAAGCCCGGCGACGAGGTGTTCGGCGAGGTCCACGGCAGCTACGCCGAATACGCCTGCGTTCCCGCGGACCGCATCGGTTCCAAACCTACCAACCTGACGTTCGAGCAGGCCGCGGCGGTACCGGTCGCGGCCATCACCGCCCTGCAAGCCCTCCGCGACAAGGCCAGGGTCCAGCCAGGCCACGCGGTCCTGATCAATGGCGCCTCGGGCGGCGTCGGCACATTCGCCATCCAGATCGCCAGGGCACTGGGTGCCGAAGTGACCGCGGTATGCAGCACGCGGAATGTGGACATCGCGCGGTCCCTCGGCGCTGACTACGTCATCGACTACACCGAGACGGACTTCACGCGATCCGACAAGCGGTTCGATTCGCTGCTGGACCTCGCCGGCAGCCGCCCGTTGTCGG